>Ga0182737_1002243_pt1 | contig 16195 bp, 12 predicted proteins | sample eDN5th30CBELigOP_FD_128878 | JGI IMG/M metagenome (GOLD analysis project Ga0182737, IMG submission 128878) | Enriched Organic Plus compost microbial communities from Emeryville, California, USA - eDNA 5th pass 30_C BE-Lig OP (version 2) (version 2) ...
ATCGGGACAATTTGCCAATCGGGACAATTTGCCAATCGGGACAATTTGCTAACCGGGACAATTTGCTGATCGGGCTACATTTGCCAATCGGGAGCGCTTGGTCCGGGCGACTATTTCTTTTCTTCAATCTTCACGCGGTCGCCCCAACCGAGTTTCTTGGCCACCGCCTGCGGATAGTCCCAGGCGGCTGGCTCGGTGGTCTTGAGAGTGACGGGGGATCGCTCGGCGGCCATCGCCACGGCCTGCGGCATTTCCAGAATTCGGCTGACGTTGAGGAAGTACGGCCCATTGCGATGGGTCGTCGGCAGGTCGGTGAGCGTCAGCTTCTGAACCGGCTGCCCGAAAAGCGTGGCGTAGAGCGCGACGCCGCCGAGCGTGCCGGAGGCTTCCACTTCGATCGGCGCTTCCTTGCTGCCCGGATGCTGCCGGATCGCTTGCAGAACCTGGCAAACATCCCAGACCTGCATGCCGTCGAGCGTCTGCCCTAGCAGGTAAAACCGCCGCTGGATCTGCGTGAGCTTCTTTTCGTCGCCCGACAGGGCGGTCGGCCCGACGAAGCGCGGCGCAAAGAACAGATGCGCCGTCGACGACTGGCGCGGATCGTCCTGCGCGAGCTGCTTCCAGACGTCCCAGTTGAGTTCCGCCTTCTGCGGATCTCCTTCGCCGCCGAAGGCGCCCGGCCACCAGCGATTGGCCGCCTCCCAGCTCTGCGAATCGAGGATGTGGAGCACGACGCGATCGGGCTTCTCCAACTCATTGCGGCTGATCAGGAAAAGCGGCAGCGTCACATTGTCTTGCGTCGTGATCTTGACCTGGAACCGCTGCACGCCGTCGCGCGCCACCCGGCCGTGAAGGTCCGTGATTTTCGCGTCGGTCGGCGTCTTGCTCGGCCAGGCGCGGAACGATTTTTCGAGCAGCAATTGCCGCCACTCGTCGCTCTGCTTCTGCCACGCAGCCGCGTCGGCGGGCACTTCCGCCGGCGGCGCGGCGGCGACGAACGTTTCCTGAATTTTCGTGTTGAGTTCGTCCTCTGGCAGCTTGTCGAAGACCTTGAGCTGCTCGGGCGTGAAGAACTTCTCGGCTGCGTCGCGGATGAGCGATTCTTCCCCCTTCAGATGGCGGTTGAACCAGCGCATTGCGTGGACCTGCTGCTCCTGCGTGTCGATGTGGCCGCCAGCCGTGATGTTCAGCCCGAGCGCCGGGGCCGCCTTTTCGAGCTGGTAGGCCTTGCGCGTGTGCTCGAACAACCGCACGACGCCGTCGAGCGGGAAGATCGGGTCGGTGTCGGTGTTGGTCAGCAGCAGCGCGCGGGGAGCGACCATCGCAGCCAGTTGCGGATAGTCCCAGCGATAGGTGTTGACCATGAACATGCAGTCGCAGTGCCCTTCGATCACGCCGTCGACGACGTGATTCAGGTTGTCGGTGATGCCGGCGGTTGGAATGGCGCACTTGATGCGGTCGTCGATCGTGGCGATCCACCAGCTATAGGCGCCGCCGCCGCTGCGGCCGGTGACGCCCAGCTTTTCGCCGTCGACCTCGGGGCGCGACTGCAGATAGTCGAGCGCCCGCACGCAATTCCAGGCTTCGACGCCAGCCGGCGTGTAGCCGCGGTTGAGCCACCACCACATGCCGTAGCGGAACGTGCCGTGGTGGATGCCTTCGATCTCGCCAAGCTGCAGCGTGTCGATCACCAGACAGACGTAGCCGTGCTTTGCGTACCAATAGCCGTGGTGCTGGTAGTGCGCTTTGTTGCCGTAGCTAATGCCGTCCTTCTTCACCTGGCCGTGGCCGCAAACGTAGAGGATGGCCGGAAGCGGCTTCTCGACCGTCTTGGGCCGGTAAAGGTTGGCGGTCACGTAGAGGCCGGGGCGCGACTGAAAATGCAGCTTTTCGATGACCACGTCGTCGCGCTCGAGCGTGCCGGTGACGACCGGCTTGAGGTCGGTCTTTTCGGGAAGCGGATCGAGGCCGAGCATTTCCAGCAGCTCGCCGCGGGCCTTGGCCTTGGTCGCAGCCCACGCTTCGGGCGTGGCGACGGTGGCGGCCGAATCGCGCGCGATACGTTCAGTTTCGGCGGCGAAGTAGGTTTCGAGGAGCTTATCCCCGCCGGTTTTGGCGGGAAGTTTCCAGGCCGGATTCTGAGCCAGCGCGGGAGCGGCAAGCAGCAGCAAGGCGAGCGTGGCCGAGAGCAAACGAACAGGGCGAGGCATGGTGGGCTCCTCGAGTACGGCAGGTAAACCAGTTCGGCTTTTAGGATGGACGCGCGAGGAGCGGAATGCAAGCGCGGGGGGAGGGACGGAATGACGAATGTCGCGTCTCCGGAAGTCGTTGACTTCCGGGAAAAAAATTTCCGCCCGTGTGACCAAACGTGTCACTGGGGGCGGTTTTCTTGGGGGAGACAACCGGGATTGTTTTTCTGGTCTCCGCTGGAGGGTTGCGCCATGATCGCGTCTGTGACGTCGCAGGGGTCGGATCGCTGCTTGCCGCCGAGTGAACGAGCGTTTGAGGCGTATCGGTTGATTGAAATTGACGGGCTCTCGACTCGGGCTGCCGCCGAAGTCGTGGGACTGTCGCAGACTCGCGTCATTCAACTGCGCGACGCGGTCGAGGAGTACGTCGCCCGTCAGCCGAGTGGCCCCGCGGGGCTGACGAAACAGCAGCGGCTGCAGGCTGCGGAGTACAAGGCCAGCCAGCGACTCGACCACCTCTACCGCCTGGCCCTCGAAGCGTTCCGGCAGTCGCAAGGGCCGGAGATCACGAGCGAAGACGCCAGCGGCGGCCAGCGCGTCGTGAAAACGCGGATGTCGTTTGGAAACATCCGCTACCTGCAGATGGCCGCGCGAATCGCAGCCCAGCAAAGCCGCATCCCCGCCACGCCCATCGCCACGGAGTTTGAAGACGGGGCGACCGCTCAGCCGCACGACGACCTCCAGCCCGACGAGCACCCCAAGGTCGCGGCCGAGCCAATTACAAGAAGCGAAACAGCCTACCCCCCAGAGGAGGACTGTTCACTTGTAGCGGCCCAACCGACAGCCTCGGGCGAAGTAGCCACCGACGATTCGAACGCAACTGAAACGGACGAGGCGACTTCGCACGAGCAGGCCTCGAATCGCGGCAACGTAACTCGCGATGTTGCGAGTGAATTCACCCCTGTTCAGATGGACTTTGGCAAGCCGACGGCGCCGGTGACGACAGGGCCCGTTTTGACGCGGCGCGAGCGGCGCCGGCGAGCGAGGATGCTGCGGAGGGCGAAATGACGGGAAAAGCGGAAAGCCGAAAGCGGAAAGCGGAGGGGCCTGTTCATTCCGCAATCCGCAATCCGCAATCCGCAATCCGCAATCCGCAATCCGCAATCCGCCGGGCCTCGCTCGCGGGGCTAGCCCTTTGGTTTCATGAAGTTCGCGGTCCAAATGGCGATGTCCTCGCGGGTCATGTCCCCCAGCGGGCGTTGGCGGCCGTCTTGGTAGCCTTCGTAGTCGACGTCGCGGAGGTATTGCGTTGCCGACAGGAGGGTGCCGTGGCAGGCGTGGCGGGGGTACGGGGCGTTCGAGTCGGTTTTCAGTCGATCGGCCAGTTCGTCGCGCACCCAGCCAGGAATTGCGTCGCGATGGCCGGGGTAGATGAACTCGAAGAGGACGAGCTGCGCGAGGAGTACGCGCCAGCGGTCGCCAAAGCGAGCGATCAGCCGCCGCCAGTCGAGCCTGGCTGCACAGTGGCGCAGGTAGTGGGCCACGTCGGCGACATCGCAGCGGTCGCGCTCCAGGATGAACGCCTTTTGCCAGATCGTTTCCTCAGCCGGGCAGAGGAGCAGGTCCATACCCAGCACCGTGCCGCGGATGGCGTGCTCGAACCAGAGCTGGTCGACGCGGCAAATGCCGTTGCCCGAGTTGTAGATCACGTCGACAAAGTCGTCGCCGCAGAACGCCTTGCCGAGCCAATGGGGGAAGGGGATTTCGGTCAGGTAGCCCGCTTCGCGAAACACCCGGAGGGCCTCTTGGACCATTTCGGGCATCACGAAGATGTCAAAATCCTTGGTGCGGCGAATCATGCCCGTGTGGGCTTCGAGCGCGTAGGCGCCGCCGACAAGGAACGGAATTTCCGCCTTCTGTAGCGCCTTTACCGCGGCGATGTAGAACTGCGATCCTTCGCTCGACAAATCTCCAATCGAATGCGTCACCATCTGCCTACCCATCGCTTTCTCAAGTCGTGTTGCGCTGCATTGTTTGCTGCACAAGTTTTTCGAATCGTTGGTTTCTGTCCCTCCCAGAGTGGCAAACCGTATGCCGCGGCATGCTGATTGCACGCCGCTTATGCATTGCATCCCTGACTTTGCCCCCGAGTTGATGGCATGACGAAGAAGGTCCGCATCGCCGCGATGGCTGACGTCCATTACGGCAAAACCGTCGTCGATTCGCTGCAGGCTGTGTATCGCGACATTTCGCAGCAAGCCGACGTACTGCTGCTGTGCGGCGACGTGACCGACTATGGCTTGCCCGAGGAAGCCAACCTGGTCGTGCAGGAGCTACGCGCTTGCACGATTCCGGTCGTAGCCGTGCTGGGAAATCACGACTACGAATCGGGGCAGGAGGGGGAGGTGCGCGCCATCCTGCAGGCGGCGGGCGTGAAGGTGCTCGACGGCGAATCGGTCGAGATCCACGGCGTAGGGTTCGCCGGGGCGAAAGGCTTTTGCGGCGGCTTTGGCCGAAAGACGCTCGAACCGTGGGGCGAGAAGGCGGTCAAGTCGTTCGTGAAGGAAGCGCTCGACGAGACGCTTCGGCTGGAATCGGCCCTGGCGAGGTTGCGAATGAAGCACCGGGTGGTGCTGCTCCACTACTCGCCCATTCAGGCGACCGTCGAAGGAGAGCCCCCCGAAATCTTCCCGTTCCTCGGCAGCAGCCGACTTGAAGACCCGATCAACCGCCACGGCTGCAACGTGGTGTTCCACGGCCACGCCCATCGGGGAACGCCGGAAGGAAAGACCCAGACGGGCATCCCGGTGTTTAACGTCTCGCTCAGCCTGATGCGGAAGACGTTCCCCGAGGGGCCGGTGTGGAGGATGTTTGAGATCGACTTGGAGGACGAGGAGCCGGGGCAATTGAAGGCCGAATGACGAACTTCAAATGTCGCAGGAAGCGCGAACTTCAAAGCACGAAAAAAGCAAAAGGCTCCTAACACTGAGTCCGCCTTTTGAATCTCGGGCTTCGTCATTCCTTCGTCATTGGAATTTCGACATTTGAATTTGCCGCGTTAGCCGCCGGCGCCTCGAAGCGCGCGATGACGACCGTGACATTGTCCGCCCCGCCGGCTTCGTTGGCTCGGCTGACGAGTTGGTAGCAGGCCAGTTCTGGGTTGGGGACGTCAGTGAGCGTTTGGGCCAGTTCTTCGTCGGAGATCATCTCCGTGAGGCCGTCGGAGCAGAGGAGGAGGACGTCGCCCGCTTCGAGCTGGAGCTTGTGCACGTCGACGCGCACATCGGACGAGTCGCCGCCGACCGTGCTCGTGATGACATGCCGCCAGCGGTGCGTGGACGCTTCTTCCGGCTTGAGCAAACCGCGGCGGATCATCTCTTCGACCAGGCTGTGGTCTTGGGTCAGGCGATAGAGCTGACCGTCGCGGAGCAGGTAGCAACGGCTGTCGCCGACGTGGGCGACGTACAGCTCGTCGTTGAGGCTGTAGGCGAGCGTGACGGTGGTCCCCATGCCGCGCAGCTCGGGGCGTTCGGCCGCTTCGGAGCGGACGCGCTGGTGGGCGAGGCCCAGCGCCTTTTGGAAATCGAGCAACACGCGGTCTTCGTCGCTCGGCCGACAGCAGGAGAACCACTTGAGAGCTTCGAGGACGTACTGTTCGACCGATTCGATCGCCAGCGCGCTCGCCTCCTCGCCGGCTGCGTGGCCCCCCATGCCGTCGGCGACGACGAAGAGATAGCTGACGTCGCCGCTTTGTCGCGTTTCGGATTGCGGCAGGCTGGTCTGTTGGATCTGTAGCGATTTGACGAGCGAGGCGATGAGGAACTGATCCTCGTTCGTCGAGCGGACCTTGCCGCGGTCGGACAGGCCGAAGGCTTGGACCGTAAAACAGGTCCGCAGCCGGGGCAGATCGACGGTATCGAAGTCGCTTGGTTTGACGACGCTGGCTTCGCTGCGGACTTCGGGGTCGGACATGGGAGTTTTGGCGGCCGATGGGAGAGCAGGGCAGACCGCCTGGCGACCATCGCGCGGCGGCTGCGGCACAAGCGTGGTTATAGCGACTGGCGACGGGCGAAAGAAACGCTTTCGCGCATGGCCGGCAGGCGAAAGCTGGTCGCCAAGGAGAAAAGCAAGCGACGCCGGCTGCTGGCAACCGGCGTCGCTTGGAGCGTTTTTCGCTTGTGGAGGGCGCTGGGCGGACCGGCTACCGACTGCTGCGGAGGCTGCGGTCGGCAGTAACGGCCCGCTGCTGCGGAGGCGTGGCGACGAACAGTTGCGGGTCGTCGACGATCCAGGGGGTCGAGACGCTGCGGCCGTCGTCGCGGTTCATGACGTTGAAGAAGTACGTCTGAAACGTGTGGGCCCGCCAGCTATAGGAGAAGTACGAACCTTGATGGTCTTCGATCGTCAGGTCTTCGACGCCTGGGCGGGCGAAGAAGTGGCACTGGCCGTCGGGCGTGAACGACATGCCGAGCGTAACCCAGCTCGCCGGTTCGAACGTCGGCCCCGGCATGTCGCGGCCCCAACCGTCGGCGCGGACCCAGCTTTGGATGTAGTTGTGCCGCTCGTTGTTGCGGAGGTCGTAGCGCTGCTCGAAGAAGAAGCCGGGCCAGTACTCGTCGCTCTTTCCCTTGGGCGTGTAGCCGAGCAGGCCGGCGCGATAGCCGAACGAGTGATGGTAGTGGGGCTCCCACTTGCTCGCTTCGGGGATGTAGACGCGGACGGTGCAGTTCGGCGAGTGAGCGACCGGAATGTAGCGGCCGATCATGGCCGAGAGGTTGTAGAGCAGGTCGTCCTGCTGATCTTCGTAGGTCAGCTTGCCGGGCACGCCGGAGTAGAGCGTCTGGATCAGCATCGAGCCTTTGCTCCCCTCGAGTCCGCCGGGGGGCGTGGGCACGCGCTTGACGATGTCGGGCGTGCCGCGTTTGGCGGCTTCGATCCAGCGAAGGTTTTTGGAGACGCCGCCGGGGACGCGGATGTTTTCGTCGATGTTGTAGCTGCTCTTGGGATGTTGCGGGTAATACTCGAAGCCTTCGTCTTCGAAATCGTCATCTCCCTTGGCGACTCGCATGCCGGTGCCCGGCACTAGCACATTGCTCGGCGGCGGGGCTTTGCGGGCTTGCCCAGGAGGAACCTGAGGTTCGGCATGCACCGACGCCCCCGAACCCGCTAGCAAAGCAGACAGCAACGAGAACGAATAGCGCCCGAACTTCCGGCGCGAAATTGCCCTGGCCATGAGTCACCGCAAGAGTAGAGACCGCAGAACTTCTCGGGTCGATGCAGATTGCCGCCGGTGGGTAGAGGTGACCGGGCGACTCCATTCCTATCGGAAAAGGGTCAAAACGGGATGCAGTTTTTCGTTCGTTCCGTTCACTCAACCGCAAGGGGGCGACGAACAAGACTTTCACCCCGATGCCCGAAATAGGTCGAAGCGGTAAGATAGGGCAACTAAATCTCCCGCCCGGCTGCTTGTGCTTATTTTTGAAGGAAATGCTGTCATGTCTCGCTCCAAACCGCCTCGCCGCAATCGCCCGCAGGCTGACGATTCCGGCGACCGCCAAGAGGGGGGAGGCGGGGCAGGCGCCGAACGGCTGCAGAAGGTGCTCGCCGCAGCCGGCGTCGGCAGTCGGCGCGACTGCGAGGAGCTGATCCGCGAAGGCCGCGTCGAAGTCGATCGCCAGGTAGTCACCGAGCTGGGGACCAAGGTCGATCCGCTGCAGCACGAGATTCGCGTCGACGGCATGCCGATTCGCAAGCCGAAGCGGCTCTACTACCTCGTCAACAAGCCGATGGGGGTCGTGACGACCAACTACGACCCGAGCGGCCGGACGCGCGTGATCGACCTCGTGCCGACCGAGGAGCGAGTTTTCCCGGTGGGCCGCCTCGATCGCTATAGCGAGGGGCTGATCCTCGTCACAAACGACGGCGAATTCGCCAACCGGCTAACGCATCCGCGGTTTGGCGTCGAAAAGACCTACCTGGTCCGCGTCGCGGGGGAGCCCGATCAGGCGAAGCTCGCCAAGCTGAAGCGGGGCATTCACCTGTCGGACGGCTTTTGCCAGGTGCAATCGATCAAAATCAAGGGCAAACGCGGTAACAGCACCGACATGATCATGGTGCTGAACGAGGGGCGAAACCGCGAAATTCGCCGCATTCTGGCCCGCGTGGGTCACAAGGTGCTGCGGCTGAAGCGCATCGCCGTCGGGCCGCTGAAGCTGGCCGATCTGCCGACCGGAGCGTGGCGCAAGTTACTCCCCAATGAGGTCGAACTGCTGCTGGAAGACTCGTACCGCCAGGAGCAAAAGGCCAAGGCTGCGAAGCCGCAGCGCGACAAGACGCGGAAAGAGCGTCCCGCGGTTCCGCTCGACGACGAAATGGACGAAGCGCTGCCGCTATCGGGCGCGCTGGCCGATGATCACGTGGCCGAAGACGAGGAGCTGTTCCGCGAGGATGAGTTTGCGAGCATGCTCGAAGCCGGCGACGATGACGAATCGCTCGCCGACGGCGACTTCGGCGCGGACGACGACGCCGAATTGCTCGCAGCCATGGCCGACGAGGATGAGGACGACGAGTTCGGCGACGAGACGCTCGGCGGCGAGGAAGACGACGAAGATTTCGAGATCGTTGAGATCAGCGACGACGACCTGGAACGCCGTCCGCTGGTTGGCGACGTGCTGGCCTATGACGACGACGACGCGGAATTTGACGAGCTCGGCGACGATGAAATGATCGAGCAGCCGCAACGTCGCCGTGGCCCCTCGGGGGGACGAGCTGGCGGCGGTCGGGCGCCGCGCGGCAATCGGCCGGGTGGCGGCCCCCGTGGTTCGCGGGGAGATCGTCCCGCGCGAGGCCGTTCGGGGGAGCGTGGGGGCGAAGGGCAGGGGGATTTTGCCTCTCGCCGGCCTGGAACGCGCCGCAAGGTGAAGGGCGCCGGGCGAGGCTCGACCTATCGCGGCGGCTTTGGCAGCCGACCCGCTCGGGGTGAAGGAGATTCGGGAGAGCCACGAGGCCGCCGACCGGCTGGCCGCGGCCCAGGAGCGCGAGGCCCAGGCGAACGCGGCGCTGGAGCGAGAGGCCCAGGCGCTCGTGGACCGGGCGCTCGCGGCCCAGGAGCTCGTGGGCCGGGCGAACGTCGTGGTCCTGGCGGTCCGCCGGGCGGGCGTTCGAGCGGTGGACGCCCCGGAGGCCGGGGCCCAGGGGGCAAAGGCCCTGGCGGTCGCGGCCCTGCGGGTGGCCGGGGACCGGGAGCAGGCCCGAGAGGTCGCGGACCGGGCTCGGGTGGCCCGCGCAAAGGAGGACCGCGTAAGGGAGGACCACGCCGATGAGCCATCCGCTGTATGCCGCCTATTTTGCCGACCGCTGCACGCAGGTGACGGCGGAAATTCTCGAGAATCGCCAGCTCGCCAAGGACACGTACCTGGTGCGCTTCGCCGCGCCGGAGATCGCGAGGCAAATCACGCCGGGGCAATTTGTCATGCTCCGGTTGGCCGGCTTCAACGATCCGCTGATCGGCCGTCCGTTGGCCCTGTACGACACGTATGGGCCGGACTCTAACCCCGATTCGCTGTCGGTCGTTTACCTGGTGAAGGGAAAGCTCTCGACCCGGCTGGCCACGGCGCTGGCTGGGCAGAAGCTGGAGGTCTGGGGGCCGCTGGGCAACGGCTTCCTCCCGCAGCCGACCGAGCATTTGGTGCTGGTTGCCGGCGGCATCGGTCAGACGCCGTTTCTGGCGGTGGCCCAGGAAGCGCTCGGCAGGCGCCGCTATGGCTCGCCGCAGCGTGAAGGGGGCTTCGCGAAGCGCGTGACGTTCTGCTACGGCGCGCGATCGGCGGACTATCTGACCAGCATCGAGGATTTTGACCGGCTGGGGGTGAATGTTCGCATCGCCACCGACGACGGCAGTCGCGGCCATCACGGCCTGGTGACCGATCTGGTGCGACAGACGCTCGCGGAGGACGGCTCATCCAATGCCGGCAAAACGCGCATTCTCTGCTGCGGGCCGGAACCGATGATGGAAGCGGTCTCGCATCTGGCGAGCGAGTTGGGGGTCCCTTGTCAGGTGTCGCTCGAAACGCCGATGGCTTGCGGCATCGGCATTTGCTTCACCTGCGTCGCCAAGGTGCGCGATGAACGCGGCGAATGGGACTACAAACGGACCTGCGTCGAAGGTCCGGTCTTCGACGCCGCCAAGATCGAGTGGTAGGCGGCGGAGGGGCCAGGCGGCGCTGCCGGCGCAAGCCGCGAACGCGTTAGCGTTCTACGAAAGCGAGCAGAAAACCGCCGCAAAGAGTTTGGCCAGCGGCGGCGTCAGACGGGCGAAAGGCGAAGCGCGCGTCGCTTCGCCTTTTGAAAATGAAAAAAGCCTCGAAGCCCTGCGAACGGGCCGACTAGGCTTTCGCCTTTTCCTTGGCAGCCTTGACGAGGGCCGACAGACGCGACTTGGTGCGCGAGGCGGCGTTGGCGTGAATCACGCGCTTGGTGCCAGCCCGGTCGAGCAGCTTCGCAGCGACGCGGAATTCGGTCTCAGCGGCAGCCAGGTCGCCGCTGGCGACAGCCTTACGCAGCTTGCGAATTTGGGTTTTGATTCTCGACTTGGCAGCCCGGTTGCGGGCTCGCTTCTCGAGGCTCTGACGCAACCGCTTCTTGGCACTTTTCGTGGTCGGCATGGATCGGCTTAACTGGTTGTCGCTAACTGGTTCTGGTGATTGCTCTTAGGCCGCTTCGTGGGCCGTCGCCCGGAGCCTGCTGGGCCATGTACGGCAGCGCGGCTCAAGGGGCGGAGAATCCATTCTTATCGCACATTGGCCGCAGTTTGTCTAGCCGCTCTCGGGCATCTTTGTAGCCCCCCGTCGCAGCTACTAGCTCCCGAAGCCAGGCGCAGGCCTGTTCGAGTCGCCCTAGAGCTTCGGCCAGGACGGCGCCCCGGTACAGGGCCAAAAACCGCGATTCCTCCTTATCGGCTGATTCGGGTCCCGCGATTGCCTCCCGATAGCAGTCTAGCGCTTTTTCGAACTGCCGCAAATGTTGCCAGCATTCCCCAAGTTCTACCAAGGCCGTCGTTTCGAACCCCGGGAGCTGGCGCAACTCGTCGAACCGCTGCGCGGCCCCGCTGAAATTGCCGCTCCGCTTCAGCCGCCGCGCCAGATCGAGCAGCAACGCCCCGTCCCCCGGAAATCGCTCCGCCCGCGCGTGGGCGACGCCCAGCGCCAGCCGCTCGTGCTGCTCGGCGATTTCCGCGGCCAACCGCCGGGCGGCGTCTGAGTCTTCCCGCTCAGCAGCCTCCTGGGCCAGTCGCAACCGATGCTCCGACTGTGCGAGCGAGAGCTCCTCCCAGCCGTGCCGGACGCGCAGGTCCCCGCCGCCGACGGCCGACGCTTGAGCGAGCAGTCGCTGGGCTTCGTCAAAGTCGGCAGCCCGCAGCCGCAGCTCAACCAGCGCCAGTAGCGCCTCGACGTCGCCAGGGCTCTCCTCAATCCTTTCGCGCAGTGGCCGCTCCGCCTCAGCGACCTCCGAGGAGCGGGCTGCGGTCGCTAACTCAGCCGCCGCTTCCGCGTCCCCCGGCGAAAGTTCGTCGAGCTTCCGCCACCAATCCCAAGCGTCGGCGAACATGCCCATCCGCTTGAGCGCTCGGGCAAGTCGCCGGATCGGCTCCGTACTGGCCGGAGCAGCGTCCACCGCCGCCTTGCGATAAAGCAGCTCGGCGGGGCCCAGCTCCAAACCTGCGCATACTTCTGCGGCGAGTCCCAGCGCGTCGTCCTGCAGCCCCGTCGTCCACAGCATCTCTGGTACGAGCCGGACTGCCTCAGCCCAGCGCCGCGCCGCGATAGCCCGCTCGAGCGCCGCTCGCGCTCCGAGCGGCGTCGCCGCGATCCAGCGTTGCCACAGCCCCGGTTGAACGTTCGCCTCGTCGCGCCGGCGCAGATTGACGAGCATCAGCTCGATATACCGCAAATTGCCCGGATCAAGCGCCAGATTCTCCGCGAGCAGCCGATGCGCCGCGGCGAAGTCGCAGCTCGGCTGGGCCAGGAGCGTCTGAGCTCGGGCATATCGCTCCTGCAGACGGCGACGCAATTCGGGCGAGATCACACGCGGCAATCCGCTCGTCTCGTTCGATCCTTCGCTTCGGCCCGTCATGCTCGCCGCAATTACGTGTAAGATAAGTTCCTATCGTGCGGCATGCGCCGCCTTGTCGCGGTTCACACCGTGTGACCGCCGACCGTTACTCCACCTCTCCGCCCGAAACCGTGTCCCCACCTGCCGAGAAGTCGTCTGCCGAACCAACGCCTGCGGGCAAAGTCTATCTCGTCGGAGCAGGGCCGGGCGATCCGGGACTCATCACGCTGCGCGGCGCGGCCTGCCTCGCCCAAGCCGACGTCGTGCTCTACGACTACCTGATCAACCCTCGGCTGCTGGAGCATTGCCGCAGCGACGCCATCATAATCTGCCTCGGTCAGCACGGGCGCAGCCGCATTTGGCCGCAGTCCGAAATCAACGACCATCTGATCCATCACGCCCGCGCCGGCAAACGGGTCGTCCGCCTCAAGAGCGGCGATCCTGCCGTCTTTGCCCGCGGCGCCGACGAGGCGACTGCTCTCGCAGAGCACGGCATTGCGTTCGAAATCGTCCCCGGCGTCACAGCGGCGCTGGCTGCCAGCAGCTACGCTGGCATTCCAATCACCCACCGCGGTCTCGCCTCCGCCGTCGCGCTCGTCACAGGACGCGAGGACGACGACAAGCAGCAATCGGCGCTCGACTTCGCCGCGCTGGCCAGCTTCCCTGGCACGCTCGTTTTCTACATGGGCGTGACGACTGTCGCCCGCTGGACTAGCGAGCTGATCGCCGCCGGCAAACCGGCAAGCACCCCCGTCGCCGTCGTCCGCCGCTGCTCGTTCCCCGATCAGATGGTGCTGCGCTCGACGCTGGGAGAACTCGCCGCCGCCGTCACCGCAGCCAAACTCCGTCCGCCGGTCATCTTTATCGTCGGCGAAGTGGTCGACCTCGCCCCGACGCTCTCCTGGTTCGACCGCCGCCCGCTCTTCGGCAAGCGCGTGCTCGTCACCCGCCCGCTCGCCCAAGCCGACGCTTTGCGCGCACCGCTCGAAGAACTCGGCGCCGAGGTGCTCGCCCAACCGGCCATCGCCATCGAGCCGCCCGATAGCTGGGAGGCGGTCGACAAGGCCCTTACGTCACTCGACCTGTACGACTGGATCGCCTTCTCCAGCGTCAACGGCGTGCGAGCGTTTCTAGGCCGCTTGCCCGAACTGGGGCTCGACGTGCGGGCGTTCGGCAACGTGCGCCTGGCGGCGATTGGCCCAGGTACGGCCGACGAACTTGCCCGCTTCCATCTGCGGGCCGACGTCGTTCCCGACGTCCACGAAGCCGAAGCTCTGGCCCAGGCGCTCATTGCCCGCATCGCCGAACGGCCGATCAAGAACCGCGTTCTCCTGGTCCGCGCCAGCCGGGGCCGCGAAGTGCTCGCCGAGCAGCTCCTCGCCGCTCAGGCTCATGTCGAGCAAGTGGTCGTCTATCGCAGCGTCGACCTGCACACGCCCGATCCCGCGATCGCCGCCCAGCTCCGCGAAGGGCGCATCGCCTGGGTGACCATCACCAGTTCCGCCATCGCCCGCTCAGCAGCCAGACTGTTTGGCGAAGACCTGCGACAAGCCAAACTCGCCAGCATCAGCCCCATTACGTCGGCGACGCTGCGCGAACTGGGCTTCGAACCGGCTGCCGAAGCCGAGACCTACACGATGCAAGGCGTAGTCGACGCGATTCTGAGCTATGAGCAAGCGGCTCGCGACGCCCGTAGCTAAATCCAGCTAACGGGCGCATCACCTGGCGAGTTTGTAGGGCTGCGGCGTTACCGCTGATAGATCGGCAACAAGCCCCGATCGAGCAGCAACATGATCAAGTTGCACGCCGTCACATAGATCGGCCCGATGTTGCCGGTCCAACTGCCGTCGCTCTGCTGCTCGCTCACAATCTTGTTGTAGAGCTTGTCGCGGAACGGCTCCCATTCCTTGTCACCCTGGCGATACATCACCTGCGAGTAATAGAGATAGGTGTAGTGCCAGTGGCCGAACGAGTTGGGCCCTTCGCTCAGGTTGGTGAGCGTCTTCTTGCAGTAGGCGAGCATGTCGGGCACATGCTTGTTGTCGTATTCGCCCGCGTTGTACAGCGTCGCCAGCGCCGCCGCCGTAATCGCCGGCCGGCTGGTGCCGCGATTGCGAGAGCTGTACGAGATGCCGCCGTCGGCGTTCTTGCACTGAAAGATGTATTCCTTCGCTTTTTCGATCGCTTCGGCTGGCACGGGAATCCCCGCGTTGCGACAGCCGCGGAGCCCTTGCACCTGCGTGATCGTCGTCGAGCCTTCGTCGAAGTCGGGCTGATCTTTCGTGCTGACATAACCCCAGCCCCCCGACGGCGCTTGGGCCTTACAGCAGAAATCGACCGCCTTGGTTAGCGCGTTGACCAGTTCGGTCCGCACTTCCTCATCCTGCTCCTCGCCGATCACCTGCGACAGGTACAGCATCGAGAAGCCGTGGCCGTAGGTGTAGCGATTGTCCGACTGCGGATCGCCGATCAACCCGTTGCTGCGCAGCTTGCTGCCCAGCAGATAGTCGACCGACTTGCGAATGTGCTTGGCGTAGGGGCCCTGCGTAGTCGTCGAGCCGGAGGCCACGAGCGCCGTCCCGGCCAGGGCTGTCATCGCCGTCGGATATCCGCCAGCCGTCCAGTGGCCGAGCGACGACTGCGTGCGGGCGACCCACTTCAGCCCCTTCTCAATCGCGGCTTCCCACTTCGGATCCTTCTTGCCAGCGTGGGCCTGGCGAGAGAACGAACCGCCAACGGTCACCGCCAAAGCGGTCGCCGTAAGTTTCCGCAGCACACTGCGTCGTGATTCAACTCGGTTCATGATTCCGTTCCTCATTGACCGCCGATCCAAACTGACATCAATCTGACCAGACTTGGACCAGGTTTTTCACCACCACCCCCGTTCTCAGGGGCCCCCAACCTGGTGAAAAACCTCGCGTCACCGGGCAATCGAAGGCCGACTCAATTTGTCGTCATTTCGATTGCGCCGGCCCGGCGGTTTCGCCCTCCCACCGGCCAACCACACATAGTAAACAAGTTTTCAATTTTGGTCAACAAAAAACCGCCTGCCGCAGGGGCGGCGGTTGCGCTACCCAAGCTTAGGTTGTGTGCGCGCACGCGCCTGAAAGTTCAGTCCCCGCCCGAACTTAGCCGGATTTCGCGGCTTGCCGCGACGGCTGACATTGGGGGCAAAAGTAGGTCGTTCGCCCCAAATCCCCCTGCCGGACCACCTGGATCGCCGCGCCGCAAATGAAGCACGGCTCGCCACTTCGGCCATACGTCCAATAGCGTCGCCGGTCGAGCGCGTGCCGGGTCGTCCGCGGTTTTCCGTCCAGGTTTTGCCGCATCAGCTTGCGAGATTTTCGCAGCAGCTCCAAAATCTCGTCGTCGGACAGCATCCCAACTGGGGTCAGCGGATGGTGATGCAGCAGGAAGAGCACTTCCGACTTGTAGACGTTCCCCACCCCCGCGGCGAGCGTCTGGTTCATCACGGCTTCGCCGATCGGCGTCGTGGGGCGAGCCCGAAAGCCGGCCAGCGCCGCCTGCTCGTCAAACTCCTCGCTCAGCAAATCGGGCCCCAGCCGTTGCAGGTGTGGATGCCGCTTTACGCCGGCAGCCGAGAGCAACTCAAGCGTCTTCGGCGTAAAGCAGACGACCAGGTACTCCGCCCCTTCGAGCACAATCGCCGCCCGCTGCTCCGGCTTCTGCCACGGCTCGCCCAGGCGATAGATGTGCCACGAGCCGGTCATCCCCATGTGCGAGTGGAGCGCCCGTCCGTCGTCGAAGAAAAACAGCAGATGCTTCCCGCGGGCCTCCACCTTCGTGATCGTACGCCCCACCAGCGAAGCCGCATCGATCCGCTCCCACCGCGCACGAGCCCGCGCTACAGGCTGCCCCTCCAAGACGGGCCGCAA
>Ga0182737_1002246_pt1 | contig 16179 bp, 18 predicted proteins | sample eDN5th30CBELigOP_FD_128878 | JGI IMG/M metagenome (GOLD analysis project Ga0182737, IMG submission 128878) | Enriched Organic Plus compost microbial communities from Emeryville, California, USA - eDNA 5th pass 30_C BE-Lig OP (version 2) (version 2) ...
CCGCGTCCCTCGCGCCTGCTCGATCCGCCCGCGCCGGTCGAAGCGATGGCGCTGCTGCCGGATCATCCGCCTGCCAGCTTCACCTGGGGCGGCGTGCGCCGCCGGGTGAAGCGCGCCGACGGGCCGGAGCGCATCTTCGGGGAGTGGTGGGTACGCGACGGCGAGCTGGCGGCCGTGCGCGATTATTTCCAGGTCGAGGATGAAGCGGGCGAACGCTTCTGGCTGTTCCGCAGGGGGGACGGCGAAGATCCGAACACCGGCGACCATCGCTGGTATCTGCACGGCATCTTCGCATGAGCGGCTATGCGGAACTGCAATGCGCGTCGCATTTCTCGTTCCTGCGCGGGGCATCCTCGGCCGAGGAACTGTTCGCCACCGCCGCCATCCTCGGCATCGAGGCCTTGGCAATCACCGACCGCAACAGCCTGGCCGGGATCGTGCGCGCCCATGTCGCCGCCAAGGAAACCGGCGTGCGCCTCATCGTCGGCTGCCGGCTGGTCCTCGCCGACGGCACGGACATGACCGTCTATCCGACCGATCGCCCGGCCTATGCCCGGCTCTCCCGGCTGCTCTCGGTCGGCAAGGCCCGCGCCGGCAAGGCGAAGTGCGAATTGCACTGGGACGATCTGGCCGATTGGGGCGAAGGGCTGATCGCCATGCTCGCGCCCGATGCGGCCGACGATCTGACCGCGCTGCGCCTGCGCCGTCTTGCCGGCCTCTTTCCGGACCGCTGCTATATGGCGCTGACCCTGCGCCGGAGACCGCGCGATTTCCTGCGCCTGCATGATCTGGTGAACATGGCGGCGCAGGCCGGTGTACCGACTGTCGCCACCAACGATGTCCTGTTCCATGCCCCCGATCGCCGGATGCTTCAGGATGTGATGACCTGCATCCGCGAGGGGCGATCCATCGACGATGTCGGCTTCGCCAAGAACCGCCATGCCGATCGCTACCTGAAGCCACCGCAAGAAATGGCCCGGCTGTTCCGGCTCTGGCCCGAGGCGGTCGCGCGATCGGTTGAACTGGCCCAGCGCTGTCGGTTCAGCCTCGACGAACTGGCCTATCAATATCCGCATGAAGTGGTCGACGATGGCCTGACAGCGCAGGCGACGCTGGCGAAGCGCACCTGGGCGGGCGCTGCCGACCGCTATCCCGAAGGCCTTCCTGATGAAGTGGTCGATACGCTGCGCCACGAGCTGCGGCTGATCGAGACGCTCGATTATGCGCCCTATTTCCTGACGGTCGATGCGATCGTTCGCTTCGCCCGGTCGCAGGGCATCTTGTGCCAGGGGCGCGGCTCGGCCGCCAACAGCGCGGTCTGCTATGTACTCGGCATCACCTCGATCGATCCTTCGCGCAACAGTCTGTTGTTCGAGCGCTTCGTCTCGGCCGAACGGCGCGAGCCGCCCGACATCGATGTCGATTTCGAGCACCAACGCCGCGAAGAGGTGATCCAGTGGGTCTATGAGACCTATGGCCGTCACCGCGCGGCGCTGTGTTCGACCGTCATCCGCTACCGCGCCAAGGGCGCGCTGCGCGACGTCGGCAAGGCGATGGGCCTGCCTGAGGATATGATAGCGCTCCTGTCCTCGCAGATATGGGGCTGGTCGACGGAGGGCGCCGAGCCAAAACATGCCGAGGAACTGAACCTCAACCTCGACGATCGCCGGCTGCGGCTCACCCTCGATCTCGCCCGCCAGCTTATCGGCACCCCGCGCCACCTCTCGCAGCATCCCGGCGGTTTCGTGCTGACCGAAGATCGCCTCGACGAACTGGTCCCGATCGAACCGGCGGCGATGGAAGACCGCCAGGTCATCGAATGGGACAAGGATGACGTCGATGCGCTGAAGATGATGAAGGTCGACGTGCTGGCGCTGGGAATGCTCTCGGCCATGCGGCGCGGGTTCGACCTGCTGCGCGAGCATAAGGGCATCGACCTCGATCTGGCGTCCATCCCGGCCGAAGATCCGCGCACCTATGCGATGATCCGCAAGGCCGACACGCTCGGCACCTTCCAGATCGAGAGCCGGGCCCAGATGGCGATGCTGCCGCGGATCAAGCCGCGCACCTATTATGATCTGGTCATCCAGGTCGCGATCGTGCGTCCGGGCCCGATCCAGGGCGATATGGTTCACCCATACCTCCGGCGACGTGAAGGGCAGGAGAAGGTCGATTTCCCGACGCCCGAACTGGAGAGGGCGCTGGGCAAGACGCTTGGTGTGCCGCTCTTCCAGGAACAGGCGATGCAGGTGGCGATGGTCTGCGCCGGCTTCAGCGCCGCCGAGGCCGACCAGCTTCGCCGCGCGATGGCGACGTTCAAGCACACGGGAGGCGTCGTCAATTTCCGTGAGCGGTTGATGAGCGGTATGGTCGAGCGCGGATACACGGAGGAGTTCGCCGAGAAGATCATCGGCCAGCTCGAAGGGTTCGGCAGCTACGGTTTCCCCGAATCCCATGCGGCGAGCTTCGCGCTGATCGCCTACGCCAGCGCCTGGCTTAAATGCTGGCACCCGGATGTATTTTGCGCCGCACTGCTCAACAGTCAGCCGATGGGCTTTTACGCGCCCGCGCAGATCGTGCGCGACGCGCAGAGTCACGGCGTCGAGGTCCGCCCGGTGTGCATCAACGCCTCGCGCTGGGACTGCACGCTGGAACCGACCCATGACAATCGCTTTGCGGTCCGGCTCGGCTTTACCCTCGTGTCGGGTCTCGCCAATGCCGACGCTGCCGCGATCGTTGCGGCGCGTGCCGGTCAGCCCTTTGCCGACATCGACGATCTCTGGCGCCGGGCTGGCGTTCCGTCTTCCGCGCTGGTGAAGCTCGCTGAAGCCGATGCGTTCCGCCCGGCCTTCGGGCAGGCGAGACGGGAGGCGCTATGGGCGATCAAGGCCCTGCGCGATGAGCCGCTGCCGCTGTTTGCCGCGACGGCCAATAACGATGGCCGTCCGCCTGCCGAGATCGTCGAGGAGGCGGTCAGTCTGAAGGCGATGACGGCGGGGCGCGAGGTGGTGGAAGACTATGCCCATGTCGGTCTGACACTGCGCCAGCATCCGGTTTCATTCTTGCGCGCCGATCTCACGCGCGAACGCTTCCTCTCCTGCGCCGAGGCGAACGGGCTGAAGGATGGTCGGTCGGTCCGCACCGCCGGGCTGGTGCTTGTCCGCCAGCGGCCGGGCAGCGCAAAGAACGTCACCTTCATCACCATCGAGGACGAGACCGGTATCGCCAATCTCATTATGTGGCCGGATCTCTATGAGAAGCAGCGTAGGATCGTGCTCACCGCGACGATGCTGGGCCTGCAAGGGGTGATGCAGCGTGAGGGCGAAGTGATCCACCTCATCTGCGCGCGGCTGTTCGATCTGACGCCGATTCTGGCGGGCCTTGGCGAGCGCGAATCCAAAGCAGATTCCACTGGCCGATCGGTCGCCCCCAGTCTCCGTTTGAAGTCGCGAAACTTCCACTGAGCCAGGGGCCACGGAGCACTCCGCCTCCGGCGAGAATCGCCGCACCGGCTACACATTGAATTTAAAGGATTTTCTCAAAAATCGCTGCTTCCGTGGCTGCTTCCGTGAGCGAAACAGGAGAAAATACCGGATGCTGGCCTTCGCCTAAGTAGCTGATTTTTTTGAAGAAATTTGGCGCACTCGACAGGATTCGAACCTGTGGCCTCTGCCTTCGGAGGGCAGCGCTCTATCCAGCTGAGCTACGAGTGCTTACCGACCCCCGTAGTTGGGGGCATAAAAATCGTCAATCTGCCGACTGCTTCCGTGGTGCTTCCGCGAGGCTTTTGCCTCAAATCACCGCTTCCACCATTATCGACCTAACCTCTTGTTACTTCAATCCTTTTTTGCCACCATCTCGCCCGGAAGACAGCTTGACTTCCGCCTTCGGAGGGCAGCGCTCTATCCAGCTGAGCTACGGGTGCATGTCGCCTGTGGCAGGGCGCTTAGCAAAGCGTGGCGGGCTGCGCCAGTCACAAATTGCGCATCGGGCGTGAAAATCAGGGGCGGGAATGGCTCCCGCCCTGAAAGACAGGCTTATTTGCCGGGTTTCTGCATCTTCTGGAATGTGCCCAGGCCGCAACTCGCGCCCTGGCTCAGGCCCGGCCCGAGGCTCTGGAGCACGGTTATGATATCGACCGAGCAGAGCTGGCTGGTCGAGATCTTGTACGCGAACCGCTCCTCCATCTTCAGGCCGGGGCAGCGATTGGGCAGGCGGTTGCGATAGACGATGCCGTTGTTCATCTCGAAATCGATCGTCTGGTCGTCGATCACGCGGGTGGAACGCAACTGGCTCGGCATGATGCAGGAAACCGGCTCACCGACCGGAACCAGTTCGGCCGCCTTGGCCTTGCCGCCCTTCGCCGCGCCGCTTCCCGCCAGCGCGGGAATGGGTGAAAGCGCGAGGGCGATGCCCGCGCAGGCAAGGGTCGGGGCGACGAAACGAGAGATAATGGGTGCCATCCTGTCCTCCTTTCAGGCCGTTGCTACGCGTTCGCGTATGAACGCAGGCTGACGGCCTGTCATGCTGCTCTCGCCGGCGCGGGCGTCTTGGGCCTGTACCGGCACAGGTCCGATACCGGGCAACGCCAGCATTCCGGCTTGCGCGCCTTGCATATATAGCGCCCATGCAGGATTAGCCAATGGTGCGCATCGCGCCGGAAGGGTGCGGGCGTCTGTTTTTCCAGCTTTTTTTCGACCTCAAGCGGGGTTTTGCCGGGGGCGAGGCCGGTGCGGTTGCCGACACGGAAAATATGGGTGTCCACCGCGAAGGTCTCCGCGCCGAAGGCGGTGTTCATCACGACATTGGCGGTCTTGCGCCCGACGCCGGGCAGGGTGGTCAATATGTCGCGATCCCGCGGCACCTGCCCGCCGAAATCGCGCACGAGGATTTCGGAAAGCGCGATCACATTCTTCGCCTTGGCGTTGAAGAGGCCGATCGTCCTGATATGCCGCTTCAACCCTTCCTCGCCCAGCGCGACCATCTGGGCGGGGGTCTTCACCTCGCGGAAGAGGGCGCGGGTCGCCTTGTTGACGCCGACATCGGTGGCCTGCGCGGAAAGCACGACCGCGACCAGCAACTGATAATCGTTGCCATATTCCAGTTCCGTGCGCGGCTCGGGGTTGAGCTCCGCCAGGCGCCGGTAGAATTCGAAGATATCGTCCTTCTTCATCGCGATACCGGGCGGGTCAGAGGCCCAGGACGCTTTTCATCGTATAACGGCCGGCCGGCTGGTCCTTCAGCCAAAGCGCTGCCTTCACCGCCCCCCGCGCGAAGATGGTGCGGTTTTCGGCCCGGTGGGAAAGGGTGATGCTCTCGCCCTCGGTGGCGAGGATGACGCTGTGGTCGCCCGGCACGGAACCGCCGCGCAGCGCGGCAAAGCCGATCGCGCCCTTCGCCCGCGCGCCGGTGATCCCGTCGCGGCCGCGCTCGCTATGGTCGGCCAGCGCGATGCCGCGCCCGGCGGCGGCGGCCTCGCCCAGCAGCAGCGCGGTGCCGGAGGGCGCATCGACCTTGTGGCGGTGGTGCATCTCCACGATCTCTATGTCCCAGTCGTCGGGAAGGCGCCGCGCCGCTTCCTCCACCAGCGCGGCGAGCAGATTGACGCCGAGCGAGGTATTGCCGGTCTGGAGCACGGGAATCGAACGCGCGGCCTCGTCGATCAGGCGATGATGCTCCGCCTCCAGCCCGGTGGTGCCTATGACGATCGGTTTGCCCGCGCCCGCACAGGCGTCGAGCGTCGCCGCCAGCGCCATGGGCGAGGAAAAGTCGATCAGCACGTCGCTGTCCGGCACCAGCTTTGCAAGGTCGCCCTCGTGCCGATCCACCCCGCCCGCGAGAGTGAGCCCCCGCGCGCCGATCTCGGCCAGGATCGCCATGCCCATGCGCCCCGCGCTGCCGATAATGCCGATTGCCGTCATGGCTCTTGTCCTTCCCGTTCCATGGTCAGGCGCGGATGCCAGAGTCGGCGGCCAATGTCACCGGCTTTCGTTCAGAGGAAACGGGCCGCCATCCACAGCGCCATCGCCACCATCATCACATTTTCGGTCAGCGAGACGAAGCCGAGCGGCACATTGCTGTTGCCGCCGACGCAGGCGCATTTGAGGCTGCGCTTGTCGATATAGACCGCCTTGAACACCGACACCCCGCCGATGCCGCCGATGAACAGCGCGACCGGGATCGACAGCCAGTGCAGCACGCCCGCCAGCATCAGCGCGCCCGCGCCAAGCTCCAGAAACGGATAGGCATGGGCATAGGGCACGAGGCGGCGCGCCAGCAGGTCATAGCCCAGGAACATCGTCGCGAACCGATCCACATCCTGCAATTTCAGCATGGCGAGCAGCATCATGGTGACGGCGATGAACCGTTCGACGAGGAGAAGGCTGACCAGCGGCGCGCCCGTCAGCCGGTCGATTGCCAGCGCCAGCAGCAGCCCCACGGCGAACACCGCCAGCACCGGCACATAGCTGGTCGCCGCCGGGTCCTTGACCTTGAGGCCGAAGAAGCGGCGCAGATCGTCATAGCCGCCGATCCGATCCCCATCGATAAAGACCTGCGGCGTCGTCTTGACGCCATGGGCGGTCTTGAACGCCTCCTGCTCCTCGCGGGTGGTGATCCAGCGGTCATCGACCTCATAGCCCTTTCGTCGGAGAAGGTGACGCGCCTTGAGCCCATAGGGGCAGATGTGGCTGGGCATCACCATGCGATAGAGGATGGCGCGCCGGGATGAGGTGGCGGTCGGTGCGGTGGTCGTGGTCATGGCATCTGTCCCTTGAAGGCGATATCGATGCCCCTTATTTAGGCACCGTACCATGGTACGGAGTCAAGGGGCTTATGGCGAACGGCGTCACGATGACGATTTCGGGGCTTGCCCATGCGGCGGGCGTGGGGGTGGAAACGGTGCGCTTCTACCAGCGGCGCGGCTTGCTGGACCTGCCGGAACGGAGCGGCGGCACCGGCCTTTCAGGCGGTATCCGGCGCTATGACGCGGAGCATCTCCGCCACCTGCGGTTCATCCGCTCGGCGCAGGGCGCGGGCTTCACGCTCGACCAGATCGGGGAATTGCTGCGCCTTGACGCGGGAGAGGATCGCGCGCGGGCGCGGGAACTGGCGCGCGAGCAACTGGGCGTGCTCGATGCGAGGATCGCGGAACTGGAGCAGGCGCGCGCGGCGCTGCGGCGCCTCGCCCATGCCTGCGAGGCGTCTGACCTAGGGCCATGCCCGATTCTCGCGGCGTTCGATGATCGGCAATGAAGGCTTGCGCCGCCGCGCCATTGGCTGTTTGAAAGGCGCATGAGCCGTTTTTCCTCCATCGTCATCCTGACCGGCGCGGGCATATCGGCCGAGAGCGGCCTTGCGACCTTTCGTGGGCCGGGCGGCCTGTGGGAAGGGCATCGGGTCGAGGATGTCTGCACGCCGGAGGCGTTGGCGCGCGACCCGGCGCTGGTCCATCGCTTTTATGACGAGCGCCGCGCGGCGCTGGCCGGGGTGGAACCGAACCCCGCGCACCGGGCGCTGGCGCGGCTGGAACGGGAATGGCGCGGCGACCTGCTTCTCGTCACGCAGAATGTCGATGACCTGCACGAGCGGGGAGGGTGCGGCGATGTACTGCACATGCATGGCGAACTGAACTCCGCCCTGTGCGCGGCCTGCGGCGGACGGCGGGAATGGCGCGGATCGCTTCCCCCCGGCAGCGTCTGCCCTGAGTGCGCGGAGGCGGCGTTGCGCCCCGACATCGTGTTCTTCGGGGAAATGCCCTATCAGATGGAGCGGATCGAAGAGGCGCTGTGGAAATGCGACCTGTTCCTGTCCATCGGCACGTCCGGCGCGGTCTACCCCGCCGCCGGCTTCGTGCGCACGGCCCGCCATGCCGGTGCGCATACGCTGGAACTCAACCTCGATCCGTCCGGGGGCAGCCTCTCCTTCCACGAGAGCCGCATGGGCCCGGCGGGCGAACTGGTGCCGCACTGGGTGGATGAGATATTGGCGTCCTAATCCCGGTCGATCAGGCTGGACAGCTTCGTCTCGCTCATCGCCACATAGGCGACCAGCGACAGGCCGATCATCCCGCTGACATACCAGTAGAACGCGCCTTCATGGCCCCAGTCCTTGAGCTGGAGCGCGACATATTCCGCGCTGCCGCCGAACAGCGCATTGGCGACCGCATAGGGCAGGGCGACCCCCAGCGCGCGGATATGGGCGGGGAAGAGTTCCGCCTTCACCACCGCATTGATCGAGGTATAGCCGCTCACCGCGACAAGCGAGGCCATCACCAGCGCGAAGGCGGCGGCGCTGCTCTGCGCCTGCTCCAGCGCGCGGAACAGGGGGACGGTGCCGGCCAGCCCGGCGAGGCCGAAGCCGATCATCAGCGGGCGGCGGCCGATCCGGTCGGAAAGAGCGCCGAACAGCGGCTGGGCGATCATGAAGAGGAACAGCGCGCCCGCCATGATCTCGCTTGCCGTCACGCGGGAAAATCCGGCGGAATTGACCAGATATTTCTGCATATAGGTGGTGTAGGTGTAGAAGGCGAGCGTGCCCCCGGCGGTCAGCGCCACCACCAGCGCCGCCGCGCCGGGGTGATGACGCAGCAGCGCGAAGAGGCTGGATCTGGGCACATCGGTGCGTTGCGCGGCCTTGCGGTGATGCTCCGTTTCCATCAGCCGCCTGCGCAGCACGAGGACGACCAGCGCCAGCAGCCCGCCGATGAAGAAGGGGATGCGCCAGCCCCAGCTTTCCAGCGCCGTCTCGCCCAGCAGCCGTTGCAGGATCAGCAGCACCGCGAGAGCGATCAACTGCCCCATGATGAGTGTCACATATTGGAAGCTCGACCAGAAGCCGCGCCGCTCGCTGCCCGCCATTTCCGAAAGATAGGTCGCGCTCGCCCCATATTCGCCGCCGACCGACAGGCCCTGAAGCAGCCGGGCGATCACCAGCAATATCGGCGCGCCGACGCCGATGCTGGCATAGGTCGGCGTGCAGGCGATCATCATCGACCCGCCGCTCATCAGCAGGATCGAGACGGTAAGGCCCGCCTTGCGCCCCTTGCGGTCGGCATAGATGCCCATCGCCCAGGCGCCGATGGGGCGCATCAGGAAGCCGATGGCGAAAATCGCCCCGGTGCTCAGCAACTGGGCGGTGGCGTCCTCCCGCGGGAAGAAGACCGGCGCGAAATAGAGGGCGAAGGCGGCATAGACATACCAGTCATACCACTCCACCAGATTGCCCGCCGATCCCCCGACGATGGAAAGCAGCCGGGACCGCGCGGAGGGAGGGGCGGGGGTGGTCATGGGCGATCGGCCTTTTCACGGCGGGAAGGTCAAGGATGCGCCTTGATGAAGGGGGAGGCCCCGATTTGTCCAGAGCGGAAATGGCCGGGCCGCGCGTGTCCGGGCCGTTACCCGGCGCAGCGGCGATAGCGCAGCGGTCCGGGCTGGGCATCCTCGCCATGGTCGCGGCGGACCAGCACGGCGCCGTCCTGTTGCAGGTCCAACTCCATTTCCCGCGTCCAGCTCATGCCCTCACCGGTGAAGTCGAAATCGGCATGGAGGCGCGTGGGCGTCCATTCGGCGATGGATTTCAGCGTGCCGCGCGATTCATAAAAGCCGAGCGTGGTGCCGGAAATCTCCAGCAGGCCCTTGTTATCGCTGCGTTTCTCGCAATCGGCGGGCACCAGGCCCCACCGGCCCCGCAGGGCGAGCGGAATCCGGTCCTTGCTCTGATTGCCATTCGCGATCCCGGACGTGGCGGGGGAGGAGGCGTTTGCCTGCACGTCATTGCCCGCCATGGCGTTCTCCCCGGTTCCTTCCGACCGGTTGTCGACGATGGGGGCGGAAAGATTGGTGTCATTCCCTGCTGTTTCCTCCTTCTGCGGAGAGCAGGCGGAGAGCAGGGCAAGAAGGGCGAAAGCGGGTGCGGGAAAGCGATGGTTCATGGCGTGCTTGTGTCCTCGTCGCGGGCCTGATTGCGCTTGTGCCATAATTGCGGCGGCGCTGGAACCAGCGTTTCCGCGCGGCTTTTGTTCCGGCGGAGACCCTTTCGCGCGGGGCGAAATGCTCAGAACGGGATTGAACATCGGCCCGTCTTGGCTTAACCCACGAGCCACGGCAGCCATGCCGTTCGATCGGACCACACGGGATATTCCCTCAATGAGTTTCAGGACCAAGCCGCGCGCCGTTGCCCTTTCCCCGGGCGCCACAGTCAAGGTTCGCGCTACGGAATATCTCGATTTCCTCGCTGCGTGGCTGCGCAAGCCGCGACAGACCGCCTCGGTCGTGCCGTCCAGCCGCTTTCTGGCGCGGTTGATGGTGCGCGATATCGATCCCGAAGGGGGCCGGGTGATCGAGCTGGGCGGCGGGACCGGTGTTTTCACGCGCGAGATCCTGTCCACCGGCCTGCCGCCCGAAAAGCTGGAGGTGGTGGAGATCAACCCTGCCTTCGCGCGCGGGCTGGAGCGGCATTTTCCCGGCGTCGACATCATCCGCCATCGCGCGGAAAGCATCAGCGCCCATGTCTCGGGCGAGCCGGGGAGCTATCAGAGGGTCATCAGCGGCCTGCCCCTGCTGGCGATGAACCAGACGACGCAGCGCGCGATACTGGAGGAGGCGCTGAAGCTGTTGGCGCCGGGCGGTGTGTTCGTCCAGTTCACCTATTCGGTGCGGTCGCCGCTCAACCAGTCGCTGTTGAACGACATGGGCGTGATCGCGACGCGGGCCGGGCAGACCGTGCGGAATTTCCCGCCCGCCACCGTCTTTCACTATCGCCGGATAGAAGCGGAAGAAGAGCAGGCGGCCTGAAATTTCCGCCCCGTTATGGGACAGGTTCCGGCGGGCTGATATTTACTATTTCTTAACCATTGGCGAATTGTTAACCCAAGGGCATGAAAAGACGAGCCCTTGTTCTGACCACGGAGTCCGCCCGGCATCCCTTTCGCCGGACACTTCCGCCGCATGTGCTCGCCGCCCTGCCAGATCCACGCCGACGCAATGACGAGGATGTGAAGCTGTTCTTCATGAGCTTCGCGGCCTTCTTCATCGCGGCCTACAGTTTCCTGTTCTGACGCGGGAGCTTGCGGCGGGGGATGGCCGGATCGCGGGGGGCGGTCCGGCCATGTCCGTTTGAGCGGAACGGATCGGAAGAGCCCGCTGCCTTCGCCCGTCAGTCGCAGGCAAGATGCAGCTTCTGGGCCAGCCACGCCGACAGGATCGACATCGCCGCCGCCAGCAGCAACTGGTTGAGGACGTTCACGCCCATCGCGCTCATGCCGATGGTGATCGACGCGCCGATCACCATCGCCCCGGAATTGACGATATTGTTGGCGGCCACGGTGCGCGCGGCCAGCGACGTGTCGACCGTGGTGGTGAGGAAGGCATAGAGCGGCACCACGAACATGCCGCCCGCCGTTGCGATGCCGAGCAGCGTCGCGAGCAGCCAATAGGCATGATCGTGATCGACGACATGGCCGAAGCTGATCAACTGGCCGGGCGGCAGGCCACTGTCCCAGATACGGCAGACGAAGCGGAAGGCGATCACGAACGCGCCCATCGCGAGCACCGAAACCGGGGCGAACTTCGCCGACACCGCGCCGCCCAGCATCCGGTTGATCGCGATGGAGCCGATCGCCACGCCGACCGAAAAGACCGCGAGGAACAGGCTGGCCACCGCCTTGTCGGCGGCGAGCACATTCTTGACCAGCGGCGGGAACTGGATGAACAGCACGGTGCCGATGGTCCAGAACAGGCTGATCGAAACGATCGCGAGGAACAGCCGGCGGATATGCATGGTCCCGCTGACCAGCGCGATGGAGGAGCGGACGATGTGGAAATCGAGCTTCACCGGTTCGGCGAGCGGCGGGGCGGGGGGCACCTGCCGTCCGCTCAGATAGCCGATGACGGCCACCAGCAGCACCACGACGGCGGCGGCATCCACCGAAATCAGCCCGGCCAGGATGGTCCCGGCGAGGATGGCGATATAGGTGCCGGCCTCGACCAGCCCGGTGCCGCCCAGCACCTCGTCCTTCTTCAGATGCTGCGGCAGGATCGCATATTTGATCGGGCCGAAGAAGGTCGAGTGCACGCCCATGGCGAAGATCGCCAGCAGCATCAGCGGAACCGCCAGCAGATGCACGGCGAAATCGAACCAGGCGAGCATCAGCCCGATCGCGCCGACGATCATGATGAATATCTCCGCCAGCTTCACCAGACGGATGATGCCCGCCTTGTCCCGCTGGTCCGCGAGCTGGCCGGACAGGGCCGAGAGCAGGAAGAAGGGCAGGGTGACAAGCCCGGTGGCGATGGCGCTGAACCAGGTCTCTGCGTGCGGATCGCTGTAGACGCTGTAGACGACGAACAGCACCACCGCATTCTTGAAGAGATTGTCGTTGAACGCGCCCAGTAACTGGGTGACGAACAGCGGCGCGAACCGGCGTTTCGTCAACAACCGCAGCGAGGCTTTCATGGTCGGTGGCGGGTCCCGATCGTTATCGACTGCCCGCCCTCTACAGGGTCCCGGCCGATCTGTCCAACCCCTCCGGACGGGATTCCACCGGGGTGGAGGCAATCAATGCCCACGGCCCTGTCCGCGCTTGCCAGCGGGGGGAGGCTGTGGCAGTCGGGGGGTGCCATGCTGACCCTGCCGAATATACTGACCTTGTCCCGCATATTGGCCGTGCCGCTGCTGGTCGCGTTGCTCTGGCCGGCGGAGCAGGGGCATGAGTGGCGGACGGGCTATGCGCTGGCTTTCCTCCTCTATTGCCTGATGGGCATCACCGATTATTTCGACGGCTATCTGGCGCGCGCCAAGGGCACGGTGTCGCGCCTGGGCATTTTCCTCGATCCGATCGCGGACAAGATCATGGTCGGCGGGGTGATCCTGATGCTGGCCGCGACGCGCGACATCCGGGGCGTGCATATCATCGCCGCGCTGGTCATCCTGCTGCGGGAGATCGCCGTGTCGGGCCTCCGCGAATTTCTGGCCGGGCTGCAGGTTTCGGTGCCGGTGTCCCGCCTTGCCAAGTGGAAGACCACCTTCCAGCTCATCGCGCTCGGAGCGATGATCCTCGCGGGCGCGCTGCCGGGCTGGCCGATCGTCCAGTTCACCGGCCTTGCGACCCTGTGGGCGGCGGCGATACTGACGCTTATCACCGGCTGGGATTATCTGCGCGTCGGCATCAAGCATATGGACTGAGGTTTCGGATTGATATGGCGACGCTCGATATTCTTTATTTCGCGTGGGTGCGCGAGGCGATCGGCCGGGACGGCGAGACGGTCGAGCATCCCGGCGCGCAGGCCACCGTTTCGGACCTGATCGACAGCCTGCGCGCGCGCGGGCCGGGCTATGCCGAGGCGTTCGCGGACCGGAGCCGCCTGCGCGCGGCGCTGGATCATGCGTTCGTGCCGCTGGAAACGCCGTTGGGGGAGGCGCATGAACTGGCGCTGTTCCCTCCCGTGACAGGGGGATGATCCACATCCGCATCGCCGAGGCGCCTCTCGATCCGGGCGCCCTGCTGGAACCGCTGGAGCGGCTGGGCGGCGGCGCGGTGGCCAGCTTCACCGGCATCGTGCGGGGCGGGGGCGGTCTCGTCTCGTTGCGGCTGGACCATTATCCCGCGATGACCGAACGGCGCATCGTCGGCATAGTGGAGGAAGCGCGGGCGCGCTGGCCGCTGCTGGGCGTCACCGTGGTTCATCGCGTGGGGGACTTGCAACCGGAGGACCGGATCGTGTTCGTCGGCACGGCCTCCACCCATCGCGCCGCCGCGCTGGAAAGCTGCGCTTTCCTGATCGACTGGCTCAAGACATCCGCGCCTTTCTGGAAGAAGGAAAGCTTCCTCGACGGCCGCTCGCACTGGGTCGAGGCGCGGGCCGAGGACGATGCCGCGCGCGACCGCTGGAAGGCCTGACACTATTCGTCCGGATCGTGGGAAGGGCGCGAACCCGTCAACCGTCCTGCCGAGCAAGGTGCCGCAAAATCTCCGCCAGCATGCGGAACTCCTTCTCCCGCGGGCTGGCCTTGCGCCAGACCAGCGCGATCTGCCGCGCGGCATGCTCGGACTGGAGCGGACGGGCGGCGATGTTGGTATGCTCCAATATGCCGCCCCTGATCGCCATTTCCGGCAGCAGGGTGAGGCCCAGCCCATTGTCCACCATCTGCACGAGCGTGTGCAGGGACGTGCCCATCATCGTCGCTTCCGCGCGCAGTTCCGGCCGGTTGCACGCGGCCAGCGCGTGATCCTTCAGGCAATGGCCGTCCTCCAGCAGCAGCAGGCGCGTCTCGTCGATCATGTCCGGGTCGATGGTTGAAGGCGGGTCTCGCGGCTCGTCGCGCGGGAAGGCGACATAGAGCCGGTCGTCGAAAATATGCTCATGCTCCACCTCGCCGGTGGCGAAAGGCAGGGCCATCAGCACGCAATCGACATGGCCGTGGCGCAGCGATTCCATCGCCGCCGCGCTGGTCTCTTCGCGCAGGTAGAGCTTCAGTTCCGGCTTTTCGCGGCGCAGATGCGGCAGCAGGCGGGGCAGCAGGAACGGGGCGATGGTGGGGATGACGCTCATCCGCAGGTCGCCCGACAGCGGCTTGCCCGCCGCCTGCGCGATGGCGGCCAGTTCCTCCGCCTCGCGCAGCACGCGATAGGCTTTCTCGACGATGCGGTCGCCCAATTGGGTGAAGCGCACGACGCGGCGCGTCCGCTCCACCAGCGTGGTGCCGATCAGCGTTTCCAGTTCCCGGATTCCGGCGGAAAGGGTGGATTGAGTAACGAAGCAGCTTTCGGCGGCGCGTCCGAAATGTCCCTGTTCCTTCAAGGCCACCAGATATTGCAGTTGCTTGAGCGTCGGCAGATAAGCGGACATTGATCGACCTTATGGATTAATATCCTGAATATAATCGTCTGGATCGATTTTGCAATGCCAGCTGTTGCCGCTTCCCGCTGCCTCGAACGGAGCTATCCGAGCGGGGGCGGACGCGCCCTTCCGATCAGCGCGCGCGGCGATATTCCGTTACGGTCGTCGTGACGGTCGGCGGCGGATAATACCAGCCGTTGATGACCTTTCCACTGCCGATATAGGCCGGGTCGGGTTCCGTATGCGTCGTGGGTACGGGTGCCCCGGCTGGCTGGGCGGCGGGATCGAAGCCGCCTTCATAGGTTCCGCTGTAGGTGGTGCCGTCCGCCCCATACCATGTGCCGACCCAGCGGCCGCGATAATCCTCTCCCCGGCTGCCATAGGTCAGTTGCTCGTCGCTATAGCCGTCCATGCGATAATCGAGGCGGGGCGGAGCGGCCTCGGCGCCCTTCTCCCGCGCGGGGGCGGGATGGGCGAGGGTGGTCATGGGAAGCAGCAATATGGCAATCAGGGTGGCGCGGAGGCGCATGACAATCCCTCTCGTCTGATCTGCCCGGAAGACCTTCCTCGTGGGGGGCAGAGGCGCGATAGCGTTAACGCCGTCTATACCATCCGGAAAAATCCGGGTCCACCCGGCTGGGCCCCGCTCCTGCCCCGGCCTGTCCCGAAATGGCTCGACCGGGACAGGCGGCCTCTCAATCCGGGCGGTAGCGGCCGCGGCCCGCCTTGATCGTGGAGCGGGCCTTCTTGGCTTCGACCCGGCGCGCTTTGGACGCTTTGCTGGGGCGGGTGGCGATCCGGCGCTCCTCCCGCTGATGGGCCTTGGCCAGCATGGCGACGAAGCGGTTGCGCGCGTCCTCCCGATTGGCCTCCTGCGTGCGGAAGCGCTGCGCCTGTATGACGACGACGCCCTCGCTGCTGAGGCGCGACCCGGCCAGTTCCTTCAGCTTGCGGAAGACATGCGGCGCGAGGCCGAGGCGGAAGATATCGACGCGCAACTGCACGGCGGTCGCGACCTTGTTGACATTCTGTCCGCCGGGGCCGCCCGCCGTGACGAAGCGCTCCTCCAGCGCCTCGGGCGGGATGGTGTAGAGGTCGGGGTCAAAGCCCGGCATCGGCCAGCGTCGCTTCGGTGAAGCCCGCGGCGTGGAAACGATCGGGCAGCGGGGCCTTGCCCTCTACGGGTGGTTTCCCCTTGCGCGGCACGGAGAGGGAGCGCGCATGCAACAGCATCGCCGCGCCCGGTTCCTGCGATGGTGTGCCGTAGACCGGATCGCCGATGATGCCGAGCCCCAGCCCCTCTGCCAGATGGACGCGAATCTGGTGGGTGCGCCCGGTTTCC
>Ga0182737_1002247_pt1 | contig 16179 bp, 14 predicted proteins | sample eDN5th30CBELigOP_FD_128878 | JGI IMG/M metagenome (GOLD analysis project Ga0182737, IMG submission 128878) | Enriched Organic Plus compost microbial communities from Emeryville, California, USA - eDNA 5th pass 30_C BE-Lig OP (version 2) (version 2) ...
ACCGCCGTCGGCATCGCGCTCACGCTCATCGTGTTCGCCATCAATTTCGTCGTCAATCAGATCGGGGACAAGAAGTGAAGGTCTCAGGTCTCGAGAAGGGCGCGAACTACGTCGTCCTGATCCTGTTCGCGTTCATCGTGCTCGGCCCGATCGGGGTCATCCTCTCGCTCGCCTTCGGCCCGCAGAGCGCGTCCGTGGGGCGCGAGGGGCGGATCTTCCACTGGGAGAACTTCCCGGACGCGTGGGAGATCGGCCGCTTCGGGCAGTACATGACCACGTCGGTCACGGTCGCGGCGATCGTCGTGGTGGTCGCAGTGTCCGCATCCATCCTCGCGGGCTACGCGCTCGGCACCATGAAGTTCAGGTTCGCGACCCCGTTGTTCTACATCTTCCTGCTGGGCATCATGGTGCCCACCGAGGCGATCATCGTCCCGCTGTACTTCGACCTGAGGACGGTCGGACTCACGAACACGGTCTGGGGGGTGGCGTTCCCGCAGATCGCCATGTCGATCGCGTTCGGCACGTACTGGATGCGCACCTACTTCAGAACGACGAACCGCGCCATGATCGAGGCCGCACGCCTCGACGGTGCGGGCTCGTTCCGGATCCTCTGGCAGATCCTCGTCCCGATCGGCAGGCCCGCGATCCTCACGCTCGTGCTGCTGACCTTCATGTGGACGTGGAACGAGTTCCTCGTGCCGCTCGTCATGTCCCCGAACGGGGACGTTCGGACGGCACCTCTCGGTCTCGCCTTCTTCCAGGGGCAGTACACGCAGGGCACGGCGCTGCTCGCCGCGGGTGCGGTGCTCGTCGCACTGCCCGTCGTGGTGCTCTACGTGTTCCTGCAGCGGCACTTCATCAAGGGCATGATCGAGGGGGCGGTGCGCGAGTGATCGAGCTGCACGTACTGCCGGACCCTGAGTCGGTCGGCCTGGCGGCCGCCGACGCCATCGATGAGGTCGTGCGAGGCGGGCCGTGCGTGCTCGGGCTCGCGACCGGCTCGTCACCGGATCGCGTCTACGACGAGCTCGCGCGCCGGCACCTCGCGCAGCCGCGCCCGTGGGCGTCGAGTCGGGTGTTCATCCTCGACGAGTACGTCGGCCTCCCGGCGGGGCATCCCGAGCGCTACGCCACCGTGATCAGGCGCGCGATCACCGACCGGGTCGGGATCCCGTCGGAGCGCGTGCACGCTCCCGATGTCGACGCCGACGACCTCGTGGTCGCCGGTGCACGGTACGACGCGGACATCGCGGCAGCGGGCGGCGTCGATCTGCAGCTGCTCGGCGTCGGCGCGAACGGGCACATCGCATTCAACGAGCCGGGCGCGCCGCTCGACGGCGGCACCCATCTGGCGCAGTTGACCGCCCGGACCCGACAGGACAACGCCCGGTTCTTCGACGGCGATGTCCAGGCGGTGCCGCGGACGGCCATGACGCAGGGGATCGGCACGATCCTGCGGTCGCGGCGCGCGCTCCTGGTCGCGACCGGCGAGGCCAAGGCCGAGGCGGTCGCCGCCCTCGCGAGCCGGGACGCGACCTCGGCCGTGCCGGTGACCGCGTTGCACCGGCACGATTCCGTGCTCGTACTGGTCGACGAGGCCGCCGCATCCGGGCTCGACGCGTCGGCGGTGCTGCCGGATGTGCGTCTTGTCCGTCCGACGCGGGTGCCCGCGGGCCGCTGACTCGTTCCGCACGCGGTCCGCGTTTCGCCGCTTTCCGTTTCCGGTTCCCGTTTCGGGGTTCTTCCCGCTTCCTGTTCCCGTTTCGGTTCCGGGGTTCTGCCCGTTTCCGGTTCCCGTTTCGGTTCCGGGGTTCTGCCCGTTTCCGGTTCCCGTTTCGGTTCCGGGGTTCTGCCCGTTTCCGGTTCCCGTTTCGGTTCCCGAGGTTCTTCCCGCTTCCTGATCCCTTGTTCAGGAACCTCGCCCGCCCCTGCGGCGTGTCGGGCCCGCTGCGCGGCATCTCGCCGCGCGTTTCCTGACGAAGGAGGTGGGCGGGGTGTGGGGGTGGCGGGTCGCGGTTGGCGGATGCATCGGGTGCGCGAATCCTGTTCAGGAAGCCGGGCGGTGTTTGCGGCGTGTTGGGGCCCGTTGGCTGGCTGATCGGGCCGAGATTCCTGAGCAAGGGGATATGGGTGCGCGGGGCGTGCGGGGTGCGCGGGGCGCGCGAGGTGCGCGGGGTGCGCGGGGCGCGCGGGGTGCGCGGGGCGCGCGGGGCGCGCAGGGTACGAGGTGAGCGGGGGTCCGGGCGGCGGATGCGGCGCCGGTGCGCCCGCCCGAGACATCCGTTGCGTGAAAGTGCGCGAATTTAAGCGGGCACGATGCGCAGAAATGCTTGCTCATGACTGAACCGCGCACTAGCTTGGGTCGAAACGTACGGCTGTACCCCACTTCGGGGGGCCGGCGACCTCAAGGAGGCGGAATGAAATTGCGACACGGTGGGGTGCTCGCTGCATTACTCGTCGTCACCGGGCTGATTGCGCCCGGTGCGGCCATCGCCGCGGAAGCGGAACCGGCATGGGATGCGGGGCCGGCCTCGGTCGCCACCCAGACCGAGCGCGAGAAGATCGATGTCATGGGCATCTGGGCCCACCCGGACGACGACGCCGGGTTCACGACGCCGTGCGGCGTGTGGCACGACCTGTACGGGGTGCGCTGCGGCATCATCATGGCCACCCGCGGCGAAGGTGGCTCGAACTCGGTCGGCTCGGAAGCCGGGCCCGATCTCGGGCTCCGGCGTGAGAACGAGGACCGCACGTCGCACGTGCGCTCGGGCACGATCGACATCTTCAACCTCGACCGCGTCGACTTTTACTACAACACCTCCGCTCCCCTGACCGCACAGGTCTGGGACGAGGAGGAGACGCTGCGTCGGACCGTCCGCATCATCCGCGAGACCCAGCCCGAGATCCTCGTGGGCGGCAACCCGTCGCTCGCGGCCGGCCACGGCAACCACCAGTACGCGCAGGGCCGCATGATCTGGCAGGCGGCGGCGGCGGCCGCCGACCCGGCACGCTTCCCCGAACAGCTCACCGGTGTGGGCGCCGTCGAACCGTGGCAGGTCAAGAAGATCCTCGCCGGCGGGCTCACCACCGGCACCGGTGGCATCGCCGCGCCGAACTGCAACACGGGCTTCGTGCCCGACCCGGCGAACCCGTTCACGGTCGTCGGCACGTGGACCGGCTACGACTCGCCGTACACGTGGCCCGAGGGTAACCTCGCCGGTCAGCCGGCCGGCGCGGCGAAGACCTGGGCCCAGGTGGGCCGCGAGGGCGGCCGCGCGCACCCGACGCAGGCCCGGGTGATGCAGAAGACGCTGTGGGACCCGACCTGCCAGCGCTACGGCGTCTCGCAGTCGATCGTGCCCATGCAGCCGAACGGCGCGGACGCCGCCGCGAACGACGACGCGGTCCTCTACGGCGCCGTCGTCGCCGATCCGGGCGGCATGCCGCTCGGGTCGACCTTCGCGATCCAGCCGGCGGACTACTTCGTGGCCGCCGGTGAGCCGTTCGAGGTCACGGTGGCGCTGCGATCCGGCGCCGGTGCGCTGGGTGGCGGCGACGTCGCCCTCGTCGTGCCCGCAGGCTGGACCGTCTCCGACGCGGTGAGTGTCGCCGGCATCGGCGACACCGAGGCCACCGAGGCGACGTTCACCGTCACGCCCGCCGAGGACGCGGCGGCGACGCGGTACAAGCTCGCGGCGACCTTCACCGGCGGTTCGGTGACCGCGTACAACGACACGCGCGTCGAGGTCGTCGCACCGGTCGAGGGGCGGTTCGCCCGCTGGGGGACCGCGGCCGAGTACGACGAGTGGACGGAGGCGAACCAGGTGTTCGTCGGCGGCCGCTCGAACGCCGTCGGCCAGATCGGGGCGGGCGAGTCCGTGACCGTACCCGTCGAGGTCACCAACCGCTCCGCCGGGACCCAGTCCGGAACCGTCACGCTGGGACTGCCCGCCGGGCTGGTCGCCGATGAGGCGACGAAGCCGTACGCGGGGCTCGCGAGCGGTGACCGCACGACCGTCGAGTTCGTCGTCACACACACCGACCCCGCGGACCCCGGCAGCCGGACCGTTCCGGTGACGGCCACGACCACCTCCTCGGCGGGGACCGCCGAGGAATCGATGACCATGTACCTCGTGCCGAGCGTCGTCATCCCGGAGCTCGCCGCGGCCCCAGCCGTCGACGGCTCGGGTGCGGATCTCGCGGGCGCGGCGGTGGGCCTCGGGGCTCGATGGGAAGGCGCCGAGTGCGCGCCCGACGGCGTCGACTGCGGTACCGGCAGTACCGCGACCCTCGGCTGGTTCGATGACGCGCTCTACGCGCACATCCGCGTGGTCGACGACGTGGCGAGCGCGGCCGCGACGCCCGACCGCTGCTTCGGTCACTGGCTGGTCGACTCGGTCGAGCTCCTGCTCGACCCGCGCGGTGACTCCATCGACACGTCGTCGACGTTTAAGCTCGGCATGTTCCCCTTCACGGACGACGCCGACGGCACGAACGGCAACGGCGTGAACGGCCCGTGCTGGTCGCGTGACGCGGACAACCACCAGGGATTCTCCACCGGACCCCTCGCCGACACGGTCGAGAACGCACCCAACGCACCGGGTGTCGAGGTCGCTGCGCAGGTTCAGCGTGACGAGACCGGCGCCTTCGTGGGCGGCGCGTACGAGATCGAGGTGAAGATCCCGCTCGCGGACCTTCCCGCGGCGGTCGGCCCGACGGGCGCGACCCCGCAGGGCGCCCTCGACCAGAACGAGGTCGACCCGCAGTACCTCGGCCTGAACGTCACGCCGTACGACTCGGACACGCAGGACTTCATCGGGCAGACGAGGACCGCGTGGTCGGCCTTCGGCAGCCAGCAGTCCGAGCCGTACCGCTGGGGTCACGCCTACCTCGAGGGCTACGAGCCCCCGGCGGATCGGTCGGCCGAGGCGCCCGCCGCGATCATTCCCGACACGGCGCTGCAGGGCGTCGAGTCGCCTCAGACGGTGTACCAGTCGGCCGCGCGCGGCGGCACGGTCTCGGGTGTGCAGCCGAGTGACGCGATGACGATCGGCGACGTGTCGATCGATGCCGCCGCGGTGAGCCTGCCCTACGACTCGGCGGCCGACGGCACGGTCCGGGTCTTCCTCTGGAAGGGCGACCCGCGGTTCGTCCCGGTCTGGACGTCGAGCTGCCCCGGTGACACCGACGGCTTCGACGCGTGCGCCGACTCCGACGGCGCAGCACCGCCGTGGGCACCGAACATGGGTGGTCGCCTGCTGGCCTCGACCGTCGCGGACGTGGACGCCGGCGCAGGTGTCGTCGAGCTCGCGCTCGACGCAACGAGCTCCGGTGCCCTCGGCGAGGACGTGCTCATCCTGGCCTCGTTCGCCGAGGCGGGCGGTGAGTCCGGTGACGGTGTGAACGCCTGGAGCTTCCCCGTCGTGGCGGCCCAGCCGACCGATCCCGGCACGCCGACCGATCCCGGCACGCCGACCGATCCCGGCACGCCGACCGATCCCGGCACGCCGACCGACCCCGGCACGCCCGGATCGCCGGCCGATCCTGGTGCCGGCGGCGACGCGGGTGCCGACGGGTCCCGGCCGTCCGGGGTGTTGGGCGCCACGGGTGCCGACGTGCTGCCGTATCTCGGCATCGGTCTGGTGCTCCTGCTGCTCGGTGGCGCGGCCGCGGTGATCGCACGTCGCAGGAACCGCGCGCAGCAGCAGTAGTCGCGCGGTGAGACGAGGGCGGGCCCGGCGATTCGCCGGGCCCGCCTTCGTACGTGGTGGCGCAGCCCACCCGAAGCTCGAGCGGCTGCGTCGCACGAGGACGACGCACCCCGCGAACTGGAGCACACTCCGCGGAGCGCGCGGATTCAGCGAAGCAGGCCGGTGGTGAGGAGCGCGTAGACCTCGTCGGCCGCTTCGGCGGCGGGCGTGCCGTGCGTGACGAGCTCCACGCCGGCGCCGAGCACGCCCTGGACGAGCGCCACGGTCGATCGTGACGTCGAGAGACCGAGGTCGTCGAGCACCTGCACCAGGGGGCGCATCAACGCATCGTGCAGCACCATGAGCTCGTCGAGGTCGCTCGGCCGCAGGTTGGCCTCGCGCAGCGCGCCGGCAATCGTGTGCTTGCCGTCCGCGGTCATCCGCATGGTCGCGTCGACGAAGGCGCGCAGCTCGGGCAGTCCGCGCTCCACGCCGTCGAGTTCACGTTCGATCTCGGTGTCCCAGCGTTCGATCGCGGCGATCGCGATCGCGATGAGCAGGTCGTCTTTCGATGGGAAGTAGTCGTAGAAGCTCGAGCGGGACATCCCCGCTCGTTCGCTCACGCTGCCCGGAGTGACGCCCGCCAGCCCCGACTCGGTGAGCAGCGACTCGCCGGCGCGCACGAGCGCCGCACGCTGTGCGGCTCGGTGCTCGGCCACCGTCGGCGCACTGATCTTGGGCATTTCGCCATTATCCCGAACGTCGGCCCCTCCGGCGCACTCAGTGCGCCAGCGAGGGGGCGCCGAGGCGCCCGTCGACCATCTCCAGGACGCGGTCGCAGTGCTCGAGCACGTCCCGGTCGTGCGTCACCATGACGACCGCGACCCCGGCGTCGTGCGCACGGTCGGCGAGGAGTCTGACGACCTCGTGGCTGCGCCGCCGGTCGAGAGCCGCGGTCGGCTCGTCAACGAGCAGCAGGCTCGGAGCGTTCACCAGCGCACGAGCGATGCCCACGCGTTGCCGCTCGCCACCGGAGAGCTCACCGGGCCGGTGGCGGGCGCGGTGCGCCATTCCCACGGACTCGAGCAGGGGGAGCGGGTCCACCGTGCGGTTGCCGGCGAGTCGACCTGCCAGGCGCAGCTGGTCGGCCGACGTGAGCGAGGGAAGGAGGTTGCCCGACTGGAACACGAAGCCGATGTTCGTCAGCCGGAACCGGGCGCGGGCGCGCTTCGAGAGGGATGCCACGTCGGTGCCGTGGACCCGGACCGTGCCGTGATCGGGCGAGGAGAGCGCGCCCGAGATGGCGAGCAGCGAGGACTTGCCGCTGCCCGAGGGGCCGACGATGGCGACGAACTCGCCGGGCATGACGGTCAGCGACACGTCGTCGAGCGCGCGGACCCGGGAGTCCCCGTCGCCCAGGTCGAGGACGGCGCGCTCGACGTCGAGTGCGGGGGTGGTGGTTTCGGTGCTCATCGTTGGCCTCCCAAGGCGCGGAGCGGGTCGATTCGGACGATACGGAGGACCGCGATGGCCGCGCCGATCAGACCGAGCAGGATCGTCAGGCCGGACGCGATGGCGATGGGCACGAACTCGAGGTCGAAGGGCATGGCGGCCGGCATGGCGGCGCCCAGCCCGACCCCGGCGGCGACGCCGAGTGCGGTGAAGCCGAGCAGGAGGATGGCGGCTTGGACGAGGCTGTCTCGGAGGAGGTAGCGCCCCGAGGCGCCGACGGCGCGGAGGACGGCGAGGTCGTGGCTGCGCTGGATCGTCCAGACCGTGAAGAACGCACCGACGACGAGGCTGCAGATCGCGTAGAGGAAGATCTGGATCATGCTCAGCGTGAGGGTTTCGGCCTCGTAGCCCGGCGACGCGTTGAACGACTCCGCCAGCGTCATGGTCGTCGTCTCCGCGCTCGCATCGATCGCCGCGTAGTCGGGGGTCGCCCCGTCAGCCGCGCGCAGCGCGACGACGCTGGAGTACGGGAAGTCGAGGGCCTCGACCTCGGCTGCGCTCGGGGCGCCGGGTTGCGTGGCGCCTGCGGCGAGCAGCTTCCACGTGCCGATGGGCAGGTAGGCGACGTCGACGTGACCGAAGGTGGCCTGGCCCTCGGTGAACCCGACGACGGTGAGCTCGAGGTCCACCCGGTCGAGGGTGATCACCGTGCCGAGTTCGACGCCTTCGTCCCGAAGTGTTTCAGAGACGACGATGCCGTCGACGGCACCCAGTCCCTCGCCGGCCGACACGGGCGGCGACAGGAACCCGTCGGGCAGCACGCCGAATAGCGTGAGGTCGATCTGACTGCCGTCCGATGCCACGCCGTTGACGATGTTCACGCCCATCGGCTCGGCGTCGGCGATGCCGTCGGCCTGCTGCCAGGCGGCGAGCTGTGCCTCGTCGACGACGGATCGGCTGAACGCGTTGTCGGTCTTGGTGCCCTCATCGAACGCGAACGCGGTGGCCGGCATCGCTTTGAGGCCTGAGACGCCGTCGTTGACGAGGCCGGAGGAGAGGCCTGAGAGCAGGACCACGAGCACCGAGATGAGCGCGATGACCACGCCCATGAGGGTGAAGCGGCCGCGGGCGAAGCGGAGTTCGCGCAGGGCGAGGAACATGAGAGGCGGATCCATTCATGGTTTGTCGACAGTCTGTCGGGATGATGCTGACAGTGTGTCACGAAAACCTGAATGTCCGCTCGATGCGGCGATGCGGGGATGCGGCGATGCGGCGATGCGGCGATGCGGGGATGCGGTCGGCGCCCCGGCTGCCGTGTGGTCGCGGCGCCGGAAGACACGAATGCCCACCCCGCTCGGGGTGGGCATTGTGGCGGTTTCGTGGGTCAGCGCCAGACGGTGGCGAGCAGGATATTGAGCACGGTCAGCCCGCCGATGGTGGGAAGCACCCACCCGGCGACCTGCTCCTTCTTGCGATTGACGAGGGCGATGATGATGATCGCGATCAGCACGGCGAGCTTCACCGTGATCTTGACGTTGTTGACCTCGTGGCCGAGCGGGTACTGCAGGCCGACGAGCAGCACACCGGTGACGAGCATGGTCCACGCGCCGTGCATCATCGCGGGCAGGATGCGCGCCTCGCCGCGGCGCATGCTGCCGATCTGAAAGAGCACACCCCCGAGAAGCGCCACGATGCCGATGATGTGCAGAGCGAGGATGACGTTCTTGAGGATCTCCATGCGTCGATCTTACCGACATGCTGTCGGATACGCATACGGGCGGATGCGGCCAGCGTGGTGGCACGGGCCGAGCGTGGTGGCGCAGGTCGAGCGTGGTGGTCCGGGACGAGCGTGCGGGGCGCTCGGCGAGCGCCCCGCACGCGGTCAGCCGCCCGACGGGTTGTCGACCGGGCGGTCGTTCTCGTCGGTGGTGTCCGGCGGCTCGGGCGCGCCACCCGAGACGGTGTCGGCCTCCGTGTTCCCGTCGGACACGCCCTGTGTGTTCGGCTCTTCGGTGGATTCATCGCGATCGGTCATGGGAGCGACGGTACGACGGCGTCGCCCGCCCGGGGGAGGGCTTGACGCCGCGCCGGCAGGCGTTCAGTGCACCCGGATCAGGCCGCAGCGGTCAGGGCCTCACGCGCCGCCTCGTCGATCACGTCGGCGACGGCGGCGGGCTGGGTGAAATAGAGTGCGTGGCTCGCTGACACGTTGGTGATCTTCGCGCCCGCCCGCCGCGCCATGTGCTGCAGCATCGCCTGATCGAATGACTTGTCCTCCGTCGCGATCGCTGCCCAGGTCGGCTTGTCGTGCCACGCGGCGTGCGTGACGGCCGCACCGAAGACGGACATGTTGATCGGCACCTGGGTGTCGCGGAGGAATGCGGCGTCGGCGTCGCTGGCGTCATGAGCGAACCCCGCCTTGAACTTCTCCCGGTTGAGGAAGCCGTACCCGTCGGGGCCCACGTCGATGACGAAGTCGGGCGTGGGCGCGAACCCCTCGTACTGTTCCGAGGTCGTCTGGCCGGTATCGGGTGCCAGCGCCGACACGTAGACGAGCGCGGCGACCTTCGGGTGCACGCCCGCCTCGGTGATGACGGTGCCGCCCCAGGAGTGCCCGACGAGGACGGTGGGGCCGTCCTGCTGGTCGAGGACCCGGTTCGTGGCCGCGACGTCGTCCTCGAGTGACGTAAGCGGGTTCTGCACGATCGTGACGCGGTAGCCGCGAGCGGTGAGCAGGTCGTACACGCCGCGCCATCCTGAGCCGTCGGCGAAGGCGCCGTGCACCAGGACGATGTTCGAGATCTCACGGTCGGTGGTGCTCATGGTGGTGCTCCCTTCGGTTGTTGTGGGCGGCGGGCAGCCTCCCCTGCGGGGATCCACTGACGACGGATCTGAGGTTCCATCGACTTTGCGCAGGGTAATGGTTTCCGCGCGCATCCGCCACGGTGGGTCGGCCGGCCGATCGGTGGTCACGTGCCGCTCGGGCGCGTGGGCCGCGCCGGTCAGCGGGCCGCGTCGGTGGGGGCCGCCTCGATCGCATCCGCGAGCCGACGGCCGGCGCGCTGCAGATGACCGTCGAGCTCGGCGACGGCGGCCGTGGCGTCGCCGTCCGCGAGGCGAGCGAGGATGCGGTCGTGCTCGGCGAGGATGGTGTCGACCGACACGAGCCGGCGCCCCTGCACCTGAGTCATGCAGAGCCGCACCTCATCGACGAGGGCGGCGTACGCCCGAGTCATCCGTTCGCTCGCGATCGCATCGACGAGCGCGGTGTGGAAGCGCATGTCGGGCTCGACGATGTCGACCGTCGAGCCACCGAGGTGCCCGGCGATCTCCGCCTGCGCGTCACGCGCGGCGACTGGTACGCGGCGCGCGCTCGCGAGCTCGCGTAGCGCCGCGCCCTCGAGTCGGGCTCGGGTCGCATAGACGTCGAGGATCGCGGGCGCGTCGAGGCTCCGCACTCTGGCAGAGCGATGCGCGGTCCGCACGAGGAGGCCATCGGCGACGACGCGCTCGATGGCGGCCTTCGCGCTCGGCCTGGCGACGTCGAAACGCTCGGCGACGGATGCTTCGGTGACCACGTCGTCCGCCCGCAGTACGCCGCTCAGAATGGCGTCGCGGAGCGCCCCGGCGACGGCATCGACCACGCCGACCACTCGGATGCCGTCTGCCACGCATGATCCTTCCGCTTCGGGGTACTCCACTGACGAGCGTAACGCTCGTCAGTGTGGTGTACTTGTCTGACAATTCTTGAAGGAGATCGCCCTGGCCGCGCCCGCCCTCGCCTCGGTACTGTCGACCGAGCTCCTCGGACCGCAGACGCCGGTGCGGCAGCGGTCGATCGACCGCTTCGCCATGGCCCACGACGCGTCCCACTACCTCCTCGTCCCCGAGCTGGTCGTCACGCCCCCGGACGCGGACGCGGTCGCGCGCGTGTTCGAGGCGGCCCGTGCGGCCGGCCGGCCGGTCACGTTCCGCTCTGGCGGGACCAGCCTCTCCGGCCAGGGCGTCACCAACGCGATCCTGGTGGACACGCGCTCCGCGTTCCGGCGGATCGAGGTCAGTCCGGACGGTCGACGGGTCCGGGTGCAGCCCGGCGCCACCGTGCGGCAGACCAACCTCCGACTCGCACGGCACGGGCGCCGCCTCGGCCCCGACCCGGCGAGTGAGATCGCATGCACGATCGGCGGCGTGATCGCGAACAACTCGAGTGGCATGGCCTGCGGTATCACCGAGAACAGCTACCGCACGGTGACCTCGCTCAGGGTCGTCCTGCCGAGCGGGACCACCCTCGAGACGGGTGCGCCCGACGCGTCCGAGCGTCTTCGGCGAGTCGAGCCCGCGCTGCACGACGGCCTGCTCGCGTTGCGGGACCGGCTTCGTGCCGACGAGGCATCCGCCGCGACCGTCGCGCGCCTGTTCTCGATGAAGAACACCATGGGCTACGGGCTCAACGCCCTTCTCGACTTCGACGAGCCCGCCCGTATCCTCGAGCACCTCGTGATCGGCAGCGAGGGGACCCTCGCGTTCGTGGCCGAGGCCGAGTTCGCGACCGTGCCGACTCTGCCGGCCATCGCCACCGGCCTGCTCGTCTTCGATGATCTGGCGGATGCCACGGCGGCCCTGCCCCGTCTTGTCGCGGCGGGCCTCGCGACGATCGAGCTCATGGACGCGGCATCCCTCCGCGTCGCGCAGCTCGCCCCGGATGCCCCGCGTGCCATCGCCGAGCTCGACGTCGACGCGCACGCCGCCCTGCTCGTCGAGGTGCACGCGAGCGACGCCGAGAGTCTCGTGGCGGCGCAGCGCGCCGTCGCCGACGTGTTCGCGGGGCTCCCGCTCTCGGCAGCTCCGCGCATGACGACCGACGCCGTCGAGCGGGCCGCGCTGTGGCACGTCCGCAAGGGGCTGTACACGGCCGTCGCCGGCAACCGCCCGTCGGGGACCACTGCGCTGCTCGAGGACATCGTCGTGCCGGTCGACCGGTTGCTCGAGACGTGTCGCCGGCTCATCGCGCTCTTCGACGAGCACGGATACGAAGGGTCCGTCATCTTCGGGCACGCCAAAGACGGCAACATCCACTTCCTGCTCAACGAGCGGTTCGACGACCCGGTCTCGCTCGCCCGGTACGAGCGATTCACGAACGACCTCGTCGAACTCGTGCTCGCGCAGGGCGGCTCGCTGAAGGCCGAGCACGGCACCGGCCGCATCATGGCGCCTTTCGTGCGCCGGCAGTACGGCGACGTGCTCTACGAGATGATGTGCGAGGTCAAGCGTCTGTTCGATCCGGACGGCATCCTCAACCCGGGCGTGGTGCTCTCCGACGACCCAGGCTCGTACCTGCGGGACCTCAAGCTCGTGCCGAGCGTTGAAGCCGAGGTCGACCGCTGCGTGGAGTGCGGCTACTGCGAGCCGACGTGTCCGAGCAAGGACCTCACGCTCACGCCGCGCCAGCGCATCGCGCTCCGGCGCGACCTGCAGGCCGCGGAGGCCGACGGCGATCACGCGCTCGTGCGCGAGCTGACCGCGGACTACGACTACGACGGGGTGCAGACGTGCGCCGTCGACGGCATGTGCGCGGTCGCGTGCCCCGTCGATATCAACACCGGCGACCTGGTCCGGCGGCTGCGCGCCGAGCAGCGCACGCCCGTGCTCGCGGCGGGCTGGTCAGCGGCGGCCAACGTCTGGGGAGCGGTGACCCGGGTCGGCGGCCTCGCACTCGATGTGGCCAGGGCGGTGCCCACCCCGATCGTCCGCGCGACCACGACCGTGGGCCGCGCCGTGCTCGGGGCGGACACGGTGCCCGCATATGACGAGAGCCTGCCGGGCGGCGGACAGCCGCGGCCTCGGCCGGGCGGCGACCCGGCCGCCGCCGATGCGGTGTTCTTCGCCGCCTGCATCGGCACCATGTTCGGACCGGCATCGGCGGGCGGTCGCCCCGGCCTCGGCGCGACCTCCGCGTTCCTGCGACTGGCTGACCGGGTGGGTCTGCGCCTCGTCGTCCCCGAGCAGTCCGGCTCGCTCTGCTGCGGGACCCCGTGGAAGTCCAAAGGCTTCCTCGACGGCTACCGGAGCATGACGGCGCGTGTGCTTCCAGCGCTGCTGGCCGCGAGCGACGGCGGCCGGTTGCCCATCGTCTGCGACGCGGCATCCTGCACCGAAGGACTCGAGACCATGCAGGCCGTCGCGGCCCTCGCGGGCGAGACCGAACCCCGGCTGCGTTTCGTGGATGCGACGACGTTCGCCCGCGAGCATCTGCTCGACCGGCTCATCGTGACCCGCCGCGTGGGGTCGGTCGCGGTGCACCGCACGTGCTCGACGACGGCGCTCGGCGCGAACGCCGATCTGCTGGCCGTGGCGGCGTTCGCGGCCGAGACCGTGTACGAGCCTGACGACTGGGGCTGCTGCGCCTACGCAGGCGACCGCGGCCTGCTGCACCCCGAGCTCACCGCGAGCGCGACCGCCGCGGAGGCGGCCGAGATCACGGCCCAGGAGTTCGACGACCACGTCTCGGCCAACCGCACCTGCGAGCTCGGCATGACCTCGGCTACCGGGCGGCCGTACCGGCACGTGCTCGAGCTCCTCGAGGAGGCGACGCGCGGCTGACCCGGGTGGTCGCCGTGGGCCTGGCGTCGCGCGTCACCAACCGCTGCGCGTCGGAGTGTGCCCGTCGCCGGCGTCATCGGGCATCGCCATCTCGGCGCGGAGCCCGAGCAGCCGGATCGGCCGGCGGGGTTCGATGCGGTCGGCCGCGAGCGCGCGGAATCGTTCGAGCACCTCCCCGTGGTCGGCGCTCGCGGGCACTTTGCGGCTGAAGGTCTTCGTGAGGAACGGCGCGTAGCGCACTTTCAGCTGCAGGCCGACGACGGGCCGGCCTTCGGCCGCGACATCCGTGAGCACCGCGGCCGCGAGGGACCGGAGGGCCTCGTCGACGTCGGCTGGCTCGACGAGGTCCCGTTGGAACGTGGTCTCGCGGCTGTGGCCGCGAGCCACCCAGGGGGTGTCGTCGACAACGGATGCCCCGTCGCCGCGGCCGAGCTCGGCGTACCAGGGTCCCATTCGGGGGCCGAACTCCCCGATGAGCAGCTCGGCGGGCGCGGTGGCGAGCTCCGCGACCGTGCGGATGCCGTGCGCGGCGAGCCGCTTCGACACCTTCGGTCCCACTCCCCAGAGCGCGATCGTCGGCCGATCGCCCATGACCTCGAGCCAGTTCTCGGCCGTGAGCCGGAACACCCCCTGCGGCTTTCCGAAGCCCGTCGCGACCTTCGCGCGGACGAGGGTATCGCCGATGCCGACGCTGCACTGCAGGCGCGTGCGGGCGAGCACCGCCCGCTGCACCGCCCGTGCATAGGCCTCGGGGTCGTCGGCCGTCACGCCGACGAACGCCTCGTCCCAGCCGAGGACCTGGACCGTCGCGCCCGGCTGGGCGCGCAGCGTCGCCATCACATGGTCGGATGCCTCGGTGTACGCCTCGTGGTCGACGGGAAGGATGACCGCGGTGGGTGCCTTCCGAGCCGCGATGCGGAGGGGCATGCCCGATCCGACGCCGAACTCCCGCGCCTCATAGGACGCGGTGGAGACGACTGCGCGCTCGGTCGGGTCGCCGCGTCCGCCGACGATGACGGGCACTCCGGCGAGCTCCGGGCGCCGCAGCACCTCGACCGCCGCGATGAACTGGTCGAGATCGACGTGCAACACCCAAGGGCGCCCGCTCACGCGACCAGTCTGCGCGATCCGGCCCGCCCGACGCGAGCTCGTCGCCATCCGCACAGAAATATGTACATCTTCGCGCACACCGAGGTGTACCATTTTTCCCATGTCGACGTACCTTCCGAATCTCCGCGTGCTCCCCAGCGGTGACGCACGCAATGCGCTCGCCGCGGCGTTGAAGCGTTTTCGCGAGTTCGGTGCGGCCGCGGAGCCGGTCGTGTTCGGCGCCCACCGGAAGCCTGAAGCGGTCGTGATCCCGTTCGAGCTGTATGCCGATCTGCTTCCCGTGATCGAGGACCTCGAGATCACGTATCAGGTGCGGGAGCGTGCGGCTGCGGGCGAGTCGGTTCCGCTGGCCGACATCGCCGAGGCCGTCGGCCTCGACACCGAGGCCTACCGGGCGTGACGGCCCGGCCGGCCCTGCGGGCGCTGCCCGGCTTCCAACAGGACATCGATGCGCTCCCAGATCTCGCGACGAAGAAGATGGCACTCGACATGCTCGTGCTCGTGCGAGACGGCCGGGTGAAGGGGGAGAAGCTCGACGCGAGAGTGACCACGGCTGACCTGGGGGATTGCTACAAGCTCTACTTCGATCCCGTCGGGGGCGGTCGGCCCAGGTTCCGTCTGGTGTACCGCTATCTCCCGAACGAGCTGCTGGCGGTCGCGATCGAGGCCGTCGCGGTCGGGCGCCGCGAGCAGCTTGACGCCTACCGTCGTGCGTCGTCCAATCTCGGCAGGGCGACGGGCGCGTAAGGGAGCGCAGCATCCGACTTCTGTGAGACCCCGGGTGGCTGCGCCGCCCCGCCGCTACGCTTCGGGCATGCGACGGTTGAGATACTCGATCAACGTCATGCTCGACGGCTGCGTCGATCATCGGGCCGGGACGGGCGACGAGGCGGTCCACCGACACGCGACCGCGGTCCTCGCTCGCGCCGACGCCCTGCTCTTCGGTCGGGTGACCTACGAGATGATGGAGTCCGCCTGGCGGTCGCCGCGCTCCGACGTGATGCCCGACTGGACCCGGCCGTTCGCGCGGACTATCGACGCGGCGAAGAAGTACGTGGTGTCGAGCACGTTGGACCACGTCGACTGGAATGCCGAGCTCGTGCGCGGCGACCTCGGTGAGGCGGTGCGCCGGCTCAAGGAGATGCCGGGGGCCGAGCTGTACGTGGGTGGCGTCACGCTGCCGACCGCGCTCGCCGAACTGGGTCTGATCGACGAGTACGAGTTCGTGGTGCACCCGAGGCTGGCCGGTCACGGCCCGTACCTGCTCGGCGGGCTGACGGCGCCGCTCGACCTCGAGCTCATCGGTCGCGAGGAGATCGGCTCGGGC
>Ga0182737_1002249_pt1 | contig 16163 bp, 14 predicted proteins | sample eDN5th30CBELigOP_FD_128878 | JGI IMG/M metagenome (GOLD analysis project Ga0182737, IMG submission 128878) | Enriched Organic Plus compost microbial communities from Emeryville, California, USA - eDNA 5th pass 30_C BE-Lig OP (version 2) (version 2) ...
CGTAGGCGATGGTGCGGTCGAGGTCGGCCGCGTCGAGCTGGCCGATCCAGTCGACGATCAGCGCGTCCAGCGCCTGGCGCCGGTTCCACCACGCCTCCAGGTCGGGGCAGGGCCGGGCATCGAGGCTGGCCGGCATCGGCTCGCCGCGCATCGGCCGCAGCGCGCTCCAGCGGTCGGCTTCGTCGGCGGCGGCGAAGCGCTTGAGCCAGATGGTGTCGGCCACGACCAGGTGGTTGAGGGTGCCGAGGATCGAGTCGAAGAACGCGCCGCGCGGCGCCGCCAGTTCCTCCGCCGGCATGCCGGCGGCGGCGCGGTGCAGGTTGCCGTTCATCCACTGGTTGTAGCCGGCGTGCAGGACGAAATGGTCGAGCATGGTCAGCCTCCGGGCGTTTCGAACAACAGCAGCGGGTCGTCAGAATGCGGCGCGACGACGGTGCCGGCCTCGCGCATCCCCAGCCTCCGCAGCAGGCCGGTGGAACGTTCATTGTCCGGCGAGACGATGGCCAGCACCCGGCCGATGCCGCACGCGCGCGCATCCTCCAGCATCGCTTCGGCTGCCTCGCGGGCATAGCCCTGGCCGTACCAGGCCGGCAGGTAGGCGAAGCCGAGGTCCGGCGCCGGCAGCCAGTCGCGCTGCAGCAGGCCGCAGATGCCGATCGCGGTGCCGGTCCCGCGCAGCTCCACCGCGTGCAGGCCGGAGCCGTCGCGCGCGTAGCTGGCCAGCGGACCGCTGCGCAGCCAGCCGTTGGCCTGGGGCTCGTCGCGCACGCCGCGGTCGCCGATGTGGCGCAGGAAATCCGGCTGGTTGAGCAGCGCGACGATGAAGCCGGCATCGGCCGGGGTGAGCCGGCGGATCCGCAGGCGCGGGGTGAGCCGTTCCGCGCCGTCCATGCTCACTCCCCCAGCAGCGCCTGGATCGCGGCGAAGCCGGCGTTGGCGCGCTCCTTCTTCGCCACCGCGTCGGCCACCGGATCGGCGCCGTCGCGCTGCAGTTCGCCGGCCGGCAGCTCGTCGAGGAAACGGCTGGGCTTGAGCCGCACCTTCTCGCGGAAGCGCCTGGTCTCGCGGCTGTAGCTGAGCCACAGGCGCTGCTTGGCGCGGGTGATGCCGACGTACATCAGCCGGCGCTCCTCCTCCAGCGAGCCTTCCTCCAGCGCCGCGTCGTGCGGCAGGGTGCCGTCCTCGCAGCCGATGATGAAGACGTAGCCGAACTCCAGGCCCTTGGCCGCGTGCAGGCTCATCAGCCGCACCTGGTTGCCGCCATCGTCCTTGTCGTTGCGCGAGAGCAGGGCCAGCTGCGCGGCCAGGTCGCCGGCGCTGGCGCCGCGCGGGCCGCCCTCGAACCACTCGGCCAGTTCGTCCAGATTGGCCTTGCGGCGCTGGAACGAGGCCTCGTCCTTGCACTGCGCGCGCAGCTCGGTGAGCAGGCCGGACTTCTCGGCCAGGCGCCGCACCAGGTCGGCCGCGCTCAGCTTCGTCGCGTGCTCGCGCAGGTCGGCGATGGCGTCGTTGAACGCGCCCACGCCGTTGGCCGCGCGCGGCGGCAGCTGCGCCAGCGCGCCCATCGACTGCGCCGCGCGCGACAGCGGCATGTGCTTGCTCGAGGCCAGCTCGGCCAGCCGCGCCAGCGAGGTGGCGCCGACTTCGCGCTTGGGTGACTGCACCGCGCGCAGGAAGGCCGCGTCGTCGTCCGGGTTGGCGATCACCCGCAGCCAGGACAGCGCGTCCTTCACTTCCTGGCGTTCCAGGAAGGCGGTGCCGCCGGTGAGGTGGTAGGGGATGCGCAGCAGCTGCAGCGCCTTCTCCAGCGGCCGCGACTGGTGGTTGCTGCGGAACAGGATGCAGAAGTCGTTCCACGGCACCTGCTTGGCCTCGTGCAGGAACGAGATCTCGGCGGCGACCTTCTCCGCCTCGTGCTCGTTGTCGCGGCACTCCCACACGCGGATGCGCTCGCCGTCGGCCTGCTCGGACCACAGCGTCTTCAGGTGCTTGTGCGGGTTGCGCGCGATCAGCGCATTGGCCGCGCGCAGCACGCGGTTGGAGCAGCGGTAGTTCTGCTCCAGCTTGATGACCTGCAGGCCGGGGTAGTCCCGCGCCATCTGGTCGAGGTTTTCCGGGTTGGCGCCGCGCCAGGCGTAGATGCTCTGGTCGTCGTCGCCCACGCAGGTGAAGTTGCCCTTCGGCCCGGCGATGGCCTTCAGCAGCCGGTACTGGGCGTCGTTGGTGTCCTGGCATTCGTCGACCAGCAGGTAGCCGATGCGCTCGCGCCAGGCGGCGACGATCTCCGGGTTCTCCTCGAGGATCTGCACCGGCAGGCGGATCAGGTCGTCGAAATCGACCGCGTTGAACGCGGCCAGCCGCGCCTGGTAGCGCGCGTACAGCTTCGCCGCCTCCATCTCGCGGGTGGAGCGGGCCAGGGCCAGCGCCTGTTCCGGCGACAGGCCGGAGTTCTTGGCGCGCGAGATCAGGTTCTTCGCGTCCTCGACCGCGTCGGGCTTGGCGCCGGGCATCAGGTCCTTGACCTGGGCGGCGCTGTCGTCGGCGTCGAAGATCGAGAAGCCGCGCTTGAGGCCGGCGGCGGCGTGCTCGATCTGCAGGAACTTCAGGCCCAGGGCGTGGAAGGTGCAGATGGTCAGCTCGCCGGCGGCCTCGCCCCTGATGCGCTTGGCCACGCGCTCGCGCATCTCCTTCGCCGACTTGTTGGTGAAGGTGATCGCGGCGATGCGCCGCGCCGGATAGCGGCCGGTGCCGACCAGGTGGGCGATCTTCTCGACGATGACGCGGGTCTTGCCGCTGCCGGCGCCGGCCAGCACCAGCAGCGGGCCTTCGTCGTGCAGGACCGCGGCGCGTTGGGGAGGATTGAGCAAGGTCGCGTTGGGGATGGAGCAGGAGCCGGGCATTCTACCGCCCCGGCCGGACCGGTCCGGGCGCCGGCGGAGCCATGACCGCTGGACTGCGACGGTCCGGCCCGCCCCGACGTATGGTTCAGGCGACTTCGCGCGGAGAAACCGACATGGACAGCCCGGCCCCGGACGCCTCCGGGACATCGCCCCTCCAGCCCCGGCTTCGCCTGGCCCTCGCCACGACCCTGCTCGCGGCCTGCGCGGCCGCGACGGCGGCGCCTTCCGGGGCGGTGCGCCTGCTGCAATGGGAAGGCCCGGTCGACCGGCCGGTGTTCGGCTCGTACGTCGGCGAGCCGGACATCGCCCCGGAACTGCTGACCGAGGGTTTCCTTGCCGCCCACCCGGACATCCGCTGGCGCCGCGAAGGGCTGCACGCCTTCCACCACAAGCGCTACGACGAGGCCCTCGACTGTTTCCGCCGCGCCGCCACCTACGCCGACAAGGCTTCGATGGCGATGCTGGCGGAGATGCACTGGGAAGGCCTGGGCGTGCCGCGCGACCGGCCCATCGCCTATGCCTGGATGGACCTGGCCGCCGAGCGCATGTACCCGAACTTCACCATCCTGCGCGAGCGCTACTGGCGCGAGCTGTCGAAGGAGGAGCAGGAGGCGGCGATCGAGCGCGGCCAGGCGCTGCTGGCCGAGTTCGGCGACGCGGCGGCCAGGCCGCGGCTGGAGCGGATCCTGCGCACGGAAGGGCGCAAGGTCACCGGCAGCCGCACCGGCTCGGTCGGCTTCGTCCGGATCGTGCCGATGACCGGGCCGATGGCCGGCAAGGGCCAGGTGATGCGCGCCGACGACTACTACCGCCGCGACTACTGGGATCCGCAGCGCTACTGGGCCTGGCAGGACGAGGTGTGGAAGGCGCCGCGCAAGGAGAACGTCGACGTGGGCGACGTCGAGCAGGTGCCGGCGAAGCCATGAGCCGGGACGCGCCCGCGCCCGCGACGATTCGCACGCCGCGCCGGCGCCGCGCGCAGGCCTGGCCGGCGCTCCTGCTGCTGGCGTTGCCGCTGCCGCTGCTGGCGGGCGAGCTGCCGTCCCGCTGGCATGCCTCGGCCTTCACCGCGGTCCCGGACGCGGTGATCACGCCCGAAGCCGCGCAGGCCCAGGGCGACCTGCAGGGCGACGAACCGCTGGCCCGGTACCTGATCCTGCGCTTCATGCAGGGCCATCCGGACCTGTTCTGGCGCCTGCGCGGGCGTGGCTACCTGGAACAGGGCGACTATGACCGCGCCCGCGAATGCTTCGAGCGCGCCGCCAGCTTCGCCGACAAGCCCTCGCAGGCGATGCTCGGCGAGATGTACTGGAACGGCCAGGGCGTGCCCGTGGACCGCGCGCTGGGCTACGCCTGGATGGACCTGGCCGCCGAGCGCATGTACGGGGACTTCCTGCTGCTGCGCGAGCGCTACTGGTCGCAGCTCGACGCGGCCGCGCGCGAGGAGGCGCTGGCCCGTGGCCAGCCGCTGCTGCGCCGCTATGGCGACGACAAGGCCAGGCCGCGCCTGGCCAAGGCGATGAAGCGGATGCGCCCACGCGGGATCGACGCCGCCGGCTTCTTCGGCAACCTGCCGATCCTGCCCTCGGTCGATGGCCAGCCCGGCACGATCACCCTGCGCGGCACCGAATACTTCGACGACACCTACTGGGAACCGGAAGCGTACTTCGCCTGGCAGGACGCGGCCTGGGGACGCCGCCACGCCGAGGCCACGGCTCCGGCGCCGCCGCCGGGGGAGTGAGCGCGGCGGGCACCGGGCGTGCATGGCGTCCGGGCCTGTTGCAGACTGCCGGTGCCGCGGCGCACCGGGGACTGGCGGGCGCCGGCGGCAGGATCCGCGCGCCGGAGGGGACGGCGAGCCGCGCGGCAAGGAGCGGTTCGACAAGGAGGAACGGGAATGGACGTACGTCGGAAGTCCCGCACGCGCGTGTCGCGCGGGATCGTGTCGCTGTTGCTTGCAATGTTGCCGGCCGCCTCGCTGCAGGCCGAGCCGTCGATGGCGGAGCGCCGCTTCGCCGAACTGTCCGGGATCGCCGGATTCCAGGCCTACCACCCCGACCTGCGCTTCCGCCAGCTGGGGCTGGGCGCCTACGCCGAAGGCAACCACGAGGAGGCGCTGCGCCGCTTCCTGCGCGCGGCGCGCTTCGCCGACAAGCCCTCGCAGGCGATGGTGGCCGAGGCCTACTGGCATGGCCGCGGGGTCGAGGTGGACCGTGCGCTGGCCTACGTGTGGATGGACCTGGCCGCCGAGCGCGGCTATCCGGATTTCATCCAGTTCCGTGAGCGCTACTGGCAGGAGCTGACCGACGCCGAGCGCGAGCGCGCGCTGGCGATCGGCCCGGCCGTGTTCGACGAATACGCCGACGAGGTGGCGCAGCCGCGCATGGCCGCCTGGCTGCTGCGCGGCCGCTCGAAGGCCACCGGCAGCCGCACCGGTTTCGTCGGTTCGCTGGTGGTGCAGGTGATGGACGACAACGCCCCCGGCGGAGTGCGCACCTACAACGGCCGCGACTATTACGCCACCGAGTACTGGAAGCCGCGCGACTACTGGCGCCTGCAGGACGAGATCTGGCGCGCGCCGGTGCGCGAACGGGTGGAGGTCGGCGATCCGGCGACGGTGCAGGCCCCGGCGGCGGAATAGGTCGCGGCAGCACCCGGGCCTTCCGCCACCGCGGTGTGGGTGGCGGAAGCGTCTAGCCGTAGAATCCGCCGATGGCCAAGCTCTACTTCTACTACTCGGCGATGAACGCCGGGAAGACCACCACCCTGCTGCAGTCCGCGTACAACTACCAGGAACGCGGCATGCGCACCCTGGTCCTCACCCCGCGCTTCGACGACCGCGGCGGTCGCGGCGGGGTGGTCGCCTCGCGCATCGGCCTGCGCGCCGAAGGCACGCCCTTCGACCGCGACACCGACCTGGAGCGGCTGGTCGAATCGGACCTGCTCGCCCACGGCAAGCTCGGCTGCGTGCTGGTGGACGAGGCGCAGTTCCTCAGCCGCAGCCAGGTCTGGCAGCTGAGCGAGGTGGTCGACCGCCTGCGCATCCCGGTGCTCTGTTACGGCCTGCGCACCGACTTCCGCGGCGAACTGTTCGAGGGCAGCCAGTACCTGCTGGCCTGGGCCGACGAGTTGGAGGAGATCAAGACGATCTGCCACAGCGGCAAGAAGGCGACGATGAACGTGCGCGTCGACGCGCAGGGCCGCGCCGTGCAGGATGGCCCGCAGGTGGAGATCGGCGGCAACGAGCGCTACGTCTCGGTGAGCCGCCAGGAGTTCAAGAAGGTCATGCGCGGCGAGGGCACGATCGAGCCGCTGCAGGCGCCGCTGCTCTAGCGCGGCGGACGCCGGAAACCGGGCAGGCCGGGTGCGGCGTCAGGCCGGCCCGCGAGCCTTCTTCGGCAGGGCCAGGCGCCCGGTGAGCGCGTACCTGCCGAACAGGTAGATCCCGTAGAGCGCGCCGATGGCCATCGCCACCGTCGTGGCTTCCACCGTCCCTTCCGACAGGAACCGCAGGACGCCTTGGGCCATCGCCCAGATTCCACCCAGGGCCAGCACGCCGCTGGCGATGCGGGTCGTGATGCGCGCGTCGGCGACTTCGTTCTCGTGCTTCATGCAGACATCCTGTGCTGGTCATGGGAGATCGACCCGTGCGCGGAACCGGCCGCGGCGAGCCCTCCCGGAATCTACGTGCGCCCGGGCCGCGACGGAAGAGGAGGCACCTTCGGCGCAGCCGCCAGCTCCTCAGTACAGCACCCGCTCGCCCGGCGGCGGCGGATTCCACTGGTACAGCCAGGTCTCGGTGAGCGCGCGGCCCTCGTGGCGCAGGTACAGGCGCAGGTCGATCTGGGTGGTGGACTCGTCCGGCGGGACCACGTCGAACATCGCCCGGTAGCCCTCGATCGCGTGCAGCGGCCGTGCCGAGACCGTCTCCAGGGTACCGCGGCTGCTTTCCACGACCGCCTCGACGGTGGCGTTGCGCCTGCCCAGTTCGGCCAGTTCGCCGCCGGCGAAATCCACGGCGAAGCGCCAGGAGAAACGCTCGCGCTTCCTGCCGATCACCCCGCCCAGGCCGGTGCGGGTGGCTACGGTCTTCGCCAGCTCCGGCTGCACCGGCGGCTGCTCGCCCCAGAACAGGCGGTAGCCGAACAGCAGCTCCTGCCCCGGCTGCGGCTTCGCTTCCGGGTTCCAGAACGCGACGATGTTGTCGAAGGTCTCGTCGACAGTCGGGATTTCCACCAGCTGCACCGAACCGCGGCCCCAGCCGTGCTTGGGTTCCACCCACAGGCTCGGGCGCTTCTCGTAGAACACGCCGTCGTCCTGGTAATGGTCGAAGTCGCGATCACGCTGCAGCAGGCCGAAGCCACGCGGGTTGTCGTCGGCGAAGGCGTTGAAGCGCAGGTGCGCCGGGTTGCCCAGCGGCCGCCAGATCCATTCGCCATTGCCGGTGTGCATGGCCAGGCCGTCGCTGTCGTGGATCTCCGCGCGCCAGTCCCAGTCCATGCGCCGGTCGTTCTCGCCGACCTGGAACATGCTCGTCGCCGGGGCGATGCCGAGGCGTTCGATTTCCCTGCGCGGATACAGCGCCGCGTCCACGTCCATCAGCAGGGGCTCGCCCTTCGTGATCGCGAAGCGGTAGGCGCCGGCGACGCTGGGCGAATCCAGCAGCGCGTACACCACCACCGTATCCGAGCCCGGCGCCGGCCGCTCCAGCCAGAACGCGATGAAGTCCGGGAATTCCTCCGGCCGCGGCATGCCGGTGTCGATCGCCAGGCCGCGCGCGGACAGGCCGTACTGCATGCTCGAGCCGACCGCGCGGAAATAGCTGGCGCCGAGGAACGCGGCCCAGTCGCGGCGCACGTCGTCGGGCGAATTGAGGCGGAAGCCGGCGAAGCCCAGGTCCTTCGGCAGGCGCTTGCCGTCCAGGCCGCTGCGGCCGTAGTCGAACATGCCAGGGTCGTAGGCCAGTTCCTGCGCCTGCCCGCCGGCGACCTCGAACATGCGCACCGGTCGCTTGAAATACAGGCCCAGGTGGAAGAACCTGGCCTGGAACTTCGAACCGGGCAGGTCGCCCCACAGCGCGTGGTCCTGGCGGAAGCCGATCGACTGGTACTGGTCCCAGTCCAGCGCGGCCACCGCTGGCGGCAGCACCTCGCTGCGCGGCACGAACGGCTGCCCGGCCAGGGCGCGGGCGTGGCCCTTGAGCCAGGCGTAGTCGAAGGGATGGCGCTGGCCGAGCGGCACCGGCGCGGCGAAGGCTTGCAGCAGCGGCAGGGGCAGGCCGGCGGCGGCGAAGGCCGCGGCGGCGCGGGTCAGGAACTGGCGTCGTTGCATGATGCGGATCGACGGCGTGGGGAGCGCGCCATCTTAAGCAATGCCTTCAGCGCGAGGCGGTGGCGCGGAGACTGCCGTTCAGCCGGCCGTCGCACGCGGCCGCCATCCGCGCCACCTCGCGCACCAGGCTGCCGCCCTCGGGGCGGGCGCCGCGCAGTTCCAGGTCCAGCGCCTGCAGCTGCCGGCCGGCGGCCGGATCGCCCTCGCCGCAGGCGACCCCGGCGGCCAGCGCCCGCGCTTGCCAGCGCAGCCGGGCCAGGGCCGGGGCGGCCGGCAGTTCGGCGGCGATGCGGCCCAGGCGCGAGGCGGTGCCGGCGTCCACTCCGGTGGCGTCCGGCTGCACCCGGGCCAGCGCCAGGCGCGCGCGCAGGGTGCGCGGATCGTCCGGTCCGTAGCCGACGCGGGTCAGCTGCGCCGCGCGCTGCAGCCACGGCCGCGCCGCCTCGGCGTGGCCGGCTTCCAGCAGCAGTTCGCCCATGCGCCGGTCCAGGTCGCCGACCGCCGGGTGGCTGGCGCCCAGGCGCGCGGCGCGGACCTGGCGGGCCTCGGCCAGCGTCTTCCGTGCCGCGTCCAGGTCGCCGTGCGCACGCTGGGCTTCGGCCAGGTCGGCCAGGCCGTAGCCGAGCAGGTGGCGGCCGTCGGGCTGGCGCCAGATCGCCACGGCGCGGGTGAAGTTGGCCAGCGCCGCTTCGGTCTCGCCGCGCTCCAGCGCCAGCCGGCCCAGCGCCACCATGCTCAGCGCGGTCTCGCGGTGGGTCGGGCCGAGCAGCGCCTCGGTCGGTCCGTGCTGCTGCTCGAGGAGTCGTGCCGCTTCGTCCAGCCGGCCCAGCTGCATGCAGGCCAGGCCGAGCTGGCGCTGCACCGCCAGGGTGGACGGATGCCGCGGGCCATGCAGTTCCTGGGACAGCGCCAGCGCCCGGCGCAGCACCTGTTCGGCCTCGACGGCGTCCTCGCGGTCCATGTAGAGCACGCCAAGGCTGCGCTGGATGTCGACCAGCAGCGGATGGCGGTCGCCCAGCCGCTCGCGCAGCCGCCGCTGCGCGGCGAGGAACCGTTCGATCGCCTCGCCCGTCCGCGCCGCGTCGGCTTCCAGTGCGGCCAGGTCGATCATCGCCTCGGCCACGCCGGTGTCGTCGTCGAGCACGCCGCGGCGCAAGGCGATGGCGCGTTCGAACCACTGCCGCGCCGCGATCGGCTCGCCGAGCATGCGCCGGCAGCGGCCGTACTGGACGTAGAACTCGGCGGCTTCGCGCGCCAGCGTCTCCTGCCGGCGCTGCACCTCGGTGGCCAGCGGCTGCATCCGCGCCACGCAGTCCTGCGAACGGCTGAGCAGGCGCAGCACGCGGCCGTGCTGGCTGGCCGCATCCAGGCGCAGGCCCGCCGGCGCGCCGGGATCGCCGGCCAGCAGCGCCTGCTGGCGCTCGGACAGGGCCAGCGCCTCGCGGTAGTCGCCCAGGCCGATGTAAAGCCGCGCCAGCACGCCGAGCAGTTCGGCGCGGGCGCGCGGCTGCCGTTCCAGTTCGCTCTCGCTGCGCCGCGCGCCGGCCGAGAGCAGTTCGCGCATGGCCAGGCCCTGGCTGCGCTGGGCGCCGCCGGCATGGTCGAACAGTCCCAGCACCAGGCGCTGCATCGCCTGCGCGCGCGCCGCCTCGTGCCGCGCCTCGTGCGCCTGCCACAGGGCCACGCCCAGCGCCGACAGCAGCGCCAGCACCGCCACCGAACCCAGGCCCACGCCCCAGGCATGGCGCTGCACGTATTTCTGCAGCTGGTAGCCGATCCGCGGCGGGCGCGCCTCCACCGGACGGCCTTCGAGGTGGCGCTGGATGTCGCGGGCCAGCGCCTCGACCGAGCCGTAGCGCCGTGCCGGCACCTTGTTGAGCGCCTTCAGCGCGATGTTGTCGAGGTCGCCGCGCAGGCGCCGGGCCAGCCTGCGCGCCTGCGCGGTGTCCAGCTGGCCGGTCTCGGCCAGGCGTTGCACGGCGATGGCCGGGCGTGGCGGCGACACTTCCAGGATCGCCCGCTCCCACTCGGCGTCGCTCTGCCGGCGCAGGCGGTAGGGCTTGTCGCCGACCAGCAGTTCGTACAGCACCACGCCCAGCGAATAGACGTCGGTCAGCGTGCTCACCGGTTCGCCGCGGACCTGCTCGGGCGCGGCGTAGTGCAGGGTGAAGGCGCGCACCTCGGTGCGCGGATGGGCGACGTCGCCGACCTCGCGGTCGAGCAGCTTGGCGATGCCGAAGTCGAGCAGGCGTACGTCGCCGGACGGCGTGACCAGCATGTTCGACGGCTTCAGGTCGCGGTGCACGATCAGGTTGGCGTGGGCGTGGCTGACCGCGTCGCAGACCTGCAGGAACAGGCGCAGCCGCGCTTCCACAGGCAGCGCGTGCTGGCGGCAGTAGTCGGTCAGCGGGATGCCTTCGACGTATTCGAGCACCAGGTAGGGCTGGTCGCCCTCGCCGATGCCGGCGTCGAGCAGGCGGGCGATGTTCGGGTGCTGCAGCCGCGCCAGGATCTCGCGTTCGCGGGAAAAGCGCAGGCGCAGGTTGGGATCGGCGTAGCCCGGGCGCAGCAGCTTCAGCGCCAGGCGGCGCCGGTACAGGCCGTCGGCGCGCTCGGCCAGCCAGACCTGGCCCATGCCGCCTTCGCCGAGCAGGCGTTCGAGCCGGTAGGCGCCGAGCACGCTGCCTTCGCGCGAGGCGGGGCGCGCGTCGTGCAGCGGTTCGTGGAGGAAGTCGTCCTCCTCCTCGGCCCCGGCCAGCAGCGCTTCCAGCTCGCGCGCCAGTTCCGGGTCGGCGGCACGGTGGCGTTCCAGCTCGGCGGCGCGTTCGCCCGGCGGCAGGTCGAGCAGCGCGTCGAGCAACGGCGACAGGCGCTGCCAGCGCTCGGCGTCCATCGCCGCGCCCTCAGTCCTCGCGCATCGCCGCGAGCAGGAACAGGCGCGCCTTCTGCCAGTCGCGGCGCACGCTGCGTTCGGAGCGCTGCAGCAGCTCGGCGATCTCCTGCTCGGACAGGCCGGCGAAATAGCGCAGTTCGACCACGCGGGCGAGCTTGGGATCGAGCGCGACGAGACGTTCCAGCGCGGTGTCCAGCGCCAGCAGGTTCTCGTCCAGGCGCAGGCTGCTCTCGCTTTCCTCGGGGATTTCCGCGACCCGCTTGAGGTCGCCGCCGCGCTTGCGGGCCATGCGGTTGCGCGCGTAGTCGATGACCACGCTGCGCATCGCCGAGGCGGCGTAGGCGAAGAAGTGGGCACGGTCCTCGAAGCGTGCGCCGCCGCTGGCGCCGATCAGCTTGAGGTAGGACTCGTGGACCAGCGAGGTCGGGTCCAGGGTGTTGTTCTGCTGGCCGGACAGCTGGCGGCGGGCGAGGGTGTGCAGCTCCTGGTAGAGCGTACCCAGCACGCGGTCCAGCGCTTCGCGGTCTCCGCCGCGCGCGGCATCCAGCCACACGGTGATCTCGGGGGAACTCTCGGGGGCGTCGGCCATCGTCGTCTCCACGACTGAGGCAGTCGGGCCGAATATAGCGGCTTTTCAGGCCCCGGGCGGAACGGGCCCCCGGCCGGCTCAGCGCTGGCAGCGCGGACACCAGACGCTGGCGCGCTGGCCGATGCTGGCCTCGCGCAGGGCCGTGCCGCAGGTCGGGCAGGGCAGGCCGCCGCGGCCGTACACGGCCAGTTCCTGCTCGAAGTAGCCCGGCGCCCCGTCCGGATTGAGGAAGTCGCGCAGGGTGGTGCCGCCGCGGGTGATGGCGTAGGCCAGGATCTCGCGGACCGCCGCGGCCAGGGCCACGTATCGCTCCCGGGAGACCTTCCCGGCCGCCCGCAGCGGCGAGATGCCCGCGCGGAACAGGCTTTCGGCGGCGTAGATGTTCCCTACCCCGACCACGATCCGCTGGTCCATCAGGAAGGTCTTCACCGGCGCACTGCGGCCGCGGCTGAGGCGGTACAGGCGGTCGCCGTCGAAGTCGTCCGACAGCGGCTCCGGGCCCAGGTCCTGCAACAGTTCGTGGACGGTGCCGGCCGGCTGCCAGAGCAGGCAGCCGAAGCGGCGCGGATCGGTGAAGCGCAGCACCCGCCCCGAGTCGAGGGCCAGGTCGACATGGTCGTGGGTCCCGACCGGGGTGTCCGCCGGCAGCACCCGCAGCATCCCGGACATGCCCAGGTGCAGCAGGGCGCTGTCGCCGGCCTCGGTGTCCAGCAGCAGGTACTTGGCGCGGCGGCGCACGGCCTCGATCCGGCGCCCGGGCAGGTCGCGGCCGACCTCCGGCGGGATCGGCCAGCGCAGGTCGGGGCGGCGCAGGACCACCCGGGTGACCCGCCGGCCCTCCACGTGCGGGGCCAGGCCGCGGCGGGTGGTCTCGACCTCGGGCAGTTCGGGCACGGTCAGCCCCCGGCGGCGGCCAGGTAGTGGACGTCGCCCTGCGGGTCGCGTTCCTGCCAGACCCGCACCGGGCCGCCGAAGGCCTGCGACAGCAGGGCGCCGTCGAGCATGGTGCCGCGCGGGCCGTCGGCCAGCACGCGGCCGCCCTGCAGCACCACCACCCGCCCGATCTCCGGGACGATCTCCTCGATGTGGTGGGTCACCAGCACCAGGGTCACGCCGTCGCTGGCCAGGGTGCGCAGCATCGCCAGCAGGTGGCCGCGGGCGACCAGGTCCAGGCCGGTGCCCGGTTCGTCCAGCAGCAGCGCATGCGGGCGGTTGACCAGGGCGCGGGCGATCAGTACCCGCCGCGCCTCGCCGGTGGACAGCTCGGCGTAGAGCCGGTGGCGCAGCGGCAGGGCGTGGGCACGGGCCAGGGCCTCGGCCGCGCGTTCACGCATGTCGTCGGTGATCTCGCGGAATGGTGGGACCACGAAGCTGGCGAACAGGCCGCTGAGCACCGCGTCCTCCGCGGTCAGGCCGGGCTGGTCGGCGAGATTGGCGCCGAAGTCGCCGGTGACGATGCCCAGCTGCGAGCGCAGCCGGTCCACCTGCCAGCGCGCCTGGCCCAGCACCTGCACCGGCGGGGTATCGCCGGTGCGCGCCAGCGGGTAGAGCTCGCGGGTGATCAGCTTGATCAGGGTCGACTTGCCGCAGCCATTGGCGCCGAGGATCGCGGTGTGCTGGCCCTGGTCGATGCGCAGGTCCAGTTCATGCAGGACCCGGACCTGGCCGCGGATGACGCTGGCCCGATCCAGCTCGATCAGTGGTGGGCGGGCCGTTTCCGGCATGGCGAGGGCGGCGGGGGCGGGGATCGGCACGTCACTTCCTGGCTGGCGGGGCCGCGAGCCTGAACAACATACGCGGCCGACAGGTGAAGTTTGCCGGAACAGGGCCCATCATGTCCCTCGCACGGGCCGCGTTCTGGCCCCATCACCGAGAGCCACCGCACGACATGTCCGACACGCTGATCCAGTTCCTCACTTCCGGCGTGGCCGGCCTCGGCTGGGTAGGCCTGCTGGTGGTGCTGCTGGTCTTCACCCAGCTCACCATCTTCTCCGTCACCCTCTACCTGCATCGCAGCCAGGCGCACCGCGGTGTGGATTTCCACCCGGCGATCGCGCACTTCTTCCGCTTCTGGACCTGGCTGACCACCTCGATGATCACCCGCGAGTGGGTGGCCATCCACCGCAAGCACCACGCCAAGGTGGAAACCGAGGAAGACCCGCACAGCCCGCAGACCCGCGGCATCGGCAAGGTGTTCTGGGAAGGCGTGGAGCTGTACCGCGAGGCGCGCGCCGACCGCGCGTCGATCGAGCAGTACGGCAAGGGCGCGCCGGACGACTGGATCGAGCGGCGCCTCTACACCCCGCACGCCAACCTCGGCCCGACGGTGCTGCTGTTCGTGAACTTCGCCCTGTTCGGCCTGCCGGGCATCGCGGTGTGGGCGATCCAGATGGCGTGGATCCCGTTCTGGGCGGCCGGCGTGGTCAACGGCCTGGGCCACTGGTGGGGCTACCGCAACTTCGAATCGTCCGACACCTCGACCAACCTCACCCCGTGGGGCGTGTGGATCGGCGGCGAGGAGCTGCACAACAACCACCACGCCTTCCCGAGCTCGGCGCGTTTCTCGATGCGCCGCTGGGAATTCGACATCGGCTGGGCGGCGATCAAGGGCCTGGAGAAGCTGCGCCTGGCCAAGGTGCTGCGCGTGGCGCCGAGCCTGGACATCCGCCCGAACATCGCGGTGCCGGACACCGAGACCCTGCGCGCGCTGCTCTCGCACCGCTTCCAGGCGATGACCGACTACCAGCGCAACGTGATCAAGCCGGTGCTGCGCGAGGAAGCGGCGGCGGCCGGTGCGCGCCTGCGCGAGCTGCTGCCGCGCCGCATGCGCCGCGGCCTGGTCGACGACGGCCGCTGGCTCAAGCCGGATGCGCGCGAGCAGCTGCAGCAGTGGGTGCAGCAGCGTCCGCGGATCCAGGCGCTGGTCGAGCACCGTGCGCGCCTGGCGGCGCTGCTGGAGGCGCGCAGCCACGATGCGGCCGAGCGTCTGCACCAGCTGCAGGCCTGGTGCCAGGAGGCCGAGGCCAGCGGCATCCGCGCGCTGCAGGAATATTCGATGCGGCTCAAGGGCTACGCGCTGGCGCACTGATGCGCGTCGCCCGTCGCCATCGCGTCGACCACAGGCCCGGGCGCATGCGCCCGGGCCTGCTGCTTTGTGCGGGCCTGCTGGCGAGCGCGGGCGCGTTTGCGCAGGTCGAGCGCACCGCCGACTACCTCTCGAGGATGGATACCGACGGCGACGGCCGGGTGTCGCAGGAGGAGTACGTGGCCTGGATGGGCTACGCCTTCGAGCGCATGGACACCGACGGCGACGGTGTGCTGTCCACGGCGGAGCTGCCCGGCGGCAAGGGCAAGCCGGTGACCCTGGAATCGCACCGCCAGCGCCTGGCGGAGCGCTTCAGGCGCCAGGACGCAAACGGCGACGGCTACCTCGACGCGAAGGAACTGGCCGCGCCACCGCTTTGATCCTGGGCCCCGCTCCCTTCGGGGTGGGGCGGCATGGCTGCCGCCGAACGCCCGCGGCCCATGGACGCCGGCCGCGTCAGCCTCGTTACCGCGTCAGCCAGCAGCCTGCCGGCGACACCCCCGCGCTACCGCGTCTTCCGGTGTGTTCGGGTCGTCGCTTGGTTCCTGTTCCCCTCTCCCACCGGGAGAGGGGGGAGGGGTGAGGGTCGGGAGCCTGGCGACGTCGGCATACCTGCCCTCTCGCCAAACCTCTCCCGGTGGGAGAGGGGAGTTGCTACTTCCCGTGCCTCGGCGGATCCACCAGCGGCTGGCCGTTCTGCAGCAGCCACAGCATGATGGTCTTCTGGCGCACGTAGTTGGCGCTGACGAAGGATTCGACCAGGCCGGGCCAGCCGTCGAGGAACCCGGCCTTGAGCACGTAGCCGCGGAAGAAGCGCCACGCCGGCGCCAGCACCAGCTTGCCGAGGGTCGCGCGCTTGCCGCGGGCGAAGTCGTGTTCGGCCATCATCCGCGCGTAGCGCTGCTTCTTGTCGAGCAGCTGCATGAAGGAACGGTAGGGGTGGTGCAGCAGGTCGCCGGGCAGCAGCGCCACCGGGCCGTCCACCGACACCGCCTCGTGGATCTCGCGGTCGCCGCGCCAGCCGCCGCGGCGGCGGTCGAACAGGCGCAGCACGCGGTCGGGATAGGCGGTGCCGTGGCGCAGGAAGCGGCCGTAGTACTCGGACATGCGCGCGAAGCGGTAGCCGGCGGCGCGGGCGAAACCGGCGTCGCGCTCGGCCTCGATCGCCGCGCGCAGGCGTGCGTCCACGCGCTCGTCGGCGTCCAGGCTCAGCACCCAGTCGTGCGCGCACTGGTCCACCGCGAACTGTTTCTGGCTGCGGAAGCCGTCGAACGGCCGCTCCAGCACGCGCGCGCCGGCCGCCCGGGCGACTTCGCGGGTGCCATCGGTCGAACCGGAATCGACCACCACGATCTCGTCGCAGAA
>Ga0182737_1002250_pt1 | contig 16162 bp, 16 predicted proteins | sample eDN5th30CBELigOP_FD_128878 | JGI IMG/M metagenome (GOLD analysis project Ga0182737, IMG submission 128878) | Enriched Organic Plus compost microbial communities from Emeryville, California, USA - eDNA 5th pass 30_C BE-Lig OP (version 2) (version 2) ...
CATCGACCCGCCCCCATTCCTCGCTTGCAACCCCGACCAGCCTCTCGGAATGGGGGCTGAACGTCAGCACCTGTCGCATCTCTATCTTGCTGGAGATAGCGCATCCCTAACTTGCCAAAACAAGCCATTGAATTTATAGGAATAAATATGGCTACTACTTCTTGCCGTCATTGTTCGTACTCCCCTGTCGCCAGCAACGCTCCATACTGTCCTAAGTGTGGTGGCAAGAGGCCCGGCGAGCGGTGGTATGAAATACCAGTTGGATTAATGATTCTGGCAGCAATCTGCTATTTGGCGTGGCTGTTCTTCTCGTAAGGGCGTTACGCAAGGCCGCCGACAAACCCGCTTAACTCATCAAGCCGCACCATCGAAATCCGTACTGTGCCACGACAGCCGCGCGCTCTGCAGATTGTTTCGCGCTCGAGCTCGTCGATGTACAGGAATTCGCGTTCCGGCGAGACGCATACGATGGCACGAGTGAGGTAATGCACGTGACCGCATTTCTTGCACCGCGCCTCGAGCTTCTGATTGTCGGCTAGGTCGCCGACCTTGACGCTTTGTTTCCAGCCCATCACCAAAAATCCTCCGCGGATGGAATGCGCGTGTACGAGATCTTGCCGCCGACGTGGCCGCCGACCGGCGGCCGCCATTGGCCGAGGCTGACAACAGTGGCAGCATAGCGCGCATTGAGGTTGTCGATTGCCTTGCTGGCGTTTTCCCAACGCCGGCGTTGGCGGTCATCATTGTGAAGTAGATCAAGCTGGCGCTCATGCGCAGGCGTCAGATCATAGAGGGTGACGCCTATCCGGAAGATCGTGAGTCCGCGCGGATAGTCCAGCGCGACTTTTTCCCAAAGTTCGGAAAGGGCGGCAAGGATGGCCTGGTCGTCGTTGACGACCGGTAGGTGGCGCTTTCCCATCCACGATCCATCGCGAATCGAGAGCCAGAGCCAGAGGCCGGCGGCATAAAAATTCTCGCGCCGCAGACGCCGCGCCGCTTTTATCAGAAGCAACCGCGAGATCTCGCGCGCGCCGGCCATGGTGCGCGATTCCGGAGGAAGCACGCGCCCATGGCCGAACATGCCCCGGCTCGATGCCTGGGCCTGTATGTCGTAGCCATGGAGAGCATACCAGAGTCGTTCGCCAGTGACGTTGTTCCAAAGCCGACGCATGTGCTTGGGCTGGAGATTATAAAGCTGTTCGGTTGTGTAGATGGACGATCGATAGAGCCGCTTCGCCATATTCCCGCCGACTCCTGGAATATCTTCCATCGCAACCGCGAACAACGGCGCAGGCAGGTCAGCCGGCCGCCAGATCGCCAATCCGTCGCCGTACCGCCCTGCCCCGCGCTTACCTTCCTTACAGGCAATTTTCGCAAGCTGGCGATTGGCGGCGAAGCCGATCGAACAGGTGATAAAGGGACCGACATTCTCTGCGATCGCGGCCTTGATGCGAGCCGACAAGCCTTCCGGGTCATTGCGGCCGGTCTCATCGAGGCGGCAAGTCAGCTCATCAATCGATTTCGCCGCGTCGATCGGAATAACGGTCTCTATTTCGGACAGGAGCGCGTTATGCGCCCGCCGATAAAGATCGGGCTTTTGTGGAACAAGCACCAGGTCTGGACAGAGCCGCTTTGCCTCGTCGATCGGCATTACATTCTTGACGCCGTAGGCCTTTGCCTCACGACTGCACGCGATGACTGCCGTGCGGGTCGTGCCGGCGAACGGCACGACGCCGATCGGCCGCCCCCTCAAGCGTCGGTCACACTGCTGCTCAACGCTTGCGAAGAAGCCGTCAAAATCTAGGTAGAGCCGTTCGATCGTCTCCGGCTTGCGCATTCTGTGTTCGCTCCTGAATAGAACAAAAACAGAACAACGGAGAGGCGGTTCCCGTCAAGAGGAATTTTTTCTTATGCAACGGTATGGGCCGTTTGCTTGGTGGCGGAAATGAAAAAGGCCCGCATGGCAGGCCTTCTGCGCTTGGACGACCGTTCTTAGCCGAACGGCAGGAAATGACGCCGAATTTTCCTGGCGATCACGTTTGAGAATATCAGCAACGCGGCAAGTGCCGCAAAAATCGATATTTCGAAGCTATATTGGGCGGGATTAGCAAAGATGTTTCCAACTCCACTCGTTAGCAGCATGAAAGCCCAATAGCCGGCCAAGCAGACGAAGACGACGGCGAGGACCGTCGGGACAGAGAAAACGATAAGCAGCGGAGTGAAGATCACCATCCGCACCACTTTTTCAGTCTTTGTCAGACCGTGGGCGTCAACGTCGTAAATGGGACGCAGATACTTCGGTAAGGTCATATCGGCTCCTTTCGCGCCGTTGTTGCCATCATTGAACCATAACTCAGAACCGCTTTTATAGGAAGGTTCGGCCGGCACCTGTTACTTCCGAGGCAGGAGTTTTCCGACTGTAGTTGGGATATGCTTCGCCCCTTCAGAAAGTCGGCCGAGTTCCTTGGTCGTACCCATGGCTGCAATATTAGCTCGCATCGCAGAATGTGCATCGAGGTCGTCGCCGATATGGTCGAACCACCGGAACACCCGGCCCGGAAATTCTGCGATCAGGGAGAACGATCGCTCAATGATGACGAGATAGACCGCCGCCATGAAAAACATGACGACAAAAATCCCGAGGAACCATGCCAAGCTGACAAAGCTATCTCCCACGAGTGATTGAGCAGAGGTCAGAGCGTAGTAGAGCCCGCCATTAATGAGAACACCCATGATCCGGAAAAGGATCATTCCGAGGAGGAGCCCAAAAAGCATGAGGACCGGCGTCAGAGTGAGCGCCAGCACCATGACATAACCGCGCCGGGCCTGGCTGCCGCCCATCCCCTTCCCTTCCATAGAGAGATGCGCGATCGCCCAAAGTGGGGCAGCGAAGATAGCTTCCATTACCAGAAGGAAGAACGCGCCAATTCCGATCACCCATGTCACCATCGGAACCATTGGAAGCACGAAGGCAAGGAACATGCCCATGGCCCCAATGCCACTTATGACCCAACCGACGAAGTTCGAAAGGACTGTTATACCGGTCCCCACGTATGGCACCACTGCAAGGACAGACAACGCGATGATCGCAGCAGTCGTATAGAACGTGACCTGCGTTCCAAACGTGACGAGACCGATCATTGGATCGTTGGTGGGCCTCATAGGATTAAGGAACTCCAGTGCCTCGTAAAGCGAACCAGCAGATGGCATCCAGTCCGAAATATCGCCGCCGCTGTCCGCGAACGCGACGCGTTCATTTACGAACGCCCTGATCCCGCTTCTGGCGACGCTTTCGTTCCACCATTCGACGGTACCGTTGTAAGTCGCCGAAATCTGGTCGAGGAACTTTTTGGCGTCGCCGTCAGCCGAGCCGAGTAAGTACCAGTTGTTATCCGCGTATTGGGAAGCAATCGCATTGCGCACCGATCCACCCGGATTCGACGCAGCGCCGATCGCTCCTCCTGGCGTCACTTTCGGAAGCGCAGTTGCTACCGAATTAGAGTCAGCCGACAGCCGTGCGATGAGCTGATAATAGAATCCAGCTTGCAACCAACCGCCGTTCTTGAGATTGCCGGCTAGTGCCTGGCTTTGTGAATCTCCCACGGGCGTCACCTGCAGTGGATCATCTGCTTCCGCAACGTCTTTGCCGGCTTTCTGCAATTTATCATCACCGATATATTGCTTCAGGATATCCGCGTGCTGCTTGCGCCAGTCGTTGAGATCTTTGCGAAGATCACGATAGGCCGGCAATTGTTCACGCTTGCTGATCGCCTGTGCGAGCTGCGCAGCAGTGCCAGAGAAGCTGTCAGCGGTTTTGGTAACAGCTTGCTGCATGGCTTGAATGTAGTCGTTATAGGACTTGCCGGCAGCTTCAGCCAGTCGCTGGAAACCTGTCGTTTGGCCGGGCAGGCTGACGATGCCACAAGCACCATAAGAATTCGGCAGGCTATATGCCATTTGCGGTACACCTGATACCGTTCGCCAAGACCCGCGCGAGATTCCGTCTAGTCCATCACCTCCTTTGGACACTTCGAGATTGTACACCGCCTGGCAAAGTTCGGCCCGCCACAATCCCTGCAAGAATTGACCGTCAAGGGCGTCATAGTCACCGCCCACGACTGGCAATCGCTGTTCAACGATGAGATCGACCGTCTCATTCCAGAAGAATGAGGCGGTGGCCGTGCTCACGTTGACCATGTAGGCAATGCCATGCTGAGCGGCGTTATATCCGGTTGGCATGGGAATGAGGGCACCTACCGCGAGGATAGTGCGCAACGGCACCCACATTGCCGAATGCCGTCTTCCAAGTATCTCGCCCTCGTGGGCGGTTTCCGTGACGCCTACGACAACATTGTAGATGAACAGGATTGCCGCAATCGCGAAGAACAGAACATTGAAATTCGCGATCAGCGAGGAAATGAGGGTTTCGTCGTTAGGGCCGGTGAAGAGCGGCCCAAAGATCATATTCAAGAAGGAATTGGACCGTGCGTCTCCCTCGCCCTTGATGATATCGGCAATATTGATGTCGTCGGCGTGCGCGACGCTTGCCGAGATCATCCAAAAAGTAGCGAGAAGTCCCACCCGGTTCATGATTAATCGTCCTTTGATAGGATCTGCATGTTTGAAGGCAGACGGTCGTTAAAGTAATCGCGCACAGCGCCGATCCGGCCTTGACGGATCTGCCATGCCCGAAAGTCAGCCTTCATCGCCAAGGCGAAGGTGATGACTGCTACCAGGCACCCGCCGATGAGAAGATAGAAGGACCGATAGCCGAGAACGTAGAGAGCCGGGATAGCAGCGAGTGCAATGCAACCTGCTACCATGTAGATGCTGGAATCCCTGTCCCATGCCGCCAGCGCTGCATCTATTTCCTTTGCGTCGAGCCCGTCACTCAGTTCTTTGAAGCGCTGAATGCCGCCATCGGCATATCGATCTCCGAAGCTTCTCGCCTTCAACCGGCCTTTCGGCCGCAACTCGTCGATCGTGTTCTGAACATTGTCGGCAGCATCTTCCGCAGCATGTGATGCTGCGTTGAAAAAGACCTTGATGCCGAAAGCCCGTTTCAGGTTCCAAGAGGCGAAACGACGGATGCGACCTTGCTCACTCATTGCGCTGCGCTCGCTGTCGTTACGGTCGTGCGACTATCGCGCTCGTCAAGGCTGTTCGACAACAGCGCTGCAATTGCCGATGCTTGTCGGCGCTCGAGATTGAACCTCATCCAATCGACATGAAGGTTGAGAGCCTGGGTTAGCAGTTGTTCGCGCTGCACAGCAGCGGGAGACATGCCAGCCAGTTCCTTGTGCCACTCTGGATTGGAAAAGCGGGAGCGGACGAAAATATCTACCGCCTGCAGTTCGGAAACATGCTCGCCTACTTCGTAGGGATAGGATTCCGTCACGGCTTTTTTCGCCCAATCCGCAAGTTCTTTGCCACCCGTCGGAGCCGCAATGTCACCAAGATAGCTGTAGATCGAATGTGCTGCCGAACGGCGGGTAGCATCGACCTGACGAGCCGCAACTTGCGCCCTGCCGGCCGGCGATCTCATTTCCGCTTGCGTGATCGGTTTAGGTGGAATCGGATCGACCATGTTGTTGATCATCCGGACGTAAGCCTTGGATACTTCTCCATCCGACGTATCCAGAGTGATCGCGTCGGTTAGGAGGCGAACATCCGAAGTCGGATCAGCGAAGCCGGCGACATTCCTCAACTCGTCACGGTCTGCAATGATCGCGTTTGCGACCGCCAACCCACCTTCCGTTACCGGTTTGCCAATATCCTCGTTGCCGTATGACCAATTGCGGGATGCGTTGGCAACATCGTTGCCGCCGTAGCCCGCGACCCCCTGCCCTGGCTTGCCCATGCTGAAGATGCCCGACAAGTCGAGGCAGGCCGAGGTAGCCGGATCGTATCGACCGCCTTCCGCTGCAGCTCGTGCCTTCTGTCGCTCACGGATGGTTTCTGCCATCTGAGCGGCTTCCTGGGTCCGGGAGTTAGCTTCGATCGCGCGGTTCTGATAGGCACTCAATTGCGCGACGCCCTTCAGAATGGTTTGCGCAATCTGGTTGCCAACGTCAGTCGTATGAGAATTGATGTTCTCCTGAGCGCGGTAGACGATGTTTTGAACACCGCCGCAGGAGCAAGCGGCCAGTGCCGCATTACCGGCGGAAAGAGACGCGAAAGCCGTTCCAGCAAACAGCAACGATTTGATGACTGCCTTCATCACAGGCCTCCCGGTCCATAGAGATCGTTATAGAGATTATTCAATAGCGAGCCGTCATTCTCACGCCGCCCGGAGTTGTTGACCGAGGGCTGGTCCATATTTAGCGAGCCGCCCTTGTAATCATAGTTCAACGTCGGCACAGACCCGCCGCCCATACCGCCGGGCAACTGCAAGGAATCGAAGGATGGCAATTGAAGCGCGGACTGGAGTGGTTCAGTCACCTTGTTCCATTGCTCTTGCGCATAGGAGCAGATTTGCTGTTCGGCGTTCGACAAAGCCTGATTGAAAATCTGGCTCAGGTCCGGAACCTGGATTGCAAAATCAAGATTGACCTTCATCAGATTGTCGAGGCAGCCGAGCGAATCCAGTGATGGCGGCTTTTGAAGGGCTGCTTCATGACGCTTCACTTCCTTGTCGATACCCGCGCGAATGGCCTCGACGAGGTTGATTTTCACCGTATCGACGCAGCCTTTGCCGCTGTTCTTGAAAAGCTGCTCGATCTGGTCTGCATGAGCCGGCGCGGTCGTCATAGCCAGGCCGCTAACGGCACAGACCGATAGAAGTCGGATGATCCTCATAGCGTTGCTTTCTCCCCTTGGAATGGTGGGATTTCTCGAATGAGAATCGGCCGTTTTGTGCCGATTCCGGGGAACCCTTCGGTCTGGTCGTACATGCCGCCGCCAGTCTCTCCGCCTAATCCGCCTTCCAAACCTGCGAAGGATTGACCGTTCATGGCCGCCATGCGTTTCAGCAAGTGAGCCTGAAGCTCTGCATAGGAGGAGAAGCCATTCGCCGTCAGATACGAGGCAGGCAAGACAGACGGGTCAAAGCCGCTGGCGACCCAATCGTTGAGCGCACCGGCGCCGAGGAAGTGAGCCGCGCCGAGCAATCCGTCCTGGGTGATCTCTACACCGTTGATCGTCTGCCCGACGAGGCCGCGCGCCTGGTTGCTCAGGGACGACCAATTGCGGGAAGCGAGCTCCATGTTGGCTGCATCCTGAAGAGACGCGCCAGCGCTCGAATAGCGCAGATCGTTCAGGCTATTGACCCCTGCCGCTTTGGCCTTGTCTGTAGCGACATAGTTCGACCAGTCACCGCGCGAGCCACTGCCCGTATATTGGAAATATCCGAGCTGTTGCCACGTACCGGCTGTGATCTGATAACGGCCGACGGCGCTACCGCCGTTTCCGTTGAAGATTGAATAGGAGTTGCCGCCTTCGAGCTTGGACGTGTTTTCATTATAGTCCGCCCACGCAGTAAACGGCTGCAGCAATGCCAAGCACAGTATGACAATAATCGAGCGTTTCATCGCTTCTGCCCCGCTATCGTGATCTTCATGGCGTTGATGACGGAGCGCGGGTTTTTGTCGCCAAGCGAATAGGTCGCAACGCCATCCTGCGTCGCGACCTCGATCAGGCGACGACCATTGTCGTCACGCTCGTCAATGACTGAAAAATCTGGTCCCCATGCTTCAAGAACGTCGATGAGCTGCTTTTTCCCATCGAGGAAGACCACCGGACACGCCGAATTGCCGCAATAGTAGGTGGAAAGCACCTTGATCGCGACCTCATCTCCGTTCTTTAGATTTACGTCAACTGCTTCCACATTCGGAGCTTCGAGCTCTTCCGAGCCGCCCTGAAAGCGTTCTTTCAGAGCTTCGGTCGCGGCCTTCAACTCGTTCTCCGTCGGCGTTCGGGGTTTTTGCTCCTGTGGTACGGGTTGCGCCATATATGCCGCGCCGGACCACTTCCAGAGGCGGTGACCATCATAGAGCGGCTTCATGCCCGTCGCTGCAACGGGACCAAGCCCAACGGACTTGCCCGGCACGCGCCAAACCTCAAGCCATTGCTTATCGTCATAGTACAAAGCGGACACGAAACACCCGGTCGCACAACCGCGGGCCTCGCCGAGCAAGACCACCATCTGGTCGTAGCCATCTGTCGGTTCTTCGAGCCAGACGCGCTTTGCCTGCACGATACGAAAATCACGCCCATACATTTTCCGCGCCGTCGCCGTCGCATCCGAGTCCTGTTTTTCGAAATTGATGGTTTCCGTCACCAGGTCGTCAATGTTGGACTGAGCCAGAGCAACGCTACCAATCGCGCTTGCCAACAGCGCGGCTGTAATTGCCTTTATCACGAGGCCTCCTTGATCAGTTCGTCCGCGAGCTGGCGAATTGCGTTGCCCCGAACCTTGTCATCAATTGCGACGCCACGATCTTCCATGTCTGCAAGACGGCGCTCGATCGTGTCCTTTGCTGAACCTGAAGGGAAACGGCGCGCGAGAATGCGCCGGGCTGCCTTCGAACCGAGGCTTTCGTAAAGCATCGTGCGTAGCGAGGTGTCCTCAGCCGTGGTTGAGAGCGCCCAAATTTCAATCGGGCCGAGCTGGTTGAATACGTGCTGGACATACGTGCCTGACCGCAGGTTCAGCATCGCCAGCAGCGGTGCGCCCTCCCCTTCGATCGGACCACGAAGCCCGCGCATAATGTCCATGATCGAAGGGGTAAGATTGTAGGTCGATGCAATCTGACGGATAGATTCCTCTGTCGGCACGTTACAGAACCAGAAGCTGTTGGCGAGTTTCTGAATGCTCGTGTCGAAATCTTCGAGAAGCTGAGACGCAAGCGTGATTTGCACGCCGGCCTTACGACCGACGCGGCCGAGATTGATCATCTGGTCGCGGAAGCTGTCCAGGCCGCCAGTCAAATGATATTCGTCGACGCAGAGGCGCTTGCCCATCTGCCGGTTGTTCTCGATCCGCTGAAGATGATAGGCGCGAACCTCGTCGCTTAGATCACGAGCACGGATCTCGTCAGCATCCATCCAGAAATCGGTGGTCAGGGTCTGAAGCGAGACCATATACATGATGGCGGTCTGTCGCTTGGCGTGCGGACCTGTCTTCGCGGTTACGCCGGCAAGGTCGAACGCGATGATGCGGGCGTTCGAAACATCGAACCGCGTCGGTCGGGCCAGGATCGGATAATCGCGGCAAGCCGCCGTCAACATGCGCTGGAAAGCTTTCAGCACATCCTCGCCGGTTGGTGCCTTCATATCTCGGAATGGCTCTCGTACGATCTCGGAGTTAGAGACATTCACGAGATCGGCCAAGGTCGGGACGGCATAGCGCTGCGCTAGTGCAGCCTCATGATATCTCCCCTTCGAGAACAGATAGTCGGTGATCTCGTACCATGTCGTCGCGGTGTCGATCTCGAAACCAAGCTCTTCGAGCGCGGCGTCAACCTCGAAGGAATCGGATTTGGAATAGCGCTTCGGTGAGCGGCTATCGCTGAAGAACTTATAGGCTTCGTCGATCGTTGCGCCCGCAAGCGCACTGATACCGTCATAGGTCGCCTCCTCACCGTCCGGGGTACATATGAGGCAGAGCAGGTTTACAAGGTAAGCTCGCTCATATTCGAAGGGATGACGCATGCACAGTTGCAGGTCGAGCGGGTTGACCGAATATTGTTCCGACATTTTCAGCCGATGAAAGACGGCTTCATGGCGGCGCTGGACCGGTAGAGCATCGCGAATGAGGCTGATCAGGCCTGACGACGATGGACCAATGTCGATAATCGAAATACGCGGCAACAGGCCCTCGTTAGACCTGCTTCGACCTGACTGGCGTGACAACGCCACGCCGAGATTGATCGAATTCATCAGGACCGATTTGCCGGAACCCGGCGTGCCGACGATCAGGTCAACCCAGCCCAACTGTTTCGAGGAACCGGGTTGATACGGCCACAGCTTGCCGTCTTTCGTCCGGAACATGACGGAACCCTGTTGCCATGGGCTTGCAGGTCGTGCGATCGGCGCAAGGGCAAAAGCGTCGGCAAGGCTGGCGGCGGCCGCCGGTGCTGTCGATTGTGCATTGAGCGCTAGAGCCGACGACATCACGCACTGGACGGGATCTCCGACCAGTGCGTCCGTCTGGCAGTTGCCCCATCGTTCTACTGTCCGCCGCAGGGTCGCCACATGCCGCTGCAGCGTCTCTATATCCGTCTTTGGCGCCCATGCTGCAAATGAGCAGCGCCACCGAACGACGGTATCATCCGCGCCGTCATCAAGACGCAGTTTCTCGAAAGCCTTCTTGATGCGTGAATTGTGGATCGGTGCGGTCCACGTCATGATATTCGTGTATGTTTCCTTGAACATCTGCCCTTGGAAACCGCCCGAATCGATCAGCATCGACATCCGCCAGGAGATGCGTTGATTGCTGTCGAGCACCCTCCGGATCAGGTCATTGAATTGCACAACGACTTCCGGTCCAAGCGATATGTCGAAACCGGAGAAGACTGTTTCACCAAGTTGCACCGTCGTTTGGTCAATGATTTCGCCATGCTCATTGATGAGCTGTCGAGAAAGCAACGGCCAAAGGAGGTTCGAAACCTCGCTTTTCTTGAGTTCCTTGACAGATTTGGGCATACGAGCCCGCGCATAATCTCCGGGTAAGATCGCCTTCCAGCTATCCCCCGCGATCAGATATTCCGGGTTCAGCACGCCTTTGATCTGCGACAGGGCCTCATGCACTTCCAGCGGCTCGATTTCGATACCGACAATGTTGGCTTCTCGCACCATAGCCTCGCAGAAGGAGCGATGCCTTGTAACGAGGGCGTCGATCGCCAGCGCCGGCCACTGTGCATGCCGCATTTGCGGCGCACCCTGCATATCTTTGCGGGCCTTTTCCGAACTGGTTTTCAGCTCCTGGCGCGTGAGCAAGGTAGGCCGCGACCACAGCGCCATGAAACAACGCTCGCCGGTCAGACGTTTCGGCAACAATTGCCGCCGCTCGTCTATGAGATCGTGAATATCGAGGCCCGTATCGGCCGCAACGCCTTCAGTTACCGCAAGTGCACGATTGATGTCGGCCGCACCTAGTTCCGGGGTGTGCCCGAACCAGAACTGAAGCGTATAGCCGGCAGTTCCCAATTGCGAGCTGAAGGCAAGGCGGAGATCCGTCACCGCCTTGCTGATTTCCTTCTCGCCCGGCATGGACCGGAAGCCTTCAAGCCGAAATACCGTCACCAACGAACCGTCATCGGCAACAAGCATGTTTTCGCCTTCAGAGGTCACAAGCCGGCAATAGCCGTCCAGCGACTTCCGCAGCGCCGACCGACCGATAACAGCCGCCAGCGTGTCCAGAATTCCGATCCCTCCCATCATCAGTTGATCGACCGCAAGGTTCCGTCAACCGACGTGGTATCGGCACCAGAGCCGAAGAACGTCGTCACACCCATGCCGAGGAATTCCGGAACGGCAATGAACAGTGCGGCCGCAACGCCGTACCAGATCGCCGTAGCTGGCCTTGAAGACGTATCATGCGGGTTGCGGTTGTGCTGCACCAGCTTGTTGATCGCCAGCATGGCGAACACAACACCGACGATGAACGAAGCCGCGCCGAGGAAATCACCGGCAGGGCCGAGCGTATCATTGCGAACATTCGTCAGAACTTCGCCAAGGCCGCCACTCGATTGAGCGAGCGCCATGGTCTGGTAAGCAAACGTCCCGGCAAAGAGTGCCGCCGTTTGTATCCATGCCTTCTTCATAAGTGCTTTCCTTTCTTAGCCGAGCACAAGTTCTTCGATGTAGCCAACGAACATCACGATGTTCATCGCGAATGTTCCGCCGATTAGGTGTGCGACTCCAAAGCCAACAAGGCCCGGAGCCGGCCATTTCACGGATTGATTGAGCAGCATGAGCCCGCGAATGAAGCCGAGAAGGCCGAGAAATTGCACGACCCGCAGAAGTGCAATAATGACCGAACGGGCCTGCTCATGATCGAGCGGAGCGAGCATTTCTGGCGCGTAAGCAAAAATTTCCGAGGCTGCGACTGTCTCGTCCACCTGGAAAAACGACATCAGAAATGCCGAGATCGCCGACGATAGCGAGACCAGCATGACGGCGGTTATCAAGCCAGCCATTCCGATCCATCGGCCATGATCGTCACGCGCAACGTGCTGGCCGGAGGCAGCGCGTTCGCTTGCTTTGACAAAGCTGTTGATGGACGCAATCGCCAGGGCAATGCCGATAATGAAACATGTCGCGGCAACAAGCGCCTGTGCCGGCGGGATCAGGTCAGCGAGCCGCTGAACCAATCCCACCAAGCCATTCAGTGCTTCACCGTTTCCGCCCATGGCTCACCCATTTTACTGCGTCGCCGCAGCATCCTCTTTCGGTTTATCTCCGGCGGCGCTCGCTTCCGCTACCTTTTCCGGCTTCGGAGTTGGAACGGGTGGTGCCTTCGCCTTCGGGGTCACAATCTGATGTCGGGCATTGCCGAAAACCGCCTCGTCTGCCGGAGCTTCCCCGTCATTGCCAGCTTGAGCGGAATAGCCGTTTCCTCCCGGCTGGATCAGGCCGATAATTGCCTGATCCTGTGCCTTGAGTTCTCGCAGATGCGTGATGATCGTATCCACAACGCCGTTCTGCGAAGTCAGCGTTGTGACCTCCGCACGCAATGCAGCGTTGTCGGCACGCAAATCAGCCACCTGACGTTTTAACGCAATAATTTCACGCTCAATCGGGGTTGGCGTAGATGTTTTTTCTATTTTGACTGAATCGGATTTTTCGCCGTGCGCACTACCCGCAGCAAAATATAGTCCGCCACCAGCAATTGCACAAATTCCGACTATCAAGACTACCCGGAATAGCATGCCTCTGTCGCTATCCTCCGTAGGTAGCCGAGATAGATTGTCATCATGCCTGCCTATACTCATCTTGTGCTCTGCGTGTGCTTTCGACAACACGAATCGAACAATTTTCGATTGTGGCCTTTTGGGGGTGACAATGAGACTCTTTATGGCATATTCAGACGATATTGCAATATAAAGCAAAAGGAAAATGCGGGAATGAATGCCTACAAAATCCTCCTCGCGTCATGTGCCATTTTCGCTACAGGTCTGCCCGCCAAGGCGGAATTGAATCTCTGGCAGCAGAATTTTGTGGGCTGCTCGGTCTCATCTTCACCCTATACAACGCAGGTCCTTTTCAAGGACGCGTCGAAGGTTCGCCCGCTCATGCAAATTGCCGGGATGAACGCATGGGCGGTTCCAACTGCTGATGGCGGCCAGCAAATCGCGCTCACCACACCGGACGGTCTGACGATTTACGGTCGCATCGTCGGCCCGCAGGGTGAAGACATTTCCGCCGCTCTTCTGGCGACAACACCAACCGTCACACCGGAACCTTCGCCGTTCGATCCGCAGTCGCCAGCCACCTCATCAACGACGACCTCTCAGGCTGCCGCTAATGTTATCCGGTCGGTTCCCGGAGTAGGAACCGCCGCGCAGATTGCGGCCGCGGCCGCCGCACCACAAATCGGTCAGTCCTCCCCTGCCCCGGTTGAACAACCATCCACGGCAGAGCCGCAACAGGCTGCTTCGGCTGCCCCGTCTGTTGAGAGGCCAGCAAGCAACAATTCGGTCGCTGCACCGGCAGCACCCGCAACGCAAGCCGCTCAATCCACGCAGGCCCCTACCGCCGCAACGCCGCCACCAGAGGCTCAGCCGCAACAGCAGGCGCAAGCCGCTACCCCTCCGCAACAGCTCGCATCGGTGGGCTCGCAAACCGTTCCAGACGTTCCCAAGGCAGCCAGCATTGAACAGCTTATGCAGCAGGCTCAGGATTTCGCTATGTGGTTCCCTGCCAATAAGCCAAAGCCCGGTTCGCCTCTCGTCTACGTCTTCGTTGATCCCACCTGCCCGCATTGCGCATGGTCGTTCGAGCATCTGAAGCAGCGGATCGATGACAATACGATTGACCTGCGCGTCATCATGGCCCCGATCCTTTCGCCCGAGGCCGCGCAGATCGCGGCTTCAATCATGCATCAGGAGGATATTGCTACGAGCTTGCGTGACCAGCTCGCATCCGTGATCGGATCAGGCAAGCCAGCGCCGAAGGTCGATCCGAAGAACTTCGACAACGCCGTGGTCGCAGCTATGCAACGCAATGTCGATTGGATGCGTCTCAATGGCGTTCCCGGAACCCCATTCTATCTCTATCGCACGAAGGAAGGTGCTCAGTTCGCCTTTGGCGCTCTCAATGATGCACAACTAGCAACCGCTCTCCCCGACGCGCAGCCAGCCGCCACCGCCAACAACGCCGGAACCGCCGCCCAATGAGCCAGAACGCCGATTACGGCCAGATCGAAACAATCCTCATGCGGGCGGACGTTTATCGGACCGCCTATCGTCGCATGAGCATCATCGCCCTTGCCTTGCTTGTCGTCGCCGTAATCGCCGTCCTGGCGGCGGTTAGCCTCGCGCTGACAAGGCCGGAGCCGCGATATTTCGCAACGACAGCCGACGGGCGCATTCAGCCGCTCATACCGCTCGATCAACCACATTTGAGCGCGGCTGAGATAGCGACCTATGCGGCAGAAGCCGTCACCCGGTCCTTTACCTATTCATTCGCCACGTACCAGCAGGATTTTCAGGACGCGCAGCAGTATTTCACCAAGCCGCAAGGCTGGAATTCATTCGTTGATGCTGTTCAGAAATCCGGAACGCTCGAACTTGTGAAAAACCGCCGTCTCAACACGACTGCGATCGCACAACGCGCAGTTATCGTGCGAGAAGGCGTCAATGCCAATGGCGTCTATGAGTGGATCGTCCAGATGCCGGTACGCGTCACCTATCAGTCTGCATCGGAAGTGACAGGCCAAAATCTGATGGTCACGATCACCCTGCAGCGTTTGCAAAGCTATGAACACCCGCGCGGCGCGGCTATCTCCCGCTTCCTCGCGGCCCCCGGAGGTGCTTGATGAGAATGTTCGCCGGCAATATCGCTTTTCTCCTTGCCCTGAGTGGGTCCGCACTTGCTCAACAGGCTGCTCAGCCTGCGCAAACATACACGCCTCCAACCCCAGAGGCCGCCGCCGAACTGCCTGTCCAACAGCCTCAGCAACAAGAGCAGGTATCTCAACCTGCCGACGAGCAGGAAACTCAAGGGCAAGGCCAGCCTGCATACTCCAAATACGGCGAAGCAATGCCCGGCCAGGCCGCGCAACGCCAGCCACGACAAGCCCCGAATGTCCCGATCATCGGCGCCCGCCGTCTAATGCAGTCACTTTCCGAACTGGACCGTCCCCTGACGCCAGAAGAGATTACGGCCTATGGCGCAACTGTTCAGTCGTTGATGCCGATGTCTCCGGAAATCATCCGCGATTATCGGCGTAGGGTCGATGAAAGCCAGAAGGCCGCAGCGATGCCGCCAAGCGGTTTCAGGGCACGGCCAATATCTGATTCCGTGCGTATGTCGCTCAAGTCCAATCAGGCGCTCCAAACCCTGTACACGACGCCAAACACGGTATCGGTAATGGCCTTCTACGACCGCACAGGCAAAGCATGGCCGATTGCCAGCTTTGTCGTCGGTCGAGCCGATTCTTTCCAAGTCTATGCGCTGCAGGAAGGTTCGAACCAGATCGCAGTCACGCCGCTCGTGACGCACGGCTATTCGAACTTGATAATCTCGCTTGTCGAGGAAGATCGCCCGATCGTGATCAATCTCGAGACAAGCGATACCAAGACGCATTTCCGCCGTGACATCACCGTGGAGGGGTACGGCCCAAATGCCGCGGTCTCGCCAACGGAAGTTTCTGTGAAAGAGCCTCCTTCCAACGGGACGATGATGGCCTTCGCACAAGGTGCGGATCTTCCAAGATCGGCAATCAAATTGCGGACATCTGACAGCAATGTTGAGGCCTGGCTTCTCGATGGAGCCTATTATCTCCGGACATCTGACACATACACCTCCCCGTCCCCGCAAGCCATGCTGACGGGACCGGGAGGCGTCCATGCCGTGAAAATCAAGCCCTCCCCCGTTGTGCTGATCTCGCGCAATGGCACGATTTCCAGAGTGAGGATTTCCCAATGAGCGACGCAAGCGACGAAAACGCCAAGAATTCGGCCGAGCGCGAGGACGCCGCTCCGGAACTGGCCGGTGC
>Ga0182737_1002253_pt1 | contig 16155 bp, 10 predicted proteins | sample eDN5th30CBELigOP_FD_128878 | JGI IMG/M metagenome (GOLD analysis project Ga0182737, IMG submission 128878) | Enriched Organic Plus compost microbial communities from Emeryville, California, USA - eDNA 5th pass 30_C BE-Lig OP (version 2) (version 2) ...
CCGTTCGCGGTACAACGAGATCAACCGCGCCGCGCTCACCGAGGGCAAGAAGACCGCCTCGGCGCGTCAGGAGGTCATGGGTATCACCAAGGCCTCGCTCGCGACCGAGTCGTGGCTGTCGGCTGCGTCCTTCCAGGAGACGACCCGCGTGCTCACGCAGGCCGCCATGGAGGGCAAGTCCGACCCGCTGGTCGGCCTCAAGGAGAACGTGATCATCGGAAAGCTGATCCCCGCGGGCACCGGTCTGAACAAGTACCGGAACGTCACGGTCGAGGCCACCGAGGAGGCGAAGGCGGAGCGCTACCCGAACCGCATCTTCTCCGACGACGCGGCCTTCAACGAGGGCGACCTCAGCTTCGTCGACTTCGACGCGTTCTCGAGCGACGACTTCACGCCCGGCAACTACAGCTGATCGTGTAAGCCATGACACGGCGCCCGGAGCTTCTGCTCCGGGCGCCGTTCCGCGTTTCCGGGCGGCGCGAGAGCGCGGGTGCGCGAAGCGCCGTCCGAGGTCCCCGGATGGAAGCGCCCGCGTTGCTACAGTGACGCATCGTGGGTGCTCGGTGCGCCCGAGAGGAGCGCGATCATGAGCAACATCGGTGACGGGCGAGACGACGAGAACCGCAGCGCGGAGCGCGAGGCTGGGGAGCCGGCCGAGCGGGTCGAGGCGGCTGAGCAGGTCGCGCCGGCTGAGCGCGACGCGTCGGTCGAGCCGGTGACGGATGCTTCGCCCAGCGCGTCGACCCACTCCGATGCCGAGGCGCCCGGCGACACCGCCGTGCTCGATGAGGCCGTGCTTCAGCCCGGCGACGGCGGGGCGGCATCCGCCGACCGCGATGCCGAGCCGGCGGCCATGACCACGCCGCCCGCCGAACCCGGCCCGACCCGGCCCGGGGACACCGCCATCATCGCACCCGCCGTCGCGCCCAGCGCCCGTACACCCGAAACCGTCGAGCCGCCCGTCGCTGAGCGTGCCGCCGATGCGCCGGCACGGACCGCGGCCATCCCCGCAGATCCCGAGCTGCCCACCGGGACGCAGCCGGAGGCCGCGGCGCAAGAGGCGTTCGACGCGCCGGCGCGTCCGGCCGCAGCCGCCGACCAACCCGAGCCGGGCGCCCCGGTCGACGTCGAGCCCGACGACAGCCGATCGCGGCTCGACGCCGCCGTGCAGCGCGCGAACGCCGTGCCCGTGGCATCCGAAGACGAGCGCGCCGAGGCGACGCCGGAGCCGGTGCCCGCCGACTCCGTGCGCCGGGAGACCTACGTGCCGCCGGCCGCCGGTGCCGCCGCGGGCGCCGCCGGTGCCGCGACCCTGGCGCCGCCGCCCCACTCGCCGCAGACGGTGTACGTGCAGGCGCCGACGCCGCCGAAGCCCAAGGGCAACCGAGGGTTCGGCATGCTCGTCGCGCTCATCGGCACCGTCGTCTTCGCGGCCCTCTACGCCGCCGTGGGGTACGCGCTGTCCGCCCTCGGGAACGGGGCCGACGCCCTCGACCAGTTCCTCGAGTTCCTGCGCCTCCCGATCTTCTGGGTACCGATCATCGGCATGTTCGTCGGGTTCGCGCTGCTCATCGTCATCGTCAATCGCGGCGCGTGGTGGAAATACGCCGTGTTCGGTCTGCTCGTGGGTGTGTTCGTGTACTTCACCTACATCGGTGCCGCGCTGCTCACCGTGAATGCCTGGCTCTACACGCCCGAGCAGGCGATCGCGTTCCTCAACGATCGCTGGCTGGACCCGCGGGCCATCGCCGCGGGTGTCATCGCGCGCGAGGTGCCGATCTGGTTCGGCGGCTGGCTCGCCAAGCGCGGTCGGGGCGTCGCGGAGCGCAACCGGCTCGCGATGGAGGCGTACGACCGCGAGCTCGCAGCGGGACCACGGCCCGTCAGCCGCTGAGCGGCGCATTCGCTCGCTGAGCGGCGCGTTGGCTGATCGGCGCGTTGGCTGAGCGGCGCGCTGGCTGAGCGGCGCGTCCGCTCGCCGCCGCGCGGCCGCTCAGCGCCTCGGCCGGTCACGGACAGGGCAGTGCTGCCGCGGCCGCGTCGAGGTCGGGCGCGGTGCCCCACTCGGCGAAGCTGAACGCGCCGTCGCCCGTGACATCCGCCGCCGTGAACGTCCGCGGCAGCGGCGGGCCGAACCGCTCGACCGTGAGCACCCCGAGGGGGGAACCCTCGGTGCCGACCACGACCTCAAGGGTGTCGGACTCGCCCGCGGGCGGGGCGACGCCGAGCTCGGCGCCGGCGAGCACGGCGCCGACGAGCTCGATCGGTGAGAGCATGGGCGCCCAACGTTCGAGGGCCGGATCCTCGCCGACCGTGCAGGTCACCGCGTCCGCGAGCTCCGGAGCGCCGAGCGACGCGGCGTAGGCCGCATTGCCGCGGACCCGGGTGGTGCCGTCCGCAACGAGCATGCTCATCGCCAGGTCGCCCGCGGCGACCGACGCGGTGAAGGCATCGGGACGTCCGCGGACATCGACCGAGATGCTGCGCCCGCGCACGGGGTCGCTCTCGGGATCGGGTTGCACGAGCTCGGTGAACGATCCCGTCATGTGCACGGGCCCACCCGCACGGATCGCGTCGAGGATCTCGCGCTCCGCGGCGTCCCCGCCGAGCAGCCAGAGACCGTTGCCGTCGGCGCCGTCGAAGTGTTCGAGGTCGATGCCGGGCGGCGCGGACGGCGCCGGAGGCGCGCTCGAACAGCCCGCGAGCACACCCACGGCGAGCGCTGCTACGGTGACCCGCCGGGCTCGCCGGGCTCGCCGGGCTCGCCGGGCTCGCCGGGCCGTGAGGGTCCGTGAGCGCCGGTTCATGAGGTCGCCGCGTCGGCGACGCACACGCCCCCGGCACGCTGACCTTCGAGTGAGGCGGCGTCGAGCGTGATCTCGGCCTCCACTCCGGCGGGCCGCACGACGAAGCAGGTCGTGTCGTCGTAGAGCCCGGTCGCGCTCGGCACCCACGCTTGCGTGCCACGGACAAGCTGGGTGAGGTCGGTGGCCGAACCGTCTGCGTCGACCGCATAGAGCGCATACGCGGCGTCGGGGCCGTCCCAGGTCAGGTGTGCGTTGCCCCGGTCGACGGACAGCGAGAGTCCGCTCACCCGGACCGAGTCATCGGTGACCGTCGCGACGATCCACCAGGCGAGGGCGCCCGCGAGCGCGAGCACGGTCGTGATCATCGACACGAGGAACGCCGGGTGCCGCCACCACGGCCGTTCGCGCTGGGGGGCCTCGGCGAGTTCGGGCAGGACGGAGGCTCCGCCGCCGAGCGCGCGTGCGCCCGCGTGCTCGCCCAGCGAGGGCTGGCCGGCCGTGCGGCCGACGACGGCCTGGGAGGGTCGGACCGGCGGTGCCGGTGGTGGCGCAGCGGGCGCTGCGACGGTCGGCGCGACACGGTCGGTCAAGCTGTTCCCCCTTCACAGCGGCGTCCGCCGAAGCGGACCGCGTACCATGCTATATCGGTGGGTCTGGGGTGGACCCGAAGCAGGGTGGGTGCACAGTGGGACGTCTGGTCCGGCGCGCGGCCACCGCGGCCGTCGCGGTGCTCGCCGTGCTCGCCGTGCCGTTGAGTGCCCGCGCCGAGCCTGTGGCGCCGCCGCCGAGCCCCGCCGACGTGGAGATCCCTTACCTCGGCGAGGGGTCGATCGAGCCGGCGCCGCCCTGGCGCATCGCCGACTGCGCGGTGGTCGCCGCCGCCAGCCCGCTCGTCACGGGCTGCGACGCCTCGCGGATCACGCTCGCGGCCCCGGAGTACGACCCCGACGCGGGCGTCATCACGATCCAGGTCCCGCTGACGAACGACGCCGTGTCGACGACCGTGGGATACCGCGTGCGGCTCGCCGGCCCCGAGGCGCCGACGGCGCGCCCCGACGACACCGCGTGGCCGGTCGCCGCCGGCAGCCTGCTGCGGGTGCCGATCTCGGAGCTCGGCCTCGAGTGCGCGGTCTGCGGTGCCGGTGGGCGACTCGAGGTGCTCGGAGTCGAGCCCGCATCGGCCGGCTCGGCCTGGGCGACGCCGACGCATGTCGTCTTCCGCTCGTCCTCCCGGTACGCGGGCGCGGCCGAGGTCGGGTTCCGCTTCGCCGACGACTTCGGGACGTGGTCGGCCGGTGCCGCGCTGCACGCCGCGGTCTACCGCCCCGACGCGCCCCTGGTGACCCTCGACCTCGGCGTGCCGTCGGCGACCGACGGCACGGCCTCCGTCGCGCTGCACGACCTCGTCGCCTCGATCGGAGGCGATGACGTCGTGCTCGTCGGGTGCGGTGCCCCCATACACGGCCGAGTGAGCTGCGACGGCGAGACCGCGCGCTATGTGGGGCCGAGCGGCGGCGTCGATCAGTTCGCGGTGTGGTTCGCCGCGGGCGGCGAACAGGCGTCGGCCTCGGTCACGGTGGTCCCCGAGGCGTCGGCGGATGCCCCGGGCGGCGGCCCGTGGCCCGTCCCGGCCGCACCGTCCAAGCAGACGGACGGCATCGTGAGCCGACTCGTTCCGCCGGTGCCGATCGAACACCACGACACCCCCGGCCTGTTCAGCTCCCTCGTCGAGACCCTCGATCGGGTGGGCGCGCGATGACGTTCCATGAGAGGCAGGACGCATGAGCCTACGACTGACGCTCGACGACCGTTCCGAGGGGCCCGCCGGCTCGTGGGTGCTTGACACGGACGAGGCGACCACGGTCGGTGAGGTCGCGGAGGCCCTGGGCGTCGCCGCCGGCGCCCTCGACTCCGCGCCGCCTGAGCTGCCGGTCGCGGAAAGCGGACTTCGCTCCGGCTCGAGCATCCCGCACCGTGCCGGCGCGGACCTCGCGCCGGGCACGCTCCGCCTCGAGCTCGTCGGCGGGCCGTTCGCGGGTGAGACGCTCGCGGTCGGCCGCGGCATGTCGGTCGGCATCGGCAGCGGGGCATCCGCGACGCTGAGCATCGCCGACCCCGCGCTCGCGCCCGTCCACGCGACCGTGACCATCGCGGAGGGTCAGGCGGCCGACGGCCGCGTCGCGCCGCTCACCGCGACCGTGGCCCCGGCCGAGGGCACCGAGATCTGGATCAACGGCGAGCTCGTCGACGGCGAGGCCACCATCGTCCCGGCCGACCTCGTCCAGCTCGGATCGAACGTGCTGCGGCTCGGCGTCGCGCCCGTCGCGGACGCCGATCTCACGCCCGACGCGCTCGGCGACCGCGGGTTCAACCGCCCCTCGCGGATCAGGTCGGTTCCCGAGCAGCCCGTCGTCTCCCTGCCTGGCGACAAGCCCGAGGACCCCGACCAGTCGCCGCTGCCGTGGCTGTCGGCGGTGATCCCCGTCGTGCTGGGCGTCACCATGGCGGTCGTGTTCGGTCGCGCGATCATGCTGCTGATGGCGGCCGCGAGCCCGATCATGGTCATCGGCTCGTTCCTGACGAACCGGAAGCTGGCCAAGAAGAAGGGCGTCAAAACCGAGCAGGAGTGGATCGAGGACGTCCGCGCCGCCGAACGGCGCATCGGTGAGCTGGCCAAGTTGCAACGGCTCGAGACCTGGTTCCGGTTCCCCGACCCCGTGCTCATCGCCGACATCGCCACGAGGCCGCTCAGTCGGCTGTGGGAGCGGCGGCGCGTCGACCCCGACGCCATGGCGCTCCGGGTCGGTGTCGCCGAGGTCGCGCTCGACGTGCGGTTCGAGGGCGGCGGCAAGGACCGCACGTCGGCGCGTCGCGTGGGCGTCGCGCCCGTGCCGGTCGCGCCCGACCTGCGAGCCGGCGCGCTCGGTATCGCCGGCCCGGAGGACGCCGCGCGAAGCGTCGCCCGCAGCGTCGTCGCCGGGTTCGCCACCCTGCGATCGCCGCGCGACGCCGAACTCGTCGTGATCTGCCCCGACGACGCCGAGGACGCCTGGGGCTGGACGGCGTGGCTGCCGCACGCGCAGGCCATCGCCGGCACGCCCGCCGCCATCGGCAACACGGACGACACCCGACGTGAGCGTCTGCGTGAGCTCGGCGTCACGCTCGAACACCGCATGCGGGTCTCTGGGCACCGCGGTGCCGAGGCGCCGAGCGACATCCTCGTCATCGTCGACGGCGCTCGCGAGTACCGGATGCTGCCCGGCATGGTGCCGCTGCTCGAGCACGGCGCCGCGCACGGCATCCACATCGTGGCACTCGACCGCGATCGCTCGCGGCTGCCCGAGGAGGCGAAGAGCGTCGTCGTGATCGACCCCGTGGATCCCGCCGTCGCGCGGGTCGAGACCGGCACGGACTACCACCCCGTCGTGCTGCTGGACGGGATGTCGGTGCCGCGCTGCGAGGAGGTCGCGCGAAGCCTCTGCTCCATCCGTCACGTCAGCGGCGTCGGGGACGACGCCATGCTGCCGACCGCGGTCCGGTTCGCCGACCTGATGAAGCTCGATCTCGACGACCCGCAGCCCATCGTGCGCCGCTGGCGCACGCAGCCGCGCAACACGTTCGTGATCGTCGGCGCGACCGGCGACGGCGAGTTCGCGATCGACATCAGCCGCGACGGTCCGCACGCGCTCGTCGCGGGCACCACGGGCTCGGGCAAGTCGGAGTTCCTGCAGGCGCTCGTCATCAGCCTCGCCATGGCGAACCGTCCCGACGCACTCAACTTCGTCCTCGTCGACTACAAGGGCGGGTCGGCCTTCGCCGACTGCGAGCGCCTCCCGCACACGGTCGGCATGGTCACGAATCTCGACGCACGTGAGACCGAACGCGCGCTGGCGTCCCTCGACGCCGAGCTGAAGCGCCGCGAGCGGGTGCTGCGCGACATGAACGCGAAGGACGTCGACGCCGCGTGGGCGAAGGATGCCGACACCGCGGCGCGCCGCGGGCTCGCGCGCCTCATGATCGTCATCGACGAGTTCGCCGAGCTGCGCACCGAGCTGCCGGAGTTCATCGACGGGTTGGTGCGCATCGCCCGCGTCGGGCGTTCGCTCGGCGTCAACCTGGTGCTCGCGACGCAGCGGCCCGCCGGTGTCGTCACCCCGGAGATGCAGTCGAACATCAACCTCCGGGTGGCGCTGCGGGTCACCGACCGCACGGACTCGTCCGACATCCTCGGATCCGGCGAGGCCGCGCTGATCAGCCCGTCGACGCCCGGGCGCGGGTACGTCCGCACGGGGCCGTCGGCGGCGCCGATCGCCTTCCAGACCGCCCGCGTCGCGGGAATCCGCCCCGGGGTGCAGCGCACCGTGCGGGTGCTGCCGCGCAAGGCTGAGCTCACCTGGGACGGGCTCGGCTACCCGATCCGCTATCCGAAGACCGCCTCGGCGACGTCGCAGCAGACCGACCACGACGACACCGATCTCCGCGCCCTGGTGAACCTCATCACGGCCGCGACCCAGGAGCTCGGCATTCCGAAGAACCCGTCGCCGTGGCTGCTGCCGCTGCCGACGGTGCTGCCGCTCGAACGGTTCCAGGACCAGCAGGTGCCCGACCAGGCGATCGTGCTCGGCCTCGAAGACGTCCCGGGCGAGCAGTCGCAGCGGAGTCTCACCTGGGACGTGCGGACGGGTTCGCACCTGCTGTTCATCGGCGGTTCGATGTCGGGTCGCACGACGGCCCTGCGCACCACACTGGCGCAGATGGTGCAGGTGTACTCACCGGCCGACCTGCACCTGTACGTGCTCGACTTCGGCAACGGCGCGCTGCTGCCGTTCGTCGAGGCCCCGCACACGGGCGCGGTCGTGACCCAGCTCGACGCCGACCGGTTGCCGAGGCTCGTGCAACGGCTGCTCGAGGAGCTCGGCCGCCGACAGGCGGTGCTCTCGGCCGCGGGTGTGGGCCACATCTCCGAGCAGAGGGCGCAGGCCGCCGAGGCCGACCGGCTGCCGTACGCGATCGTGACCGTCGACGGCTGGGAGCGCATGCTGTCGACCATGAACGCCGATCAGCTGGTGACGTTCCGCGACCAGTTCATGCGCGTGCTTCGCGAGGGGCCGGCGGTCGGCGTGCGCGTGCTGCTCACGGGCGACCGCGGCATCTCGGGCGACAAGATCACGTCGTTCATCGACGAGCAGTACGTGCTCCCGCTGCGCGACCTCGCCGATTACCGGACCGCCGGCATCCTGGCGAAGGATGTGCCGACGAACCTGCCGCCCGGCCGTGTGCTGTTCGGGGCGGCGGGCACCGAGGCGCAACTCGCGGTGCTCGTCAGGGACACCAGCGGCGAGGCGCAGACCGCGGCGCTGCGCCGCATCGTCGAGCAGGTGCGCGACCACTTCGACCAGTTCCCGCAGCTCGCCGAGCTGCCCCGCCCGTTCCGGGTCGACCCGCTGCCCGGCCACTTCGCGCTCACGGCGTCGTACGAGCTGCCGCTCGGCGAGGCCGGCGCGCCCGACGGTCCGGTCGTGGCGGTGGGTGGCGACCTGCTCTCGCGGTTCACCATCGACTGGCCGTCCGACGGCGGCTTCATCGTCACGGGCGGCCGGAAGTCGGGTCGATCGTCGGCGCTCGCGGCGATCGTGCACCAGCTCGCGTGGCGCAAGACGCCGCTCGTCGTGGTGTCGCCGCGCGAGTCGATCCTCACCGAGGTCGCGGCGGGCCACGGCATCCCGGTGCTCTCGGCCGGGGACACGTCGCCCGCCGACCTCGAGGCCGTGCTCGACGGTGTCGGCGAGTTCGTCACGGTCGTGGTCGATGACGCCGAGGTGTTCAAGAACGCGCCCATCGAGCATGCTCTGACCGGGGTCAAGCACCGCGTGGCGTTCATCGTGTCGGCCGACTCTGAATCGCTCTCGACCCTCTTCGGCGGACCCGTCGTCGAGGCGAAGCGGGCTCGGCGAGCACTCGTGCTGCGGCCGGAGTCGACCATCATGGGCACGCAGGCCGTCGGAACGCCGATCCCGAAGTTCTTGCTGGGTCGCGGTACGCCGGGCTCGGCCGTGCTGACCACCTCGACGGGCTGGCTGCCGGTGCGCGTGCCGGATATCCGACAGTGACGCCGGCGCCCCCGGTCGAGCCGGAGGCGGAGGTCCGCCTCCGAGACGTGATTAGACTGGCCCGGCGCGCGTCGTGCCGTGCTTTCGTTCGTGAAGGGATCTGACTGTGGCCTCCGCCCGTTGCGTCTACTGTGACGCCACGCTGCAGCCGAACAGCATGTACTGCGTCGAGTGCGGTCAGCTCATTCCGCAGCAGCCGCTGCGGCCCCCGGTGCCCGCGCAGTTCGCCCGGCCGCGTGAGCAGGCGACGTCCAAGGCGGATGCTCCGGCCACTCCCCGGGCGACCTCGGTGGACCCCGTGCCGCTGCCGCGCACGCTGCCCTGGCAGCAGAGCGTGCGCAGCGAGCCGACGCCCGCCCCGGTCACGACGCAGACCGCCGCGCCGATCGAGCGGGTCGAGCTCGCGTTCTCGACCGGGCAGCGCGTGGTCGTGACCGGCGCCGCGGTGATCGGGCGGAAGCCGGCGGACACCGCCCTCGCCCTGGGTGTTCGCGCCGTCGAGGTGCAGGACGACACGCGGTCGGTGTCCCGTGTCCACCTCTTCCTCGAGGTCGCCGACGGCTCGATCCTCATCGGCGACGCGGGATCGGCCAACGGGTCGCGCCTCGAGCGCGGTGGCACGGTCATGCCGCTGGAGGCCGCCGGGACGCGTGTCACCGCGGCCGTCGGCGACACCGTCTGGCTCGGCGACCTCTCTTTCGAGCTCCGCGCAGCCTGACCCGCCCCCCCCGCCCACGAATCCACGTACCACGCGGGGACGGGGAGTTCTCCCCATCGGCGTGGCACCGGAACGGGGGTAGCGTGAGTGCCATACCGAGCGGGACGTGAAGTCTCCGCTTTGCTGACAGGCATCATCTGGAGGAAACCATGGCGGAGATCCGCGTCACATCCGACTCCCTGGCCGGCGTCGCGGGGCAGCTCTCGAGCGGCTCGCAGTCGATCGAGTCGCAGCTGTCCAACCTCAAGTCGCTCGTCGAGGGGCTCATCTCCGGCGACTGGCAGGGCAGCGCGTCGATGAGCTTCAACGAGCTCTACTCGCAGTGGGACCAGGCCGGTCTCCAGCTCAAGGAATCGCTCCAGGGGATCAGCGACCTGCTGAACCAGGCCGCCCTCTCCTACGAGGACAACGAGAACGCGATCGCCGGCACGTTCAACGGCTGACGACACGGCCGGAACGGCCCGGCCGGCGACGTTCCGTCGCCGGCCACGGTGAGAAGGGGAGCTCGTGGTCTCATTCAAGGTCCGCGCCGCCGCGCTGAGCGAGGTCGCGGCGCTGCTCGGCACGGTGCTGTCGACGTTCGACACCAACCTGTCGACGGTCGATGCGCAGGTCAAGGGCACGGTCGACGTGACCTGGCGCGGCGAGGACGCCGACAGCTTCAACGAGGGCTGGGCGACCTTCATGTCGACCGCCGGGTTCGTGCGCCAGTCGCTGGCGGCCCTCCAGGCCGGCCTCATCGCCGCTGACGGGTCGTACACGACGAACGAGTCGAGCACGCAGCGCTCGTTCACCGGCCGCGCGCCGTCGGTCGGTGCGATCAGAGCGAACTCCGGACAGCTCGGCGCCAAGGTCCAGCGCGGTGAGGATCGCGCTGAGGACATGGCCGAGTTCTACGGTCGCGACTACGCGGGCGACGACGAGGTCGAGCAGTTCGGCGGCGTGCTCATGCGGCCCGGTGCGGGCCAGCAGGGCAAGGCCGGGCCGGCCGACACCGACGGTGACGGCGACGACGACTCGATCGGCGAGGGTCCGTTCCTGATCGCCGACGATGAAACGGGCGACCAGTTCCGCGGCGGCGGACAGACCGGCGAGGCATCCGGCGCCGTGTTCGAAGCGTACGAGGCGGGGGAGGCCCGACGTGGCTGAGCAGCAGGCCGACACGGCCGACCTCAAGGCCCTCGCCGACATGCTCGGCGAGCTGGTCACCTACTGTTCGGCGCTGAAGCAGGGCGCGAGCGGATTCGCGTACATGCTCCCGGCCGAGTGGCAGGGCCCGGCCATGGCCAACTTCCTCGGCATGTTCGAGAAATGGCAGCTCGGCGCCGAGGCGATGACGCAGGCGGCCGAGGCCCTGCAAGATCAGGTCGAGGGTGCGCACAAGGCATACACCGAGACGATCGAGTCGCTCGACACGGCGTGGTCCGACCTGCAGAGCGGGCTGAGCGGCTAGGCCGCCCGCCCCCGCCGTCGCACCACCCACACTCCAGCTTTCCGATACGACCCTCCGGGAGACGACCCATGTCGCAGGTCCAGCTCGACGCCGCACGGCTCGCCGCCGACGGCGCAGCTCTGCACTCGATCGCCCAGTCGGTGTCGCAGGCCGTCCGCGCCTGTGAGTCCGCACTCGGCTCGACCGGCGGGATGGCCGGCGACGACGAGTCGGCGGAGGTGTTCGCCCACGGGCAGGACGGCGAGCCCGGCTACGACACGTACGCGGTCGATGTGCTGAAGGCGGCGCTCGGCGTCGCGAACTCCTTGCGCGTGGTCGACGCCGCGCTCGGCAACACCGGCCGTGCGTACGACGGCGCTCAGCTCGTCGGCGCGTTCAAGCCGGCGGCCTCCTCGAGCATCCCCGAGGAGACGCCGACCATCATCCCGCCGAGCGCCTCGGTGCCGACGTCGCTCGGGAAGGGCCCCGAGGGCCCGCTCGGCGAGTTCGGCGACTTCCTGAAGGACGCGCTCGCGACCCTCGGCGTCGTGCTGCCGTCGGCGGACCGCGGCAAGCTCTCGTCGGCGGAGTCCGCGTGGAGCGAACTCTCCGGCGCCCTCGGCCGCGCGCAGAGCCGGGTCGACTCGGCGTTCACGAACGTCTCGGCGATGACGCTGCCGCAGCGCGGCAAGATGCTCTCCTGCCAGAACTCGATGAGCTCCTCGCTCGGCAAGATCTCCGACAGCGCCGACTCGATGGCGGGGTTCGCCTCGAGCATGCGCGAGGCCGTCGACAAGGCCTGGGAGGAGATCGGCTGGTTCATCGCGCAGATGGCGGTTGAGATCGCCATTGAAATCGGGCTCGGCGCCCTGCTCGGCGCGGTGACGTTCGGTGCCGGCGCGGCCGCGATGGCCGCGAAGATCATGCTCACCGTCACCCGATGGGCGCTCAAGATCGCGGCGCTCTGTCGCAAGTTGCGCACGCTCGTCATGATGGCGCTGCGCGCGGCGCGGCTCGCGATCCGCGGCGGCATCCGGGTGGCTCGCGAGGCCCTCGCCGCGGGCCTTGCGAGCGGCATCACGACCGTCTCGTTCAACACCGTGCGCGGCGCGCTCGACCCGTCGTATCAGCCGCAGAATGTCCTGACCGCGGCCCTGTCGTCGGCGATCGGCGGCGGCGCGGGCGGCATGGCCTCCGGCGCGGGTGGGCGCCTGCTCACGAACGGCGTGAACAACTCCGCCATCCGGCGCGTCACCCATATCGGGGTCGAGACCGGCAGCGGCGCGGTCGATGGACTCGCGAGCGGCCTCGCCGAGTCCTCGCTGAACGGCACGCCGTTCAGCCCCCTGAGCTCGATGGCCGCCGGCGCGCTGCTGGGCGGCGCGCTGGCCGGCCGTCCCGGCGGTCACGGCGCGCCCTCGGCTCCCGGCGGTGCCGGCGCGGGCGGCGCGGGCGGCGCCGGCGCACGCCCCGACGTGAGCGGCATCCCGTCGGGTGCCGGCACGGGTAACGCCGGCGCCGGTGCAGGTCCCGGCTCGTCGGTGAACGTGCCGAACGACGCGCCGACGCCAGGCTCGGGCGGTGGCGGCTCGAGTCAGGGTGGCGGCGGCGGCGCGGTCGACGTGCCGAGCGACGCCCCGACACCGGGCGCGGGTGACGCCGGCGGATCCTCGGCGGGCGACGGGGGCGGCACGGTCGACCTGCCGTCTGCGCCGAGTGGTGATGCGCCGAGTGCGCCGGGTGCGGATGCGCCGAGTGCGCCGGGTGCGGATGTGCCGAGTGCGCCGGGTGCGGATGTGCCGAGTGCGCCGGGTGCGGATGTGCCGAGTGCGCCGGGTGCGGATGTGCCGAGTGCGCCGGGTGCGGATGTGCCGTCTGCGCCGGGTGCGGATGCGCCGTCTGCGCCGGGTGCGGATGTGCCGAGTGCGCCGGGTGCGGATGTGCCGAGTGCGCCGGGTGCGGATGTGCCGAGTGCGCCGGGTGCGGATGGGCCGAGTGCGCCGGGTGCGGGTGGGCCGAGTGCGCCGGGTGCGGATGCGCCGAGTGCGCCGGGTGCGGATGCGCCGAGTGCGCCGGGTGCGGGTGCGCCGAGTGCGCCGGGTGCGGGTGCGCCGAGTGCGCAGGGTGCGGGTGCGCCGAGTGCGCAGGGTGCGGGTGCGCCGAGCGCGCCCGCTTCCGACGCGCCGTCGGCTCCGGTCTCCGAGGCTCCGGCCGGGGGAGCGGCTGCCGCGGGCACCCGGGCTCCCGCGAGCCCGCTTCCCTCGGTCGACGGTGCGGACGCGCCGTCCGCGCACGTGCCGGCTCAGTCGCCGACGCAGGCGCCTGCAGACGGCTCGGCCGCCGACGCTCCCAGCACTGACGGGCCGCTCGCCGACGGCACCAACCCTGACGCCGACGCGCCGGCCACGGACGCGCCTCTCGCCGACGGCACGAGCCCCGACGGCGACGCGCCGAACACCGACGGGCCCGCTCCGGAAGACCTCGCGGTCGTGGGCGGCGCCACCGCGGCGGGCCTCGCGGCCATCGCGCGGCCGTCGTTCCTTCCGCCGTTCGCGGGTGGCGGCAGCAGCGCGCCCACTCCGCCCAAGCCTCACTCCTCGGCGCCGAACGCCGACGCACCACACCAGGGCGCGGACGCGGGCACCGCCGACGGTGCCGGTCAGCCCGAGGCATCCGGTCAGCCCGAGGCATCCGGTCAGCCCGAGGCATCCGGTCCCGACGCGACCGGTCAGCCCGACGCGGCCGACCAGCCGAAGGGCGACCAGCCGGGCGACGAGCCCGGCCACCCGAACAACGAGTCCACCCGCACGATCGAGGAGATCGACACCGCTCTCGGCGAGATCAACCCGAACTTCGACTGGAGCGACCCGTCCAACGGGTTCGCGACGAACTGCGGGCACACCTCGTCCAACCTGAACGACTTCCTGAGCGGGCACCCCGTCTCGGAGGCGCCGGGCGGCAGCACCCTGACGACGCCCGAGATGGAGGCCCGCACCGGCAACCCGCAGACGCCGATGACGCCCGACGCGATCGAGGCGTCGCTGCGGGCGATGGGCCCCGGGGCGCACTGCGTCGTCGGCATCGACCGGTCGACGGGCGACGGACACTGGTTCAACGCGTACTTCGACGGCGACCAGGTGTGGACGCTCGACGCGCAGACCGGCGAGCGCAGCCCCTGGCCGCCGAACGAGCCGAACGCGACCGTCTGGGACGCCTCGATCCGTCCCGAGGACGTGGTCGATCCGAAGGCTCCGGCGACCGACCAGCCGGCCGCCACGAACGCGCCCGAGTCCAAGGCGCCGACCGCGCCCGCGCCGAACGCCGCGGTCAGCTCGTCGACGGTGCCGGATGCGACCTCGCCCACGGCGCCCACGGCGCCCACGGCGCCGACGGGTGCGGATGCCTCGGGTGCGGATGCCTCGGGTGCGAGCGCGCCGAGTGCGGGCGGGACGCCGGCGGCGACCCCGGATGTCGCGGCGGGCACGACGGACCCGGACGGAGCGCGTGCCGAGGCCGAACCGACGCCGACGCCCTGGGACGAGTCCATGGGCGACCCGGTGCTGTCGGGCGCCGACCACGGCCCCGGCTGGGAGCGGGTCGAGGACCGCGTGACCGGCAACCCGATCGACCCGACCTACGGGGACGAGCGGGCTCCCGGCGAGAGTGGCGCGCTCGCCGATCCGTTCGCGCACCCCGGGACCGTGCCCGACGAGATCGCCCACCTCATCTCAGATCCGGATGCGCCCTACGGTCGCGCTGACGACGGCACGCCGTACACGCGAGCCGAGTGGGAGGCCCGGTACACGAACGCCGACGGGTTCCCCATCTACCCGGGCAACGACGGTGGCACGCTGGGCAGCTTCGTCGAGTTCCACGATCTCGACGCGTTCATCGCGCACTACGGCGACCTGCTCGACCGCATGGGTGGGCCCGGCGGCGGCTTCTTCTCGATGCCGGGGACGCCGTTCGAGTTCCGTTCGCTGCCGCCGAGCAACCTGAGTGACCCGTACTCGATCTACCAGGTCGGCGGCCGGCTGCCCTCTGGGGTGCGCATCGAGGTGTCCGAGATCGCGCCCGCCTTCGGTCACCAGGGCGGCGGGCTGCAGGTGCGCATCCTCGACGCCGACGGCCGCGCCATGTCGGTCGACCAGCTGCTCGACGCCGGGCTGCTCGGCCGCACCGATGTGGACGGGGCCGCCGGGCAGTACGCCCGCACGCTCCCGGACACCGGCTCGGCCGGTGCCGCCGGTTCGGCCGCTGCCCCGGGTGCGACCGGCGCGAATCCAGCCGGACCGGCAGCGTCCGAGACCGACGCGGGATCGAGGACGGGTTCCGCCGACGCACGCTCGCCGCTGAACGAGCGCGAGGAGCTGCTCACCGCACGGTTCGAGGAGTACGTGGACCACACGCGGACGGCCGACCCGTACGCCGACGGCCCGACGCCCGACGAGTTCGCCGAACTCGAGCGGCTCACCGGCGGCACCCCGCCGGTGCTCGCCATGGACGCCGACGGCAGCCTGCGCATCGCCGAGTCGCTCGAGCTGCAGACGGCATGCCCGCCGAACTGCGATCCGGCCGAGATGGACCTCCAGTTCCGCGACGCCGACGGCGTGCTGAACGGGATGACGCTCGCCGAGTGGATGGAACGCCGCGTCGCGTTCATCAACCACCCGGCCGACTACCGGAGGGTGAGCGGATCGACCGCCGCCCAGATCGCCGTGCGCGACCGATGGATCACCGACCGTGCGCGGCAGCTCCGCGACGCGGATCCGTCGCTCAGCCGCCTCGACGCGACGAACCAGGCGATCGACGAGGCATCCGAGCTCAACGCCACGCACCGACTGGACATGGTCGCCGGCGGCGACCCCACCGACATCAGCGGCATGAACGGCGGGGCCGAGAACCAGGCGATCGGCGGCATCTTCCAGCGCGACTTCGTCCCGAAGATCGAGGAGCAGGTGCTGCGAATCCTCGCCGATGTGCCAGCATCGATGTGGGACTCGATCCATCTGCACGTCACCATCAAGGAGGTCTCGTGACGGAGTACTTCCGCGCCGGCGCACGCTCGGTCGGCACGATCTCGCCCGA
>Ga0182737_1002254_pt1 | contig 16150 bp, 14 predicted proteins | sample eDN5th30CBELigOP_FD_128878 | JGI IMG/M metagenome (GOLD analysis project Ga0182737, IMG submission 128878) | Enriched Organic Plus compost microbial communities from Emeryville, California, USA - eDNA 5th pass 30_C BE-Lig OP (version 2) (version 2) ...
GAGCGGCATCCCGCAGTTCCTCATCGACGGCGGGCTCGAGACCTACCCGTACACCGAGTTCGGGAACACGACGAGCGTCATCCCCGACTACGACGACCCGGCCCTGCTCGACGCGCTCGACGCCTTCATCGCGGCGCTCGGCGCGCACCTCGACGGCGATCCGCGCATCGGCTTCATCCAGGTGGGGCTCATCGGCTTCTGGGGGGAGTGGCACACCTGGCCCTACAACGGTGAGGGCCTGCCCGACCGGATGCCGACCGCCGACAACCAGGCGCGCGTCCTCGACAGCTTCCTCGCGGCGTTCGACGAGACGGATGTCGAGGTGCGGTACGCGTCGACGGCCAACGCATCCCTCGATGTCGGCTACCACGACGACTCGTTCGCGCTCACGACGAAGCCGAGCCCCTACGGCTGGTACTTCATGGACCAGGTGATCGCGGCGGGCGCCGAAGACAAGTGGCGCACGAACTCGATCGGGGGTGAGCTGCGGCCCGAGCTGCAGCCGTGCATCTTCAGCGACGCGGGATGCCCCGTAATTCAGGAGGGCGGCGACAACGACTTCGACGGCAGCGTCGCCGTGACGCACGCGAGCTGGCTGCTCAACCACTACGCGTTCCAGACCGGCTACGCCGAACCCGACCGGCAGCGGGCTATCGACGGCGCTCGCTCGCTCGGCTACTCCTTGCGTGTCGACGCCGTCAAGCTCGGGGTCGCGCGTGGCGCGCACGGTCACACCGCGGGCGGCGCGCTCGACCTCGCGATCACAGCCGAGAACGTCGGCATCGCGCCCTTCTACTACGACTGGCCGATGACCGTCGCGCTCGCCGATCCCCGCGGCCGCATCGTGCGCGAGTGGGCGACCGACTGGACGCTCGCCGACATCGGCGCCGAGGGCGAGGTGCGATTCGACGCCGAGTTCGCGACCCACGGGGTGCGACCGGGCGCCTACACGGTGCTCCTTCAGGGCACGAACCCCATGGAGACGGGCGCGCCCGTGCGCTTCGCCAACGCGGATCAGGACGCGACCGTCGACGGATGGCTCACGCTCGGGCGCGTCAACGTGCATCCGTGAGACCCCCGGGGGTGTGCGGCGTGATGCCCGTCGCTCACCCCCGGGCACCTCAGTCGCGGGGCGACTTCTCGTCGATCTGCTCGAGCAGCTCTTTGAGCGCCTTCTCGATGCTCGGGTGGTCGTACTGCCCCGCGCGGCTCTCGCCCGAGATGACCGCGCAGCGGTGCACCTTGCGGAAGTCGCCGTAGGGGAACAGATACCTGCCCTTCGTGCCCTCGTTCTCCTCCGTGTCCTCGCCGAGGAACCAGAGGGCGTACTCGCTCATGCCCTCGTTGTCGATGACCTTGTTGCCGTCATCCGCCGAGGGGGCGTGCTCGCTCCAGTCGTCGCGTTCGTCGGCCACGAAGTCGCCGCTGCGGATGAGGCTGCGCGCGTGCGAGAGGGCGTCGTCGTTGAGTCGGACGGTCATGGATCACTCCTTCCGTCATCCGGTCTACGCGCGCGTCGCGGATGCCTCACGCCCTTTGACACGGGACGTGCGCGGGGGGCTGGTTCCGAGACGCGTCGCCGCGGCGCGGCGGCGCTCCTCACCCAGCCGGCCCGCCGCCGCTCACGCCTCGAGCGACGGCTCGTCCGGCAGGGCCAGGGTGAGCGCCGCGATCGCGATGCTCTCGTGCTGCTCGACGTCGCGCGCGACCTGCCGCAAGCGCACGGCCGCGACCGACTCGGCCTCGTCGTCGACGAGGTCGACGGCCGCGATGAGCAGCAGTTGCCCCGGCCCCACGAACTCGAGGTGCAGCGAGGCGACGCGCGAGATCGCGGGGTGCACGAGGAGGCGCCGCAGCACCTCGCGCCGCGCCGACTCGGGGGGAGTCGTGCCGACGAGGAACCGCCGATTGCGCTGGATGAGCAGCACGGCGACGATCGCGAGCAGCACGCCGATGAGGATCGAGCCGATGCCGTCGAAGGCCGCGATCCCCGTGAGCTCGTGCAGGGCGAGGGCCGCCGCCGCGATCGCGAGGCCGATGAGCGCCGCGATGTCCTCGAACACGACGGCCCGCAGGGTCGCGTTCGAGCCGTTGAGCACGTAGTCGACGGGGTCGCGGTCGAGCCGCGCGGTCTCGCGTCGCACCTGGCGCAGCGACTGCACGAGCGATCCGCCCTCGAGTACGGCGGCGACCGCGAGCACGATGTAGCCCACGAGGTAGTCGGCGCCCTCCTCGGGCGCGAACAGCTCCTGCACGCCCGTCACGATCGAGAGCACCGCGCCGACCGTGAAGAGGCCGAACGCCGCGAAGAGCGACCAGAAGTACACGTCGCGGCCGTAGCCGAGCGGATGCTCGCGGTCGCGTCGGCGGCGCCCCGAGCGGATGCTCGCGGTCGCGTCGGCGGCGCCCCGAGCGGTCCGCGAGCAGCAGGAAGACCTCGTTGCCGGCATCCGCCCAGCTGTGCAGCGCCTCGGCGACGAGCGAGGCCGAGCCGGTGAGCATCGACTGGGAGCCGCAGGGCGCGCTCGAGACGGTCGGTTCGTGGGTCGGCGCCGGCTCGCACGCCGTCAAGAAGGACCTCGAGAACTTCAAGGAGTTCATCGAGAAGCGCGGCGCCGAGACGGGCGCGTGGCGCGGCGACGTCGAGAACTGACGTCGCACCGAGCTGACCGAAGCGGCATCCGGGTCCGTCAGGGATCCCGGGTGCCGTTTCGCCGCGCCGGGGGAGGGGCGCTGCCCAGGGCTAGTCGTCCGCTCCGGCCTCCGCCGCCCGCCGCGCCTCGAGCGCGTCGAGGATGAGCTCGAGCCCCGCCTCGAACTCGTCGCCGTAGCTGTAGGGGCGGCCGACGATCATGTGCTGGATCATCTCGGTCATGTGCGGGTAGCGCTCGGCGCCGATCGCGAGCTCGTCGGCGTACGCCTCGAAGGACTCGTCGGGGGCGATCGGCAGCCGCTGCTCGGTGAGCACGAAACCGTGGACGTAGGCGTCGACGAGCGAGAACGCGTGCGCCGCGAGGGCGACGCCGAGCCCGCCCCGCCGCAGGTTGCCGAGCACCGCGTCGTGGTACCGGAGCGTCGGTTCGCCGGGCGCCCGGCGCGACTCGACGAGCGAGAGCCCCCACGGGTGCGCGCTCAGCACCTCGCGCATCGACGTGGCGCGGGTGCGGGTGCCCTCGCGCCATCCGTCGTCGGGCCCGGGGGCGTGGAAGTGCGCGAACACCCAGTCGGCGAGCTCGTCGAGCAGCTGCTCCTTGCCGGAGATGTGGTGGTAGAGCGACATCGCCTCCACGCCGAGCTGCCGCCCGACGTGGCGCATGCTCACGCCGGCGAGCCCCAGCTCGTCGGCCACGGCGGCGGCCGCGTCGACGATGCGCTCGCGCGTGAGGGGCGCGCGCGCCGCGCGGCTCGTGCCGGCCATCTGTCCTCCCACCCCTTGCGCTCTTACGCCTGTAAGGCTAGCGTACTCGGCGGTGGACTTACAGGTGTAAGGAGAGTGCGGATGCGCGCGGTCGTCGTTGAGAGGTACGGGCCCCCCGAGGTCGCCCGGGTGGTCGAGGTGCCGACGCCCGAGCCGAAGGCGGGCGAGGTGCTCGTGCGGGTGCACGCGGCGGCGGTGACGAGCGGCGACGCGCGTATGCGCAGCGGGGGGTTCCCGCCGGGCTTCGCCCTTCCTGCGCGGCTCGCCATCGGCATCCGGGGCCCCCGGGTGCGCGTGCTCGGTGTGGCGTTCTCGGGGGAGATCGCCGCGCTCGGACCCGGCGTCGACGCCGTCGCGGTGGGGGACCGCGTGGCGGGCATGACCGGCGCCGGGTTCGGTGCGCACGCCCAGTACGCGCGCGTGAAGGCGGAGCGGGCGCTGCGGATGCCGGAGGGGCTGGGGCACGACGCCGCGGCGGCCGTGCTGTTCGGGGGCAGCACCGCGCTCGACTACCTCGACACGAAGGCCGGACTCACGGAGCGGGGCGAGGGCACCCGCGTGCTCGTGAACGGAGCGTCGGGGGCTGTCGGTTCGGCGGCCGTGCAGCTCGCGCACCACCTCGGCGCCCACGTCACCGCCGTCACGAGCGCCGCCAACGCGGAGCTCGTGCGCGGTCTCGGCGCCGACCGCGCCGTCGACTACCGCCGCACGCCTCTCGAGGCGCTCGCGGCATCCGGCGAGCGGTTCGACGTCGTGCTCGACGCGGTGGGCAACGTGAGCCCGGCGTCCGGGCGCCCGTTGCTCGCTGACGGGGGAGTGCTGCTGCTCGCGGTCGCGTCGCTCGGCCAGACGATCGCCGCGCGCGGCGCGGTGAAGGCGGGCCCCGCATCCGAGAAGCCCGAGCACCTGGCGCGCGTGCTGCGGCTCGCCGCCGACGGCGTGCTCGCCCCGCTCATCGAGGCGAGCCACCCGCTCGACGGGATCGCCGAGGCCTACGCGCGCATCGACTCCGGTCGCAAGGTGGGCAACATCGTCGTGCGCCCGCAGGACGCGGCGTGAGCGCGTCGCTCTTCGCCGAGGCCGCCGACCCGACCCGCATCGTGCTCTCCGCGAGCTGGGGGTGCCTGATGTTCGTCTACCTGCTGGGCGATGTGCTGCGCGTCTACGCGGGCCACTACACGCCGGGCGAGATCGAGGGCGCCTCGGGCGGGTGGATGTGGGTGGTCGCCGCGACCTTCATGCTCATCCCGGTCGCGATGATTCTCGTGTCGCTCACGGTGCCGAGCGGCCCGCTCGTGTGGGTCACGATCGTCGCGTCGGTCGTCATGGTCGTGATCAATGTGGCCGGACTGCCCTACGAGGGCGCCTTCGACAACATGCTCATCGTCGTGAGCCTCCTCGTGAGCGCGTTCACCGTCTGGATGGCGCTCACGGGGTTCAGAGCTGAAGGGTGACGTGCGCGCGCCCGGCGCTCGCCTCGATGAGGCGGGCGTTCGGCTCGTCCACGTCGTTCGCCCACGTCTGGGCGGCCTCGCGCGTGCGGCCGAAGCGCATGTGCCGCTCGACGAGGCGCCGCATCCGCTCGTCCTGCGGGATGCGGATGAACCACGCCTCGTCGAGCAGCGCGCGCAGGCTCGCCCACGGGCCGTCGTCGAGCAGCAGGTAGTTGCCTTCGACGACCACGATGTCGGCGTCGGCGGGCACGACCGTGCCGGCGGCGATGGGCTCCTCAATCGAGCGGTCGAAGGTGGGCGCGTACACGGGCCCGGTGGCGGTGCGGATCCGCGCGAGCAGCGCCGCGAGCCCCTCGGCGTCGAAGGTGTCGGGTGCGCCCTTGCGGTCGGCGCGGCCCAGCAGCCCGAGCACGTACTGCGAGTAGTGGAAGCCGTCCATCGGCACGAGCGCAGCCCGCTCGCCGAGCTCGGCGACGAGCTCCTCCGCGAGCGTCGACTTGCCCGCACCGGGCGCGCCGACGATGCCGATGAGCACGCGTGCGCCCTGGTCGTCGGCGAGGCAGCGCGCGCGGTGGGCCAGGTCTGTCGGCGTCATCTCCACGAAGCCTCCGGGTCGAATGCGGGAGTGAGGGCGGCGATCTGCGGCAGGTAGCTGTCGCGGTAGCGGGTGAAGGACAGCGGCGCCGCGCCCTCGGTGTAGTGGTTGCCTCCGTTGAGAGGACGACCGTGCGCCGCGCCCTGCCAGGTGAAGAGGTAGCAGTCGCCGGCTGCTGTCACGGGGAGCGTCGCGACGACACGATCCGTGTGCGGGTCGAGCGTGGCCGCGCCGGCAGCGAGTTCCTCACCGGTCGAGGCCGAGCGGATGCGCCACTCGATGTCGGCACCACCCGGGGTGTCGTTCGCGAGGACGACGTCTCGCCTCCAGCCCGCCGCCTCCCGGGCCATCATGACAACCGGTTGCTGCGAGCGGACGATGTAGTGGAAGGCGAGCTTCCGGACGCCGTAGTAGTCCGCCACCGCGTCCGAGAGCTGCGGCCACCCGTCGATGAGGTTCCACCAGATGAGACCCCACCGGCGACCGCGGGCGAGGCGGGCCTGTTCGACGAAGAACTTCTTCGCCTCCGCCTGGCTGACCTGCGACGACAGCACGAGCTCCTCGAGGACGTCTGGATCGCCGTCCAGGTACAGCTTCGCCTGGTCGACCAGGAGCCCGTTCCGGCTATAGTACCAGTTCGGGTGCTCCCGATGGTGGCTCTCGTGCAGGCGCCACACCGGATCATGCGGGATCTCCGACGCCGGGATCGTCGGAAGGAACCGCCGCAGGGAGCTCAGCGCAGGCATGCCGTGGTACCCGATCTCGCTCACGAACTGCGCCGTCGTGTTCACGTAGAACGGGTCCTTGAAGGACGCGCGCGCGCCCCACAGGTGCTGCTCGGGGACTCGCAGGCGTTCCGAGGGGTCGGAGGTGAGCACGGGGGAGGACGGTAGGTACGGCGTCCGCCAGTCGTGCAGCCGGGCGACGCGCGGCAGCAGCACCCGGGTGATCTCGTCGGTCCAGGGGTCGATGCCGTCGTCGGCGAAGCTGTCGTCGGTCTCGTTCGAGCCGCACCAGAGCATGAGGGACGCGTGGTTGCGAAGGCGACGGACGACCGCCTCCGCTTCCTCGGCCACCGCGGTCAGGAACGGCTCGGTCTGCGGGTAGCGAGCGCATGCGAACGCGAAGTCCTGCCATACGAGGACGCCGTTCGCGTCGCACCAGTCGTAGAACGCGTCGCTCTCGTAGAGGTTGCCTCCCCACGCGCGTACGACGTTGCTGCCGGTCTCGGCGAGCAGCTCGAGCGCCCGCGGGAGACGTTCTTCGTCCCGCGCGTGGAGCGCATCGAGCGGCACCCAGTTCGTGCCGAGCAGGATGACGGGCTGCCCGTTGACAATCACCCGGAACCGGCCGCTGTCATCCGCCGCGAGCTTGGTGTCGAGTTCGATTCGACGGAGCCCGAGGCGGGTCTCATGATGATCTGCGGCGACGCCGTCGATCGTGAGCGTCAACTCGACGTCGTAGAGCTCGGGGCTGCCGTACCCACGGGGCATCCACACGTGCGGGTCGTCGATCGTGAACAGCAGGTGGCCGCTGATGAACGTCGGATGTGCCGTCGCCGAGAACCGGGTCCCCGACGGGGTGTGCACGCCCGTGACCTCGAGACGCACATCCCTGCCGCGGGGCGCACGCGACAGTTCGTAGTGGAGCTCCACCGTCGCGCTGCGGTCGTCGAGCCGCTTCGTGACGAAGTACCAGTCTTCGACGCGCTCGGGTGCGCGCTCGACGAGTCTTACGCTTCGGAAGATGCCCGCAGAGACCAGACGCGGCGCGATGTCCCAGCCGTACATGTGCGGGGGCTTCCGGATCCAGAGCGACTCGGACGCATCCCAGATCTGGGAGAGCTGGGCCGGGTACGGGTACTCCTCTGCCGCCGCGAGCGGTGAGCGGAGGTGCACGACCAGTTCGTTGCGTCCTGGCCGGAGCGCAGCAGCCACGTCGAGCTCGTGGGCGATCATCATGTTCGCGGTGGAGCCGACGATGGCGCCGTTGAGCGCGATCGTCGCGATGGTGTCGAGGCCGTCGAAGATGAGGCTCGTGCGCGCGGGGTCCCAGCCTTCGGGCAGATCGAACTCTCTGCGGTACCACCAGTCGCCGTACTCGAGCTTCCACGCCTCTCGGAGGTGGTCGCCTTCGAACAGATCCGGGAGGTCGCCGGACCGGATGAGGTCGAGCTCGACGGAGCCGGGGACGACTGCCGGAATCGTGCGGTAGCCGTCGGCGCCGTCAGCGGGGTAGGCGGGCGCAGGAGCGTCGACGCGCGGTGCGTAGCTGAGCTCCCACGCGTCGCCGTCCAGGGTGAGCGTGCGGCTGGTGGTACCTACGCGAGCGACCATGTCGTCGGCTCCTCACGGTCGTGGTATGCGGACTCGAGGGCGAGCACCCGGCCGGCGAGGCTCGGGGCGAGGGGGAGCTCGGGCACCAGCACTGCGGTCAGGGCATGGTAGGCATCGGGCTTGCCCGCCCACATCTCGGTGACCGGGCGGTTGGCGGTGTCGAGCTCGTGATGCCAGCTGCCGTGCTCACGATCACGCAGGTAGGTGTCGGCGTACTCGCGGAACGTCTCGACATCCGCCGCCGCCTCCAGATCCCCGAGAACCCGGGCCTGGGTGTCCGCAGCCGCGATCGCTTCGAGCGCCACCCAGTGGGGCCGCGAGCGCACGACGGGGGTCCCGTCCCAGTCGACGGTGTAGATGAACCCGGGCGCACCGTCGACGCGCCAGCCGAGGCGGCGGGCGGTCGCATACAAGGCACGGGACGCCTCCACCATCCAGTCGGCGGGCACGACCGTGTCGAGTTCGAGCAAGAGACGGCTCCACTCCAACAGGTGTCCGATCGTGACACCGTACGGCCGGAACTCATCGCGGAGCCGCTCGCGGTTGTAGTCCAGCTGCGGCGTCCACGCGGCGTCGAAGTGCTCAGGCATCATCCAGCCGTGCGCGCGGGCGATACGGTGCACGATGAGCTCGGCGATCCGGGATGCGCGGTGGTGCCATTCGATGTCGCCGGTCGCGACCCCGATCGCGTTGAACGCCTCGACCGCGTGCATGTTGGCGTTCGCGCCCCGGTAGTCGGAGGCGTGCGTGAACGCCCGATCCCACTCGTCGACGAGTGCGCCGTCGACGTCGCTCCAGAAGCGCTCGAGGAGCGTGGCGGAGCTGTGGTTCAGCAGCTCATCCGCGCCTTCGACGCCGGCGTGGAGCGCGGCGCTCGCGGCGAGGGCGGTGAAGCACTCGAGGTACGCGGTCTTAGGGGCGTTCGGGTCGGTGGGATCGCTGAATGTCCCGCCGTGCTCGGTGTCGCGGAGCGACCTGAGGATCGAACGCACGCCATGGGAGGCGAGGTCGGCTGTGCCTGGCATATCGAGCAGCGCGCCGATCGCGAACGTGAACGTCATCCGATTGGTCTGCAGAGGGTGCAGAGGGGCTCCCGACGGCAGACGCCCGTACACGTCCAGCTCGCCGAAGCCGACGTCGGGCCGGCGTGCCGCCGAGGCGAACCGGATGAGGGACTCGAGCTCGGCGGCTGTCGTGGCGGGCAATGCTGCAAAGCGGCCGCCTCGCTGCGGGCCGTGGGACATGCGCGTGTGTTCCTAACTCTGTCGCGTGAAGGCGATCGGCTTCTCGAGTGGCGTCCGCACCACGATCGGCGTGGGAATGATCTCGGTGGTGGGCGACGCGGCGCGACCGTCCAGGCGCTCGAGCGCTCGTGCTGCCGCGCGCCGCCCCATGAGCTCGGGATCGGTCGCGACGACACTGACGTCGAGCAGCTCGGCGGCCTCGGAGTCGTCGAAGCCGACGAGGGTGACCGCCGCACCGGTTTCCCTCAGGGCGCGCATGGCGCCGAGAGAACTGAGGTTGTTGAGGGCGAGCACGGCGGTCGGCGGCTCGCTCAGGGCGAGCAGCTCGCGCATCTGCTCGGCGGCGAGGTGAGGTGTGTGGGCGCCCTGCCGCATGAGCGGCCCGTGCGGATCGTGACCGTGCTCCCTGAGCGCCGCCTCGGCGCCCGCGAGCCGCTCGCGCGCGGTCCACGCCTGCGGGAAATCGGCGAGCACGGCGATCCGTTCGTGCCTGGCTTCGATCAGCTTCAGTGTGACCTCCCGGGCAGCGGCGAAGTCGTCGCCCACGACGACGTCGACGCTCAGCCCGGTCGGTGGGCGGTCGACGAAGACGATCGGGGTTCCTATCGCCGCTTCGAACTGGAGGTAGCTGTGGTCGTCGGAGGCGGGGACGACCAGGAGCGCCTGGGCACGGCGTTCGATGAACGACCGCACGAGATCGCGTTCGCGGTCCGGGTCCTCGCCGGTCGACCCGACGATGAGCTCGAGGCCGCGCGGCACGACGGCTGCCTCCACCGCCGCAGCGAGGCGGGAGAAGTAGGGGTTCGAGATGTCGGCGACGATGAGCCCGACGACGTTCGACTTGCCTCCCGAACGCAGCTCCTTCGCGAGCCCGTTGGGCCGGAAGCGCAGCTTGACTGCCGCCCTCTCGACGCGCTCCCTCGCGTCTGCCGAGACGCCGGGGTGGCCGTTGAGAGCACGAGACGCTGTCTTCGCGCTCACCCCGGCGAGCGCGGCGACGTCGCTCAGCGTCGAGCGTTCCGGCGTCGGCGCCGGAGACGCGTTCTCGGTCAAGGGCGGCCCTTCGGTCTGTGGAGGGCTCCATGGTAATCGATAGACAGGCCCTGTCAAACGACCATCAATGCCCTTGGCATCTAGGGGCAGTTGACGATTGAAACGTATTTGACATCGATTACCGTCTGTGCCTATCTTCTCTCTCATTGACCCGCCGGGGCGATGATCCCGGCATCGACCGAGGACCGACGATGGCGCCGCTGACATCCGAGACAGCATGGTTCGACACCATGCGCGTCGAGGGTGAACCACGCCCCGTCGGCCTCGATGTCGCGCACCCGCGCCTGTCGTGGGTGGTCCGCGACGGGGGCGGGGTACATCCGGCGACGCACGTGGAGCTCGCGGAGCTCGACACCGTGGGCGAGCGCGTCGTCTGGCGCCGGTCGCTTCCCGCCGGCACCGACCCATGGACACAGGTCGACGACTACCCGCTCTCGCCGCTCACGCGCTATCGCTGGACCCTGCGAGCCGACGGCCTGCCCGAGGCGACCGCCGACTTCGTGACGGGCATGCTCGACGACGTCGGCTGGGCCGGCGCGCGCTGGATCGCCGCGCCGGAGACCGCCGCGAGCCACCCGCGTGGAGCCACGCCGGTTCCCGAGCTGTCCGCCGCGTTCGAACTCGACGCGCCCCCGCGTCTCGCCTTGCTCGCCGTCGCGGCCGGTGGCTACGCCCAGCTGTGGCTCGACGGCGAGCGTGCGGGCGGCACCGAGCTCGGCCCCGCCTTCTCCGACTACGACCACCGGGTGCACTACGAGGTGTTCGACCTGACCGATCGGCTCGACGCCGGTCGCCATCGTGTGGCCTTCCGCCTCGGCCGCGGGTTCTTCGGGATGACGAACCCATCCCCGCCGCCCGCATGGGGGTGGGAATCCGCTCCGTGGCATGACGAACCGTGTGTGCGGGCGGTCCTGCACGTCGTCGACGCGCTAGGGCGCCGTCGCACCGTGATCACGGACGAGTCGTGGACCGCGCAACGCACCCAGACCCTCTATGACGATCTCTACGCAGGTGAGGTCTTCGACGAGCGCATCGCTTTCCCCGTCGAATCGGCCTGCGAGGTCGAGGGGCCCCGCGGCGCCCTCGAACGTCAGCGCATCGCCCCCATCCGCGTGATCCGCATGCTCCCGCCCGTGAACGTCGTCGAGCGGCCCGACGGCGTGGTCGTCGACTTCGGCGAGGTGATCGCCGGCCGCGTGCGCGTGCGCCTCACGCAGCCGGGGCTGCACGAGCTCACCCTCGCACACGGCGAGAAGCTCACGGAGGCCGGCCTGCCGAACGTCGCGGACGGCGAGACCTACTTCTCGGATGGCTTCCAGACGGACCACTGCGTGCTCGACGGCCCGGGTGAGTGGGCGCCGTCCTTCACCTACCACGGGTTCCGTTACGTGCACATCGCGGGCTGGCCCGCGGGGGAGGTCGTCGATGCCGCCTCGGTTATCGCGGAGGTGCTGCACACCGACCTCGAGCGCATCGGAGAGTTCCGGGCATCGGAGCCGCTGCTCACTGCTCTGCACGAGGCCGTCGTCGCGACGGTCCGCATCAATCTCCACGGGATCCCGACGGACACCCCCACCTACGAGAAGAACGGGTGGACGGGCGACGGCATGCTCGCGGCCGAGCTCATGTTGGCGAACCTCGACACCGAGGTCTTCCTCGAGAAGTGGATCGACGACCTGATCGACTCGTGCGACTCCGCCGGGCGGCCGCAGATCATCGCGCCGAGCCCCGGCTGGGGTGACCGCTACAAGCCCTCACCCACATGGCACTCCGATCTGGTGCTCACCCCCTGGTGGCTCTACCTGCATCGTGGCAACCGCCGCGTCCTCGAGCGGGCCTACAGTGCCATGCGCAGGTACGTCATGACGGAGTACTCAGACAGCGACGACGGCCTGGTCTGGTCGGTGCTCAACGACTGGTGCAGCCCGGAGACGGGCCCGTGGGGCGGTGATGCGCCCGACGACCATCGGGTGTCGGGCACTGCGTACCTCTTCCACATGCTCGACGTGATGTCGCGGATCGCGCGCGTGCTCGACCGGCCCCACGACGTCATCCGCTTCACAGCGGCAGCAGGTCACGTCCGCGCGTCCTTCACCCGGGAGTTCTTCGACGGGCGGGGTGCGTACCGCGGTGAGGGGGATGAGGGCTACCGGCAGACCCACAACATCCTGGCGCTCGCCTTCGACCTGGTGCCTGAGGACGCTGTCGACGCGGTCGTCGACGGCCTGGTGGCCGACATCCGCGATCGCGGCGATCACCTGAACACGGGCGTGCTCGGCACCAAGTACCTGCTGCCGACCCTCACCCGGCACGGCAATGCCGACCTCGCATTGCGTGTCGCGATGCAGACGACCTTCCCCAGCTGGGGCATGTGGGTCGCCCAGGGATCGACCACCTTGTGGGAGCACTGGAAAGAGGAGTCCCGGTCGCGGGCGCACTTCATGTTCGGCACGTACGACGACTGGTTCTTCCAGCATGTGCTCGGCGTGACCCCGGTCGAGCCCGGGTACCGGAGACTCCGGATCGAGCCTGCCCCTCTCGCAGGCCTCGAGCATGCCGAGGGGACCGTGCCGACGCCGTTCGGACCCGTCGAAGTTGCGTGGAGAACCGAGGGCGGGGGCCGGCGCATGCGCGTGCGCGTTCCCACCGGGTGTGCCGCGGAGCTCGTGCTGCGCCATGGTGCCGCGTCCACGACCGCCGCCGTCTGCGGCGGGGAACACGAGATGGAAATCCGTTCATGACTCAGCTGTCCGAGATCCAGCGCACCGGCGTGCCGGCCGTGCGGGAGGAGCCGCGCGGCCCGCGCGGGCGCCGTCGGCTCGCGGCACAGGTGCCGTGGTGGTTCCTGCTTCCCGCCTTCGTGATCTACACGATCGTCGTGGTGATCCCCGACCTCCAGGCGATGGTGTACGCCTTCACGAACTGGGACGGTCTCACCGACAGGTTCGACTTCGTCGGCTTCGACAACTTCGTGAAGGCGTTCGAGAGCCCGTATGCGCTCCCCAGCCTCATCAACACCCTTCTGCTGACCCTCGCGGTGACGGTCGTGCAGCTCATCGTGGGGTTGCTCCTCGCCCTCGCGCTCAATACGCAGGTGAAGTCGCGCAACGTCCTCCGTGTCGTCTTCTTCGCCCCCGTCGTCCTGACCTCGGTCGCGGTGGGCTACATCTGGAAGTACATGTACGCGCCGACGGGCGCCCTGAACCAGATCCTCGACTTCCTCGGCCTGGGGGTGCTCAAGCACGACTGGCTCGGCGATCCGAGCGTCAACCTCTGGGCCATCGCGTTCATGTGCGTCTGGCAGTCCGCCGGGTTCACGATGGTGATCTTCCTCGCCGGACTGCAGGGGGTGGATGCGGAGCTCATCGAGGCGGCGCATCTCGATGGCGCGGGGGCGTGGACCCGATTCTGGTACGTCGTGCGGCCGCTCCTGGCGCCGGCCATCCTCATCAACGCCGTGCTGTGCGTGTCTGGCGGGCTGAAGATCTTCGACCAGATCTACATCACGACTCAGGGTGGTCCCGCGCACACGACGTCGACGCTTTCGACTCTCACCTACACGGACGGCTTCGTCACGGGGGACTACTCCTTCGGCGTGACGCTCTCTGTCGTGCTGACCCTGCTCGTCTCGGTCGTCACCGTCGTGCAGTTCCGCCTCATGAGCAAGAAGGGGGCCTGACGTGCTGAACCGCTACACGTGGAAGACCGGCATGCTCGAGGCGGTGCTGTGGGTCGTCGCCCTGCTGTTCTTCGCCGTACCGATGTACCTGCTGGTGAACGTCGCGCTCAAGCCGGCCAACGAGCGAGGCTCCGGGTTCGCGCTGCCTGAGCGCATCGAATGGAAGAACTTCTCCACCGCGTGGGTGGACGGGAATCTCCCGCAGGCTTTCGGCACGAGCGTCGCCATCTCGGTGACGGTCGTCGTTCTCGTCGTCCTGCTCGCGGCGATGGCCGCCTACCCGCTTTCGCGTATCACCCGGAAGTGGTCGACTGCCGCCTTCGCCTACTTCATCGCGGGCATCATCGTGCCGGGCGGTCTCGGCATGATCCCGCTCTACCTGCTCATGCGCGACGCCGGGCTGCTCGGCACCGTCTGGCCGCTGCTCATCATCTACGTGGGCGGCGGGATGCCGTTCAACATCCTCCTGTACACGATCTTCCTGCGCGCTCTGCCCCGCGAGTTCGAGGAAGCCGCCCGCATCGACGGCGCACGTCCCATGCGGATCTTCTGGTCCGTCGTGTTTCCGCTCATGCGGCCGGTGACCGGCACGATCGTCGTGCTCCAGCTCATCGGCGTCTACAACGACTTCTTCACGCCGCTCCTGTACCTCGGCGGAAGCGACTACACGACGCTTCCACTGGCGCTCAAGGACTTCTCGAGCCAGTACTTCACGGACTGGGGCGCCATCTTCGCCGGTCTGATCATGGCGATGATCCCCGTCCTCGTCTTCTACCTCTCCCTCCAGAAGCACATCATCCGTGGCTTCGCGGGCGGTCTCAAAGGCTGAGCCGCCCAAACCCTCACAAGAAAGGCAATCCATGAAGCGAAACACAGCTCTCGCGCTCGTGAGCACCGGCGCCGTGGCCGCGCTCGCCCTGAGCGGCTGCGCCGTCAGCGGCGGGGGTGGCGACTCCGGCGAGACCACCCTGACGATCGCGTGGCAGAGCGGCACCAACAACTCGAACGACACGATCATCAAGAAGTTCGAGGAGGAGAACCCGGGCGTCAAGGTCAAGCTGACCACGGCATCCGATGACGACCTGCAGAAGACGGTGCGTACCCAGCTCCTCGCGGGGACTGCGCCCGACCTGTTCATGGTCTGGCCGGGGAGCGCGAACGTGCTCTCGGTCGGCGTGCTCGGCCCCGAGGGCTTCCTCGCCCCGCTCGACGACCTCGCGTGGGCGTCGAGCGCGACCGACGGCGCCATCGAGGCCACGAGTGTCGACGGTCACGTGTACATGGCGACGCCTGCGATCGACTCCAGCGGCGCGATTTACAACATGGACACGATGAACGAGCTCGGCCTGGACGTGCCGACGACCTTCTCGGAGGTGCTGGGGCTCTGCACCGCCGCCCGCGATGCCGGGAAGATCGCGTACGGCCTCGGCCTCCAGGAGGTCTGGACGGCTCGACTGATCCCCAGCGCGATCGTGGCGAACGAGATCGACGACGTCGCGGCGTTCAACGGAAGCCTCGCCGACGGCAGCTTCGACTTCAGCGCGTCCTCGGAGTGGGAGACCGCGTTCGAGAAGCAGAACGAGATGGTGGCGGCCGGCTGCTTCAACGACTCGCCGGTCGGCACGTCGATGGACAACGTCGTCCTCCCCGGGGTCATCAACGGCGAGTTCCTCGCGACCGTCTCGGTGGGCGCACACATCGGCGTCATGATGGACCCGGAGGCGGGCAACCCCGACGCGAACTTCCTGATGGCTCCGCTGCCGACGAGCGACGACCCGAACGCCTCGCGCATCAACGTGCTGTACAACAACGGCATCGCGATCAACGCCAAGGCGAAGAACCTCGAGCTCGCGAAGAAGTTCGTGGAGCTGTGGACGTCGGAGTGGGCGCTCAACATGATCGCGACCGAGAAGAACCTCGTTCCGAGCATCCCGAACGACGACTTCACTCCGTCGCCCGCGCTCCAGATGGTGCTCGACTTCACGGCCGAGGGGCGTGTCGCCGGTGGCGACTGGACCCCGGGCGCGAAGACCTTCAGCGCCATGACCGACGGCGTTCAGGGGGTCCTGCTCGGAACCGCCACCATCCCTGATGCCCTCGCCAGCATGCAGGCTGCGTACCTCGACGGCCTGAAGTAGGCGGAACCACCCCAGATGGGCGGCACGCAGGGCCGTGTCCGGCGTGTCGCCCATCACCATGCCCGCCCGGCGGGGCGAGCGCCCCATCCGCACGCGCCTGGAATCGAACCCATGGCCAAGCCCGACCTCATGGACTTCGACAAGGCGCTCGAGCTGTTCGAGCCGGTGCTCGGATTCGAGGTGCACGTCGAGCTCTCGACCGCCACGAAGATGTTCAGCGACGCGCCCAACCC
>Ga0182737_1002258_pt1 | contig 16124 bp, 11 predicted proteins | sample eDN5th30CBELigOP_FD_128878 | JGI IMG/M metagenome (GOLD analysis project Ga0182737, IMG submission 128878) | Enriched Organic Plus compost microbial communities from Emeryville, California, USA - eDNA 5th pass 30_C BE-Lig OP (version 2) (version 2) ...
ATCGGACAGCGTTTGAGATTACCCGCAATCTGACGACCGTTATTTTCGATAAAACCGGCACATTGACCAAGGGTTCACATGCCGTACAGAAAGTCGTTTCTTTAGACAATTTCACAGCGGATGAGATCATCCAGTATGCCGCCGCTATACAGCAAAATTCCGAGCATCACATTGCAAAGGGCATGATAAAACTTCTTAAAGAAAAAGGGCTTCCATTATGGAAATCTGAAAATTTCCAATACATGCAAGGAATCGGGGTGAAAGGAACGGTAAACGGTAAAGAAGTTGTCGCTGCGGGGCCGAATTATTTTAGGGAGAACAAAATTGACAAACCAGCCGTCCCTTCGGAAATTGATCAGGACACAGAAACTATAAATTATGTATTTATTGAAGGTAAGGTGATAGGCATCATCACCCTTGCGGATAGCGTAAGAGAAGGATCCCAGGAAGCCATCCGTAACCTCAAGGAAATGGGAATAAAATCATTTCTTTTAACGGGGGATAACGAGAAAATCGCAGCATCGGTTTCCAACAAACTAGGAATGGAAGGGTTCTTGGCGAATGTTTTGCCACATAATAAACAGGAAAAGGTGAAGGAATATCAAGCGAAAGGTGAAATTGTCGCCATGACGGGCGATGGCGTAAATGATGCCCCTGCGTTGGCACAGGCTGATGTGGGGATTGCTGTTGGCTCCGGAACGGACGTGGCTGCTGAAACTGCGGATATTATACTGGTAAACAGTGACCCAAGGGATGTCGTAAAGTTAATCGATTTTGGTAGGCGTACCTATCGAAAAATGATACAAAATCTGATATGGGCCGTCGGTTATAACATAGTCGCAATCCCGCTGGCGGCAGGAATATTGTATCCGAATTTTGTGTTGAGCCCCGCTATGGGGGCAGTTTTGATGAGCGTGAGTACTATCGTCGTTGCCATTAACGCAACCTTGTTAAAGCTGGATAGGAAATAGAATAGTAAACGTATACCTCAAATGGACGGCTCAAACCTAATATAATGGTTAATAATTTTTTCAAATGGAAACGATCAAAAATATATTACTATCAGCATTCGTGTTGATACCATTTGGTGTTTATGCGCAAACAGCGCATTCGCCAGCGGCTTTAGACCGGGAGAACGGCAAACATGCTCATGCGGTTGTAGAAAGAAAAAATCAGCAGTCTTATACTTGTCCGATGCATCCAGAAGTTATTTCCGACAAACCCGGAAACTGTCCGAAATGCGGTATGAAATTAGTATTAAAAGATAACGGTGAGACGCACACTGCCCATGGACAAATGGATATGGATGCAAAAGACCCCAAGGCCATTCCTATTCTCCCCAAAAAGAATATCAAAGGTGGAAAAGTCGTAAAGTATGATCTTTATGTAAAAGATAGCATCGTGAATTATGGAGGGAAGCAGAAAAGAGCCATTGCCGTTAACGGGCAAATTCCGATGCCTACACTCACTTTCACGGAGGGCGATACAGCTGAAATCGTTGTGCACAATATGATGGACGAAGAAACTTCGTTACACTGGCATGGTGTCATGTTACCCAATAAAGAGGATGGTGTGCCATGGCTTACTCAAAAACCGATAGAGCCGTATTCGACCTATACCTATCGATTTCCGATCATTCAGACGGGAACGCATTGGTATCATTCCCATTCCGGTTTACAGGAACAGATCGGGATGTATGGTTCATTCATCATGAACAAACGCCAGGATGATCCGACTTTCCGGAAGGGAATTGACGATCTGCCCGCTGTACCGTTGATATTAAGCGAGTGGACAAACCTGGATCCGGATAATGTCCATAGGATGCTCCATAATGCCAATGACTGGTTTGCTATTAAAAAAGGGTCAACCCAAAGTTACCTGGAGGCAATCAAAGAGGGGCATTTCAAAACCAAGGTAGGAAATGAATGGAAGCGCATGCTTGCCATGGATGTAAGTGATGTGTATTACGATCAGTTTTTGATCAATGGAGCAGATGGACAGCAACTTGCTCAATTTAAAGCCGGTGATAAAGTAAGATTAAGAATATCCAACGCTGGCGCCTCGTCCTATTTTTGGGTGAATTATGCGGGAGGGAAGTTCATGGTCGTTGCCAATGATGGTAATGATGTCGAGCCTGTAGAAGTAGATAGGTTGATCATCGGTGTCTCAGAAACGTATGATATCGTCGTAACCATCCCGCAGAAAAACGTTTCATACCAACTTCTGATAACACCGGAGGACCGCACAAAATCGACCTCGGTTTATATCGGAGAAGGCGTTAAGCAAGTACACGCACCGCTCCCTAAGCTTAACTACTTCGAAGGGATGAAGATGATGAACGATATGATGAAAATGAACGGTGATATGAGAGATATGGGAATGAACATGAGCCTTCAGAAAATGGACATGAATAGCGTGATGTATCCGGAAATTACCGGAGATCAAGCAGGTAATGAGATGCAAATGGATGGAGCAATGGATCATTCAGGTCATGATACGGGAGATGCAGCTATAGTAACCTTAAATTATGACATGCTCAAATCACCGTACAACACCGAACTACCCAAAGACCAACCGGTTAAGGAAATCACTTTCACTTTGACAGGCAACATGAACCGGTACGTATGGAGCCTGGATAATAAAGTGCTTTCCGAGGTAGATAAAATTCCGGTAAAAAAGGGTGAAATACTTCGAATCACGCTTATCAATAATTCGATGATGCGTCACCCCATGCATCTTCACGGGTTTGATTTCAGGGTACTGAATAGCCATGGGGTCCAAGCACCATTGAAAAACGTAATTGATATCATGCCGATGGAAAAGGATACCATAGAATTTGCCGCGAATACCGAAGGGGATTGGTTCTTTCATTGCCACATTTTATATCATATGATGGCGGGTATGAACAGGGTATTTGAGGTTGGAGACTATCAAAATCCGGAGCTGCCCGATAGGGAATATGCGTATAAGAAGCTTCAGCGGGAAAGCAATGAACTGCACCTGATGGCGGAAAATGACTTTGCAACAAACGGTAATGACGGGCAGGTTATGTTGCAAAATGCAAGATGGAGTTTTGGAACGGAATGGAGACTAGGCTACAATAATGAACACGGATACGAAACCGAAACACATGTCGGCAGGTTCATCGGCAAAATGCAATGGTTGATGCCTTTTGTCGGATTCGATTGGCGGTACAGGGAGTTTGGAAGCCATGAAATTGAGAAAAATATTTTTGGACAGAAAAACACCAAGAATAAAAGAGCCACACTAAGTGCGGGTTTTGTATATACCTTACCCATGCTTGTAGATTTCCAAGCCGAAGTGTTTACCGATGGTATCGTTCGTTTACAGTTGCGCAGGGAAGACATCCCGTTAACCTCGCGATTGAGAGGGGCTTTTTCTGTTAATACCGATAAGGAATACATGGGAGGTCTTAGCTACATACTGACTAAAAACACCGCGCTTTCTACCCATTATGACAGCGATATGGGGTGGGGTTTCGGTTTGACGCTTTCTTATTAATTTGATTCATCACGATTAAAATCCAGAGTTTGGTGAAAATCTAATCATCATTCTAGCCTGTAGCTTGTATAAATTACCCTGATATAAGAACGTAAATTGTAAGCTTGTAGTTTAAGTAAATAATTCACATTACACTACCGCCTTTCCCACTTATATGTAAATAAATATGTTTTAACTGTACAATAATCCCAATGATTATGATCGCAGACATTATTACGATCAGAAATATCATAAAGGGTGAATACTTACGTTTTTTCCGCTGATTATCTGATTGCACTTTGTAGATTCCCCTTCGTTTATTCTTGGAAGTTCTGACGGGACGTTTTCTAAGAGATTTTCTTTTCTTTTTCATTGAAAAAATGTTAGGATAGTTACATGGCGAGTATATGACTAAAAGGTGTATATCATTCTACCCACATGAAATATATGATCTCTCTTATATGATTTTACTCATTGTCACATCTAATATTAAAACTTCATGCGTTGTATCCTTATAGCATTTAGTATAGCAATGAGCGATACCCCCACATCAGCAAATACGGCTTCCCACATAGTAGCTAACCCCCCAGCACCTAAAACCAACACGATACCTTTTACCACAAACGCAAGAGTAATATTCTGCCAGACAATCTTTTTCGTCTTCTTACCGATATTGATTGCAATTGGTATTTTGGACGGTCGATCATCCTGTATAACCACATCTGCCGTTTCGATGGTCGCATCGCTTCCTAATCCACCCATTGCAATTCCCACATCACTCAAAGCTACCACCGGGGCGTCGTTTACACCGTCTCCTACAAAAGCGACCGATTCTTTTCGGGCTTTAATCTCTTTCACTTTGTTGACTTTATCCTCTGGCAGCAGATCCCCAAATGCTTGATCTATCCCCAATTTTTCTGCTACATATTTCACAACTGTAGATTTATCCCCACTTAACATCGTAGCTTTAACATTAAGTTGGTGGAGTTGGTAGATCGTTTGTTGGGAATCTTCCTTAATACTATCAGCGATGGTAATATACCCGGCAAATTTCCCATCATTAGCCACTGCAATGGTGGTATAAACTATGGAAGATGGGTCTATATCATAATTAATGTTGAACTTATCCATCAATTTGAAATTCCCCACCAACAATTCTTTCCCATTGATGGTTGCTTTTAAACCATGTCCGGGTATCTCTTCCGTATTTTCGAGATTTATCGAACTGTCAACCTCACCTACAAACTCGTGTATTGCAGTTGCAACAGGGTGAGTACTGAGACTTTCTATTGCGTTCACAAGTTTTAATATTTCTTCTTCATTAAACTCCGGGCTGAACATCACCTCCTGCACTTTAAAAACCCCCTCTGTCATTGTTCCCGTCTTGTCCATTACTACATTTTGAATCGCGGCTAAGGCATCAAGAAAGTTACTCCCCTTGAACAGAATCCCATTTCGACTGGCTGCGCCAATCCCTCCGAAGTATCCCAGAGGAATGGAAATTACCAACGCGCAAGGACAGGAGATCACAAGGAATACTAAAGCCCTATATAGCCAATCATTGAATACGTAATTATCGACGACGAAATAAGGAAGGAGGCAAATTCCTATTGCCAAAAAAACGACTATAGGCGTGTATACCTTTGCAAACTTTCGTATAAAAAGTTCTGTCGGTGCTTTTTGAGAAGTAGCATTTTGTACCAGTTCGAGTATTTTGCTCAATTTGCTGTCCATATAAGCAGCAGTCACTTTTATGCGGGCCACAGCGTTCAGGTTAATCATACCTGCGAGCACCGTTTCACCCTTGTTCTTCGTGTCCGGTTTACTTTCACCAGTGAGTGCTGCCGTATTAAAAGACGCACTTTTAGAGAGAAGCTCGCCGTCAAGCCCTAGTTTTTCTCCGGGTTTTAAGAGAATGACATCCCCAATCTCTGCGTTTTCCGCCTTAATCGTTTTGGGGCGATCGTCCACGACGATAGTCACTTCGTCCGGCCGCTGATCAAGCAATGCCTTGATATTGGTCTGGGCTCTTGAAACAGCAAGCGTCTGAAAAACTTCGCCGACCGTATAAAACAACATAACGGCGACACCTTCTGGATATTCGCCTATAAAAAATGCTCCAATTGTAGCGATACTCATCAGAAAGAATTCAGAAAATACTTCACCTTTTGCTATGCTTTTGATTGCATCTTTGATGACCGAAAAACCTACAATTCCATAAGCCACTGTATACCAAATAAATCTTACAGTTCCGCTAAACCACTCCCGTGGAAACCAATTGTCGAAGATTATGGCAACTAATAAAAGAAGCAATGAGAGAAGCGACGGGAGAAACATTGTAAACGTATTCCCGCTGGAATTACTGTGGTCGTGTCCATCATCATCCTGATCGCGATGATCATGTCCATCATTGTCGTGATGTTTCTCATTCAGCAGATCTTTGGCGCCTGCTTTGGTATACACCTTTTCTGTCTGCGTACAGCAGATTTGTCTTCCCTGTACGTCGTATTGATGCTTGTGTTCCATATTCTTTAGTTTATGGTTTACAATTCTATCTTTATAGCAATCATGCTATTTTTTGATTCCTTTAATATGTCCCAGATACTCCTATGCCTAAAAAGCCAATTGCCCTGTTTTTCAAATTCTTCTTTTAATGCCATATTTTTTACTTTGCATAATGCATGTAGCGATTAATTACCGATAATAAGTAGTTGAGTGACAATTACTGAACCATTTAATGTAAGGTCTTCTTCCCGAACACCTTACATTGATTTGTATGTGTCAGCTACTTGAATAATTCATTTTGTCAAAATGCTCCCGATTAATGGGCATGACCTCCCGAATCACTCATTTTGGCATTGATGAAGAATGCAGCTTTAGTCACAACTTTAGCATCAGCGGGTATTTCCTTTACAGGAGTTATCGCGGTATAACCCATATGAGAAGCACCTTTTGCGACTTCGACTTTTTCAAAACTTACATTACCGTCGTGGCCTTCGTTTTCGGCTGCATGGTCATGTTGCTCACCAGGCTTATGGCCATGTTCCTCTTCATTGCTATGATCATGATCGTCGCCATCTTGATGGTCGTGATTGGTTTCATCATGCGCAGCCTGTGGGGCGTCATCCAAATGAACAAAAATGTAAAACTTGCCATCAGCCTCTACGATAGCATCATTCGGTACGGCAGGGGTTGAAACGTTATCTATATCCACCATAGCGGTAATATTCATACCGTCGATTAAGCCTTCTTTATCCCCTTGTATGGTACTATGTACAGCAATGGTTTTACTGGCATTCTGAAATGAAGAGCCTATGTTATATACCTTCGCAGAATAGTTTACTGATGGATTGTTTGTGATTGCGAAACTGATCAGTTGACCGACCTTAATTTTTGGCAGGTCCTGCTCAAATATCTGCAAATCTAGATGCAGCTGGCTATTATCGACAATTTCCGCAACCGGAGAAGAAACATCAACATAACTGCCTATTTTCGCAAATACATTGCTAATGATTCCGCTGATTGGACTTGAAACGACTAAAGCATTCCGTAGCGAAGCATTGCTAATGGTATTGGGGTTGATACCCATCATCTCGATCTGCTGCTGCAAGGAAGCCCTGCGTGTACGCAGGTTATTTAATTTAGCGGTGGCTTCCTGTAGGTTCCTTTTTGCTCCGGCATTTCCCTCGTTCAGTTCACTTTGGCGATCCAGTTCCTGTTGTGCGAGCGTGATATCGCTTCCTGTAGTAAGGTATTCCTCCTGCAATTGTATAAACTGCGGGTTTTCAATTGTAGCAATTACTTGCCCTTTACGCACGTAGTCTCCTAGTTCGACATTTAACGTTTTGATAACGCCGCCATACAGAGAGGTTGCGTTAGCACTATTTTTATTGGGAACGCGCAATGCCCCGTTTGCCTTGATAGTCGCCGTAAGATTTTTGTTTTCAATATTTCCCAGCGTTATCCCCACGGCCTTCATTTGGTCAGGAGTGAGTGAGGCAACTATCGATTCTTCTTCGTCATGCCCCTCTTCAGCACTTTCTGTCTGTTGGGCATTGTCTCCATGATCATGTCCATCGCCCTCTTTATGCCCATCACTGTTGCATGCAAAGAAAAATAAGGCTGATATTGACATACATACAATGAATACCGTTTTACTTATATTAAAATTCATACCGAATTATTTATTTATTAATGAATAGATATAGATAACAGATTCGTTCACCTGTTGGACACTTTTTAAATAATTTAACTGCGTGTCTGTTGCTGTTTGTACAGAAAAAAGATACTCCACATAAGAAATATCACCGGTTCTGTACCCCAGCTGGGATGCACTGATTATTTCATTGGCATTTGGCAGGGCCTTTTCAGAAAAATAGCGGTATTGTGCAACATTTTGTTCATACGCTTTGAAAGCATTATTTAAATCTGTCTGTAATTTTTCCTTCTGCCATTGAGCCGATTGTTCCGCTGACTGTTTTTGGTAATCCAATGAACGTATCCTGGCTTTCGTCGCCCCAAGGTTTATTGGGATAGTTAAACCGACGTCAAAGAAACTGAACCGTTGTCCTCTTCCGTAAAATTGTTCTACACCATTCTTGATGTGCGGACCAATGAGTGAGATGTTATTATATCCTACCGTAAATTCCGGAAGTCCGCGGGCTCTTTCAACTTTCTTGTTCTGTTCCGCTATTTTAGCGTCTTGGTAGAGAGCCTGTACCTGCGGGTGATTGGAAATCAATGAGCTATCGAGAACATTGTCTATAGCCAACGGCTGATATCCAGGCGCAGAAGATATACTGAAATCCTCTTCTATCTGCAGTAGGTTTTTCAGGCTTTGATAAGCATTGGTTCTTAACACCTCATTTTGTTCGTACAACAACGTGATTTCACCTTGCTTGGTTTCAGCGGTACTGATGTCGATCTTTTTTGTATCGCCGGTTCGATACCTTAACGCTGCGATTTTTATAAAATCCACATATATGCTATCCAATCTGGCCAATGTTGTAGCATTATGCTCCAGATATTCCAGCTGATAATAATACGTCCTAATCTGGCTTTTTAGGTCATTTTCAGATAGGAGTTTCAGCCATTCCTTGCCTTTTACCTGTTCTTTAACCAGATTCTTCCGCGCCCCGAATAGCGTAGGAAATGGGATGGTTTGCGATACCATTAGACCATCATTGTATTCGAACCCCTCATTATTACCATACTGGAAATTGACAGAGGTTTGTGGTAGTTCTCCAGCCGTTTTTCTCAAAGCCGCTGTAGACAATATATCCATCTCTTTTGCTTTGATATCCTGATTGTTTTTCAATCCGATTTCGATTGCCTGGTCCACGGTTATCCGTTGCTGGGCCTGCGTTGAGACAACACCTCCAAAAGTAAGGGCAAATACGACCATGGCAGTCTTGATTTTGGAACTACCCTTGAAATTAATTTTCGTATTGAAAATGATATAGAGCAAAGGCAGCACAAACAGCGTAAGCAACGTAGCGGTAAACAATCCACCGATCACTACGGTAGCCAGGGGCTTTTGTACCTCCGCACCCGCACTGGTGCTGATGGCCATAGGCAGGAATCCCAACGAGGCCACCATTGCTGTCATCAATACCGGTCGCAATCGGATAAGCGTGCCTTGTTTCACCCGCTCCAACACGTCGGTCATCCCGCCTTTTTCCAACTCATTGAATTTACCGATCAATACAATCCCATTCAATACGGCGACCCCAAACAGGGCAATAAAACCGATTCCTGCACTGATACTAAATGGCATATCCCTCAGTAATAAGGCAAAAACACCACCGATAGCACTCATCGGGATTGCTGTAAAAATCAATACCGCCTGTTTAGCAGAGTGGAAAGTAAAGTACAGCAGTGTAAAGATCAACAAAAGCGATATAGGGACGGCAACCATCAGTCTGTTACTTGCCTGTTGGAGGTTCTCGAACTGGCCGCCATAGGTGAAATAATATCCCGACGGTAGATTTATTTTCTCAGACAATTGCTGCTGTATGTCTTCGACTACGCTCTGCACATCACGACCCGAAACATTGAAGCCGATTACGATCCTTCTTTTGCCCCCCTCACGGCTAATCTGGGCAGGGCCAAGTTTATATTCCACTTTGGCGATCTGATACAACGGAATCTGGTTTCCGTCAGCTATAGGAACCATAAGATTACTCACATTCTCTATGCTGCTCCGGTGTGTGCTGTCCAATCTAACCACGAGATCAAAACGTCGTTCGTTTTCATACACAACACCCGCACTTTTTCCTGCAAATGCCGTACTTAGAATATCGTTCACTCCCTCGACAGTTAAACCATAATTTGCCATACGTGAACGATCATATTCCACGTTGATCTGTGGCAATCCACTTGTCCGTTCCACCTGTGGATCGGTTGCACCATTTACAGATTGGATTACTTCGCCTACTTTATTGGCATAAACGGCCAAACTATCCAAATCCTCACCGAATATTTTAACGGCAACGTCCTGTCGGATTCCCGTCATCAGTTCATTAAAACGCATTTGGATGGGTTGGTTCTTTTCAAAGAATACACCCGGTATGACTTCCAGTTTTTCCATGATGGCATCTCCCAATTCGTTGTAAGATCTGCCGGATGTCCATTCATCCTGTGGCTTTAATACGACCATAAGATCCGTTGCTTCGGGAGGCATGGGATCGGTTGGAACTTCCGCTGCACCTGTCTTCCCCACCACCATTTTTACTTCATCAAATTCACGGATAATCCGTGAGGCCTGCATGGAGGTTTCGATACTTTGGCTCAGGGAACTGCCTTGTGGAAGGATACAATGGAAAGCAAAATCCCCCTCCTGTAACTGGGGTATAAATTCCCCACCCATTCTGCTGAACAGAAATATACTGAATGCGAATAATGCAACGGAGGCAGTTATAACGATATATTTTACCCGGATAGCTTTTTGAAGTAACGGTGCATATATCGATTGCAATTTTTCTACCATTTTGTCGCTGAAAGTTTTCTTTTCGCTCAATTTCTTCGGTAAAACTAATGCGCACATCATTGGTATATACGTCAAAGAAAGTATCAGGGCTCCAAAGATGGCGAATCCAACAGTTTGAGCCATAGGTGTAAACATCTTCCCTTCAACTCCTACCAGCGTAAGGATCGGTATATAAACGATGAGAATAATGATTTCGCCGAAAGCTGCTGCCGTCCGTATCTTAGAAGCGGATACAAAAACCTCGTGATCCATCTCACTCTGAGTCAATCTCTCTTTGGATTTTCGCAACCCGAGGTGATGCAAGGTAGCTTCAACCACGATGACCGCGCCATCTACGATTAATCCGAAGTCTATTGCTCCAAGGCTCATCAGGTTGGCACTGACACCAAAAACATTCATCATTCCCAATGCAAAAAGCAGTGACAGAGGAATAGCAGAGGCAACGATCAATCCGGCACGGAGGTTACCTAGGAAAAGCACCAGTACAAATATTACGATTAAAGCACCTTCTATGAGGTTTTTCTCCACGGTACCGATAGCTCTCCCCACCAGATCGGTACGATCTAGGTACGGTTCGATGATTACGTCATCCGGCAACGAATTCTGGATGGTGGGTAATTTTTCCTTTATCCGATTTACAACCTCATTACTGTTTTCTCCTTTGAGCATCATGACAACACCCCCGACGGCATCCACTTCACCATTAAATGTAAGGGCTCCGTAACGAACAGCACTGCCAAAACGAACATCTGCCACGTCTTTGATGTAAATAGGGATTGTTCCGGTGGTCTTGATAGGGATGTTTTCTACATCTTCTAAGGAGGTTACCAAACCGATACCTCTGATAAAATAGGCATTCGGTTTCTTATCAATATAGGCACCCCCGGTATTTTGGTTGTTGGTTTCAAGCGCAGTAAATATCTCCGGGATAGTGACATTCATCGCTTTAAGTCTGTTCGGATTTACTGCTACTTCATATTGTTTCAGTTGTCCACCAAAACTGTTTACTTCTGCGATTCCCGGTGTCCCATACAATTGGCGAGCTACAATCCAATCCTGCATAGTTCGCAGGTCTTTGGCGTTATATTTATCTTCACTACCTTTTTTTGGATGGATGATATATTGGTAAACCTCACCAAGCCCTGTACTGACAGGAGCCATTTCAGGCGTACCAATTCCCGAAGGAATGGCCTCGTATGCTTCCTTCAACTTTTCGTTGATCAATTGTCGGGCAAAATAAATATCGACATTTTCTTTAAAGACCACTGTGATAACAGAGAGCCCGAACCGCGAAATACTTCGTATTTCTTCAATATCCGGCACATTGGCTATACTCTGTTCAATGGGAAAAGTAACTAATTGTTCTACCTCTTGACCCGCTAGAGTAGGGCAAGTTGTGAATATCTGTACCTGATTATTGGTTATGTCAGGCACTGCATCTATAGGTAGTTTGGTGGCACTCCACGCGCCCCAGATGATAAGTAATAAGGTCATTAAACCAATAATGAACTTATTCTTAATGCTAAATTTTATAATACTATCTAACACGTCTATTCTGTTTGTATTGTTAATACTTGAGAAAAAGGGAAGGCTTTCCCCTGAAAGAATGGATAGAACCTCGAAATAACTATGAAATCAATGGTATGGGTAAAAACATACCAAACACACATAAATAAGTAAACTTATTAAGCTTGTTACTCGGGTAATTCCTGAAATTATTAGACGTTAGATTGCGGTGGTTGCCAAATGCTTCCAAGGTAATTGGAAGTAAAAAATACATCCCTGATTACGGTCTTCTTTGCAACAGGGACAGGAATAAGGGTGTAAAATTCCCCCGTAGTAAATTGAAATGAATTCATCGAGATACCACAACAAGAACATAGACAGAAAGGACTACAAGTGTCATCGGAATCTTGGTCATGGCTATGACCCATTTGTGTGGTTTGAGAATCAGGGCTAGACACACAATTGTTGTTACTGTCTGTACAAGGGAGTACAAACAGGGCCGTAAGAACAACAACTAATATGACTGCTAATGACTTCATTGCGCAGCAAAGTTATAAAAAAAATAATGCAATCCGATTGCAAAGTTTAATTACAGCTGTCACAAAATCCTTTGATTACTAAATTCGAACTTTTTATAATAAAATTTTTTGGAACGGTCACTTTTGGAATTTGTGAATCAGTAAGACAACGTCCGTCCACACCGCTTCGCCCAAGAAAACTTCAGCGGGAAGTCATAGATGCATACTTCTATTTTAATTTTCAGGCTTTCCTGTACAAGCCAAAAAGCCTATTAATCATATTTTTTCCCTTACCCGATAACGTTTCACATTAAACAAGTGGAGACGGCCTCTTTTTTTATTTTTTCAAACAAAAGAGATTCCACTATGTACTAAGATTAAGTAACCAGTCCAGGCTAACGGTATGAAGAAAGTGGGAGCCATCGGTTTTGCAGCATTTTACCTGCTACTCACAACAGGTTTGTTTGTATGCGTTTTACATTGCAGCAGCACCTATCTCTTTCAACGCAATCCGTTTTCGACGATAACACATAACGGAGAAAATAAGCATCATAAAACAAAAGACTGCTGTAATGGGACGGACAGCAACGATTGCTGTAAAAAACACGGTGAATATATTATCAAAGAAAACAGCACTCCGTACAAGCAAACGATAGATGGGCCTCCATTATCTTTTCTCATCAGCCACAAAAGAACCTTTATTTATGCAATAACCGCCGCACAAGCGGAAATACAGGTATGGTCCATGGATACCGGACCGCCGGAGGCGGGAAAAATGCCCATTTATCTGGTAAACCAAACGCTCCTTATTTGATTCAACCTTTCGCGAAGTGCTCTCGCGGCCAACAACGCGTTTCCCGCTGCGCTTGGATTAACACAAATTACGTGATAAGTCATTTGGTGTGCAGCTGTTTACATCAGATCAGTTCATCTTTAAATACTTTAGGATTTATGAAAAAGTTAATTAAACCAACACTGCTGGCATTAGCTGTCACTGCGTTTTTGTCTTGTTCGAAAGATGAAGATACCATTAAAATCGAAGACCATGATCAGAATACGATGATGGGTATCATGCATGCGATGATGGACCGTATGCATGCTATGGAGTTTACCAACGATCCGGACATTGACTTCGCTATGATGATGCGTATGCATCATGAAGGGGCGATAGAAATGTCCGATCAGGAATTGTCCACCGGAACGGATGCCTCCATGCGCACAACCGCTGAAAATATCATTGCTGCCCAGCAGGCTGAAATACAGGAACTAACATCGTTCTTGGAGAACAATGAGCCATCAGTTGTTAACGAAGAATTTCAAATGAGAACGATGGAAGGCATGGATAAATCATCAAAAAATGCCGATTTACAGATTATCAATGGGAATACCGATCACGACTTCGCTACCTTGATGATTGTACATCATCAAAGTGCCATTGAAAGTTCCCAATTACTGTTGCAAGTAGGCCGAAACGAACAGATGAAAGCCATGGCAAGCAAAATGATCGATGACCAACAACAGGAAATCGACGAATTACAGGATTGGCTATTGGCCAATCGAAACAATTAATTATTTTTTAATCATTAAACATTTCAGTTATGTCACATCAACAATTTCAGGACTGCATTGACGCATGCAATGCTTGTGCAGTCATCTGCAATCATTGCGCAATCGCGTGTTTAAACGAAGAAGACGTAAGCCATCTTAAAAAATGTATTCAGCTGGATATGGAGTGTGCGGCAATTTGCCGATCCGCAGCAGAAGTGATGAGCCTTGGAAGCAGCTACAGCGGGCAGCTTTGCAGGATCTGCGCTGAAATCTGTAACGCTTGCGCAGAAGAGTGCGAAAAGCATGCCCAAATGGGTATGGAGCACTGCCGCGAGTGCGCGGAAGCATGCCGTAACTGTGCACAGGTGTGCCAGGAAATGGCCCAAGTTGCTTAACTATCGGGGGCGTCCTGTAAATTTTGACGCCCCCAATTATTTCATTGTCGTTTTTTTACAACCTGTATTTATAAAGCTCCGCCAAGGCGCGGTGATAATACATCTCAACCTCCAGGTAATTGTCCATGGCCTGATAGAAATAGCCCGTTTCCAGGAAATACTCAATGGTGGTCATTTCGCCAAGGGCAAGTGCTTTGTCCAGCAGCGCCACACCCTGCATGCCGTCAAGCACACTTCGGTACTCGTCAAGCGTAGTGCTGGTATTCAGGTGGGTGGTGTGTAGCTGCCGCATTTCAGCATGGTGTGCTACGCGGTGTTCATCCACCCGGACTTCGGCGGCAAGCTGTTCAGCCTTTCGCTGCCTGACACGGTTCCTTTTTTCCCAAAGCGGTATACTCATGCCGAGACGGACACCACTGAAGGTCTGGCCCAGTATCGCCTGGTAGTGATAACCCACCTCGAAGCGGGGCAGGGCAAGCGCACGTGCCACCTCTACCTGCTTGCCCGAGACCACAGCCTGCTGCTGTAGGTACAGTCTTGCAGTATCGCGGTTTTCCATCTCAGCAATCAATAGCCCGAACTCGGGAACGGGTTCCTCCGCCGGATACACCGTGTCAGTGAATGCGATGGTTTTGCCGCCGTTCAGTGCTGCAAGCTGTTCATTAAGCCGTTTGATGGCAGCGGCGTTTTCCCGCTGCTGCCTGTTCAGTTCAATCAATTGCAGGCTGGCCTTGTTGACATCAAGCACATTCCCGAAGCCTTTTTCCAGCTTCTCCCGGAAATCATCCCGGTACGTTTCGGTTTTGGCTACCCGTTCCGCAAGTTGGGCCTGCAAGCGGTTACGGTACACCAGCTCGAGACACACCAATTTGGCGTCCAGCAATATCTCCTGCCTGGCGGTCGAAATTCCGAAGTCAGCCTGCCGGTCATGTTCGTCCGCCACCGCCGCCTTCCGTCCATAAACGGATGGAAAATCGAAAGCCTGCGTAACGGTGATGTCTGTCTGGTTGCCAGCAACGTCCTGCGGTGAGCCCCGCATGAAATCGTAACTCACGGTCGGATCATACGGCGTATTTCCTGTCCTGTACAGCAGTTTCTGCGCTTCCCAGTAGCCCTGCCGGGCTTTCAGGGTCTTATTGTTCCGGGCTACGGAATCCAGCACGGCGTCGATGCCCTGCTGTGCTGCCGCGGGTACTGCGAGGCAAACCGCCACGGCGAGCGCGATATGGATTTTCTTATGTTTCATCGTCAGATAGCTTGGAGTTGTCTGATTTGGCACTTGCCGGTTTCCGGGCACTTGCCAGGAAATACACGGCGGGGACCACGAATATGTTGAGCAGCGTGGAGGTGAGCAGCCCGCCCAGGATGACCTTGGCCATCGGGCTCTGGATCTCGTTGCCCGGCAGGTCCCCGGCGATGGCCAGCGGGATAAGCGCGAGGCCTGCGGTGAGCGCTGTCATCAGGATCGGGCTCAGCCGGTCCTTCGAGCCCTGCATCACGGTGTCGTAAAGCCCCATGCCTTCCTCCCGCAGCGTGTTGTAGTGGGAAATCAGCAGGATGCCGTTGCGCGTGGCCACGCCGAACAGCGTGATGAAACCGATGATGGCCGGGATGCTCAATATACCCCCCGTCAGCCAGATGCTGAATACGCCCCCGATCAGCGCCAGC
>Ga0182737_1002259_pt1 | contig 16111 bp, 12 predicted proteins | sample eDN5th30CBELigOP_FD_128878 | JGI IMG/M metagenome (GOLD analysis project Ga0182737, IMG submission 128878) | Enriched Organic Plus compost microbial communities from Emeryville, California, USA - eDNA 5th pass 30_C BE-Lig OP (version 2) (version 2) ...
CATTTTTACTGCAAAGGCCAGGAAAAAGCATGCTCAAAGCAGTCTTTGTTGTTCCTCGTCGAGATGGGTGGTTAGAATAACGTAAAAGTTGGTTGTTCCCGCGGCTAGATATAGATATAGGATCCCAAATAGCATGAACAGTGATCCGAAGAACGTGTATAGGAAGAAGTAGTACGCCGCCTTAATTTTACGCTCGCGTGCACCCCAGACACCGATAAGAATAAACATAGGGATTAAAAGGCTTTCAAAGAAGACGTAAAAATAAAAGATATCCAGCGTGGAAAAGGTCAAGACTAGAAGCAGTTCCATCGCAAGAAGGTAGTTAAAGAAATGCTTTGGCTGTTTTGCAACCGGTCAAGAGGCAAGAAAACAGATCGGGAAGATAAAAAGGGTGAGCAGTAAAAAAACCATAGAAATACCGTCAGCCCCCAACGTAAAAGAAAGGTTGTACTGCGGTGCTAAGTCTAGGCGAAAGGCGAACTGAAACCCCGCGCTAGCTTTGTCAAAAGCAAGGCAGCTAAGCACCCCGATGATTAGTGCGGTAAAAGAGATAACTAGTGAAAAGATGCGAATAGCATCGATACGCTCTGCTGGCAAGACTAAGGAAATACTAAAGCCTGCCAAAAGTAGTAGAACTACGAGTAGTAGGGGTTGTTGTAAGATGGTTGTCATTTAGTTTTTACCACCTCATCAGTAAATAGTGATGAATAGGAACAATCAGACGACATCGACAAAGTGTCAGTATCAAGCGGCAGCTTCGAACCCAAAATGAAAATTAGGGGTAAACTTCATTTTGTGGGAGTACGTAGCTCCTGTAAAGGTTGGATTGTACTGGCCGTAAGTTAGGTATTCACGAGCTCAGCAAAATGCAAGAAATAGAGTACCGATCGTTACGTGCATTCCGTGGAAACCGGTAGTAATGAAGAAGATAGAACCGTAGATGTTATCACGTCAAGAGAATTTCACTCCGTATTTGTACTCGTACCCTTGGCAGCATAGGAATGCAACACCTAGAAGAATAGTTAGGAAAAGGTATCAAGCAAAACCGTCGTGATTTCCTTTGACGATGTAAGCGTGCGCTACAGTAATCGTAACACCGGAGGTAAGAAGTAATAGAGTGTTTACCAGAGGTAGGCCTCAGACATTTAGGTTTTGAGTCCCTTCTGGAGGTCAGACTGCACCAACAGCGACGGAAGGGATCAGGCTAAAATGAAAGAAGGATCAGAAGAATGCGAAGAATAGCATAACTTCGGATAGAATAAATAAGACCATACCCATACGAAGACCTGCTTGGACCTTTTTAGTGTGGTACCCTTCAGCAGATTCCTCGATAATAGCGATGAATCACCTCATGACTGTAAAGAACAGGCCTAGAAAGCCGAAGTGAGTTGTAAAGTAGCGTGGCATGAACGGAATAGAGATACCGTGCATGTGAAATGTTAGGGGGGTTAGAAAAAGAAACAGAAAGATTCCAACAAAGAAGGGGTATGCACTCGGTCCTAGGATATGAAATGGGTGTTTCTGACGTTCAAATTGTGCGTTCATATTTGCAGTTGTTTGATTGATTTGGTTGTTTGTCATGGCTTTGAGAGTAATAAAAGTGGGTAAAAATTTAGTAAGATACAGTCGTTAAAACTAAAAACGGTAATACAAGACATTTCTCCGCATGTACCATATTATCACTATTGGACGCATAACTATAATAGACCGTAAGACTTTTCGAGGTTAATAGATTGAAAACTGCGGCAGCTTTGTGTATTAGCGGTCAACTTCTCCAAATACAATATCTTGTGTACCAATTGCGGTAACCACGTCCGCAATAAGATGTCCTTGAGTCATAAAATCAAGCCCTTGTAGGTGTAGGAACCCAGGAGCTTTGATTTTACAACGATATGGCTGACCTGTACCAGTCGCTGCCAGATAAACGCCAAATTCTCCTTTCGGAGCCTCGATCGCTGTATAGCTTTCCCCAGCAGGAACGGTAAAGCCACTAGTAAATAGTTTAAAATGATGAATCAGGGCTTCCATCGATTGTTTTAGTTGCATTCGAGAAGGCGGAGTTACTTTTTGGTTATCTGCGCGAATCGCACCGGTGGGCATTTGATTTAAGCACTGTTCGATGATTCCCAAACTTTGGCGCATTTCTTCAATACGCAGAAAGTAACGATCATAGCAATCACCGTGAGTTCCAACAGGGACTTTAAATTGTAGGCGGTCGTAAATTTCGTAAGGTTGATCTCGGCGAATATCGAAATCGATTCCCGAACCGCGAAGCATTACACCACTGAAACCTCAAGCTTTCGCTTCGAAGGCAGATACAAGAGCTACACCTTGCAATCGTTGTTTTCAGATCCTATTTCCACTTAGAAGCTCTTCAATTTCGTTAAGGCGATCGTTAAATTGGCGAGCAAATAGGTGAATATCTTGAAGCAGGCCGAGAGGAAGATCTAAGGCAACTCCTCCAGGGCGGATATACGCGGCGTGCATACGTGCACCCGAAACACGTTCGTAAAACTCCATCAGCTTTTCGCGCTCTTCAAACGCTCATAGGAATGGGGTTAGAGCACCAACGTCCATGGCGTGAGTCGGAATTGCCATTAGGTGGTTAAGAATACGAGTAATTTCTGCAAACAGTACGCGGATATACTGCGCTCTCAAAGGTACAGCACAGTGTAATAATTTTTCCGTAGCGAGGGAAAATGCTTGCTCTTGCGCCATCATTGAAACATAATCGAGACGATCAAAGTAGGGCAGTGCTTGAATATACGTTTTGTACTCGATCAATTTCTCAGTACCACGATGAAGCAGCCCAATATGTGGCAGGGCCTTGCGAACGCTCTCACCGTTGAGTTCAAGTACAAGACGAAGAACACCATGGGCTGAAGGGTGTTGTGGTCCGAAATTTAGATTGAAAGAGCGCATTTGTTCAAGGGATGGTGCTCTCTTTTTAACCTGTACAGGCATAGATAGCATAGTAACGGGTTGGGCGCGCATTGGATCTCGCTAGTTTTTATAGAGCAACTAGAGGGAAAACCGTTGAGTTTGAGACAAAACGGTGAAGGAGTGAAGTAACACCGTAAACGAAGAGGTTACGTTTCGCTGCTAGTTTAAGAGCACTGAAGAATCCGTACATGAAGGTTGTGTTTAGAAAAAGGTATCCAAAACTGTAGATGGCAAAAGTTCAGAAGACAATAGGCAGGAAGGTCGCTTTATCAAGTTGAGGCATGGGTAGAAGACGTTATGTATTATGTAATTGATATATTTTAAAGCGGCCATGCCGCTAACAAAAATTGTGCCACCGCCGCGTCCGCAAAAGAGATACCGCCGTTGTTAAAAGCGTTTACTGTAAGCTCTGCCAGACTGTTGGGCATAATACCTAATGCATCGTAAGAGCGGATGATTACAGTAGTGACGGTTTCGCGACAAGTGGCACGTACCTCTTCAGGGGCTTCCGCTGCCGGTAACTCCGCGCTAGGCGGATTTACAGTAGAGCCGGGGCTGAGTTGATCTACTGAAGTTGGGTTATTAGGCTGGTATGAAGTTGCATCCCAGTCACTAAAAGAAGTGGTTGAAGGACTTGACTCCTCTGAAGTTTCAGGAGCAACGGTTTCCTCCTCTTCGTCCTCCTCGTCTTCGTTGCTCTCAAACTCCTGGAACTCTAAGAGTGGAGAACGGACGAGAGGGCGTATCGGAATTGGCATCCTGATGTCGGGGCGCTGCTCGGACTCTCTTTGTTGAAAGAGGGTCCAAACATAGTCAAGAGGATCATCTTCCGCTTCAGGATAGAGGTGGCGGATGCTCTCAATGGCACCCTCCCCGCCCCCATTTTCCGTGGACGATGATCCTCCTTCCTCCGGAGGGGGCGTGGGGGTGGAGTTATAGAGCGCCCCCGCGCTCTTGTTCACAGATTTGTCAAAATGCGGGGCCGAGCTGTTATCAGGCTTGATCGCCGGCCCTTCACATTCTGATGAGGACGTGGAGGGAGAAAGCTCGCTTGCGCGCCTTCGTTCCCTCGCTGCCCTTGCGGCGCGCGCAACCGCGCTGGATGCATGGTCACCGGGGTTAGCCGGCGCGCCTAGAGAAGACGCGATACTCCGCGCCGCGTCTTGTCCAGCATCGGGGGCAGTTCCAGAACCAGAGCTGGAGCTCGCCCCAGAATTTGCTGTATCCCCCGCTTCTGTTGTGGTATTACTCGAAGTTGACTTGTTGTTAGTTAAAGGCGGAGTTGTTGCAAAAAGACTAGTAACGGCAGGGAGTTGCCGTCACACATCCCTTGCAACAATCCTAATAGCCCCGAAAAGTGTCGTTGGGCACTCTGTACGCAAGGAATACAGAATGTCCTGATAACAGGAACTTAGAAACCCTACGAGGCGTTTCGTAGTACTATAAAAGGAATGCCCAACAACAGGGTAGCGGTTTGTTACAGGTAAGGTAGTGGGCGGGAAATTATCCCGACTTACTACCGTGCCTTGGGCGCCGCGGGATGAGCGGCCTGCTTCTTTGCATCCCGCGACCGCTAACGGCCGCTGCAATCGCGTCAGCGGCTGGTCGCCGCGACGCCGAGAGCTGTATAGCGGAACGCAAAATAGGGCGCCCGTAACGATGTCAAGTTTGTTGAAAACAAAACCGATAAAAGCAATGAACACTCATAGGAAGCTCTCCATGAAGTACAGCGTGGTGGTTTGCCCTACCGGTAGTTTACAAGAGATAGGGGTCATCGCTTCCTGCCCTTCGAATCAAAGGATTTTAACAATTCGTAGGTAGTAATAAGCGCTGATCAAGCTCGTTACTAAACCAACAATAACAAGTCCGGAAAGACCTTGCTCCTGCGTGTGAAGCAGTAAATAATATTTACCAAAAAATCCCGCCAGAGGTGGAATTCCAGCCATTGAGAGGAATACCATCGCTGTGGTTCAGCTAAGAAGTCAGTGTTGTTGACCTAGCCCGCGGAAATCCGTCAAATAAAGAAGGCCGTTGTTATCAGGACGGCGAGCGTTTAGGAAAACTAGTAGGAAGCCGATATTCATGATTGCGTACAGCGCAAGGTAGAGAATCGTACTGCGGTATCCTTCGAAGAAGGTGGTCGCAAGGCCCATAAGAAGAAAACCCATTTGATTAATAGAGGCGTATGCAAGAAAGCGCTTCGTTTTCTTTTCAGTCAGAGCACCGAGGCACCCTCAGACTAAGGAGCCCCCTGCGCCAAAGGAAATAATTGGTTGTCAGATCGCACTAACTCCCTGAAGACCTGTTACAAGTAGTTGAATAGTGAAAGAAAGAGCTGCAACTTTCACAGGAAGCATAAAGAAGATGGTAATAGGGTCCGGGCTACCTTCGTAAACTTCTGGAGCTCAAAGGTGGCCAGGGAACGCCGACAGTTTAAAGAATAGTCCAATTAGTAGGAAAATTACACCACACAGAAGCAGTCGGTATCCGCTTGAAAGGATCTCTGAGTTTGTTAGAATAATTTGGTTCATGTCACGGAAGTGGCCGGTTCCAAATACGAAGAAAAGCAGAAAGATCCCGTACAGCATTAATCCGGAACTGAATGCACTCAGGTAAAAATACTTGATACCTGCCTCTCGCGCCATTGCGCTAGGTGCATCGAACAGAATTAAAACGTATAGATTTAAACTAAATCCGATTAGCGCAATAAAAGCGGAGATAAGGTGCGCCGCGCCGACAAGTAGCGTCATAAATAGGATTGCTAGCACCATAACAATTGGGTACTCAAGTAAATGGCGCGGGTGTTCGTATAAAAATTTTTCAGAATTAACAAGAACGTAGTAACCACAAATAACTGTCAATAGTTTCATCGCAATAGTATAGCTGTTAGACTGCGCGTAACCACTGAACATGTAAGATGCAGTACCATGAATAAGCTCAACTGCGTATAAAATCATCACGTACGAAAGTGCTTCACGCAGTGCAGGCAACGATTCTAGGGCAAGTAGTTTTTTAGAGCGGCCGTTACCCATTTCGATTGCGAGGATGGCGAGCAGGTAAGTGATAATAAGTGCAAGAAAGATTTCTGGAAGAAATGCAGCTTTGACAGGCGCAAAGAATGAGGCAAAAGCTTCTTGACCCAGCTCTGGTAACACGACAGCTGCGGCAGAGTATTTAGTAAGACCTGACGTATACGGTGATTCCTGTTGTCGGGAGGGTCAGATTAGCGCTCCACGTTTTCACTCGTAAAGAAATCCGACTCCCAGTAGAACAATAAAGCCAAGGACCAAGTAGAAGCCAAATCAGCCGCTTGTTCGTAGCCCAAGTACTCAGGGAACAAGGAGCGCGATCTCAACGTCAAAGATTAAAAATAGAATTCCAACAAGATAAAAGTGAACATCGAACGGCAGGCGTGTTGCGCTATCAAAAGGTTCGAAACCACATTCGTACTCACTACGTTTTTCGCTGTCTTGGACAGAGGACAATGAAAACAGATATGCGATAGAAGCCAGCAAACTACAAAGAATTACAGCGATTACCAGAAAGATAATAATCCCGTAGTATGTTTGTGCGTTATAGCTCGGAAAAAGTGGGAATAATACTTTGTCAAAAAAATCTGTTCCAAGAAAAAACATATTAGCCCCCTAGTTGTTGGTACGCATTAAAATCGATCGTACGACCAAATCGATAAAGAACAATAAGAATACCAAGCCCGATTGCGGACTCGGAGGCAGCAACGATTAGCAGAAGTAAACCATAAATCGCGCCGCGAGGATCATTACAGGCTGTACCGTAAAGGACAAAGCTACTAACTGCCCCTAGGTACATTAATTCGATAGCCATCATGGTTACAAGAAAGTTTTTAAAATTAAAGACAATACCAAGTAATCCAGCAAGATACAGAAAAAGGGCAAAAAGTAGTCAGGCCGGAAGCGCCGCCTCGTCGAATTTGATAAGGTCGGCGACGTACCACGGCGTCATTGGGTCAAGGATCACCTTATTAATAATTGTAGTCATAGTAGGATTTGTCATTAGTTAGTTAGCGGTTTTGTAGCAAATTTAAAAAGGTTAGACTCGTCATAACCTAAGGGGCGCAGTTCGTGAACAATCGGGTGCGCATCAAAAGTTAATAGAAGGCCGACAACAAGAATTAAGTATCCAGTCGTAATTGGAAGGAACACTTTTCATCCGATATCCATGAGCTGGTCATATCGATAACGGGGGAATGTTGCGCGTACGAGAACAAATAAGAAGCAAAAGACTAGTGCTTTTGCAGAAAGAGCGAGTGCTGGGGCGAATGTACCAAAGAACGATCATCCCCCAACGAACAGAATTGCTTTTAGGACGGACATGGCGATCATGTTACCGTACTCTCCTAAGAAGAACATTGCGAAGGTAATGGAAGAGTACTCGACATTGTACCCCGCAACCAATTCTGCTTCAGCCTCGGGAAGATCAAACGGGGTTCGATTCGTTTCAGCGATCATAGAGATAAAGAAGATAATTGAAATCGGAAGCAGAGGGGCAATAAATCAAACAGTCGCCTCTTGAGCCATAACGATTTTTGTAAAGTTTAGGCTTCCACTCATAGCAATGATTGGTAGAAGAACTAGACTAATTGAAACTTCGTAAGAGATCATTTGCGCAGCAGAACGAAGGGCTCCCAGAAATGCGTATTTTGAGTTACTTGATCAGCCGGCGATAATCAGACCGTAAACAGTCAAAGAGCTCAGGGCTAGAACCATTAAGACTCCGTAGTTTACGTCAGAAATCGTGTTGGGTTCAATGAACGCTACAAAGAGTTCTCGAACAGCAGCGTGGAACTCCGCATCCGCGGCAGCTTGACGGGCAAGAAGCTCCTCTTCTGGGGAAAGCGGTACCCCGTAAATAGCAACCTGAGTATAAGGGATAAGGTGCGCAATGATTGGTTTAAGAATTTCTCAGGGGACCCCTAGAATCGCAAAGCAGGTGCTTTCTTTGGAAGTTCGCGCACGTGCGGTCAGAGCAAGGGCAGTGAGGCCTGAAAAAGCCGCTTCCTTAGCACTGACAATGTGTACACAGTGGTTAATGGAAATACTTTCTGAATGGTCGTAGCAACCGAAAGGAAGAATACTTCAAGTGACAAGGCCTAGAGTTAGAATCATCATTGGAGCAATAACGAAAATGCGATTATTCGCGTGAGTCGGAATGACCATCTCTTTTGCAACCAGCTTCAAACCATCAGCGAGCGGCTGTAAAAGTCCTCAGAATCCGACAACGTTGGGGCCACGGCGGCGTTGAACAGCAGCCATAATTTTACGTTCCGCAATCGTATAGTAGGCAATCGCAACCAGAAGGCAAACGATTTTTAGAATGATCATTCCGGTCTGCAGAGCAAAAGGATGAGTTCATGCATCTAGTAGTTTTGTGGTAAGTTCGCAATTAATCATGGAATGTTAGGACGTCGTTAATGTACAGAGTAACTAGAATCGTAAATACATAAGATTGAAGAAACGCGATTAGAAGCTCTAGAAACATAACAGCGGTAACAATAGCTCAAGGAAAAATTGCAAGAACGATCATAACAGACCCAGAGGTTAGCAGTGCTCAAGCAAATCCGATTAGAATTTTTAGTAAAGCATGCCCAGACATCATGTTTGCAAATAGGCGAATACTTAGGCTAAGAACGCGCGCGATGTAAGAGACGGCTTCAATAAAAATTAAAAATGGTGCGATTGCAAGAGGGGCACCAGAGGGGAGAAATAGGTCGTTAATTTGTCATTGGTGGCGAACAGTACCGATCACATTCACCCCGATGAAGTGAAGTAATGAGAGGAAGAAGGTCAGAACGAAAGAGCTAGTAACGGTAAAAGAGAATGGAAGCAGACCGATAAGGTTTGCAAATAGGATAGTCATAAAAAGGTAGAACAACACTGCGAAGTATTGTTGCCTTTTAATATAAAGATTCTCTTTAACCATTGCTTGCACTAATTGGTAAAGGCTACGTAATGCGTAGTCGTAGTTGGTTTCGCCGTTAAAGTTGAAAAGGGCGAAAAGAACGGCCATCAAGGCAACGTTTGCTGTTAAGAATAGACCAACTGTGTTAAAAGAAAATGAACCGCCTAGCAGCGATAGAGGTAGTACTTCGAACTGCTCAAGCGGATCAAGCGTTCAGATGCTCTCCGAAGCAGAAGTAAAATCATATGCAGTATTAGTTTTAAGAAAGGTGGTGAATCCCATGTAATACAAAATAAATAAGTGCTCTCTTCGTCTAGTGGTAGGACGACGCCTTTTCACGGCGTTAACAAGGGTTCGATTCCCTTAGAGAGTAGAACGTTATGGGCGCATAGCTCAATTGGCAGAGCAGTGGCCTTTTAAGCCATTGGTTTCGGGTTCGAGTCCCGATGCGCTCACATAGATTGTACGATGGAGTTTAATAAAAAGAGTTTAAAGCAAGGACAGAGGGAATCGAACCCCCATCTCTAAGTTTGAAGCCTAGAATTCTAGCCATTGAACTATATCCTCGATATCATTATACATTTTTATGCAATTATGGAGTATAGCCAAGGGGCTAAGGCAGCGGTCTTTGGAACCGCCATCGAAGGTTCGAATCCTTCTACTCCAAAAGGGCGTGTAACTCAATGGCAGAGTGTTCGCTTGATAGGCGAAAAGTTGGCAGTTCGAGTCTGCCCCCGCCCAAGGGAGGCTAATCTAAGGTTTCCCCTTCGTTCCCTATATTTAAAACACTTTTTTGTAGCCGGAAGTGACATCAAAGATACCAAAATCTGCCCCCTTGTTCATGACAAATACAACTCATAACAATACTTCTATGTTTTCAAAACTACACAACTTTGCTGTACGTTGACTGTGCTCAACTAACCATAAAGATATCGGTACACTTTACTTCATTTTCGGAGCACTATCTGGGGTTATCGGTACAGCTCTAAGTCTATTTATTCGCTTAGAACTCTCCTCCCCGTCCAACTATTTTCTACTAGGTAATCATCAACTTTATAACGTTCTTGTTACTGCGCACGCGTTTATCATGATTTTCTTCATGGTAATGCCTGTTATGATCGGTGGTTTCGGTAACTGATTTGTTCCGATTCTTATTGGAGCTCCTGATATGGCGTTTCCTCGCCTAAATAATCTGAGCTTCTGACTTCTTCCCCCTTCCCTATCTCTACTTCTATTGTCTTCTTTTGTAGAAGTCGGAGTCGGTACTGGGTGAACAGTTTACCCACCACTGAGCGGTATCGAAGCGCACTCTGGCCCGGCTGTTGACTTCAGTATCTTTAGTCTACACCTTGCTGGTATGTCTTCTATCCTGGGTGCGATTAACTTTATCGTTACTATCGTTAACATGCGCGCATTAGGTATGACGTTTTACACACTGCCCCTTTTTGTTTGATCTGTCCTAATTACCGCATTCCTGCTACTTCTTTCTTTACCAGTGTTAGCAGGAGCGATCACTATGCTTCTTATGGACCGTAACTTTAAAACCGTCTTCTTCAATCCAATCGGCGGTGGAGACCCTGTCCTTTACCAACACCTGTTCTGATTCTTTGGCCACCCAGAGGTCTACATTCTGATTCTACCTGCCTTCGGTATTATCAGTCATATCGTTGAAACTTTTTCTAAAAAACCGATCTTCGGATACCTTGGTATGGTTTACGCGATGCTTTCTATTGGTTTTCTAGGATTTATCGTTTGAGCACACCATATGTATACCGTCGGTCTGGATGTCGATACTCGTGCGTATTTCACCGCAGCGACCATGATTATCGCCGTTCCTACCGGTATTAAAGTATTTAGCTGACTTGCAACTCTTTGAGGTGGAAAACTCGAATTTAGGACTCCTCTTCTATTTGCCCTAGGGTTTATCTTCCTCTTCACCGTTGGAGGTGTAACCGGAGTTGTCTTAGCTAACGCCGGTCTTGACGTCGCCTTCCATGATACTTACTATGTTGTTGCCCACTTTCATTACGTCCTTTCCATGGGAGCTGTTTTTGCAATCTTCGCTGGATTTTACTACTGAATCGAAAAAATGCTTGGTATTTCCTACAATGAAACACTAGGAAAAATCCATTTCTGAACATTTTTCATCGGTGTTAACCTAACCTTCTTTCCAATGCACTTCCTAGGGCTAGCAGGAATGCCCCGTCGTATCTCTGACTACCCCGATGCGTACGCTGGATGAAATTACGTCTCCTCGTTTGGCTCTGTTGTCTCCGTTGTAGCAACACTGTTCTTCTTCTATCTGGTTCTGAACATGTTTACAACACAATTCCGCGTTACTAAACGTAACCCTTGACGCGTCTACTTTCCAGAGCTTATGCACCCGTACACACCACTTTTTGCACTAGTTCTTGACGCGCCAACACCCTGACAAATGAACTTCCAGGCGCCGGCTACCGAGATTATGGAAAAAATTGTTGATCTGCACCACGACATCATGTTTTTTATCATCTTAATCGTAACTTTTGTCTCTTGAATTCTTGGTAATATTATCTTCCAATTTGGAGCTCAAAATCACGAAACAACTCGTACCTCTTTCTCTCATCATACCCTTATCGAAAAGGTTTGAACTTACACACCGACTGTCATCCTAGTTCTTATTGCTGCACCCTCTTTTTCTCTTCTGTACTCTATCGATGCTCTTGTTGAGCCCAAAATCACTGTTAAAGTTATCGGTCATCAATGATACTGATCTTACGAAACTACTGATTCTGTAAGCTCTAAAGACGTTAATTTCGATAGTTACATGCTAACTGAAGACGCTCTTCGTGAAGAGGGCAAACTTCTACGCCTACTAGAAGTCGACAACCGCCTTGCACTTCCTGTTCGTACTAACATTCGTGTTCTAATTACCGCCGCGGACGTTCTGCATAGCTGAGCAGTTCCAGCACTTGGTGTAAAACTAGATGCTGCGCCTGGTCGCCTAAATCAACTGAGCCTTTATATCAATCGTCCCGGTACCTTTTACGGGCAATGTAGTGAACTTTGTGGTGTTAATCACAGCTTTATGCCTATCGTTGTCGATGCCGTTACTGTCGATCAGTATCGTCGTTGACTCGACAAACAGTAATATTTTCGCGGCGAGCGCTCTGTACGTTATACGCCCACGCATGTTTTTAATCAGGCCCCACTGGGGGTATAGTTCAGTGGTAAAATATGTGCCTTGCACGCACGAGTCGTCGGTTCGATTCCGGCTACCTCCAAATTTTGACAGGTTTTCACGAGTTACATCTAATATAACCCGTTTTGTAATGTCACTTCATCTTAAAAATCGAATCGTAAATGGAACAAACCAACCCCTAGCGCACGCCCTGTCGAACCATCTTTTCTACTATCCCACCCCTAGCCATCTAAATTACACATGAAGCTTCGGTTCTCTAGTAGGCCTTGTCTTTGCCCTACAGCTTATCACTGGTATTATTCTAGCAATGCGCTATACTCCTCACACGGACTGAGCCTTCGCATCTGTCGAACATATCATGTCCGATGTGAATGGAGGGTACCTATTCCGCTATTTCCACGCGAATGGTGCATCCGCTGTTTTCATCCTAATCTATCTGCACATGGCACGTAACCTTTACTACCAAACATACCTAACACGCCGAACTCTTTGATACTCCGGTGTCGTTATTTTTCTACTAATGATGGCAACTGCGTTTATCGGATACGTTCTTCCGTGAGGACAAATGAGCTTTTGAGGAGCTACAGTAATTACTAGCCTAGTTACAGCTGTACCATTCATTGGGGAAGACATTGCCTACTGAGTCTGAGGTGGTTTCTCTGTCAGTAACGCAACTTTGAATCGTTTCTTTAGCCTACACTACCTACTACCGTTTATCGTTACTGGCGTAATTGGGCTGCATCTAGTCCTACTGCATACTGACGGTTCTAGTGACCCGCTCACTCTAGCAGCAACTCCGGACAAAGTTACATTCCACCCATACTTTTCCTATAAAGATTCCTTTATCTTTCTAGTAATCTTTGGAATGTTCTGCCTACTTAGTGCGTACTTCCCTAATCTACTAGGACACTCCGATAACTTTTTACCAGCAAACCCTCTTGTCACCCCCGCACATATTGTACCGGAATGATACTTTACCCCATTCTACGCTATTCTACGCGCTTGCCCCAATAAACTAGGCGGAGCAATTGGCATGTTTGCAGCAATCCTTCTGCTTCTTGTTGTTCCTGCGTACATCGATAGCCGTACTGCAACGAAACTTGTTGTAGCTCCGTACAGCCAAGAACATCGTATCCTATTCTGGGTATTCGTCGGTATCTTCCTAACACTAATGTTCCTTGGTTCTCGCGCCGCGGCAGAGCCCTACGTCCACGCAAGTAAGCTGTTCACAATCCTTTATTTTGCTTACTTCCTGGTTGTTCTGCCCGTGCTAGCGCACTATAGCGAACTTCTTGTTGCAGAGAAGAACTAATCAGAAATCGGGTCTTGCGGGTTTCGCCCTCTCAGCGTTCTTTTGGGTTGCGGCTGTTCCCTTAGTGGCATACCATTTACCCCCTCATGAAACGTTGTATAATATTAAATGTCTAATCAACTATTCGAATCTGCTAAACTAATTGGCGCAGGTCTTGCTACTATCTCTCTTGCCGGTTCCGGTGTCGGAATTGGAGTCGTGTTTTCCGCTCTCGTCTCCGCTGTTGCTCGTAATCCATCTATGGGTAAACAACTTTTTATCTACACTATCCTTGGTTTCGCTCTAACCGAAGCTATTGCTCTTTTCGGTCTAATGATGTCCTTCCTTATCCTATTCCGCTAATTCCAATTGCCGTGTGCATTCCGGTCTTTTAGGCCAGTGCAGTAGGAACGCTGGCGTAAGGACTATCATTAGCTCGGTGTTCACAGGCGGACTCGCAACCAGCCTCTACAAGAGGGGGTTTGGTATATAGCAGGTCCCTACAACACCTTGTTGTTTTAAATAAATATTGAGGAAGAAGTGTAGCAAAAAAGCTTAATATAAAATTAGGTTTTTCATTGTATCCATTCTCATTTTTAATGAACGCTCTCAGTAGCGGATGGTCTTACTAATCGTATTCTTACCTCTAATCAACTTCCTTCTCTTTTTAGTCTGCGGTCGCTTGTGTAATTGACGGCTTCTAGCTACGTATACTATTGGGGCAATGGCCTCCTCTCTGGTTGCACTTTTATGTCTGGCACCAGAAGTCATCGCCGGTGAAGTTTACAGCGCATCTCTAGGAAGCTGGGCAATTTCTGGCCTCTTTGAAATGAACTGAAACTTTACTATCGACGCGCTAACATACGTTATGCTAGTCGTCGTACTAACTGTCTCCACACTGGTTCACTTGTACGCAACCGAGTACATGAGCGAGGATCCGCACCTGCCTCGTTTTTTGAGCTACCTTTCCCTATTTACATTTTTTATGCTTATCCTTGTCACTGCTGACAACTTTATTAGTCTATTCCTTGGTTGAGAAGGGGTAGGACTGTGTTCTTATCTATTAATTAGCTTCTGATTTACTAGGGTTCAAGCGAATAAGGCCGCAATCAAAGCAATGATTGTAAACCGTGTAGCCGACCTAACTTTTACGATTGGAATTCTTGCAATCTTCTACACCTTCCAATCTGTAGAATTCAGCGTTGTCTTCGGCCTTGCTCCGTACTTCGTTACTAGTACAATTTTATTTGGAACCTTTTCTATTTCTCCACTTGCTTTGATTACTTTTTTACTATTCCTTGGTGCTATGGGTAAATCCGCACAAATTGGTTTACATACTTGACTTCCTGACGCTATGGAAGGACCTACTCCTGTTTCCGCGCTAATTCACGCTGCAACAATGGTTACTGCGGGAGTGTTTTTGATTATCCGCTGCTCTCCGCTTTTTGAATGCGTCCCATCTGTTCTACTTTTTATTACTTTTATCGGAGCAAGTACTGCGTTTATGGCAGCAACCTCGGGCCTTCTGCAGAATGACCTTAAAAAAGTTATTGCTTATTCAACCTGTTCTCAGCTGGGTTATATGGTCTTTGCTTGTGGGCTATCCCACTACGCGCTAAGCCTATTTCACCTAGCGAATCATGCTTTCTTCAAAGCGTTGCTGTTCCTTAGCGCCGGAGCTGTTATTCACTCTGTCTCTAATGAACAAGATATGCGTCGCTTCGGAGGTCTACTTCGTATCTTACCTTACACGTATGTAATGTTTCTTATTGGGTCGCTCGCACTAATGGGTTTTCCGTTCCTTACAGGATTTTATTCAAAAGATATTATCCTTGAAGTTGCGGCTGGAAGTATTACCATTTCTGGAACCTTCGCTTACTGACTAGGGCTAATTACTGCGTTCTTTACCGCGTTTTACTCTTTCCGCTTACTATATTTAGCATTCTATAGTAGTTCTAGGAGTCCGCGCGCATATTTAGTAAACGTTCATGAGCTTACTCCGCGCATGGCCTTATCACTTGCTGTCCTGTCTCTTGGAAGTATCTTTCTTGGTTATATTGCCCGCGATCTTTTTATCGGTTTTGGAACAAGTTTTTGAAACGGTTCGATCTATCACGCGCCGGAAACAACAGGAGCACAGCAGATCGGTGAATTTCTGCCCTTTTTAGTTAAGCTAACGCCTTTTTTTGGTTCGATGCTGGCTGTATATCTTGTTTTTTTAGTAAACAACGCCCGCACCCATGAAATCGGTCGAAGTTATTTTATGGATGAAAACACTCTCAGCGCGCACCGCTTTCTTTCTCATAAATGATATTTTGATACTGTTTACAACCGTTTACTGAACCAGCCCCTTCTTGAGGGAAGTTACACGACGGTCTTCGCTATGATCGACAAAGGGCTTCTCGAACTGGTCGGACCAACTGGCCTAGGTAAAACATCCTTTCGTCTTGGGTCATTCATTACTTCTTTCCAAACTGGTCGTGTCTACGAATATGCGTGAGTTATGTTCTTTATTATGTACGTTGTCTCAGTTGTCATGGTACTAGTGTTAACCTAAGAACAAAAATATAGGTAAAGTTTCGTTGCAGACACAGCACAGAGCAGACCTTGTGTTGGCTGTTAGCTCGGCAAACAGTAATACTTTCGCGGCGAGCGCTCTGTACGTTATACGCCCACGCATGTTTTTAATCAGGCCCCACTGGGGGTATAGTTCAGTGGTAAAATATGTGCCTTGCACGCACGAGTCGTCGGTTCGATTC
>Ga0182737_1002261_pt1 | contig 16104 bp, 13 predicted proteins | sample eDN5th30CBELigOP_FD_128878 | JGI IMG/M metagenome (GOLD analysis project Ga0182737, IMG submission 128878) | Enriched Organic Plus compost microbial communities from Emeryville, California, USA - eDNA 5th pass 30_C BE-Lig OP (version 2) (version 2) ...
GATGGCGACAAAGGCATCCTGTATATCTCCAAATTCCTGCTGGAGTTGTCTGGCAATCGCCGCACCAGACAGTTCATCGCTGGCACGATCTTCGAACGGCTTTAATGTCGTAAAGGCTATGCCGGAGTTTGGGCTGTTGGTAAATCCATTGATGGATAGTCCGGGGAACGCGACCACATCTTCGACACCAGGATGTTTCATGGCAATCTCGCTCATGCGGCGGATCACTTTATCTGTCCGGTCAATGGTGGAGCCTTCAGGCAACTGTGCAAAGGCGATGAGGTATTGCTTGTCCTGTGGCGGAACAAATCCACTCGGCACAGCCTTGAATGTCTGCCAGGTAAGCACCAGCAAGCCTGCATAGACCATCAGGCTGATGGCGCTGACGCGGATAAGTCTGGCCACGCCGCCTGAGTATTTATTGGACACCCATTCAAAGAACCGATTGAAGGGACGGAAGAACCAGCCAAAAGATTTATCCATCACCCGCGACAGCCAGTCTTTAGGGGCATGATGGTCTCGCAGCAACAAGGCGCTCAATGCGGGTGAAAGGGTTAATGAGTTGATGGCTGAGATGATGGTCGAGATGGCAACGGTGATTGCAAACTGCTTGTAAAACTGGCCGCTCAAGCCCGGGATGAAAGCTGTGGGTATGAATACCGCTGACAATACAAGCGCCACGGCAACAATCGGCCCTGTGACCTCACGCATCGCACGTTGGGTCGCCTCAACCGGTGGATAACCCAGGCTGATATTTCGCTCGACGTTTTCAACAACCACAATGGCATCATCCACCACAATGCCAATGGCCAGCACCAGACCGAACAATGACAGCGCATTGATGGAGAAGCCCAGCATGCTCATTGCGGCAAAGGTGCCAATAAGTGAGACCGGCACAGCCGCCAATGGGATGATGGATGCACGCCAGGTTTGCAGGAAAAGGATCACCACCAGCACCACGAGGATCACAGCCTCCACCAGCGTGTGAACCACGGCTTTGATGGAATGACGCACAAACACTGTCGGGTCATAAGCGAAGGCGTAGTCGAGCCCTTCCGGGAAGCCCTCCTTAAGCTCCTTCATCTTGTCCCGCACAGCCTGTGACAGCTCCAGGGAGTTCGCGCCGGGCAACTGAAACACCGGAAGTGCAACGGCGGCTTTATTATTCAGCAACGAGCGGAGTGCATATTCAGAAGCCGCCAGTTCAACCCGGGCGAGGTCACGCAGCAGGACACGCTCCCCACGACTGCCTATTTTAACGACAATGTTTTCAAACTCTTCTTCCGTTACCAAACGCCCTTTGGTGTTGATCAAGAGTTCTGTATCTACGGCATTGGGGTTGGGTTGCTGGCCCACAGCGCCCGCGGCTACCTGCACGTTTTGTTCACGAATCGCCGCCACGACATCACTGGCGGTCAATCCGCGTGATGCCACCTTTGTGGGGTCCAGCCACACACGCATGGCATAGTCTCCAGAGCCAAAGATCTGCACCTGACCTACGCCTGGCAGACGTGACAACACATCACGCACCTGTAGTGTGGCGTAGTTGCGCACAAAGACTTCATCATAACGACCATCAGGTGAGAACAGGTGCACCAGCAGGGTCATGTCCGGCGAGCTCTTCAAAGTGGTGACACCTATGCGGCGCACTTCCTCTGGCAGCTTGGGTTCTGCCTGTGCCACACGGTTCTGCACCTGCACCTGAGCCTTGTCTGGATCAGTGCCCAGCTTGAAGGTGATGGTCAATGTCATCACGCCATCCGTGGTGGCCTGCGAGAACATGTACAGGGAATTCTCCACACCGGTGATCGCTTGTTCCAGAGGCGTGGAAACTGTCTCGGCGATGGTCTTGGGGTTCGCTCCCGGATATCTGGCCTGCACTACCACGGTGGGTGGTACAACCTCAGGGTATTCACTCACGGGCAGCACCCATAAGGCAATGCCGCCAATGAGCACGGTAATGATGGATAAGACGCCGGCAAAGATCGGGCGCTTGATAAAAAAATCTGAGAAGTTCATGGCGGTTGTCGCGGGGAATAGGTTGGTGCGGTCATGCGCTGGTTGAGTTACTTCATGGCGACAGATGATGCAGTTTCTGGAACCACGGTCATGCCTGCGCTGACGCGTTGCAGGCCATTCACAATCACACGATCTCCGCTTTGAAGACCCTGGCTGATGACTCGCTTGCCGCCAATCAATGGCCCGATCTTCACAGATTTGTAGGCCACCGTATTTTCAGCGGTGACGGTGAGAACAAACTTCTGACTCTGGTTGGTGCCAATGGCGCGTTCATTCACCAGCAGATGCGGTTCAGGCGCGCTGACAGGCAGGCGGACACGGGCGGACAGACCAGGCACCAGTTTGCCGTCTGTGTTAGGAAACACCATGCGTAGCACCAGGCTGCCTGTGCCCGCATCCAAACGATTGTCTGCGGATTCGATATAACCGCGATGACCAAACTGTTCTTCATCGGCCAGTTGCATTTCCACCAGCACCCTGCCCTGTTCAACAGGCAGACGTTTTTCACGGGCTAGTTGATTGTATATTAGCAGGGTGGATTCATCCACATCTGCATACACGTGCATGTCACCCGTGGAAACAATGGCGGCCAGCAACGTAGCAGAGCCTGCAAGCCCTGAAACAAGGTTCCCTTCTGTCACATACGCACGGCTGATCTGGCCGGCAATAGGTGAACGCACTACGGTGTGTTCAAGGTCAAGGCGAGCACTATCAAACGTGGCCTGTGCCGCATGCAAGGCTGCGCGCGCTTCATCCAGTTCCGCCTGGCGTGCTTCTGATTCTTCGATCGAGATCGCGCGGCTTTTTAGCAGGTCTGCAGCCCGGGTGGCATCCCGTTCTTTGATGCGAATGCGAACCTGGGCGCTTTCCACATTGGCTTTGGCAAGATCAAACGCGGCCTGATACCAGCGCGGATCTATGACAAACAAGACATCCCCTTGTTTAACCCTCTGCCCAGCTTGCAGGCGAACGTTTTCGATGTGCCCGCTTACACGGGGTCTTACCTCCACGGTCTCACGCGCTTCCACACGCCCCAGCAATTCGCGATGATCAATCACAGTTTGAGGTTCTACTATAGCCACGGTGACCTTGGGGGCGGGTGGTGCTGCTGTTGTGGATTCCGTAGCTGGGCTTTCTGCACTGGCATGATATCCTGAATAGATCACAATGCCTGTGGTGATGACCGACAGCCCCAACAGCAGGCGCAACGGCCACTTGTTGCTGCGTTTGTGATCACGAACGGGTTCGGATGGTGACGAGGTATTTGAGGGTGTAACTGATGACGAAGTACTCATGATGCATAGGGGAATAGATGTTGATTGAGGAAGCGCGGCGTTGAAGCTCTTAGCGAAGGCCGCCTGCCACCTGTATGGCCTGCCCTGTGATCCAGCGTGCCTCTTCAGAAGCGACGAAGGCGACGGCTGAGCCGATGTCATCTGGCTGCCCGATACGCCCGAGCGGAGTGTCTTGGATAACCTTGTTAAAGAAGTCCGTTCCAATAAAACCAGCGGCATGCACCCCTTCAGTTTCCACCGGGCCTGGGTTGATGGAATTCACCCTGATGCCACGCGGCCCAAGTTCGGTAGAAAGCGCTTTGGTAATGGCGTCCACAGCAGCCTTTGTCGCGCTGTAAACCGCCCCGCCGCTGACAGGATCCTGGCTCACCACAGAGCTGATGTTGATGATATTCCCACCTTCTGAACCGAAGGCGGCTACCGCTCTCTGACTTGCAAGAAGCAGGCCCAGCACATTGATGTTAAACTGCCGATGAAAGTGCTCTTCGGTAATTTCTTCCAGCGCTTTGAACTCAAAAACGCCCGCATTGTTGACCAGTACATCCAGTTTTCCGAACTGGCTTTTCGTTTCAGAGAAGAGACGATCCATGTCTTCTGCCTTTGATGTGTCGCCCTGCACGGCAATGGCTTTGCCACCTTCACTTGTGATTTTGCCCACGACAGCATCAGCGCCTGCCTTGTCAGAGTTGTAGTTGACCACGATGGCCGAGCCAGCCCTGGCAAGATGCAACGCAATAGAAGCGCCGATTCCCTTAGATGCTCCTGTGACGACAGAAACTTTATCCGCAAGACGGTTGAGTGACGTATTCATGATATTATTAGTTGTTGATTTTAGTAGTTGACTGATTAGTAAACAAATTGAGGCTAAAAAAAGCCGCAGAAACCTTGCTCAGGTTTCGCGGCTTTGGAATCTAAGCGGTGACTGACGAGGCACTTCCAACTCCGGCGCCCAGCATTTCCATGGCGGACTGTGGCAGGTGACGTAGAAATTCGAGATCGTTCTGAATACGAGCCTGTGCAAGGCTCCCTTCGAACAGGGCAAAAAGACATTTCGCCTTCGCGACGGGATCGCAAGGAGCGATGGCGCCCTCCGCTACAGCGTCACGCACAGCGGATTCAAAGTAGCGCACCTGACGCTGCAGAATTTCCTGCGTCTTGATGCGGATGGTTTCATCCTGTGTACTGGTTTCAGAACCAATCGAAAAACAAGGGCAACCCAGCACGCGGCCATGCTCCTTGAGCACTTTAGCCTGACCCTCATAGACATTCTGCATGAAATTGCGAATGCGCTCCAGCGGCGGAACAGAGGCGGAAAAGGTCTCATCCCACTTGGATTTTCCTTCTTCCAGCCAGTTCTCATTCAAAGCTTCAGTGGCAAGATCGGATTTGGAGTCGAAGAAGTAATAGAAGCTGCCCTTCTTAACATTGGCCCGTTCACAGATGGCATCAATCGTCACCACGCCGTAACTGCGCTCCCAAATTAATTCGAGCGCAGCCTTCAGCAGGCGATCTTTGGCATCACTGGTTCGGCCCATAGTTGACTAGATAGTTGACTATTTAGTCAAACGCAAGCGAATTTAAGAAAAAAATATTCCATCTATCAAAAAAGACCCTTTGCCAAACATGTCGTTCACCCAGCGGCTTGTGCCCTGTTGATGATTTCAGTTGAGATTCCGTACGTCCGGCTGCAACGGTGATGGCGTAACCAGTTTACACAATCCAAATACCATTTATGGCCAGCGAAAACCTAGTCACCCTCACCGAAGAAAACTTCTCTGAGGAAATTACCAACAGCAGTGTGCCCGTCATCGTTGATTTCTGGGCGGAGTGGTGCGGCCCCTGCCGTATGCTCACCCCCATCCTGGAAGAACTGGCTACCGAACAAGCTGGCAAAGTAAAAATTGCCAAAGTGAACGTGGACGAAGCCTCAAACCTCGCCGCCCAGTTCAATGTGCGTTCCATTCCGATGCTGGTTTTCTTTAAAGACGGCCAGCAGAAAGACGCCATCGTTGGTGTTCAGTCCAAGGATGCCATTCTTCGCAAGGTCGAGGCTCTGTAAGAGACTCACCCCGGATTAGTTTTTTTCGAAAAGGCGCGTGATTCTTCACGCGCCTTTTCTTGTGTTTACCCTTCTTTGTGTCTAAACAAGGGTCGGGCGTTTTCTTTGATTTTCCAAAGGCTGCGGCTTTCTTAACTACGACTCGATATTTCCATGGAGATTACACCGGATACCTATGAGTTGCCTGGCGCGTTTTACATCGGCCGTGGCTATGACCTTGAAAGCAAATCTCTAGAGAATGACCTGATTCTATACGATTCAAAGGACCTTGTAACGCATGGCGTTGTGCTGGGGATGACGGGTTCTGGCAAGACCGGCCTGTGTCTTGCATTGCTGGAGGAGGCTGCCATGGATGGCATCCCGATTATCGCCATCGACCCCAAAGGAGACATTGCCAATTTTCTTCTTCAGTTTCCCAACCTGAGCGGCGAAGAATTTGAGCCTTGGGTAAATGAAGAAGATGCTCGTAAGAAAGGTAAAAGCGTACCGGAGTATGCAGCGGCTCAAGCTGCGATGTGGGCAAAAGGCCTTGGTGAATGGGGACAAAGTGTCGAGCGCATCCGTCAACTGCGCAGCCGGATTGATATCAATGTTTTCACACCGGGAAGCAATGCCGGCATACCTGTAAGCATTGTTGCCTCTTTGGATGCCCCATCTGATGAAGTCATTGAAGACGCTGAAATCTTTGGCGAGCGAGTGGAAAGCTCCGCGACCAGCCTGCTGAGCCTTGCAGGCGTTGATGGCGACCCGGTTCAGTCTCCTGAACACATCTTGCTGGCGAACATCTTCTCTGCCTGCTGGCGCAAGGGTCAGAATGTAACGCTGGAGTCACTGGTGCAAATGGTGCAGCAACCCCCGTTTAACACAATCGGGGTTGTGGCTGTGGATGAGTTTCTTTCCGAGAAGAAACGCGTGGAACTGGCCATGAAACTCAACAACCTGATTGCTTCACCCAGCTTTGCGGGGTGGCTGGAAGGGGTGCCGCTCGACATGCAGCAAATGCTGTACACGCCTGAAGGCAAACCGCGCGTCAGCATTTTCTCCATTGCGCACCTAAGCGATCAGCAACGCATGTTCTTTGTCAGTCTGCTGCTGAACCAGACGCTAAGCTGGATGCGGGCCCAAAGCGGTACGACCAGCCTGCGTGCCCTATTGTACATGGATGAAATTTTTGGCTACCTGCCACCCACCGCCAATCCACCCAGCAAAAAACCCATGATGATCCTGCTGAAGCAGGCAAGGGCATTTGGATTAGGAGTGCTGCTGGCCACCCAAAACCCGGTGGACCTGGACTATAAGGCGCTGTCCAACATCGGCACCTGGTGGCTGGGACGCCTGCAAACCGAGCGGGACAAAGCCCGTGTGCTGGATGGACTGGAAGGAGCTGCAAGCAGCCAGAACACCAGCTTTAAGCGTGCGGATATCGAACGTCTGCTGGCCAACCTGGGAAGCCGCGTTTTCCTCATGAACAACGTCCATGAAGATGGCCCGGTCGTCTTCAGCGTTCGCTGGGTCATGACCTACCTCCGCGGCCCTCTGAGCCGCAACCAGATCAAGGACTTGATGGACCCCAAACGCGATCAGTTCAAGGCCCTCACCAATAGCTCAAAAAAGAAATCCGTATCCCGCTCCCGGAAAACCAGGACTGCGGCGGCACAAAACGCTGATGACGGGTCTGATGTCGCGGAAGAGGACGCCGCCTTCCTGCCGCCAGGAAGCCAGTCCAGCGATGGCGAATCCATTTCGGGCTCCAGCTTCCGGCCTAAACTGCCCACAAGCGCCGTGGAATACTTCCTGGATAAAAACGGCGCTCCTGCCTACAGCCCACATCTGCTGCGCTCCGCCACCGTCTTGTTCCTGGATGAGAAGAAGAAGATCAATTCACGGGTCACGGTGACGGTGGCAAACCCGATTGATGCAGATAATGCACGCATTGATTGGGACACCTTCGTGGACCTGCCACGTGAAACTGATCCGTCCACGCTGAACAAGGATGCCCAACCCGGCAGCGAGTTTGCGCCATTGCCAAATGCCATGTTAAAGGATCAAATCTACAAGGCGCAAAACCGCCCCTTCATTGACTGGGTGTATGCAAACTACCAGGCTGAAGTCACCTACAGCCCACTGCTGGATGCTTATTCAAACTTCGGTGAAAGCCAGGCAGACTTCCGCATTCGTGTTTCCCAGACCGCACGTGAGTTGCGCGATCAGGCAGTGGAAGACTTGCGCGACAAGATGACCAAAGAAGTGGAAAGCCTGAAAACAAAATACACGCGTGCCATGCAGAAGGTGGAAGCGCAAAAGGCGCAAGCCAGCAGCGCTAGGTGGTCCACCATGATGACCGTGGGCGCCAGTGTGCTCGGGTCACTGTTTGGTCGTAAAAGCCGCAGCAGTGTCATCACTGCAACCAACATGAATAAAGTAGGCCGTGTCTGGCGCGAATCCCAGGACGTGGGAAGTGCTGAAGAAGAGGCTGCCCTGTATGAGCAGCAGATCCGTGAACTGGACAAAGAGTTTCTCGATGCCAAACAAAAGATCATAGATCAATACGACACCAATACGCTGGTTCTTGAAACCGCCATGCTGACTCCTTTGAAGAAGAACATCACGATTAACGGCGTAGGCATTCTCTGGGTGTCTTAGTATGACCTCCCTTCAAAAACTGCTCAGTGAAACAGGTACGGTGGACGCGCTTGGAGTGGAAGATCGCGCCGCCAAATTCACCACCCGCAGTCTGAAAAAAAGCGCCAAGCTCTTTGGTCTAAAGATGGCGGTAAGCATGGTGGACCTCACCACGCTGGAAGGGAAGGATACACCCGGCAAGGTGGAGTCTCTCTGTCGCAAGGCCATACGCCCCCATGTTGCTGATGACATCCCCAGCGTAGCAGCAGTATGCGTGTACCCCGCCATGGTGCGCCATGCCCGGAGATGCCTGGGTGGTTCTTCGGTAAAACTCGCCTCGGTTGCAACCGCGTTTCCCTCAGGCCAGTCACCGTTAAAGATCAGGCTCGCAGAAGTGGGCGCCGCTGTGGCTGACGGAGCAGATGAGATTGACATGGTGATCAGCCGCGGGGCTTTTCTGGCAGGCGACTTGAATCGCGTGCAGGATGAGATTGGCAAAGTGCGTGATGCTTGTGGAGACGCTGCCTTGAAGGTGATTTTTGAAACCAGTGAACTGGAAACTTACGACAACATCAGGGCGGTAAGTTTTCTGGCTATGCCGATGTTAAGGGCTGGGGACTTTATCAAAACCAGCACCGGCAAAACATCAGCCAATGCCACGCTCGCCAACCAGCAAGTGATGCTGGAGGCCATTCGAGAACATTACCTAAAAACCGGGATCGCCATCGGAATGAAACCCGCCGGTGGCATCCGTGATGCAAAACAGGCCTTGCACTTTCTGGTCGCGGTAAAAGAAACGCTCGGTGATGCATGGCTGACGAATGAACGCTATCGCTTTGGTGCGTCCACGTTGTTAAACGATTTGCTGCGACAGTTACAAACGCAGGCCACAGGCGCTTATCAGGCGTCCTATGCTTTCAGTGATGCATCTGGCGGTTATTGATCAACATGGCAGACTCCCCATCATGGCTTATACCATCACAACCCTGACTTCCTGCGAACGTAGAGTCAGGATGCCAGAACAAGGCGGGCCTTATGTTTGACCGCCGACTTTATACAGCCCCATTCCTTTACTCATAAATTTATCTATGCCTTCTGCTGCCAGAAACAAAACCAAGCCTGTTCGTGAATTGATCTTTGGCGACTTCTGGGAGTATGACCCAGCTCCGGAGACCGCCGACCCAAAACTACAAGAGGGTTATGATCTGTTTATTGATGGCAAGTTTGTTAAACCACGCTCGAAGAAATATTTTGATACCGTTAATCCCGCCACTGAGAAGAAACTGGCCTTCATAGCACAGGCGGATGAACGAGATGTAAACAATGCCTGTGAGGCGGCCCAACAGGCATTTGATAAAACTTGGAGCCGCATCAGTGCCGCAGAACGTGGCAAATATCTGTATCGCATCGCCAGATTGTTGCAGGATCACTCGCGTGAATTTGCGGTAGCCGAAACGTTGGATGGCGGCAAACCCATCAAAGAATCCCGCGACTTTGATCTGCCTATGACGGCGGCTCATTTTTTCTATCATGCAGGCTGGGCTGACAAGCTGGAGTACCTGATGCCAGGACCCAAACGTTCACCGTATGGCGTAGTGGGCCAGGTCATCCCCTGGAACTTCCCATTGCTCATGCTGGCCTGGAAGATTGCTCCCGCACTGGCCGCCGGAAACTGCGTGGTCATCAAGCCTGCGGAAACCACCAGCATCACCGCCATGAAGTTTGCCACCATTTTACAGCAGGCAGATTTACCCCCCGGCGTGGTGAACATCGTCACCGGTAACGGTGAAACCGGCGCTGAATTAATGCGGCATAAACTTACGCGCAAGATCGCTTTCACAGGCTCTACAGAGGTTGGCAGGATCATCATGCGTGAACTGGCTGGCACTGACAAAGCCATGACCATGGAACTCGGCGGCAAAGCGGCGAATATCGTCTTTGAAGATGCACCGCTGGATCAAACCGTTGAGGGCATCGTAAATGGCATCTTCTTCAATCAAGGCCATGTCTGTTGCGCGGGATCACGCCTACTGGTTCAGGAGGGCATTGCAGAGGCTTTGATTGAGCGCTTGAAGATTCGGCTGGCAACCCTGCGGGTTGGTGATCCGCTGGACAAGAACACCGACATCGGCGCCATTCATTCCGCCGCGCAACTCAGCCGTATTCAGGCGCTGGTGGAGAGCGGCGTTGAAGAAGGCGCTGAAGTGTATCAACCCTCATGTACGCTGCCAGAGCAGGGATACTTCTTCAAGCCAACGCTGTTCACTGGAGTGACACAAAGCCATCGTATCGCCCAGGAGGAAATCTTTGGCCCGGTATTAAGCATCCTGACTTTCCGCACGCTGGATGAAGCCATTGAGAAAGCCAACAATACACTCTATGGTTTGTCCGCAGGGGTGTGGACAGAGAAAGGGTCAAGAGTCCACAAAGTAGCTGCAGCCCTAAAAGCAGGTGTCATCTGGGCAAATACCTACAACAAGTTCGACCCCGCATCCCCCTTTGGAGGCTACAAACAAAGCGGCTTTGGCCGCGAAGGCGGGCGTCAGGGATTGTTGGATTATTTGACCTGAATTCTAAACCACGAATGAACACGAAGAATCACGAATCAGCTTCTCCATGGTGGTGCTGTGTATTCCATAGTTGGGGCTGCGTTTAATGTCATGAAAGAATTAGGGCCTGGATTTCATGAGAAGCCTTACGAGCGGGCGCTGATTGTGGAACTTCGACTTCGAGGCTTAACGATAGACCAGCAGAAGAGCTTTAAACTTGATTACAAAGGTGTGCATGTAGGGGATTTCATTCCGGATTTAATCGTCAATAATTCCGTCATCATTGATACCATCACCAACATAGAACGAGGTCAGATGCTCAACTACTTGCGAATCACAGGTCTGCGGATCGGCCTTATTCTGAACTTTTACAAAACGAAACTCCAATGGGAACGACTAGCTCTGTGATAGTCATGGACTGAAGAAAATTCAGTAGTGATCATTCGCGCCCATTCGTGGTTCAATTTTTTTATTCCTTATGCCCCGTCTTTCCATCACCAAAACCCCGAAGTGTTATGTCGGCGGGGCATTTATACGCTCTGAGAGCGGACGCGTGTTTCCTTTGCATGATGGGGAGGGCAGGTTCATTGCGAACATCCCTCAGTGCTCACGCAAAGATGTGCGCAATGCTGTTGAAGCCGCGGTGAAGGCTCAACCAGGTTGGGTGAAACGCAGCGGTTATAATCGTGGGCAAATTCTTTATCGTCTCGCCGAGATGCTGGAGGCCCGTTGTGATGAAATGGCCGCAGCCGTGGTACTGAGTGATGCTGACAAAGACCTTGATGAAGCCAGGGCCGAAGTGCTGGCAGCCGTTGATCGCATGGTTCATTACGCTGGCTGGACAGACAAGTACGAACAGGTGCTGGGCAATGTGAACCCTGTGGCCTCCGCCCATTTTAACTTCACAGTCACTGAACCTGTCGGCATTACCGAGGTGATGGCACCTGATCAGGCTCCGCTGTTGGGATTGATCAGCCTGGTCCTGCCCATGATCACCAGTGGCAACACATGCATTGCTCTTGCATCATCCATTCATCCGTACCCAGCCATTTTATTGGGAGAAATGCTGGCAACCAGTGACCTGCCCGGCGGTGTGGTGAACCTGCTAACGGGGTTCCGCACCGAGCTACTGCCCACCTTTGCCTCTCATGAGCATCTGCGGGTTGTAAGTGGCGTGCTAACTTCCTCCGAACGCAAGTTGCTGCGTGAAGGCGGTGCCGAAAGCGTAAAGCGTGTTCACCTTCGCCATGCCGAAGAAAAGATCGTCTGGTTCGCTGATGAACAACAGGGGCTGGAGGAAATCCGTGAGGGACTGGAATTCAAAACCATTTGGCATCCCATCGGGGCTTAGCACCCTCTTGTAAGCGCATTGGGGATTAGGTGATGATTATCCCACCCCAAAGAAAAAACATTGTGCTCCTGAATTACTCTGAAAATAATCTCCAACGATTTCTTTATAACCGCAAATCACTGCAATCTGACTTCCGCAGGCACTCCCACCTAAAATCCCATGAAAACCCGGTTCCTTCTACTTTACAGCTTGTTTGCCGCCTTTCTGTTACCTGCAACTTTATCCAGTCAGACATCTGCACCTGAATGGGATGCAGGCCCAAAACCAAATCAGTATCTGGACATTGCTATTTTTCGCTGGTGGTCACCGCCTGAAGTTACCCAACTTAAAGGGGCTCTACTTATCATCCCTGGGCGCAATGGAGACGCCCGCAACAGCGTAAATGATGCGGAATGGCAGGCGCTCGCAAGTCGCATTGGTTTCGCTTTGATTGGCTGTCACTTGAAACAAGATACAGGTGGCAAGTATCAAAGTGATCCGGACGGATCTACAGCAAAGGTGATCAATGAGGCGGTGAATCAACTCGCTGCGAGCCATGGTCATGCTTACCTTAAAGACCCGCCTCTCGCTTTCTGGGGCACTTCGGCAGGGTCTAATACTGCGGAACGTTACAGTCAGTTCTACCCAAAGCGCGTCGTTGCCATTGCATGCATCAAGGGAACCTGGGGGCCTGGTGGCTGGCAGAAGGATAAAGCAGATATTCCCTGGTTGGTATGTGTGGGGAAAACTGACAAGCCTGACTGGGTTGGCACCGCACTAAAATACTACGAGGAAGGAAAATCCAACCGTGCAGCCTGGACGCTGGCCTTACACCCCACCGAAGGTCACTCAACCGGGAACACCAAACCTCTTGCCATAGCTTTTCTGGAGGACGCCGTGAAGCTTCGCCTACCAGCCACAAATACTGGCGGCGGACTTGGCGGCAGCACAGCCAGTCGTTCCAAGTCACCGGGCTTGGAAAAAATCACACTTACTGACGGATGGATTGGTGATATCGAAACAAAAAAGGCGACAGAATACAAAGAATTCCGTGGTAAGCGAAAAGATGCCACCTGGCTTCCCGGTGAGGCAACCGCCAAAGCCTGGATGACTTATCTTGGATCCTGAGCAAATCCCTGAAGGCAACTATTCAGCAGGCGTCACTCCAAGCACAATATTAAAGTTTGCCAGCAACTCGCCTGCTTTTGATCCTGGCTTCGGAGCAAAGGCGACGGTGACGGCATCGCGCTCTGCCTGGCTCATGCGTCGCCAGATGCCATCGCGTTCGTTTTGGGCCATCCCTTTTACATAACACTGCGTGGTCAGCAGCTCTTTGTCTTTTGCATCTAGAACCTTCACATGGATGTGCGGCGTCCGGCCCGGGTAAGGCACCGGCTTGATGGTGCGGAAGACGTACTCGCCTTCCTTGTTGGTCTGGAACTTTCCGTAACCTTGAAAGTTCTTGTCCTGGTCAGAAGTATTCCCGCCACTGCGGCTGTGGATGTACACGCCATTGTTGTCACACTGCCAGATTTCCACCACGGCGTTGTTGATCGGATTGCCTTTTGCATCCAGCACGCGCCCACCCAACCATGTCACTTCTCCCAGCGCCGGGGTGGTGGAGTCTTTTAATATCAAAAGATCATTGTCTGAATCCAGCGGCAGCTTGTCGGGATAAAAAGGGCCTTCTGTCTGGCGGGGCGTGACTGTCAACGCCTCAGCAAACAAACCCGGTGTCGTGAAAAAAGCTCCAGCGCCCAAAGCCACTTTGGAAAGAAATTTGCGTCGACTATGGTAATACCGGACGGCCTGGTAAGCGGAGGAGGCAAGGGGATGGTGTTTCATACGGGCGATGATCATAAAACACTTCAAAGCGAAACAAGTTGCAGACAGACAACAGCACTTCTGCCAACACATCGATTCCTATTCTGCCACGCTTAGACCAGTGGTTGCAAAGGAAGGTTCGAACAATCTGCACAGCGGCTCGCTGCCGGCATAAATTGCGTTAGGCAACGCGGGCAGTATTGCGTGCATCCCTGCTGTGCTTCAGGCTGCTGTTCCAGAGTTTCTAGGTCCATTTGATGCTGGGCAAGAAATCGCTTCAATGCCTGCACGTGGGGGCCGTTGCAGGGTTCACCTGTAGAGTCACCTTCACTCCTCCTTGGCCATAATGCCTCCCGGTAGGCCACACGTGCTTGCCGCTGGAACTGATCAACTGAGTTCCAGGCTTGATGTGCAGCCAGGGGATGATATTCCCCCGCCAGAGTGGCGCAGACCCAGTCCGCTGCCCGCATGGAGGACGGTGGAAAAATCGTACAGGCCAGGACATGCTGAACCCGCTCTTTCCTTAAAGATGGATTCCTGCCTGACAGACGCCACAGCACTATGCTCTGGACAAACATCATCAGTAAAAGAAGCCCTAGTACCAGATAACTGGGCAGGGTATCCCCCCGCAACCAGTAAACAAACGGCAGCAATATAAACAGGCAGATCGCTATCATCGCGCCATACCAACGCAGACTTTTGGTGGCATCGAACAGTGTCTCAACGTGGGCTTTAAGCGACTGCGTATCCAGCATGGCGTCCGCTTTTTTTGCAAAGCTGGCTTCTCTTGCTGCTTGCGGCTCCTTCTTCCACTTTTTGATTAGCGCCGCCCATTCACTGGCACTTTCGCCGTTGATGCAGCGGACCTGGTGAGACGGGTCAATAGATAGCAGCGAACCTTCATGATGCGGCCGCATCCGATCCCACGGCACCATGGAAACAGTTTCCTTTTCATCATTCCATACAAGCAGACCATGCTGATCTGGTACACAAGGCCAGGACGCCGTGGGCAGATGAACCCGTATCGGTGGCAGCGGACTGATCAACGCTAGTCCGCCGCCTCGAGCGCGTAGCGTCTCCCATGTCACACCGCCCTTCCACCTCTCTGCACTTATGGCTTGAAACAACCATGCACGCGCCGGTAACCAGCGCATGCATTCGTAAAAGGTAAACGCCAGCAAAGTCACCAGCGCAATTTGGCCGTCAGTCATTGAGCTTTAGACTGCTTGCTCTACTCCTGCATGGTGGAGGGATCGCGACGGCCAAACAATTTGCCAACCACCTTCCAGATCAATGCGCCTACCGCAACAATACCAATGATGATCGCTTTGCCGCCTTTGGCTATCAAAGCTCCAAGTTTGCCCAGAAGACCCGCTTTTGCCGCCGCAAATCCTGCGCCACCCACAATGAGGCCTGCAAGGCCATAGGTCGCCAGTTTGTCGCCTTCACGGTATTCCGCATAGGTTTGGCCGGAGGCAAACCGATACCCCGTCAGTGTTTTTTGATAGTCTGGCAAAACAGCGTCCATCTCTGTGGGATCAACCATCAGCGTGGCTGTCATCACACCTTTTCTGCCCAGCAGCTTGGTGTTGTAGTTCACGTATTCCGCAGGATCACCTTCAACTCTAAAATTGATGGCCCACTCCAGATTGTTAGTCGTCTCATTATATTTCGGCTCCATCACAAACCCAATGGTGTGCTGACCAGGAAGTCCGGCTTCTTTCCGGGCTTCATTCAATGTCGGCTCAGCATCATGCATCTGCTTCATCATTTTGGCAGCGTCCAGGCTGTCCTTCTCATCGTCCTTTACATAACCAACGTTCTCAAACTCAAACAGAACTGACCAGCCTTTTTCCTCATTAAGAAGCAACCCCAGCTCGCTGCCATCGGTCAGATTCCCCCAATCTTTGAGCAGTGTCTGCGCTCCTTTTGCCGGAAAATAGATAAACCCCTCTGGAATATCAATCTCGGCCTGCGGGCCGATTTTCCCTACCCCAGTTTTTTGGGCTCCCAGTTTCTTGAGAAGTTCTTCCTCACTTTCTTCGGCAGATGCCTCTGTTTGAGGCGCTGCTGGCGGAGCTTCAGAAGATTGCGCTCGTGTGAATGAAGGCATCAGGGTCGTTCCTAACGCCACGGCAAAGGTTAGCAGGAGATTTTTCATGGTGTCTCTAGGTCGGGGCGCAGTTTGACAGTATTTAGGCCAAAAACACAAGTTTTTAGATCGGGCTTCAGCACTTCACTTTGTTTGCAAAAAGCTGTGTTCTGGTGCAAACTACCCGCCCTCCCATGCCCGAACTGAGCAAATCCTACACACCCGCAGAAGCGGAAGAACGCTGGTATCAACGCTGGCTCGATGACAAGTGCTTTGAAGCTGACCCTGCCCGAGTTAGCGAAAAACGTCCCGCC
>Ga0182737_1002262_pt1 | contig 16102 bp, 15 predicted proteins | sample eDN5th30CBELigOP_FD_128878 | JGI IMG/M metagenome (GOLD analysis project Ga0182737, IMG submission 128878) | Enriched Organic Plus compost microbial communities from Emeryville, California, USA - eDNA 5th pass 30_C BE-Lig OP (version 2) (version 2) ...
CACGAATACGAGGTCGAAGAGGACGATTTTGACGATGACGAAGAGTAACGAAGCGGGTAATGGGTAGCCCCGGTTGCTCGTCAACCGGGGCGAAGCAAGAGGCAATCGCCACCGCCAGCCAACGGGGCGTGCGTTCGCTCCCAGCCGCGGCAGCCGCGAAACCTGAGAGCTTCCCCCACGGCTAACGCCGTGGGCTCAAACGTGTCGCCGCCGGCGCGGCTAACCTGGCCCGTCGTGACACGATTGGAGAACCACCCCAATCGCACGTACAAATATCAAACTACGTCCCAACCGTTCGATTCACAAACGCGCCCGCCGCCGCTGGAGGAACCATGACCGCCAAGCATCGCATCTACACGATGACCTTCTCCAGCGTTTATCCGCACCTCGTCGCCAAGGCGGAGAAGAAGGGGCGGACGAAGGAGGAGGTCGACCAGATCATTCGCTGGCTGACCGGCTACACCCCAAAGAAGCTCGCGAGCCAGATCGAGAAGCGAGTCAACCTCGAGGAATTTTTCGCCCAGGCTCCCAAGCTCCATCCAGCCCGCCAATCAATCACGGGCGTCATCTGCGGCGTGCGAATCGAGGAGATCGAAGACCCGCTCATGCGCGAGGTCCGCTACCTCGACAAGCTGATCGACGAACTGGCCAAGGGAAGGCCGATGGAAAAAATCCTCCGGGCTGAATCGGCAAGTCCCACAGCCGAAGCCCCCCAGAAGACGGCCGCTAAAAAAACGCCAGCCAAGAAGACGCCCGCCAAAACCGCCAAGAAAACGCCAGCCAAAGCCCAGGTACAAGCGAAGGCCAAAGCCAAAGCAACGAAGTAAACAGCGGCAAACAAACAGCCGCGTCAGCGGCGAAACGTGTGAGACCATGGCGTAAGCCATGGGGCAGCTGGGCTCGCCATTTGCATGTCCTTGCCGCGGCGATTGCCGGCCGTTGCGACCGCTTTCCGCTCTGCGGTTGGGAAGAAACAGCCCTTCGTCAGACCTCCCTGCAGCCCAAGGAACTTCAGCGATGATGCCCGTGCGGGTCGAAGTGTACGACCGGATGCAGCAGGGGTATGTCTATCAGCGGACGGAGCCGGTGGGGCGGAATTTTCATCCCGCTTTTCGCCCCGAGCTGACGCCGCGCGAGATGCTCGAGTTGGGGGTGTTTGGCGGCAAGTATCTGACCGATTGCTCCGACGAGTTTCCGGCTGCGTGGTTCAAGCGAGCGAAGCTCTGCCCGCAGCGACACGATCCCCGCTTGAACTACTTCGGCGTGCTTGCCTCGCAGCCCCTTTCGGTCTGGGAAGCGAAGGGGTGGATTTACCATGAGGACCCGCGCGGCTGGTTCCAGTGGTACTGCCGCTACTACCTCGGTCGGCGGTGCCCCGACGACGCACGCCAAATCGGCCGCTGGAGAGCGTTCGGCCGTCACGCAGCCCAAGTGAGAAAACATTGCCGCCCCGGCGACGCCCAGTGCCGGCCCCGCCAACGCCAGGCGCTGCTGCAATGGGCATACGACTCGCGGCGGATGTAGCGAAGCGAGTAGCGGGAAAAAGTAACGCGCGGTTGCAATTGCGCGAGCTGCATTCCGCCGCTTGCTCCCGCGCAAACAAAAACCCCCGACGTTCGTCGGGGGTTCGTATCTCACGCCGCTACTGCGGCCGACCGATGCCGCGGGGCATCGGTCTCGATTGCCTGATGGAAGACGTCGCCGCTTAAACCTCGCCAGCCGCCGGAACCACAAACGGCTTGCGGGCGACGCGGGTGAGGAGGGCGTTGGCCTTGTCGTTGCCCGGGAAGACTTCCTTCTCGGGGTCCATCGTCAGCAGCGGGCCCACGGTCAGCTTCGTGGCGTCCAGGTCGACGCCGTTGTCCTTCAGATGGGCGACCGTCCGTTCGAGCGTGTCCTTCGCGTTGTCGGTCGTCTTCAGGTCGGCGATCGACTTCTCGAGGTCCGCCACGCTCGTCTCGTGGCCGAGGCGGTACGAGATGTTGCCCGTGTGGCACAGGGCGCTCGACAGGTGGCCTTCCAGAATGTCAGCCGTCAGGTCGGTGTGCTTGCGGCTGCGAACGGCCTTCAGGAAGTTGGCAAAGTGGTCGGCTTCGCCCTTGAACTCGGCGACCTTCTTGCCGTCCTTGTCGAACGCGGCGCCGGAGCTGTAGCTCGGCAGCACCACGTAGCCGTCGGTTCCTTCGAAGATGACGCCGACCGTCGCTCCCTTGTAATCCTTCGTTTCGAGGCCGCGGACCTCGAACACGAGCGACTGATCGCCGTAGTCGTGCACGACGACCTGCGTGTTGGCCGTTTCGCCGGCGTCTTCATAGCCGAGTCGGCCGCCGTAGCTGATGACGGTGTTCGACAACTTGTCGACGCCCAGGCCCCAGCGGGCGATGTCCATCTGGTGTATGCCCTGGTTGCCCAGGTCGCCGTTGCCGGTGTTCCAGACCCAGTGCCAATCGTAGTGCAGGTTCTTGCGCGTCAGTGGCAGCACTTCCGCCGGGCCGCACCAGAGGTCGTAGTTGATGTTTTCCGGAATCGGATAGTTCCCCTTCGGGCCGATCGACTTGCGGCGCTTGTAGCAGAGGCCGCGGGCGACCTTCACCTTGCCGATCTTGCCGTCGAGCACGTACTGCACGGCTTCGATCATGCCGGGGTTCGAGCGCGACTGGGTGCCGGTCTGGCAGATCTTGTTGTACTTGCGAGCCGCTTCGACGATCCGGCGGCCTTCGCTGACGTTGTGGCTGACCGGCTTTTCGACGTAGACGTCCTTTCCGGCCTGGATGGCCCAAATGGCGCCCAGAGCGTGCCAGTGGTTCGGCGTCGCAATGCTGACGATGTCGACGCTCTTGTCGTCGAGCACCTTGCGGATGTCTTCTTCGAACTTCGGCGTGAAGCCCTGCCGCTTGCCGATTTCGGCGGCCCGGTTGTTGCCGATCGTGCGATCGACGTCACAAACGTGGGTGATGATCGTGTCTTTCCGTCCGGCGAACGCGCCGATGTGGCTGCCGCCTCGGCCGTTGACGCCGATCACCGCAACGTTCAGCCGTTCATTGGCGCTGCCGCTCCCTTCTTCCTGGGCATGCAGGAATCGGCCCGTCGAGCTCGCGGCCACGGCGGCTGCGGCGGCGAACATCGAGTCTTCCAAAAACTGACGACGATTTTTCTTCGACATGAGGAACAGTCACTCCTGACGGAAAGGGATGGCCAGCCGTCGCAGCCGGCAGGGGAGGCTAATTAACGTACACCAAACGAACTCGCCCAGCGCCCTCGGCAGGGGGGCGGCGAGAAAAAGTTATCTTAACGCAGCGCTAAGCCGAATTGCCAGCATTTTCCCAAGTGATCCCTCGTTGAACGCGAAAGCATGCCGCGGAACAGCAAAATCTGACGGTGCTGTAATTTTCGCACATCAACCAGCGCTGATGTCAGGACCCCCACCTTGGCGGCAAATAACTCCAGACGGCAAGGAACCGGACTTGCCATTCTTGCTTGCTCTCGACCTAGGAAGAACTCTCGATGATCGCAAATCGATTGCTTGGCCCCCTTGCGTTCGCGGTACTTAGCCTGGCCTGCCTGGGGCAATCGAATGCCGCTGTTCATGAGTTTCTGCGATACGACTTCGACAGCGAAACGCCGGGAGATCCCGTAATAACAACATTCCAAACCACCCCCTATCCGCAAAGTCATCCGTATGCGACGGGCGGATTCCCAAACATTGCTCCACATACCGGAACCGCCACCATTGGCAATCCGCAGGGGTTCAGCAACGCAGTTGTTCTGAGCACGACGCAAGGCGGGATCGGCGCAAACTATCTCGACACGCAATTCCTGGTGAGCGGTAACCTTGTAATGCTGGAGTTTGACCTGGCGATTCTGGCTTCGCCGACTTCGGCCGTGCCACAAGCGACTGCGAGCGCTCCGAACGGACAAGTGTTCGTCATTAACACTTTCAATCTGAACTCCCAAGTCACTTGGCGATTTGCCGCGACGCCGACGAGCCCAGAGGGCGGCAGCTTCGGCATGCGAAACAACACCGATGGCGATCTTGTTCTGTTTGCGAATTACGAGCTGGGGAAGAAATACCACATCGCAATCGTCGCCAATTTTCTCTCTAGCACAGTCAACGTGTTCATCGATGGCAACCTGGCCCTCAGCGACCACCCGTTCGTCAATCCTGGCCCAGGGATAAGCGAGTTTTTCATTTTCCAGAACGGCGTCGAAGGGATTCAAAACACGGTTGCACTCGACAACATTGTCGGCAGTTTCGACGACGGAGCAGTCCCGGAACCGGCAACGCTAACCATGTTTGCGTTCGGGATCGTTTCATTCGCCGCAATGCGTCGGCGATTCGCCGAACCGCCGAAAGCGTGAGCTCGGCGTTGGCGAAGCCAGTGAATGACGGCATTGTCGGGCGGCTGAGATTAAGCCGACGCTCCCGCCCGACATGCTCACTCCGCCAATTCCTCTGTGCGACGGTTCCGCGATAACCGTCCGGCTCTTAGCTGCCGCTGGGGTAGCGTGCGTTCCAATGCGCCTCACGCTGCGAAATCGCCGCGGTCAGGGAACGTTCTGCGCGACGACGCCCATGAACATATGTTGTTCAAACCAGGTTTGCGGCTGGCTTTACGTTACAAAACCGACATCGAAAAAAGTCCGAAATTCGCTTGCAATCGCGCCGCGCCAATCACTAGAACTAAAGCATCCTCCTCTTTACAGCCGTTCGGCTGACTGCCGGTTTCTCAGGAGAATTCCGCCATGGTTTCGGCCAATCGAATCCAGCGCGAGCGTGAATTGGTCGCGCTGCTGCTGTTCGACAAGCCCGCCCTGATCGGCGCCTATCGGCGGGCGATGAATCTGCCGCAGGACTCGAGCCTGTTCGGCGTGCTCGACCGCGACATGATCCGCGCGATTCTCGATTCGGAATTTCCCCCGGCGCGCCGGCTGGCGACGTCGCAGCGGTGGTCGACTACCGACGAGCACCGCTACTGGACCGCCTGACTGGCCGTCGCAGGGCGTAAACCTGGCACGATCGCCACCGCCAACACGCCCGCCGAGGCCACCAACCGCAATTCCGCAGCATCACCCCAAATCGCGGAGGTTGTCCAATCCGCACATGGGCTATAATTGCGTTTGTGGGAAGCTCCAAGGCGGACCCGCCGGAAGGTTTCGCCTCCCACAGACGCCTTTGAACCCACCTCCATGCTTACTTCCCGCCTGGCGCAGCGCGACGAAGAACTGGTGAACCTGCTCCGCCGCGACAAAGCGGCCTTTTTGCAGGAGTACCGCCGCGTTTTCGCGATTCCCGACAGCGAACCGCTCAGCGGATTGCTCGACCGGGACATGATCCGGGCCATCCTCGACCGGGAATTTCCCGAGCGGCAATTGTCGGCCAGCAGCGAACCGAAATAGCCGAATGCCGCACTACCTTTACGGCGACGAAGTTGCTATATTGGTCGCCAACCCGCTGGGGCTGTAGCTCAATTGGGAGAGCGCGTCGTTCGCAATGACGAGGTTGTGGGTTCGATCCCCATCAGCTCCACTAACGCCAACCCTGCCGCGTCTTCGCTGGCAGGGCTTTTTTATGCGCGCAGCGAGCTTCGCGTAGCGCGTTCTGGCGAATTCAGCCGTCGTTTGGCCGCTTCACCTACGAATTCGCCCCAGCGTCCACCTTTTCCTCCGTTCGCCCCTCCGCTGCGGGAGTCTCGGCGTCGGTGTCGGCCAGTGGCAGGCGGACGGTGAATGTCGTTCCCTCCCCGGGGGAGCTACGGACCTCGATTTTTCCCTCGTGCGCGAGGACGATTCCCTGGACGATGCTCAGCCCCAGTCCGCTTCCGCCCGGACTTCCTTCGCCGCGGGTGCGGGAGGGGTCGACGCGGTAGAACCGCTCAAAAAGCTGCGGCAGATGCTCGGCGCCGATCCCCACGCCGTTGTCGCTCACTTCCAGCACCGCCTGACCGCGCGGTTCGTCGCGCCACAGGCGAACGTGGATCCGTCCCTCTCCCGGCTGACCGTCGGCAAAGCGCTGGGCGGTGAACTTGATCGCGTTGTCGAGCAGGTTGTTCATGAGCTGCCGCAGGTGATAGCGATTGGCCCGCATCGGCGCCGGCGGCAGCGGATCGACCTCCAGTTGAATGCCTTGCACTTCGGCGGCCGCCTGAAACATGTCGACCGACCTGGCCACGACCTGGCTGAAATCGACGTCCTCGCGAAACAAGCCGACCAGATCGGCGTCGGTTTCCGCGAGTAGCAGCAATTGGTTGACCAGCGTTTCGAGGTTCGTGCAGCCGTCGATCACGTCGGTCAGCAATTCGCTGTATTCCTCAGGGCTCCGATTCCCATTGAGGGCCACCTCGATGCTGCTGCGAATCGCAGCCAGCGGCGTGCGCAACTCGTGGGCCGAGTTGGCCAGGAAAGCGTGATTCTGCTCCAGGTGCTCCGCAATGCGATCCAAAAACCCGTTGATCGTCTGCGCCAGGCGATCGAGTTCGTCCCCCGTGTTGCGCACCTCCAGCCGTTCGTACATTTTCGCCGGCCGATAGCGCGCCGTGGCGTCGATCATATTGGCCAGCGGCTTGGTGACGCGCCGCATGAGGAACCAACCGACCAGCGGGCTCAGCACCAAAACGGCCGCACCCACGCCGAGTACTTGCTGATCGATCCGCGACAGGTCGGCTGCGATGAACGCCGTCGAAGAACCGACCACCACGGAGCTGGCCCGGTTTTGCATCGCCGGCATGCTCCGCAGCACCATCCGATATTCGCCGCTCGTCCAGGTGCGCGGAGCGGGGAAGGGGTTCTTCAGCGCCGGCAAATCGGGAGCGGTCGAGTTCGACCAGATGGTCTTCCCCTCGGCGTCGTAGAAGCGCACAAACCACTCGCGCAGCGAATGCCCCGCAGCCTTGCGGTCGAGTTCCTCCTGAATCATCTCCCAGCTACTACCGTCGCGCAGTAGCAGCCCCAGCTCGCCGACGTCTTGCTCCAGGGCCGAATCGAGCTCCATGATGAGCGTCTGCCGCATCCCCTCGCGCACCGACGCCAGCACGACGAACCCCGTCAGCGCAACCGCGAGCGCATTCCACAGCAGCAGCCGAAACCGCAGCGAGCGAAACGTCGTCCTAAGTAGCTCGAAGAACATAGCCGCGGCCTCGCACGGTTTGAATCAGCGGCTCGTCATAGCCGCGATCGATCTTACCGCGAAGCCGGTTGATATGCACTTCGACGACGTTCGTCACTCCCTCCCAGTCCGACTCCCACAGATGCTCGCAGAGCATCTTGCGCGTCACCACCTGTCCGACGTAGCGCATCAGATACTCGAGCAGGCTGAACTCGGTCGGCGTGAGCGAGATTTCGTTTCCTTCGCGAACGACGCGGCGCGTCGTCAGATCGAGCGACAGCGGCCCGGCGGTGAGCACCGTCGAAGGCCGATCGAGCACCCGTCGGCTGATGGCGTCGAGCCGGGCGAGCAGTTCGGGGAATGCAAACGGCTTCACCAGATAATCGTCGGCCCCGGCGTTGAGCCCATGCACGCGATCGTCAACCGCTCCCAGCGCTGTGAGGACGAGCACGGGAGTCCGCACGCCTTGCGATCGCAATTTTTGGAGCAACTCGAGCCCCCCCAGGTCGGGTAAGAGCAGATCGAGAACGATGGCGTCGAATCGCTGCGTGAGCGCTTCGTGCAACCCTTTTTGGCCGTTCCGCGACCATTCGCAAACGTGCCCCGCGTCGGAAAGACCGCGGTGAAGGGCCTTGCCGAGGACCGGATCGTCCTCGATCACGAGCAGATGCATAGTGTCCACACGGCGGTGAAAGGTGTCGGTGATCATGCCGCAATTTTTCCGCCCAGCAGCCGATCGGAGAAGAGAATTATGTCGCTTCCTTACAGGTTCGTAAAGCTATAGCCCGTTGTAGGTTGCATTCGCGGCCTCTCTAACGGAAACGTAACGCGCTTGCTGCTTCTCGATACTGCCGAGGCGGTTAGACTGACGAAGAACGACAGCTAGGAAGTCCGGAACAGACACTCACTGTAGCTTGCTCGAATCCCTCCCCAGCGAGCGGCCAGCGCCTAGCCGAGACATCCCGCCAGCCTTTGATTGCATCGCCCTCCTGGAGAAGGCCCTTATGCAGCGCAACGCCAGCCTGCAAGCTTCCGCTTCGGCGCCCACGTTTGCCGAGGCGCTCAAGTCCGACTCCGTCGCCGGCTTCTTGGTCTTTCTGATTGCTTTGCCTCTCTGTCTGGCGATTGCCAAGGCGAGCGGTTTTCCGCCCATCGCCGGCGTGTTCACCGCCGTCGTCGGCGGTCTGGTCACGCCCTGGCTCAGCGATTCGCAGCTCACGATCAAGGGACCGGCCGCCGGCCTGATCGTGATCGTCCTCGGCTGCGTGCAAGACTTCGGCTTTACAGCCGGCGAGAATCCGGTAGCCGATATGCAGGCCTACCGCATGGCGCTCGCCGTCGGCGTGGCCGCGGGGGTCATCCAAATTCTCTTCGGCGTGCTGCGGGCCGGCGTCCTTGGCGACTTCTTTCCGTCGGCAGCCGTGCACGGCCTGCTCGCGGCCATCGGCGTCATCATTATCGCCAAGCAGTTCCCCGTCGTGCTCGGCGAAATCGCCAAAGGGGAGCCGCTCGAGCTGTTGGCTGAGATCCCCAAAGAGATCATGCATCTCAACCCCGAGATCGCAGCCATCGGCGCGATAAGTCTGGCGATCTTGTTCCTGCTCCCCATGATCAAGAATCCGGCGATTCGGAAGGTTCCGGCGCCGATCGTCGTGCTGCTAGTCGCGGTTCCGCTTGCCCTCTACTTCAACCTCAGCAACCCGCACAGCTACTCGGTGCTGGGACACGACTACACGGTCGACAGCTCGTTCCTGGTGAACGTGCCGATGAACTTGCTGAGCGGTCTGGCCTATCCCGACTTCACGGCGCTCACGCAGCCGATCGCCTGGAAGTGGGTCATCATGTTCGCGCTCATCGGCAGCCTCGAATCGCTGCTCAGCGCCAAGGCAATCGACCTGCTCGATCCGCTCCGCCGCAAGACCGACCTGAATCGCGATCTGCTCGCCGTCGGCGTCGCCAACCTCGCCTCGTCGATGATTGGCGGCTTGCCGATGATTTCCGAAATCGTCCGCAGCCGGGCCAACATCGACAACGGCGCGAAGACGAAGTTTTCGAACATGTTCCACGGCGTCTACCTGCTGCTGTTCGTCGCGCTGGTGCCGTCGCTTATCAACATGATCCCGCTCGCCGCGCTGGCCGCCATGCTGGTCTATACCGGCATCCGTCTGGCTCATCCGCGCGAGTTCCTGCACGTCTACCGCATCGGGCGCGAGCAACTGGTCGTGTTTGTCGGGACCATCATCGCCGTGCTCGCGACCGAATTGCTCACCGGCATTGCGATCGGCATCGGCATCGAACTGCTCGTGCAGTTTATCCAAGGGGTGCCGCTCGCGTCACTCTTCCGGCCGCAAACCGAAGTGCGCCAGATCGACGACAAATGCCACCTGATCGTCCCCCGCCAATCGGCGGTGTTCGCCAACTGGCTGCTCATCCGCAACAAGATCGAGCAGCATGGCCTGGCTCAGAACGCCAACGTCGTGGTCGACCTGTCCGACGCCCGGATCGTCGACCACACCGTCATGGAGAAGCTGCACGAGATGGAACGAGAGTTCCGTCAGCGCGGCCTCTCGCTCGAAGTGATCGGCCTCGACCGCCACATCGTCCTCTCGCATCATCCTGCGGCCGCCCGCATTCGCTCGGCCGTCGAATGGCCGAAGGAGGAAGCAGAGGAAGAGGAACCGGCGCTCATTAATCAGCCCGCGTAGGGGATGCAGTCGGCGGGCGATTTCATCGAAAATGACCAATGACCAAATCCCACTAACCAATCTTTAAGGCGAAACCCCTTTGGTCATTGGGGCTTGGTCATTGGTCATTTCAGCCAGGCGTGGACAGGACGGAAGCCGCTTCCACGACCTATCTCTAAGCCCCAAGCGGCTTTGCTTCCAAACACGGCTTGTCACGACCGGCCGCTATGTTGTACACTTAGAGGCTTTCACTAACAGATCGAAGGCCGACAGGCCGATTACGTTTCTGACACAACCTTAAGGAGGCACGATGGTTAAGCTCGTTGTCCGTGACCGGGAAAGCATTCAGGAAGCAGTCCGCCGTTTCCGTAAGTTGGTTGAGCGCAGCGGCATCAAGAAAGAAATGCGCCGCCGCGAATACTACGAAAAGCCGAGCGAAATCCGCCGCCGCGCCCGTCTCCGCGCCGAACGCCGTTCGCGCCGCGTTGTCTCGGCCCGGTAACTTCCTCGTCGAAGCCAAAGGCTTCCTTTGCCGGAGGGTGACTCCCCCTCCGGAGGCCCTGCGCGAAGGACTTTGCTTTTCGAAACCGCCCCAGAGCGGGCGTTGTTCTGCGCGTAGGTAGCGTGGCCGAGTCTGTCGGCCTTTCTCTGGACGCTGGTTAGCGTCCGGCTAAGAGTAGGGCGGGGCGATCAGCCGCCGCCGCGGCTCAGGGAGAAGATTGGGAGCAGCAGCCCCATCGCGATTCCGCCGACGACCACGCCCATGCCGGTGATCATCACCGGTTCGATCAGGCTCGTCGTCGCCTTGATAGCCGACTCGACCTCTTTGTCGTAATACGTGCTCACCTTCTGCAGCACCTGGTCGAGCTTGCCGGTCTCTTCGCCGGCGCCGATCATCTGAATGAGCGTCCTGGGGAACAGCTCGTTTCCTTGCAGCGACTCGGCGATTCGGCTTCCTTCGGTGATCTGATCGAGCACCTTCAGCCACGCCTGCTCGTAGTAGTAGTTGCCCGACACCTCGCCAGCCAGGCGAATGGCGTCGAGCACCGACACGCCGCTGGCCACCATCGTCCCGAGCGTCCGAATGCTTCGGCTGATGATCACCTTGCGCATCATCGGCCCAATGACCGGCGTGTTGATTTTGAACCAATCCAGAATCCTGCGTCCTGGCTCCGTGCGACGGCCCCAAACGTAGAGCCCGATCGCAGCCGCCACGCCCGCCAGCCACAGGTACCAGTGATCGATCAGGGCGTCTGAGATCGACATCATGACGATCGTCGGCTTGGGGAGCTTGGCGCCTTTGCGAGTGAACAGCGGCTCGAACTTCGGCAGCACGTAGGTGAGCAGGAAAATCGTCACGCCGATCGCCAGCGCCAGCATCACCGCCGGATAGGCCATCGCCGCCTTCACCCGCTGACGCAATTCGAGCTGCCCGCGCAAGTAGATCGAAATCGTCTCCAGCATCTCGCCGAGCGTACCGGTCTGCTCGCTCGCGCGCACCAGCGCCACGTAGGTCTTGTCGAAGTGCTTGGGATACTGAGCGAGCGACGACGAAAAATCGTCCCCTTGTTCCACCCGCAGCTTCAGATCGTCCAGCACCCGGCGCAGCGTCGGATTCTCCTGCTGCTCGGCAATCGATTGCAGGGCAGCCGACAGCGTAATCCCGGTATCGACCATCACGGCCAACTGACTCGTGACGTAGATGATGTCCTGCTTGCGCACCCCGCGCGGCAGCAGGCTGGCGCTACTTTCTTCCTCAAGTTCCAACACCTGAAAGCCGTCGCGCTTCAAGCGCGCAAGAGCCTCGTCCCGCGTAACCGCGTCGACGCTTCCTTCGTGGGAGTTCCCCAGAGGATCGCGGGCTTTGTAGGCAAACGACATAAAACAGTTTTCAGTTGTCAGTTTTCAGTAAGCGGCCGTCAGTATCAGTAATCTGTTTTCCGTAGCGGTCTCCGCCCCAGGCTCCAGCCTGGGACGAAACTACCGCGAGGCTCCGCCTCGCCGCCCCGCGAGAGGAGCTTGCGCCAGCCTGCCCCAGGCAATGCGACGCTAAACGGTCGCCGCACTAGCCTCCGGCGTCACAATCTTTTTCTCGTTAAACCCACCCGTATCGCCCGTAATCTGCAAAATCTCCTCGACGGTAGTCAGCCCTTCGCGGACCTTGCGGAAGCCGTCGTGCTTGAGCGTCACCATGCCGTAGCTGGCTGCGATGCGGCGCAATTCGATCACCGACGCATTGGCGACGATGCAATCGCGCACCTCGTCGTTCACCAGCAGCAACTCATGCACGCCCACGCGGCCGCTGTAGCCCGTGTTGCGGCACCGCTTGCAGCCCACGCCCTTGAAGAATTGATCCATCGCGTACCCCATCCGTTCGAGTGTCTTTCGCATCGGACGCGGCAGCTCGTAGGAGGAGCGGCATTTCGGACAGATGCGGCGCACCAGCCGCTGCGCCAGCACGGCGTTGAGCGCCGCGCTGATCAGGTACGACTCGATTCCCATGTTGATCAGTCGCGTGATGGCCGACGGCGCGTCGTTCGTGTGCAACGTGCTGAAGACCAGGTGGCCGGTGAGCGCAGCCTGAATGGCTGTGCGGGCCGTCTCTTCGTCGCGGACTTCGCCCAGCATGATCACGTCGGGATCCTGGCGGAGCAGGGTGCGGAGCGCCTTGGAGAACGTCAGGCCGACCTTTTCTTGCACCTGAAACTGATTGATCAGCGGCAGGTGATACTCGATCGGGTCCTCGACCGTGCAGATGTTGTTCTCCATGGTGGCGATTTCGTTCAGCGCGGCGTAGAGCGTGGTGCTCTTGCCGCTGCCGGTCGGCCCCGTCACCAGGACAATGCCATTAGGCGCCGTGATGCACGCCTGAAACGGCTCCAGAATGTCTTCGGCAAAGCCGAGGTCCCGCAAATTGAGCGAAACGCTCCGCGTGTCGAGCACGCGAATCACCGTTTTTTCGCCCCGATTGGTCGGAAAGGTGCTGATACGCAGATCGACCTTGCGGCCGTCGAGCATCACGTGCACGCGGCCGTCCTGCGGCAAGCGGCGCTCGCTGATGTCGAGCGAAGCCATGATTTTGATGCGGCTCGTGACCGCGCCGATCAAGTGAAGCGGCACTTCCAGCGATTTATACAGCCGGCCGTCGATGCGGTAGCGCACGCGCATCACGCGGTCGGCTGGCTCGATATGAATATCGCTCGCCCCTTCTTTCACCGCGTTGTAGATCACGTAGTTGACCAGCCGAATCACGGGGGACTGACCGGCGATTTCGGTCGAGTCGCTGATGTCGTCGATTGCGCTCTCGATGAGCGTCACTTCCGACTGGCCGTTGTCTTCGATGATGTCGTCGATGACGAACGTCTTCGAGTCGGGAAGCGTCGTGATCATCCGCCGAATGTCTTTCGGCGACGCGGCGACAATCTGCACTTCGCGGCCGGTGATCGTCCGCAGCTCGTCGATCAAAAACAGGTTTGACGGCTCGGTGACGGCAACCGTCAGCACGCCGCGAATCAAGAACAGCGGAAAAACAAGGTTCTTCTCGATGTATTCGCGCGGCAAGACCTCGACGATTTTGGGATCGGCCAGCCGCGGCTCCAGCTTAGCGTAGGGGAGCAGGTAGACGGCGGCGAGCGCCTCGATCACCTGGTCTTCGGTGCAGATCTCAAGCTCGGTGAGCACTTCGCCCAGCAGCTTCGCGCCGCCATGCTTCTTCTGATGGTCGAGCGCAAGTTGCAACTGTTCGACCGTGCAAAAGCCACGCTCGATCAGGATGTTGCCAAGTCGAAGATGTCCGCCGACTGTAGTTGCCATGAGGGGGAGTTTCGTTGGTGTCGAAACGGCGTTCCCCTCTCCCTTGGGGAGAGGGAGCACTAGCTGAAACTGCGAACCGCGTCGATCACGGAGTCGAACACTTCGAGCTGCTGATCGAGGCGGGTGATTTCCAGGATCTTGCGATTGGCTTCGACGGAGGTCGAAATCTTCAGGTCGCCGCCAAGGGCCTGCAGGGCTTCTTGGGCGTTGAGCAGCGCTTCGAGACCGCCGCTCTCGACCGTCTCGGTGCCGTTCATGTCGACGACGACCTTGGTCCGCTCGAGCGACGACAGGAAGTTTTCGAGCACGTCGGCCCCCTCAGAGCCCAGCTCCTCGGGAGTGTGCACCACGATGGTGTCGCCGAAGATTTCGGTGGGGAGTTTCATGGGAGGCTGTATCGTCTTGAGGTCAAAGTTCGGGCTTCAGAGGCGTGTCTCCGTCCCAGACGCGAGCCTGGGACGAACCATCCGCGAGGCTCTGCCTCGCCAGCCCCGCGAGCGGACGCTCCACCCGCTACGCCTTCGCCATCTCCGCTTCGCGTTCGTTCAAAATCGTCTCCACGCGCTCAAACAACTCGCGCGGGCTGAACGGCTTGGAAATCAGCGCCAAAATGCCGAACCGCTCGCGCAGCTCGTCCGTCGACAGTTCAAAACCCTTCGCGCTGAGCATGATCACCGGCAGGCGATAGGTCGCCAGTTCGGTCTTCAACCGCTCAGCCAATTGCAAGCCGTTCATCCGCGGCATCTGGCAATCGGTAATCAGCAAGTCGGGCGTCTGCTGGCGAATCAGCTCCCAGGCTTCTTCGCCGTCGCCGGCGGAAATCACTTCGTAGCCGGCCCGTTTAAACTTGAACTCGGCTGCCTTGAGGATGTGCAACTCGTCGTCGCACAACAAAATGCGTCGGCTCATCTCAATTACCTCGCTGCCTTCCGGCATCTCTCAAACTAAGCGCTCAATTGCCCCAACCCCGGCAGAACCACGCCGAACGTGCTTCCCTTGCCGAGTTCGCTTGCGACTTCGATTCGCCCCGCGTGAATGTCTTCGACGATGTGCTTCACGAGCGGCAAGCCCAGCCCCGTGCCCGGCGCCATCTGCTGGTCCTTCTTCACCCGATAGAACCGCTCGAATACTTTCTCGCAGTCTTCCGGGCTAAGCCCCACGCCCGTATCGGCCACTTCGAACACGACCTCGTCGCCGCTCAGCCGGCTGCGGAACGTGACGGTTCCGCCGCACGGCGTGTACTTGATGGCGTTGGATAGCAGATTGATGGCCGCTTGCAGCAGCGTGTCGCGATCGGCGAGCACGCCCAGGTAGAGCGGGCTGAATTCGGTGATCAGCGCGATGTTCTTGGCTTCGGCTGCCGGCTGAACGACTTCGGCTGCCTCCTGAAGCAGCTCGTTGAGCGAACGGGGCTCTTTGTTCACCGCGACGACGCCCGCCTCGATCCGCGCCAGGTTGAGCAGGTTCTCGATCAACCGTTGCAGCCGTTCAGCCTGGGTCTGAATGACGTTGACGAACTCCTCGCGGGTCTGCTCATCCTCGGCTTCGCCGTCGGCAAGCAGTTCGACATAGGCCCGGATGCTCGACAGGGGGGTCTTCATCTCGTGGCTGGCCGACGAGACGAATTCGGCGTTGCGTTGCTGCATCGCCTTGTGGGCCGAAATGTCGGTCAGCACGAGCATCGCGCCGTGCAGGCTGCCGCGGTCGTTCACCGCTTCGGCTTCGCCGGCCTGCTGGAGCGTGCGAACGGTAACGCGGAACCACGCCTGCCGCCCTTCGACGTCTTTGAGCGTCAGTTCCGCGCTGCGCGACATGGGCGTCTTGCGCCGGCGAGCTTCGCTCAGCAGGTTGTTGAGTTCGGGATAGGCGGCTAGCGCGTCGTTGAGTGAATCAGAACCGCGCTCCAGCTTCAAGCCGAAGAACCGTTCCGCCGCCTGGTTGACGTGGAGCAGTTCGCCGAACGGGCCGACGGCGACAATTGGATCGGCCAGCCCCGAAAGAAGTTCCTGCAACTGATCGCGCTCCGCCGAAGCCCGCCGCGCGCGCACTTCTGCCGCCGCCCGGCCAATTTCGGCGTCTTCCGCGCGGGACGAATAGCCCGACACCGTTTCGCGCAGCCGATCAAACGCGGCGCGCAGCGGATGGCCGAGCGAAAGCGAAGGGAACGCGTCGTGCTCGCCGCTCTCTGGCAGCTGATGCGAATCGTTGCGGCGGAGCAAGTCGAGGTAGCGCAGGACCGATTTGTATTCGTTCTCCTGGCGAACCGAAATCACGCGCCAGGCAGCCGCTGCCAAAATGCAACCGCCGATCCAAATCGCCACGCGCGTCGCCGTGTTGACCGGAGCGATCGCCGGCTCGATTACCCAAGCCGCGCCGAGCGCCATGCACAGCAAGGCGAGCGCGCCCAAAGGCAATTCGTTACGGAGTCGACGAGCGGAAACCATTGAAGCGTCACGACCAGCGAAAGGTTACGTTCCCAACTTCCGCGCAGCGGCGCGGCTGC
>Ga0182737_1002264_pt1 | contig 16097 bp, 12 predicted proteins | sample eDN5th30CBELigOP_FD_128878 | JGI IMG/M metagenome (GOLD analysis project Ga0182737, IMG submission 128878) | Enriched Organic Plus compost microbial communities from Emeryville, California, USA - eDNA 5th pass 30_C BE-Lig OP (version 2) (version 2) ...
CAGGCTCGACCGGGGACACGCGTGTCGTCAGTGCTGAAGCGTCAGACGATGTGGTTCATCCGACGACGCTCGTTGACCAGAACCGCGGCGCCGAAGGCCACCAGGGCGAAGCCCAGGAGGAAGAACGGCAGCAGGTTCGGGGCACCGGCGTCGGGCAGAGCAGCCGTCGCGTCGGCGTCGGCGGCGCTGTCGGCGTCGGAGATCGCATCGGCGTTGGTGTCTGCATCGCTGCTATCGGTATCAGCGTCGCTGCTATCGGTATCGGCGTCCGTCACCGAATCCTGATCAGTCACCGTCGAGTCGGTGTCCTGATCATCGGCAGCGGCCAGCGTGTTCGGGCCGCACGCGGCGCGAGCCAGCGCGAGATGCGCACCCGATCCGAGCACGTTGACCTCCAGGGCCGTCACCTCGACCGATCCGTCAGCGTTGGTGACCTGCTTGTTGACCGTGCCGTTGAGGATCGGGCCGAGGGCGTCGCCCAGCGGATCGAGCAGGGCCGGACCGAGCTGGTCGAGGACCGTGTTGATCACCTGATCCTGGACGCCATCAATCAGGGGATCGAGTTCGCCGAGAATGCCCGTCAGCGTGGTATCGGACAGCAAGGTCGCCCTGACATCGTCCAGGACAGCGTTCACGATCTCCTGCGGCGCGACCGAGCCGACCAGGTGGGCGTTCGCGGTCAGATCGTTCACCGGCAGGACCGCGTCGACGATCTCGTTGCCGCCCAGTGATGCCTTCAGATGGGTATCGCCGGTGATGGTGGACGTCATGGTCGGAGTGCCATCGGCAGTGGCCGTGCAGCGAGCCTCAACGGCAGGCAGCTCCAACGTGACATCGACGACCCCGCTCAGCGCGTCCGTGACGTTGCTGATCACGAGCGACTGAACCTGGCCCAAGAGTGCGTCAAGGCTGGGGAGGCCCAACGTGGTGAGCACGGTGTTCAACAAGGATCCCAGAGCCCGGAGTGGGCCGTCCAACACGGTGCCGGTGTCGATGGTGGAGAGGTCGGTACCCAGCGTCGAGATATCGACCGACTTCAGGCTCAGCGCATCCGCCACCGCCGCATACGCTTCAGCCTGCGACGTGCCGGCCCGGCCGGACAGTCCCGTCGATGCGGTCTGATTGAAGGTGCCGGCGATATTGGCGACCGACAGGCCCGTGCCACAGGTGCCGGTGCCGTCAGTGACGGGGGTGCCGTCGGGCGACTCGGCGACGCACGACTTGCTGTCGACGATGCCGGTCAAACCGGTCGCAGTGATGGCGCTCGCGTTGCTCTGCGCAACATCACCCGAGGCGCCGTTGGCGGAGAACTGCACCGCGGCGGTCACGAGCAGCGTCGCCACGCCGACGGCGAGACTGTTCCTACCCAACTTCTTCATCGATACTCCAAATCCGGTGGTGTGACGGTATGAGGTCCTGCGATCGTCCGCAGGCGGGCACATCGGTGTCCGCAGCCGTTCGGACATGCGGACACCGATAGTCCTGACGCAGGGCAGACCGCGAATCTGACGCCGTTTCGTCCCGATCTCCGACCGTGCGGGTGTCAGCCGATCGAACGCTCGTCGTACACCCGTCCGTCGCGCGACAGCGTGACGTCGCCGTGAGGTTCGACGCTCTGCGTGACGGGGTCGGAGGCCAGCACCGTCAGCGTGACCGGCGGAGGTGGCGAACCCGTGTAGTCGAATGTGCAGGTGAACGGCGTGCCGGCGTCGGGGAAGTAGTAGTCGGTTCCGGCACCCACGGCTGTGCCGGTCGGCTCGCGGCAGATCCAGCCGGTGCCTGACTGCCCGGAGATGAGGACACCCGTATCGAAGGAGTAGACGACCTGCAACGGCCCCGGCGCGACCCCGGCGGTGTTGAGGCTGACGGTGACGTCCCACGGGTTGGACGTCGGGTCCCCGGTGGGTGATTTCGTCACGTCATCGATGGCCGGGCAGGCCGTGTGCTGTCCGAGATCACCCGCGAACGAGCGAGCTGCTCCCTCCGCGATCACGTACCCGGGCTGTGCTGTCGCGGTCACGCGCCAGGGCCCCTCCCGACCATCTCCGCGGATGAGCGCGTAGGTGATTCCCGGAGTCGAGGCCATCGTGAGCGAGCCGTAGACCCCACACGCCGCGATACGAACCGTCGTGGGCGCGACCGGTCGTAGCGGAACAGCCGACCGCAGATCTCTCGGAGGAGTCAGAACAGCGGCCGGACCGAACGGGATCCGGGGCTCGATGGGCAGCTGCGGACCGGGTCCGCCGGGGCCGATCCGCTCGGTTGCGTCGTGACTGGGGCCTTGCGCAGCCCCGAAGGCCCATGACAGCCCACCCGCGACGAGCACACCGACCGCCACCAGCGACGCGAGACGGGCGGCAGATCCCGGTCCGGTCGTCGACCGCCAGGCGCGCTGACCTCGGGGTGTCCGGCCTTGACCGGTCGACAGCGACGAGGCCGCCACGGTCCCGGTCGCGGCGGCGAGTGCGACCGGCAGCACGAGGACAGCGAATCGATCGTTGGTCGATTCCAGTGTCTCCACGGCTGCCGTGCACATCACGCAGTCCGCCACGTGGTCGGCCACCTTGCGCGATCCTCGCGAACTGAGAGTGCCGCGGACATATCGGCTGAGCCTGGGTCTCGCCCACGAGCAGGCCTCGCCTTGCGGCATGCCCTCGATGCGCAGGTCGAGATAGGACGTGCGCAAGGCCTCGCGCGCGCGATAGAGCAGGGAGGAGATGTTCGCCGACGAGGTCGAGAGCAGTGACGCGACGTCGGCCGGCTTGCGACCCTCGACCTCGACATGCCACAACACCTGCTGCCAGGGCTGCGGCAGGGCGGACCAAGCGGTCATCGCCTGGTCGTCGTCGACCTCGGCGAACAACTGGTCGACCGATGGTTCGACCTGGTCCAGGAGCCACGGCAGGTGCGACGAGGGTTGTTCCTGGGCCCGCCGCAGCGCATCGCGGTAGAGATTGCGGATCGTCATGTGCAGATAAGCGCGAAAGTCCTCGACCGGTCCTCGACCAGCGTGCAGCTGCTCCAAGACGCGCCGGTTCGCCTCGGCCACCAGATCGTCGGCGCGGCCGGGTCCCGCTAGCAGCGTGGCGAGTCGCGAGGCCGACTCGGCATGTGTCTCGAACAGTTGCTCCACGGCGCGGCTGTCGCCGGTACGCGCCCGCGCCAGGAGGCGTGACTCATCGCGTCTATCGTGTGGAGGTTGCAACGCCCCACGCCTCGACTACGCGGTCCATCATCAGTATCCGTTCTTCGGTCACGCGACATGCGATCCGTGCACAATGTAACCCGCGGCATCGCGGCCCGCACTCGTGCAGGGGCGTGAGATTCTCCTCCACGATTCGACGTGAATCTGCGTCAGAAACAGGGGCGACGAAACGTCTTGGATGGCGGCGGCCGGCCCGGCGTCCCCTGGAATTCCGCGACCCTGGCTCGGAATCGGTCCCCCCCAAGCTGGGGTGACCGCCGGGCCGGCCGCCCCGGCTCGCGGTCGGGCGTATCACGCACGAGGTACATCGTCCGTTCCGCAGAAAGCACGGACCGTTACGATCATGCCGTCCCCGCGGGGACATCGTCCGAGTCGAGAAAGCGCAGCGCGCTCGGACGGGTGCCTGAATCTCCCGAGGAGCCCCAACCCATGTCTCGCACTCCCGCTGGTTCGCGCGTCGCGCGTCACCGTTCGCTGTCCTTCGTCCTAAGTGCGGTGGGCGTGGTGATCGCCCCGCTGTTGGTTCTGGCGTCTCCTGCGTCGGCCGCGAACGTGCAGCAGACGTTCGACGAGGTGGAAGTCGTCGCGAATCCCGACAACTTCGACATCCGGACGCTCGAGAGCTCGATCGACGGATCGCAGGCGGGGTGGAGCAACGCCTGGATCGTGACCGCCAGCAACCAGGATGCCCCCGGTGTCGTCATCGACTACCGGTTCGACTCGCCGCAAGACGCGGTCACCGGCATCGCCGTGGCCAATAATTTCGGCAACATCACCAGTGACGCCGACGGGATCGGCACGGCGACGATCCAGGTGCTCGACAGCGAAGACCACGTGATCTTCACCGGACAGTTCGTAGGAGCCAACGGCGGTGCGGTGCAGACGCTCTCGTTCCCCGGTCGCCTCGACGACGTCGCGACCGTCCGGATGTCCGACATCACCAACCTCAACAGCGGTCCGGGTGCGCCGTACATCGGCTGGCGTGAGTTCTGGGCCCTGCAGGACGTGTCGACACCGAGCTTGAGCACCGTGGTCAATGCCGACGGCTTCTCCGACGACATCACGGTCGCCGATGCCGAGGGCTTCGGCGGCACGCTCGCCTGGAACCTGTACGGGCCGGTTCCGGCCGGTGCGGGTGGCGCCTGCGACGATGCCGACTGGGCGGGTGCACCCGTCTACTCCTCGGGTGATCTCGCGGTCTCCGGCGACGGCACCGTCACCGCGACACCGACACAGGGTCGACCCCATGAGGTGGGGTGCTACTCGTACGCCGCGGTGCTGAGCGGCGACAACTACACGGCGGATGCTCGCCATGAGGTGGGCGACCCGCTCGAGACCTTCATGATCGAACCGCGGCCCGAGTTGACGCTGACGAAGACCGCGACGGTCTCCGACGAGAACGGCAACGGCCTCAACGATGCCGGTGACGTGGTCAGCTACTCGTTCGTCGTCGAGAACACGGGCAATGTGGAAGTGTCCGATATCGAGGTCGCCGACGCGATGATCGGCGGAGCGACCTGTGACCCGACCACGCTAGGCCCCGGTGATCAGGCGACGTGCACGGGCAACCAGGAGCGGACGCTGACGGCCGATGACGCCCGGACCGGAAAGGTCGTCAACACGGCGACGGCCTCCGGCACGGCGAACGGTGGGACGTCGGTGACGTCGGAGGAGGCCACGGCGGTCGTGACGCTCGACGAGCCGAGCGCGGGGACCGGTAGGGGAGACGCATCCGACGACGGAAGCCTGCCCAGCGCCGGTGGACTCCCGCTCACCTGGCTGCTGGCGTCCGCGCTGTCGGTGCTCGCCGGAACCGCTCTACTGCTGCGCCGACGCTCGCCGGTCATGAGCCGCAAGCACGTGGCCGACTGAACCCGTCTCAGTCAGTCCTTCGTCCGCCCGCCCATGAGCCTGCGTAGCCGGGTTCGGGGGCGGATGGTCCGGCGGATCCTGCGCACGACACCAGGTGCAGCGGCGGCGGGTACCGGAGGTCGAGGTACGGGGAGCGTGATCGGCTCGGGCTCGTACGGTTCCATCCCCGCGTCGATCCGGCGCTCGATCTCGTCGAGCGCTGCCTGGACGTCGGTGGTGGGGACGCCTTCGAGCTGGGCCGGACTGAACCGCCACCAGCGCACCCGGAGCAGCCGCTCGATCGTGGCGTCGTCGAAGCGGTAGCGGATGATCTTGGCCGGGACGCCGCCGACGATGGCGTACGGCGGGACGTCCCTGGTCACGACGGCTCCCGCGGCGGCGATCGCGCCGTCGCCGATCGTCACGCCCCGCAACACCTGTACACGGGCGCCGAGCCACACGTCGTTGCCGATGACCGGAGCGATGCCGCGGAAGTCGCATTCCTCCTCCGGCACGCGTGTCATGCGGCCGGCGGGGTGGAACGAGAAGCGTCGATCGTTGTACTGGAACGGATTGCTGCTGAGCCACTCGACGGGATGCTCGTAGTCGCCGATGGACACCTGGTCGGCGATCGAGCAATAGCGGCCGATCGATTCCATCTGGACGGCCGAACCGTCGTGGAAGTAGGTGAAGGCGCCGACACGGGTGGGCGAGTCGAACTGGAACGATCCCATGAAGACCGCCGGTGGCTCGATGGTCACCTGGGCGCCATTGGCGTGCTTGATGCGCCGGTGGCCGCGGACCAGGAGTTCGGCGGCGGCGTTGTCGATCGGTTGGTTCCCCACGCGGTTCATTGTGCCGTCCGGCGCCGAGACCTGAGGTGCGGGCCGCGATGGGTGGAATCGCTGCACAGTGCCCCCGGCAGGATTCGAACCTGCGCACCCGCCTCCGGAGGGCGGCGCTCTATCCCCTGAGCTACGGGGGCCGAAATCGGCCGACTGCGGTGTGAGCCTACCGCACAGCCACTACGGTTCTGACATGCCCAATGTGCTGGTGGTCGACGACACCGGTTCCATCCGTCTGCTGATCCGCACGAATCTCGAACTGGCGGGATTCGACGTGGAGGAGGCCGTCGACGGGGAGTCGTGTCTGGAGCACCTGCGCCGGATCGACCGGCTTCCCGACGCCATCACGGTCGACGTCATGATGCCGCGTCTGGACGGCGTCGCGACCGTCACGCAGATCCGCAGGGATCCGAGATTCGACGACGTCGCGATCGTGATGGTCACGACGCAGAACCATCCCAGCGACATCCAGCGCGCGAACGAGGCCGGCGTCGACGACTACGTGATCAAACCGTTCGACCCCGACGCACTGGTGACCACGGTCCAGGCGGCGATCGAGGCGCGCCGGGCCCGCTCCTGATGGGCACACCCGAGCCTCCAGCGAAGAGGTCTGCCCGAAAGGCATGCCTGCCCGGCTCGATAGGCTGAGCCGGTGACTCCGGAACAGCTCTCGCTCGCGATCGTCGACGTCCTCACCGCCCTCGTCGAGGCCGGTGACGTGACGCTGCCTGACGGAGTCCCGGCCGAGGTCCGCGTGGAGCGACCCAAGGTCAAGGAGCACGGCGACTACGCCACGAACATCGCACTGCAACTGGGCAAGAAGGCCGGGGTGAACCCACGCGATCTGGCGCAGCTCGTCGCCGACCGGCTGGTCGGCGCCGAAGGGGTCTCGGCCGCCGAGATCGCCGGCCCCGGCTTCTTGAACATCCGCGTCGACGCGGGGGCGCAGGGCCTGCTTGCCGGCACCATCGTGGCGGCCGGTGCCGCGTACGGCCGTTCGAGCGACGGCGAGGGTCGCACGGTCAACGTCGAGTTCATCTCGGCCAATCCCACCGGTCCCTTGCACCTGGGCCATACCCGGTGGGCCGCGGTCGGCGACGCCATCGCGCGCGTCATCGAGGCCACGGGCGCTCAGGTCGCCCGCGAGTTCTACATCAACGACCGCGGTGTCCAGATGGATCATTTCGGCGCCTCGCTGATGGCCCGTGCGCAGGGTGAGGAACCGCCCGAGGACGGTTACCAGGGTGGCTACGTCGCTGATCTGGCCGCACAGGTCGTCGCCGCACAGCCGGACATCCTCGACCTGCCGGCCGACGAGCAGCTCGTCGCATTCCGCGAGGCCGGGTACGCCCTGCAACGGGCCGAGCACGAGACGGAACTCGCCGAGTTCAACACGCACTTCGACGTCTGGTTCTCCGAGCGCACGCTCCACGACACCAACGCGGTCGAGCACGGCTTCGACAAACTGCGCGAGCAGGGACGCCTGTTCGAGCACGAGGGCGCGCTCTGGATGCGGACCACGGACTTCGGCGACGACAAGGATCGCGTGCTGCGCAAGTCCGACGGCGAGCTGACCTACTTCGCCTCCGACACCGCCTATTACGTCAACAAGCGCGAGCGCGGATTCGACCCGTGCATCTACCTGCTGGGCGCGGACCATCACGGCTACGTAGGGCGGCTGTCCGCGATGGCCGCCTGTGTCGGCGACACCCCGGGCGAGCAGCTGCAGGTCCTGATCGGTCAGCTGGTCAAGATCCTCAGCGACGGCGAGGAACTCAAGCTGTCCAAGCGGGCCGGCACGATCGTGTCGTTGCGCGAACTGATGGACCTGATCGGGGTCGACGCACTTCGGTACACGCTGGCGCGCTATCCGGCCGACACCCCGCTGACCCTCGACGTCGCCGAGATGACCAAGAAGTCCAACGACAACCCGGTCTACTACGTCCAGTACGCCCATGCGCGCCTCAGCTCGATCCTGCGCAATGCCGCCGATCTCGGCATCTCGGTCGACGCCGACGGATACGACTCGTCGCTGCTCGCTCACGAACGCGAAGGTGCGCTGCTGCGGGCGCTGGCCGAGCTGCCGCGCGTCGTCGGCTGGGCAGCCGAACTGCGCGAACCGCACCGGGTCGCGCGGTATCTGGAGGACACCGCCGCGACATTCCACAAGTTCTACGACGAATGCCACGTGCTGCCTCGAGGTGACGAGGACGCGACCGACCTGCACCGGGCTCGCCTGGTGCTGGTGGCGGCGACCCGGCAGGTCATCGCCAATGGCCTGGGGCTGCTCGGCGTCTCGGCACCGGAGAGGATGTGACATGAGGTCTCACGAAGCGGGGGCGATCCACGGCCAGGCCGGCGACCGCGGCCCGGCGTGGCTGCGGATTCCCGAGGATCCCGATCAACTGGTGCCGCAGCTCTGGTCGCACAACGTGTCCAAGGTCGACGGCGTCCTGACCGTGGCGGGTGAGTCGGTGCTCGACCTCGCCGCCGAGTTCGGGACGCCCACCTATGTCGTCGACGAGGACGACTTCCGGGCCAGGGCGGGGGCGTTTCGCGATGCCTTTCCGGACGCCGACGTCTACTACGCGGGCAAGGCGTTCCTGTGTGTCGCGACGGCGCGCTGGGTCGCCGACGAGGGCCTGAATCTCGACGTGTGCACCGGGGGCGAACTGGCCGTTGCCCTGCGGGCCGAGTTCCCGCCCGAGCGCATCGGCCTGCACGGCAACAACAAGTCGGCCGCCGAGCTGCGGCGAGCCGTCGAGGCCGGGGTCGGCCGCATCATCATCGATTCGCTGGAGGAGATCGACCGGCTCGCCGACATCACGGCCGAGCTTGGTCGTACCGCGCGTGTCATGGTGCGCGTCACGGCCGGCGTCGAGGCGCACACGCATGAATACATCTCGACGTCGCACGAGGACCAGAAGTTCGGCTTCTCGATCGCCGACGGGGCGGCGCTCGACGCAGTGCGCAGGGTGTTGGCCGTACCGGGTCTGCGGTTGCTCGGTCTGCACTCGCATATCGGCTCGCAGATCTTCGTGACCGACGGCTTCGAGGTCGCGGCCCGCCGAGTCCTGCGGCTGCATGCGCAGATCGCCGCGGAGCTGGGTGTCACGGCTCCTGAGCTGGATCTCGGTGGTGGTTTCGGCATCGCGTATACGACCCAGGACGATCCCTCGACGCCCGAAGACCTGGCGCGCGGGCTGTTGAAGATCGTCGGAGATGAGTGTGCGGCGCTCGGTGTCGACGTGCCTCACCTGTCGCTCGAGCCGGGCCGCGCTATCGCAGGCCCGTCCACGTTCACGCTGTACGAGGTGGGTACCACCAAGTCGGTGGCCCTCGACGGCGGCGCGTCGCGCCGGTACGTGTCGGTCGACGGCGGCATGAGCGACAACATCCGTCCGGCCCTGTACGGCGCCGACTATTCGTGCACGCTGGCGTCGCGGCCCTCGGAGTCGCCCCCCGTGCTGAGCCGCGTGGTCGGTAAGCACTGCGAGTCCGGAGACATCGTGGTCAAGGACGAGTTCCTGCCCGGCGACGTCCGCGCCGGCGATCTGCTCGCGGTCCCGGGCACGGGCGCCTATTGCCGGTCCTTGGCCAGCAACTACAACCACGTCCCGCGCGCAGCGGTCGTCGCCGTCCGCGACGGCGAGGCGAGGCTCATCGTCCGCCGTGAGACCGAAGACGACCTCCTCGCCCTCGACCTCGGCTAGCGTGCCCCGAGATTTGCGCCGTTGTCGTTGCTTTGCCAAGAGACGAATCAACCACAACGGCGCAAATCTTGGCCGGGGTCAGACCTGGAGGCGGCGGGGGCCGGAACCGTCGGCGCCGAGGGCGTCGCCGGGGTTGTACAGCGTGCAGCTCTTCAGCGACAGGCAGCCGCAGCCGATACAGCCGTCGAGGTCGTCGCGCAGGCGCTGCAGCTGTTCGATGCGATCGTCGAGATCGGAGCGCCAGCGGCGCGACAGCCGGGTCCAGTCGGCCTTGGTCGGTACGCGGTCGTCGGGCAGTGACGCGAGGGCGTCTCGGATCCGGGCCAGCGGCACCCCGCACGACTGGGACACGCGGATGAACCCGATCCTGCGTAGGACGTCGCGTCGGTAGCGTCGCTGGTTTCCTGCTGTCCGGGTGCTCGCGATGAGCCCCTCGCGCTCGTAGAAGTGCAAGGCCGAGACGGCGACGCCGGCGCGCCGGGCCACCTCGCCCGGGGTGAGTTCGACCGTGATCGACATGGCCCGAGTGTACGGCTTGACCTCAAGCCTGGTTGAGGTTCTTGAATGGGGTCGTGCCGGCCCACCGAGGCCGCCAGAACGAGGAGAGGTGCGATGCGTGCCGTCCGGCAGCACGAGCTGGGAGGACCCGAGGTCCTGGTGCTCGAGGAGGTGCCCGATCTGGAGCCCGAAGCGGGGCAGGTGCGGATCGCCGTGGAGATATCGGGCGTGCATCTGCTCGACACGGTGATCCGGCGCGGCGAACACCAGGTGCCGACGGAACTGCCGATGACGCCGGGACGAGAGGTCGCCGGCCGAGTCGATGCAGTGGGTCAGGGGGTGGGCGAGGAGTGGCTGGGACGCCGGGTCGTGGTGCATCTCGGGATGTCCAGCGGCGGGTACGCGGAGCAGGTCGTCGCTGCCGTCGATTCCCTCCGCGAGATCCCGTCCATGCTGACACCAGCCCTGGCCGTGGCAGCCATCGGCACGGGTCGTACCGCGACCGGAATCCTCGACATCGCGCCGATCTCGCCCGATGACCGGGTCGTCGTGACCGCGGCGTCCGGAGGTCTCGGCGCCTTGCTCGTCCGCGAGGCGCAGCGGGTGGGAGCACGAGTTGCCGGGCTGGCCGGAGGGCCTGAGAAAATGCGCGTGGTCCGGCGGCTGGGTGCGGCGGCGGTCGACAGCAGAAGCGATGGCTGGGAGGGTGAGCTGAAGAACGTGTGGGGCGACGGCGCGGCCCCGACCGTGGTCTACGACGGGGTCGGCGAACCTTTCACGACTCCGCTGTACCGGATGCTGGCGTCCGGGGGTGCCCTGGTCAGCTATACCGGCGAGCCCGCCGGCGACGGCCTCGACGCGGCCGACCGGCGCTTCGTGCCGGTGCTCGGCCCGGCGATGCTGGCACGCCCGGGTGGGCTGCGCTCGCTCGAGGCCGAGGCGCTCGCGCGCGCCGCCGACGGGTCGCGCGTGCCGCTGGTCGGCGCCCCGTTCTCCGATGCGGTCGAGGCGCACCGGGCACTCGAGGCGCGCCACACGATCGGCAAGGTCCTGCTCGATCTGCGGAAGCGCACCTGACGTGGCGATCACCTCGACGCCCCGGCCCTCGCTGTGGACCGGGCGATACGGGCCCGCGACGGCCGGCATCTTCGCCCTCGCGTTCATGATCGCGTTCGAGTCGATCGCGGTGCTCACCGTGATGCCCGTCGTGGCGAAGGACCTCGACGGGTTGTCGTGGTTCGCGGTCTCGTTCGCGGCCCCCATGGCGACGGCGCTGATCGGGCTGACGATTTCCGGCAGCTGGTGCGACCGGGCAGGCCCGCTGCCGGCGATGCTGGTCGGCGTGGGCCTGTTCTCGGCCGGGCTGATCGTCGCCGGCCTCGCTCCGGTCATGCCGGTGTTCCTTCTCGGGCGCGCGGTCCAGGGGCTGGGATCGGGTCTGCTGGGTGTGGCGCTGTATGTCGTGATCGGCCGCGCATTCCCCGAGGATTTGCGGCCCAAGGCGTTCGCCGTGGTCACCAGCGCCTGGACGCTGCCCGCGATCGTGGGACCGCCTGCCGCTGGTTTCGTCAGTCACCAGGTGGGCTGGCGCTGGGTCTTTCTCGCGGTGCCGGCCGTCGCCGTCGCGACGGTCGTCGTCCTCTTCCCGGCGCTGCGCGCGGCCGGCCGGGGCGCAGGCGCACCGAACCCACGAACCGGTACGGCGATCGTGGTGGCTGCCGGTGTGCTGATCCTCGCGGTGGCGGGGCAGCGTGAGATCAGGCTGTGGCCGGTCCTGGCCTGCGGCGCGCTGGCCGTCGTGCTCGGCATCGGCCCGCGGCTGCTCCTGCCGGGCACCTGGTCCGGTCGCCGCGGCCTGCCGAGCGCGATCGCGACGCGGGGGCTGCTCTCGGCAGGGTTCTTCGGCGCGGAAGCGTACTTCCCGTTGTCTCTGGTGGAGCACCGTGGCCTCGGCACGGCGGCCTCGGGCGCGGTGCTCACCGGGGCGGCCCTGACCTGGTTCGGCGGCGCCTGGTCCACCGCGAACCTGTCCTGCTTCGCCGACCGGCGTCGCCGTCTGCTCGTCGCGAGCACCGGCGTGACGACCGCAGCAGTGACGGTGCTGGGAACCCTGACCGACCAGGTGCCGATCTGGCTGCTGGTGCTCGGCTGGTCGGTCGGCGGCTTCGGGATGGGCATGGGTGCTTCGACGCTGTCCTTGCTGGTCATCGACCTGTCGCCGGTCGAGCAGCAGGGAGCGAACAGCGCTGCGTTGCAGATCAACGACCAGCTCGTGCAGTCGACCGTCCTGGCGATCGGCAGCATCGCGTTCGCCTGGCTCCTCGCGGTCGACACGATGAGTGCGTACCTGGCCGTGATGCTCCTGGCGATCGCTCTGGTGCTTACGACGTTCTGGACCCAACGGCGGATCGAGTCCGCGCCGCTGTGAGCGTCAGCCGCCGCAGATCGCGATGCTGTAGCGACCGGTCGCGGTCTGCGAGGACGTCTCGACGCCGTCGACCGTGACAGAGCACGACGCGGTGCCGCCGCCGGGACCCAGTTGCACGGCGATCACTCCGCCTGGCAGCGGTGTGACGAACGTGCGGGTGACGGTCTGACCCGATCGTGTCACTTTCTTGTCGGACAACCCGCGATCACGCCACTTGTAGGCCCATTGCGACAGCGAGTCGGTCTCGATGCGCATCGTGATGGTGTGACGACCTGCCGAGCTCGTCGTGCCGGCGAGGGCCGCTTCCATCTCCGACCAATCCCGGGTGGTCGAGGGGGTCGTCTCGTCGGAGTCGTCGCCATTCGATTCGAGGTCGTTCTGCGAGGAATCGTCGGTCGGTGCGGCCGTGGCGCTCGGCCGCACGGTCGGCGACTCGTCGGACCGGGAGGCCACGATGTTGACGAGCGCCACGATCATCGCCACGGCCCCGATGACGATCGCCGCGACGGCGATCTTGTCCTGGCGGCGTCTGGACCGGCTCATTTCTGGTTGACCTCGTTCGTCACGGGAGGTCCCGATGCCCTCCCTCTGTCAGAGGTCAACGAGACAGGTCGGCCGGGGGTACGGCTCGTTCGAGCCTGTACCCCCCGGCCGATGTCCCGTCAGGCGATGTGACGTCCGGCCGCCCGCTTGCGCCGGACCATCATGAGGCCCGCGGCCAGCAGGGTGAGCCCGGCCAGGAGGGCGTACTCCACCGCGGCCGGGAGGCCGGTGCCGGGCAGGATGCCGGAGCCGTTGTCGTCCGAACCGCCGTTGTCGTCGTCGGTGCCGGGCGCGTCGACCGTGGCGCTGTCGGGATCGGACTCGACCGGGTCGCCGTTGAACAAGCCGTTCGCGGTGGCGACATTGACGATCTCCGAGCCGTCGGCGTCATCCTCGGTCACGGTGTACGGATCGGAGGTGAACAGGACGTCGTCACCGATGCCGAGGTCCGCCGAGGCCGGCGTGATGGCGACTCCGGCGTCGTCGAGGCGGTCGTCCTCGATCGCCACGTCGGTCAGGTTGGTGTTGCCGGTGTTGGTGACGTGGAACGTGTAGACGATCGTCTCGCCCTCGTCGGCCAGTCCGTTGCCGTTGACGTCGTCGAGCGCGGCGTCCTTGACGATCTCGAGCGAAGGGTCAGGCTCCTCGAACACGATGGTCGTCGAGCCCGGCTCCTCCAGCCCGGTCGTCGTGACATTGCCGGGACCGTTGACGAAGGTGCCGGCGCCGGTCGCCGTGACCGGGATCGTGACGGTGCAGGACGCGATCGTCGAGGCGATGCTGCCGTTCTCGATCACGATCGAGGTGGCGCCGTTCGCCGCGGTGATGTCGGCGGCGGCACACGTGGTGGTACCGGCGCCGGCGACCTCGAGGCCGCTGGGCAGATCGTCGGTGAACCCCCAGCCGGTCTTCTGGGCCAGCTCGCTGGTGTTGGTGATCGTGAACGTCAGATCGGCGCTCTCGCCGGTCAGCCACGGATCGTTCTTGGTCTCGAACGACTTGTCGAGCTGCGGCGTCGCGTCGAGCACGCGGATGTTGTCGTACGCGTGGTCGTTGCCGGCCCCTGATCCGTACCCGTTGCGCATCACGATGCCCAGCGACGTGCCGCTGAACAGGACCGAGGAGTCGGACGTGAAGTGTCCGGCGGTGTAGTTGACGCCGTCGACCGTGCGCGTCGAGGCGCCCGGATCGGTGCAGACGTTGATGGGCGAGTTCGTCGCGGGCAGCTCGTCGGTGCCGTCGTCGAGGAAGAACGAGAGCAGCGCCGCGCCGGCGCCGCAGTTGATCGACGCGGCGTCGACCGAGAAGGTCAGGAAGCGCGAGCCGCCGCTGATCGTGATCGGCGTCTCGGTCTCGAACTCGACATCGTTCGCCGCCAGCGGGAACGACGCATCCGGGCCGTTGGTGTACGCCGACACGACATGATTGCCTGACGAGTTCGCCTCGGTGCCGCCGTTGACCTGACCGAGCGCATTCGCCATGCGGCGCAGGTGGTTCACGGAAGCGGCCGGTGCGCAGCCCAGGCCGTCGGTCGCGGCCTGGCTGATGACGATGCCGTTGCACTTGGTCGGCTCGGTCCAGTAGTCGGACCCGGTGTACGTGGTGCCCGTAGCGCCGGTGTAGTCGCGCAGCGCCTGGCTGGCGTCGTCGGCCAGGCCGTTCTCGAAGCCTTCGTCGTAGACCACTGTCGGATCGCCGGGCACGCCCGGGGATCCGGGAGCGGCGCTCGCGCTCGTGGTGATCGCGCCCATTCCGGCAGCGGCGGTGATCAGGAACAGGGATGCGGCGAGGCCGACACTTCTGCGCACAGGAATCCTTCGAGATCGCACAGCCGAACACCGGACCATGGGAGTGATCGTGGGATCGGCGACGCCCCAGGAAAGCGTCGGGCCACAATCTAGGGGATGGCTGCGAACTGGAGCAAGCACCCCGGGGTGTCGCCGTCCGCCCCTGTCCAGATCCGCAGGGGAGTCCACGAGCCGAGGTCGTGCGCCGATACCCTGGACCGGTGAACGTCCCGTCGTCCGGCCCACGCCCGTCGCGCCCAGGAGCAGGTCCTGTGCGCATCGCCCTGTTGGGCTGTGGCGTGGTGGGCACGGAGGTCGCCCGGCTCTTGACCCGCGATGCCGCCGAACTCGGTCAGCGCGTCGGGGCGCCGGTCGAGTTGGTCGGCATCGCGGTCCGCCGCCTGGGCCGCGAGCGCGATCTCGACGTGCCCGACGATCTGTTCACGACCGATGCCAAGGCGCTGGTCTCCCGTCCCGATGTCGACGTCGTGGTCGAGGTCATCGGCGGCATCGAGCCGGCTCGCGACCTGATCCTGACCGCGCTGGAGCACGGCGCCTCGGTCGTCACAGCGAACAAGGCCCTGCTGGCCGAGGACGGCGCGACGCTGTTCGAGGCCGCTGCCAAGGCCGAGCGAGATCTCTACTTCGAGGCAGCCGTCGCCGGCGCCATCCCGATCGTGCGGCCGCTGCGCGAGTCGCTGGCCGGTGATTCGGTCAGCCGGGTGCTCGGCATCGTCAACGGCACGACGAACTTCATCCTCGACGCGATGTCCACGACGGGTCAGGGGTTCAGCGAGGCGCTCGACGAGGCTCAACGTCTCGGCTACGCCGAAGCCGACCCCACGGCCGATGTCGAGGGATTCGACGCGGCGGCGAAGGCCGCCATCATCGCCTCGCTGGCGTTCCACTCCCGGGTCACGATCGGCGATGTCCATCGCGAGGGCATCTCCGAGGTGACGGCGGCCGATGTGCGGTCGGCCGACGACATGGGCTGTGTCATCAAGCTGCTGGCGATCTGCGAGCGGCGTGAGACTCCCGAGGGCCCGGCCGTCTCGGCGCGCGTGCATCCCGCGATGATCAGCAAGGATCATCCGCTCGCGAGCGTCCGAGGCGCCTACAACGCCGTGTTCGTCGAGAGCGAGGCGGCCGGTCAGTTGATGTTCTACGGCCCGGGTGCCGGGGGAGCGCCGACGGCCAGCGCCGTGCTCGGCGACGTCGTCACGGTGG
>Ga0182737_1002271_pt1 | contig 16077 bp, 7 predicted proteins | sample eDN5th30CBELigOP_FD_128878 | JGI IMG/M metagenome (GOLD analysis project Ga0182737, IMG submission 128878) | Enriched Organic Plus compost microbial communities from Emeryville, California, USA - eDNA 5th pass 30_C BE-Lig OP (version 2) (version 2) ...
CAATTTCGGGTGCTGCTGGCATCCATGGCTCTTGCCGCCACATCCCTTTCAGCACAGCCCTCTATGCAGCTTGGCGCAGACCTCGCACATCCCAATGTGCAGGCAGATAAAAAAACCACGACTTACATTCGAGCATTGCTCACTGGAGCGGATGGCATCCAAATGGAAAAACGCAAACCCGTGAACGTGGCGATTGTCATAGATAAATCCGGCTCCATGAATGGCGAACGCATTGTCCACGCAAGACAGGCAGCCATTCGAGCCATTGATCTGTTATCCGCCGAAGATGTTGTCTCTGTCATTGCTTATGACAGCAAGGTTCATGTGATCTATCCGGCCAGCAAACTGGGCGATGCTAATGCCGTGAAGAAGGCGATTGAAAACATCAATGCCGATGGCAACACCGCTCTGTTCGCTGGCGTCAGCAAAGCCTCAGAAGAGCTGCGCAAGTTTAAGCAGGAAGATCAAGTAAATCGCATTGTGCTGCTGTCCGATGGCATGGCAAACGTGGGACCTGATTCCCCTGAAGAGCTTGGACGTCTGGGTACGGCATTGGCCAAGGAAAGCATCAGCGTCACCACACTAGGCCTCGGCTTGGGTTACAATGAAGACCTCATGACCGAACTTGCACTGCGTAGTGATGGCAATCATGCCTTCATCAAAGACAGCGAAGCACTGGCCAGTGTATTCGAAAATGAGTTCGGTGATCTCATGTCTGTTGTCGCTCAACGGCTGCAATTGAAAATCACCTGTGGTGAGGGGGTTAGACCTGTACGCACGCTTGGCCTGGAGGCGGATATCAAAGGCCAGGAAGTCGTGTATTCCTTCAATCAACTCTATGCAAAACAACAACGCTCCCTGCTGCTGGAAGTAGAACTGCCACCAGGCAAGGTTGATACCGATGTATTGGTAGCTGGAGTAAGCGTCACTTACTTTGATGCTGCTGCAAACAAAGATGAATCCGTTATCACCCGCAGCGTTGCACGTCGTGTTGACGATGAAACACGCATTGGCGCAAGTCTAAACAAAGAAGTCATGGAAGAAGTTGCCGTCATGATCGCTACAGAGAAAGAGGCTCTTGCCGTAAAACTAAGTGATGAAGGCAGACATGCAGAAGCCCTGAAGGCGCTCAATGACAACGCAGCCTGGACTGCCAGCCAGGCTGCAATCCTGAACTCTGACAAGCTAAACACCATAAACTTAGGGCAGGTGGAAAGGCAGACAAAATTCAAAGAAGGTGGTAGCAGCGCAAATGAAGCACGCAAGATGTCAAAAGAACTGGACTTCAGCAATCGCTCAAAAAATTCTATCCCCAGTAAAAAGTAGTCCCATTCGTGGCGCATCCTGTTAGTCTGACCTTCACCTTGTGATCCCATCGCGCTACACGCTTTTATTCCTGTTGCTGGTAGGCATTCCGCTGCTGCTGATTGGCTGGCTTGGCATCATGCTGGTCGGCCAGCAACGGGAGCGATCACAAAAACAATTCGCAGCCCTGGTGGAAGAACGGCTGACAACCCAACAACGCTTGATGAACGATGTAATTCGTCAGCTTGAATCAGAATTCGATCGCCTGCTGACAGACACACAACTGGACGAGACAAGTCTGTATCTGTTACCAGGAAAGCAGCCTCTGGTGCGACATGCTTTCCTGTTAAATGCCCGACAAAAACTTGTCTGGCCGCCCATAAATACACATCCCGAAAGCGAAGCCGCCGCTTTCAGGAGGCGCGCAGAAAGTGTCTGGGAATCAGGATTCAGAACCAGTCAGAATGATGAAGCTTCGGGTCAGAACTCTGACACTCTAAATCAAAGTGCATCCGCATCTGCATCTACACCTGCACTCATGTCAAAGTTTTCATCTTCCAACTGGTCAGTTCCCACTCAAAAATCAGAGGCTCCACTTTTACAAAAAACTCGCACCTCATCTATAAAAGGTAAGGGTATTAGCAAAGGCGGCGAGGATATCATGCCCAGCGGCTGGCATGTCTGGTTCTACGGCAATGGTCCACGCTTGATATTCTGGCAGGTTCGCCCCGATCAACAAACCGTCGGCGTAGAACTGGAAATGTCTGCCTTTCTCAGCCTGCTGTTTAACAAACTCTCCAGCGATAAATCCGCCCAAATCCCTGGCGTTATGCAACTGATCGGTGCTGATGGAAGAAGCATCCTGCACCAATGGGGCCATGGCGATATCAAGCGCGTACGCGGTTCCATGGCCCAGCGTGAATGCGCACTGCCACTGACCATGTGGCGTTTTAACTACCGACCTTCTCGCGAAGAAATGCCCACCTCACTCGAAGCTGTGCCCATCCTGCTCGGTTCAGGCGGTGCATGCCTTGCCCTCCTGGCAGTGGCTTTTTTGTTTCATCGCGAAAGCACACGCGCCAGACGTGAAGCAGAGAAGCGCGTGTCCTTTGTCAATCAGGTTTCACATGAACTAAAGACACCGCTGACCAATATCCAGCTCTACACAGAAATGGCTCAGCAACAGGCAGAGCATGGCGAGAATGAAACACTCCAGCGCCATCTGCATGTGGTGGAGGCAGAAACATCACGTCTTAGCCGTTTGATTCATAATGTGCTCACCTTTGCCAGACAGCAGCGCCATCAGCTCACCGTTAACAAACAACAGGTGATTGTAGATGATCTCATGCAACGCATTGTCAGCACCTGGAAGCCCTGTCTTGAGGCCAAAAACTTTGAGGTTCATCTGCAGACAAATGCCCCAAATGAAATCACCGCTGACCCCGATGCACTGGAGCAGATCATCGGCAACCTGCTCTCCAATGCAGAAAAATATGCCGCCGAGGGTCGCTATATCTGCATCACCACAAATCAGGAAAAGCATCACACTTTCATAACTGTTGAGGATCGCGGACCTGGCATTCCAAAGGACCTTCAGGAGAAGATCTTTGCACCCTTTGTGCGCGCACGTCACGACCTCAAAGAAGGTGTCAGCGGTACCGGCATAGGCTTGTCCATCTCTCGCGAACTGGCACGCCTGCATGGCGGCACGCTGACAGCTACCGACCTTCCACAAGGCATGCGCTTCGTTTTAACCCTGCCGACTTCCCACTAAGTCGAATCACCACTTCAGCCTGCCATGAAAATCTTGATTGCCGAAGATGATCAACATACACGCTCTGCCTTGTGTGAAGTTCTGCAAAGTGAAGGTTATCACACGCTGGATGCTGGCGATGGTAAAACTGCCCTGCGCTTATTTGAAGCCCATCAGCCGGATTTCATCTGCCTGGATGTGATGATGCCGCAGATGGACGGCTACGAAGTCTGCCGTGAGATCCGCAAGAAGGACGAAATGGTGCCTGTACTGTTCCTTACCGCCAAGGCGGAGGAAATCGATAAAGTGCTCGGCCTTGAACTCGGAGCCGATGACTACATGGCCAAGCCATTTGGCGTACGCGAAATCCTCGCCCGCATAAGAGCCATCACGAGGCGCACAGGTCTGTTAAAGAAAGTCTCAGGCCTGGATGAAAGTTTCATCATGGATGATCTGCGCGTATTGCCCGCAGAACTACGCGCGTATCGTGGTGAAGAGGAAATTGCGCTAAGTCTGCGTGAAGTGAAAATTCTAAAACTGTTCTGGCAGCGCAAAGGCAAGGTGATAGACCGCAACACCCTGGCAGATGAAGTGTGGGGCGTAGATTTCTACCCAGAAAGCCGCGCGCTAGATCAGCAAATATCACAGCTCCGTAAACGCGTGGAAAAAGACCCGGCGCAGCCACGCCTCATCCGCACCGTTCACGGCGCAGGCTACCGCTTCGAATAAAATAGGCATAAAGCACAAGCCTGCTTCATTTAATGCTGGCGAACTGTCACGTGGCAAAAACTTTCTACAAAATTCCAAGATTGCGGTCTCTGGCACGTGACGATTAACATAGCTCTCGTTTCCGCAACCCCTTCTATCTCAATTTCATGAACACTCCAAAATTTCTCCCTTGGGGCTTCACCGCCTGCGCATTGATGGCAGGCGCTTTCTTCTTTGTTAATCCGAAGGTCGCTCAGGGACAGAAGCCGGAGGACATTATAAAGCAGGCAAAGAAACTGATCAAAGATGGCAACTTCTACGAGGCCAAAGACAAGGTCGCACCCTTCCTCTACAAAGCTGATCCATCAGTATCCGCTGAAGCAGTCGCTGAGTTAATGGAGATAGGTTATCAGGCTCTCAGCAGACTGGGCCAGCCACAGGAACTGGATGCATTTCTTGAATCCACATTGAAGGCGCACCCTGAGAACTGGCGTGTCTTAAAGCAGGGCAGCCAGTGGTTGCTTGCCAGTGGCGGACATGGAAGCCTGGTGGATGGAAAGTTCATGCGCCAGCGCTGGGATGGGCAGCGGGCGAACTCCGCAGATCGCGACCGTGTTCAGGCATTGAACTGGATGCATCACGCCGGGGAACTCATTGTAAGGGACGCTAACACCACCGCTGCACAGCGAGCAGAACTCTTCATGTCCGAGGCAAACCTGTGGCTGCAGGGCCGCGCCGCATGGCAGTTACAAAGTCTTACTGACCTGAAAACACTGCCTGAGATTGAGATCGTGGAAGGTGGCCGCGGACTTCCCTATCCAGGTTGGGGCCGTGGACAGGGCGATACCGGCTATCCTTCTGATGCAGATGGCAATCCCGTTTATTTCAAACTCCCTGCCACGTGGGAGGCTTCCTCCAATGATGGAGAACGCTGGCGCTTTCTGCTCAAACGCGCCGCTGATACTGATGCTGCTTCGGCTCCCAGGGCATCATTAATGTTTGCCCAGCAGCTCAGCGCCTGGCTGGATGTTTCGACATTACGCAACAGCCCTGTATGGCCGCTCATCCTACAGCGCGATGAGAAAGCGGGTCAAGGAGACGTGAATCAAAGCATCGTTGATCTGCCCTCCTTGAAGGAGAACGAAACCATCACACGCCTCGCTACAGGCATCAAGCGTTACACCTTGCCTGATGAATTCAATTTTATGGGTCTGCTTAAAGAGCTAAGCACGGGGGAAGGAGATGAAGCCTATGCCGCGCTGGCTCTTCGCGCCACTGTCTTTGAAAATCGTCGGCAGCGCAAGCAGGCGGCTGAGACGTGGCAGGCCATTGTGCAGCGCTTTGATGACAAAAACAGAAAGGCTGCGGCTAATTCCCGCCTTGATCAGATTCGCGGCAACTGGGGCAAGCTGGAACCTCAGGAAACCCAAACCGCTGGTGATGCTGCCAGAATTGCTGTCGTGTTTCGCAATGCTGAAGCCGTGTCATTCACCGCACGTCCCATCAAGGTGGATAAACTCATGGAGAGAGTGCGGAAGGACTACCGCGATCTTGCCGGTGGCAAGGCGCTTAAAGGGAAACGTGAATGGCACTGGCTGACACAAGTGTTCAGCTCCATCTTACAGGGAGAACATAACATCAGAGAAGATGAGATAGATAAGTTCCTTGGTGATGTTATGGCGGAGTGGAAGCTCGACTTACAACCTGCCGCTGATCACGCTGACCGTCGGGTTATGACAGACTCGCCCCTTCGTGATGCGGGCATCTATCTTGTTGAAGCCAAGTTCAAAGATGGCAACTCCACCCGCGCCATTGTTGAACTGGTGGACCTGGTCTCTTTCCTGAAGCCCAGGCTTGATACCGCTGGCCAGTGGGGTTTTGTATCTGACGCCAACACAGGTGCACCTGTCGCCAATGCGGAAATCAATGCTTTTGGTTATCGCTCCGATTACCTGGATCGCGGTAACCAGCCTAAACAGGTTTGGTACGTCACCGAACAGCACTTGCGCACGGATGATAAAGGCGGCTTTACTCTGGGACTTGATGATCAGGAGCGTCATCGATGGTTGCTGGAGGTAAAGGCCGCTGATGGACGCACCGCAGTGCTTGGTCTTCAATATTACTACTGGGCAGCTTACAATCGCAATCGCGAAGACTATGAGCAACAGCGTGTCTTCGTCGCCACAGACCGCCCTGTTTACCGCCCCAATCAAAAGGTCTATCTCAATGCCTGGGCACGCCGCGCCACTTATAAAGAGGGCAGCAGTGGCAATGAATACGCAGACCGCCGCTTCACCGTCCGCATTCATGATCCGCGCGGCGAGAAGTTACTGGAACAACAAGGATCACTTGACGCTGAGGGCGCTGCCTCCGTTGAATTAAGCCTCGCTGAAAACGCCACCCTCGGCGCCTACTCCATCCACTGGCAGATTGATAACATGCAATCTGCCGGTAGTGGCTCCTTCAGAGTTGAAGAATACAAAAAGCCAGAGTTTGAAGTTACTGTTAAAACACCTGAGAAACCCATTCTTCTGGGCGAGGCATTTAAGGCTACCATTGAATCAAAGTATTACTTCGGCGGCGCTGTAACAGATGCCAAGGTGCACTACAAAGTAGAACGTACCATCCATGAGACATCATGGTTTCCAGTGCGGCCATGGGACTGGCTTTATGGCCCGGGCTACTGGTGGCGTAACTATGACTATCACTGGCTCAACGGTTATTCCAAATGCATCACCATCGCCCCGCCATGGTGGCCACGCAGCTTTGATCCACCAGAAGTCGTCGCTGAAGCCACAGTCCCCATTGGCCCAGATGGCAAACTGGAAATCCCGCTCGATTCAGCACTCGCCAAGGAACTGCACGGTGACAAAGATCACCGCTACCAGATCACCGCAGAGGTCGTCGATTCATCACGTCGTATGATCGTTGGCACTGGCTCAGTGGTTGCTCCCCGCGAACCCTATAAAGTCTATGTGTGGATGGATCGCGGTTATTATCAGCCAGAGGCTGAGGCTAACCTCAGCTTCACCGCTCGCACTCCCGATAGCCAGCCAGTGAAAGGCAAGGCTAGGGTAAAAGTTTACTCCGTGACTTACGCCGAGAATCAGGAGCCTAAAGAAGAAGAACTGGGTGCCTTTGATCTTGAAGTAAAAGATGAACAACCCGGCAAACAACGCCTGCAATTCCCAAAGGCAGGCCAGTATCGCCTTGAAGTATTATTCACCGATGAAGCAGGACATGAAGTACAGGGCACCGCTTACACATCCGTAAGAGGTGATGCCGATGACAAACAAAACAATGGTAAAGACCTGCGCTTCCCCGACCTCGAAGTCATCGCAGAGAAAACAGAATTTCAACCCGGCGAAGAAGCCAGCTTCTTGATCAATACCGACCAGGAAGGCGCCACCCTTTTGATCTTTGAACGCCCGTTGAATGGTGCTTACTCCAAACCCAAACAAGTAACCCTTTCAGAAGGTAAGAGCACTAACTTCAAGCTGAAGTTAGACTCAGAGGATCAACCCAATGTTTTCCTTGAAGTCGTCACTGTCCATCATGGCAAGGTGCACTCTCAAGTTGTCCAGGTCCCAATCCCACCAGCCAAACGCATTGCTGATGTCGAACTAACTCCATCGAACGAAACCTATAAGCCCCAGGCGGAAGGTAACATTCAAATCAAAGTCACCAGACCTGACGGCAAGCCCGTAGAAGGCCGTGTCCTTTTAACAGGCTATGACAAGGCCCTGGAGTACATCTCTGGCGGTTCTAACATCCCCGAGATTCGTGACTTCTTCTGGGGGTGGAAACGTCATCATAATCCTCAACTCATCAGCTCACTTCAAACGGTAAGACCTTACATCTCACAAGAAGGCACCCAGTGGCAGCCGATTGGTGTGTTCGGTAATAACAACTTATACTTTGGCGGTGGCTTTGATGATCGTAGCTCTGTTGGCATCGGTGGAGCTAGATCACGGGGGATGATCTTAGATTTTGCCTCGCCACAATCCATGGCCGCGGCAGCACCAGCCGATGGATTTGCACTTGCACCCGCGGAGGCACCAGCAGCACGTCAGATGGCCAAGGCTGAAAAGAAAAGCATGGACGCTCAATCCGGTGGCGCTTCCGCTGAAGCAGAGCCGATGATCCGTCAGGACTTCGCCGATCTCCTCATCTGGAACACCATGGCAAAGACCGATGCCAATGGCATCGCCTCCATCCCCATGAAATTTCCTGATGATCTCACCACGTGGAAACTTAAAGCCTGGGTGCTTGGACCCAACTCAGAAGTTGGGGAAGCCCAGGTAGAGGTTATCACTCGCAAGGATCTTCTCGTGCGTCTTCAGGCTCCGCGATTCTTTGTCGAGAAAGATGAAGTCGTTATCTCTGGCATCGTTCATAACGATCACAAAGATGCACAACAGGTAAGAGCCGTGCTTGAACTCGATGGCAAAACGCTTGCTCCGATTGATGATGCAGACGTGGAACAACGCGCTGAAGTTAAATCCCATGGCGAACATCGTTTTGACTGGAGAGTTAAAGCCCTGGCTGAAGGCGAGGCAAAGATTCGTATCAAGGCACTCGCAGCGGCTGAAAGTGATGCTGTGGAAAAAACATTCCCGGTCTTTGTTCATGGTATGGAACGCCTGGATGCCTGGAGCCTCGCAGTATCGCCCGATCAGGCAGAAGGTTCTGTCACATTCCATGTGCCTGATAAACGCCGCCCTGCACAGACACGGCTTGAAGTCCGTTACAGTCCCAGCCTTGCCGCAGCCATGGTGGATGCGCTGCCATTCCTCATCAGCTATCCGCATGGCTGTACAGAGCAGACACTGAATCGCTTTGTTCCAACCGTCATCACTCAAAGCATACTGAAGGATCTCGGTTTGGATCTTAAAGCCATTCGCGACAAGCGTAATAACTTAAACGCTCAGCAACTCGGTGATCCAAAACGCCGTGCTGAACAGTGGAGACGCTGGAAGGATCAGGAGCCAGTCTTCAATATAGAAGAGATGCAGAAGATGGTGTCCGCTGGCATTCAGCGCCTGCAGTCCATGCAATCAGCCGATGGTGGCTGGGGCTGGTGGCCAGGTGCTTCAGAAGGCAGCGCACACATCACGGCTCAAGTGGTTGAGGGCTTGCTGCTGGCAAAAGCCACTGGTACGGATGTTCCGCAGGATGTCATAAACGCTGGTCTCCAGTGGCTGGAACGTTATGAGTCAAGTCAGCTTCAACGCCTCGCTCTTCCAAAGGAAAACAACCAGCACAAACCATGGCCTGATAACATCGATGCACTGGTTCACCACATCCTCGTCACTGGTGGCCAGGGTAATGATAACATGCGTAAACAACTGTTTGAGCATCGCCTGAAATTATCTAAAGCCACACAGGCTCGCGTCGGTGAAGCCTGTCACCTGAAAGGTGAAGCAGACCGTCGTGATATGATCGTTCGGAATCTGGAACAATATCAAAAGACCGATGCTGAAAACCAGACCGCCTGGCTGGATTTCGGCAACGATCATCACTGGTGGTACTGGTTCGATGACGAAATCGAAACGCTGGCCTCGTACCTGAAACTTCGCCTAACTCGCGATGCCAAAGATCCAATAGCTCCACAACTGGTGAAGTACCTGCTGAACAATCGTAAGAACGGCAGCTACTGGCGCAGCACCCGTGATACAGCGGCGGCCATCAACGCTCTCGCCACTTACTTGAAGGCCTCCGGTGAACTTGCTCCAGATATGCAGGTGGAACTGTGGATGGATGGTAAAAAGCTAAAGGATATCACCATCAATAAAGACAACCTTTTCAGTTATGATCACTCCCTCGTGTTGTCCGGTGAGGAACTCACCAGTGGGGATCATAAACTGGAAATCAAACGCAAGGGTGGGGGAACACTATATGCCAATGTGTATCTCAGTTGCTTCACTCTGGAAGATCATCTCCGCGCCGCAGGCCTCGAAGTAAAAGTTCAGCGCAACCTGTACAAACTGGTGCCTGAAGATACCAAAGACCTCGTTGCCGGGGCCCATGGACAGGCGCTCACTCAAAAGGGCTCAAGATATAAACGTGAACCCCTGCCAGCCGATGCCAAAGTCGTGAGTGGTGACTTGATCGAAGTCGAGTTAATCGCTGAAAGCAAAAATGACTATGAGTATCTTATGCTGGAGGATTTCAAACCCGCCGGCTGTGAAGCGCTTAACCTGCAAAGCGGTTATGTCTGGGATCAGGGGCTGAATGCCTACCGTGAGTTCCGCGATGAAAAAGTCAGTTATTACATCGAGAACCTACCGCGTGGCACGCATAGCATGACTTACCGGCTGCGGGCAGAAATTCCCGGCCAGTTCAGCGCTCTGCCTTCTGTCATCAGCGGCATGTATGCCCCCGAATTAAAAGGCAATGCAGAGGAGCGAACAGTAAGTATTGCCGATTCTGTAAAATAAGTGCGCACGGGGATAAGTTAATCCTAACACCCGTCCGCTCTATGTCATCTACCTCCCACTTTGATTGGATCGTAATGGGTATAGTTCCCGTAGGCATGCTGGATAACTAACGACCCATTTTCAACGGTTTATGGTATAACTTTATCATTCAAGTATAAGTCCGTATATCATGATGCCTGGAGATACCACCGCCCAAGTTCCCGCTCAGGTTCAGACCGCTCCGCCAGTCAGCGCAGTCAGCGTCATCAACATGCTGCGCAGCACCCAACAGCATCACATCATGCTAAGCTCCATGGCAGATCAAAAAGCCAGCTTTCTGATCGGCGCCACAGTGGTGACACTTACACTGGTGCTGGGTCAGTGGAGCAGGGAAGGGCAGATACACTGGCCATTGGTCTGTCTCGGGGCTGGCTGCCTCCTGTCAGGTGTTTTTGCAGCCCTGGCTCTGTTGCCAAGATCACAACCCGTCAAACCCGAAGCCTTGTCATTCAACCCACTGTTCTTTGGCCACTTCACTGAAATGGATGAACAGGCTTATGTGGCCGCCATCCAGCGCATCATTGAACAGGATCGAACCATTTATGACAGCATGGCCCGCGACATCCATCAAATGGGCATGGTTCTACGCTACAAAAAATTCTTCTATCTCGGATGGGGCTACCGCTGCTTTATCACCACCCTCATTGCGACATTACTCGCCGCCATGATTCACTTTTACTAAATATATGTTTGTAACTCATTGATAATTAATGAGTTACAAACTTTAGCCTTATTTTAACTCAGGTTCAGCAGATCTCCAGCACCTTCGCCACTACGACATCAGGGTAGGGGAGCTGCATCTTCTCAATCGGTGGACTATAGAAAGCCGGGGTATCAATCGAGTTCACACGTTGAACCGGAGCGTCCAGATCATCAAAGCAATGTAGCTGGATCATCGCCGCCAATTGGGCTCCAACCGACAGGAACGGTTTGTTTTCATCCACACAAATCACACGATGGGTCTTGCGAACGGATTCGTAAACGGTTTCCTCATCCAGCGGGCGAATGGTACGCAGGTCAACGACTTCTGCACTGATGCCATGCTCTTCTTCAAGAATTTCGGCAGCTTTCAAACAGGTGATAACAGCCCGACCATGACAGACCAGGGTGACATCTGTACCCTCACGCTTCACATCAGCCACACCAAGAGGGATCACCAACTCGCCGTCTGGCAGTTCACTGTTTTCTGGAACATCCCACTTCTCACCATACAGAACAGTGCTCTCCATGAACATGACAGGATCGTTGTCCCGGATGGCTGCTTTCAGCAGACCTTTGGCATCATACGCGTTGGAAGGAACCACACACTTCATGCCAGGGAAACTGGCCATGATGTTTTCAGGGGTGTGTGAGTGAGTAGCGCCGACGCTGGTCCCACCATTGGCAGGCCCACGAATCACAATCGGACAGTTGATCAAACCCCCAGACATATACCGGACCATCCCGGCGTTGTTGATGATCTGATCCCAGGCGACGGTATAGAAACTCCAGAACATCAGTTCCATCACCGGACGAACTCCGAGCATTGAGGCGCCAACGCCCATGCCGATAAATCCCGCTTCACTGATGGGAGTGTCAATAATGCGTTTGTCACCCCATTTGTCCCAGAGTCCTTCTGAAACTTTGTAAGCGCCGTTGTACTGGGCGACTTCTTCACCCATCAATACGACCATCGGGTCACGGGCAATTTCTTCATCAAGGGCTTCACGGATCGCGTGACGGTAGGAGAGCTGGCGCATGGCAGGGAGACAAAAAAAGAAAGGGATCAGTAAAAGTAGGAGTTCAACCTGGATCGAATGGATACAAAGGAGTCGGACAAAGATTCACCCATCAGTCGTTAAAGAAATGACGGCCGGTGGAGCCTGCTTCAGTCCCGTTGTCAACCTCCCAGTAAACATCGTCAAACATTTCGGCTGGTTCTGGGAATTCACTTTGGTCAGCAAAGGTGGCGGAGTCTTCAGCTTCCTTAAAAGCGGTTTGATCAATCTCCTTCGCCTCTTCTTCGGTAAGCACACCTTCTTTCAGCAGATGATCGCGGAAGATGTTGATCGGATCATGGTCACGCTGGTAACGCTCGATTTCATCCTTGGTACGGTAGCCGTCCTTATGTTTGGAGTCCGCTACAGAGTGCCCGTAATAACGATACGTGGTGATCTCCAGCAGCGTCGGTTTGCTCTCATTATGGGCTCGCTCTACTGCAGCCTGCACACGGGAGCGAACTTCGTAAACATCTTCGCCATTCAGAAGCTCCCAGGCCATGCCGTAACCTTCCGCACGTTCAGCAAGGCAGCTTGGATAGGCAGAGGAACGCTTCTGGCTGGTGCCCATGGAGTAGCCGTTGTTTTCGATAATGAAAATGACCGGAAGCTCAAAAAGCGCAGCCAGGTTCAGGCTCTCATGAAAAGCACCTTGGTTCACAGCGCCATCACCCATGAAAGTCATGCAGCAGCCTTTCTGCTCCTTGTACTTCACACCAAAAGCCAGGCCGGTGCCCAGAGGAGTCTGCCCCCCAACAATGCCATGTCCGCCCCAATAGTTTTTATCAGGTGCAAAGTAGTGCATGGAACCGCCCTTGCCTTTGGAACAGCCAGTGGCTTTACCGTAAAGTTCAGCCATGCACTCATTCATGCCCATCCCCACAGCCAGGCCATGCCCGTGGTTACGATACGCAGTGATCATATGGTCGTGTTCACCCATCAAAGATGCGCAACCGACAGCTACTGATTCCTGCCCAATATAAAGGTGGAGGAAGCCCCCCATTTTCTCAGCGTTGTAGTACTTGAGCGCGACCTGCTCGAAACGACGAATGCGGCACATGTCGCGGAAGATTGCAATTTTGTCTTCCTTGCTCAGCGCCTTGTTGATGGGGGCGTCTTTGTGTTTGATGGATTTGACGGCTGCCATGATAAGAAATTGAGGCTGTGACTGTAGGCGGCTGGCGGGCAATGGCAAGGAAGGATTACATCCCCTTCATGGATCAGGCACATACAGCGTCACATACCCTATACCGCAGAATCTGTTCCACGTGGAACATTTTGCCCACTTCCCACTATGTGGTAAAGTATCCTCTCTATCCAATGTCCCTCCCTCAGAAATCCCTTTTTACCTACCCAAAGCATTACGACGTCATTGTCTGCGGCGCCGGCCATGCAGGTGTTGAAGCAGCCATGGCTGCCGCACGCCTCGGAGCCTCCGTCGCCATGCTCACCCAGAATCTGGATACCGTCACTCAGATGTCCTGCAATCCGGCCATTGGAGGACTGGCTAAAGGCCATGTGGTCAGGGAGATTGACGCTCTTGGTGGGGTCATGGCTTCCAACACCGATGCCACGGGTATTCAGTTCCGGATGCTGAATGCCAACAAGGGACCAAGCGTCCAGGCCCCCCGCGCACAGTGCGATAAGAAAGCCTACCAGTTCCGCTTGAAATGGCTGGTCGAAAATCAGCCAAACCTTGACATGCATCAAGGCAACGCCGCTGAGATCCTCGTCGAAAATGACCGGGTCGTAGGCGTCCGCACTTCTCTAGGGGTAATCTATCCCTCCAACTCCGTCGTCATCTGCTCCGGCACCTTCATGCGCGGCCTCCTCCATGTCGGGCTCCAGAACCAGTCAGGCGGCAGGATGGGGGACACCATCTCTACTTTGAGCGATTCCCTTCGTGAGCTGGGCTTCGAGGTCGAACGATTCAAGACGGGCACGCCATGCCGTATCAATGGCAGGAGCATTGATTACAACCTCTGCGATGAACAACCCGCCGACAACCCACCCCCACGCTTTAGCTACCTCAGCGGTGTAGTTCCCGACGACGATGGCCTGTTCACCCTGAACCGCTGGCAGGAAAACATGTTCCACGTGGAACAAATTCCCTGCTGGATGACCTACACCACCCAGGAAACTCACGACATCATCCGCGCTAATCTCGATAAAAGCCCCATGTATTGTGGTATCATTGAGGGCGTAGGCCCAAGATATTGTCCCAGCATCGAAGACAAGGTCGTCCGTTTTGCCGACAAATCCAGGCACCAGGTCTTCCTCGAACCCGAGGGAAAACACACCAATGAGTACTACGTAAACGGGGTGTCCACCAGTCTCCCGTTTGAGGTACAGCTCCAGTTCATCCGCAGTATCCCTGCTCTCAGGAATGCCGAAATCATCCGCCCCGGCTATGCCGTGGAGTATGATTACTGCCCGCCCACCCAGTTGCAGAACACGCTGGAGACTAAAAAAGTAGAGGGCCTATACTTCGCCGGACAGATCAATGGCACCTCCGGCTACGAGGAAGCCGCCGGCCAGGGCCTCCTGGCAGGGGCAAATGCCGCCCTTAAAGCCCTCGGCCAACCACCCTTTATCTTACAGCGGAGTGAAGCCTATCTGGGCGTTCTGATTGATGACCTCATCACCAAAGGCGTCACCGAACCCTACCGGCTCTTCACCAGCCGCGCAGAATTCCGTCTGCTTCTCCGCCAGGACAATGCCGACCTCCGCCTCTATGAAAAAGCAAAACAAGCAGGATTAATCGACCCGTTCCGTGCGGACTACACCGCAGCCAAAACAGAAACATTGAAAGCCCTCCACAGTCACCTCAAGGAAGCTGCTCATGAAGGACTCAAACTCCACCTCTGGCTGAAGCGCCCAGAGAACCTGTGGCACAACCTCCCAGCAGAACTCACTCAAGGCTACAATGCCGAACTCTGGTCCATCGCTCAAAACGACGTGAAATATGCCGGCTATATCACCCGGCAGGAGGACCAGGTAAACCGTGCCCTGCGCATGGAAAACGAATCCATCCCGGACTGGCTTGAATATGAAAAACTCCAGGGTCTAAAAAAAGAAGCCCGGCTGAAGCTCTCCACCATACGCCCTGCCACCTTCGCACAAGCCTCCCGCATCCAAGGCGTCACCCCATCAGACCTCGCCGTCGTCAGTATCGCCGTTAAAAAAGGCAAACGTAACGAACCAGCGCCAGCAGCTATTCCACTGCCTGCCACCGACCCCGCCAGCTAACGCTACCAATAAAAAAAGCCCGTCGTACAAGACGGGCTTCCTTTGTTTGATAAACACAGATCTCGGTAGTTCAACCGCAGCGCCGATCACATTACGGCACCAGGAACACATCACCAGTCCGTGGATCCCTGGCTTTCTGCCCCGGCTCCAACCCGCGAACATCCAGCATGTTCTCTGAAGTCTGCTTCGAACCAGGCGGATAGACAAAGCCGTTCTTGTTCGGGACCGGTGTCGCATACTGAGCTTTCTTCTCTCCAATATTGTTCGAAACCGTTCCATCGCTCTTACTGCGACCAGTCACAGAACTGTCATCCTTGTTAGAAGACCGGTTCCCAGTCGCATTCGAGCCCGCTTTCTCAGGGCTAGAGTTTGCGCTCCTCGATACTGGCGCTGTCGATTCTCTACCATCCACCCTGTTCTTCAGAGAAACATCCGGCCCGCCGGTATCTGGGGAAACCCGGCGCGTCTCATCACGCCCTTGATTCTGTTGTCCATCACGATACCCCTCAGGCCCTCTTCGGGAACTATTACTCACAGGGGGTGGGGGAGCTACATACTCATCCCGATCATAATGACGTGGATTCCTCACACCCGTTTCTTTGCGTGGCGAACGTTCCCCATTATATCCCTCTTCATACAAATACTCTTCCTCATAAGCCCGCTCCCGTTCATAGCGTTCACGCTCATATTCGCGCTCACGGCCTAAATCACGCCGCTCACTCGGCGCACCTTCCAGAGTTCGCGCAATCTTGAAAAAAAGTCCGCTCACCCGGTTGTGTACATGACGCGCCACTTCCCTCGGTGTCGGTGGCGAAGCCGATGCGGG
>Ga0182737_1002272_pt1 | contig 16063 bp, 14 predicted proteins | sample eDN5th30CBELigOP_FD_128878 | JGI IMG/M metagenome (GOLD analysis project Ga0182737, IMG submission 128878) | Enriched Organic Plus compost microbial communities from Emeryville, California, USA - eDNA 5th pass 30_C BE-Lig OP (version 2) (version 2) ...
AACGGTCTGCCAGAATGGCGCGGCGTAGCAGTTTACCTTCACCCAGGATGTGCTGCTGTCCGACGTACTCCGCCAGGCTGCGTGGGCGCATGCGAGCGGGCAGGGGAGCCCCCGCCAGCACCTGCTCGCGTGTCATGGCTGTCGCTTCAGGCGCTGAAAAGAGGTCGGACATTCCTGTTTATATCGTTGGGGAGCAGAATCAGACAATACGTCTGTCCAGCGCTCGTGGCAAAGTTGAATTGACTCAGCTGGACAGGCGTCTCGATTTATAATTGCTCATTCATAATTCCTAATTCCGCGAAGCGGTAGCTGTTGCAAAAACGGGCGGGCTGGTGTTTTGCTTGCCTGTTCATGAAAATCTCCAAAAAAGCTGAATACGCTTTACGCGCCATGCTGGTCATGTGTCGTAGTGTGCCGGGTACGGTCTTTTCTATTCAGTCCCTGGCTTCAGATGAGCACATCCCGCTGAAATTTCTGGAGCAGATACTGCTGGTGCTGCGCAAAGGGGGGATTCTACACAGCAGGCGTGGAGCCGGAGGCGGTTATCAACTGGCCAGGCAGGCGAGCCAGATTACGGTGGGCGAAGTGCTGCAACTGGTGGATGGGCCGCTGGAAATCCTGCCTGATAGCGCCGCTGTTGGCGCTGGGCTTAAAAGCGCTTTTATGGAACTGCAGCAGCAGATGCATGACTGGCTGGCGAGCACGAGCATGACGGACATCCTGCAAAAAGATCCGCCCATCAGCAGTATGAATTTTGAGATTTGAGGCCGATTCCTGACTAATCCCACGAAGGGGCTAAACAGAATGCTCCCATCCTTGACTTTTTGGCATTTGGTGGGACATTATCAGTCCAACTACTATTTCGGGGGCGTTCTGGTTTCGACGGGCGGTCTGAAGTGGGAGCTGCATGCCGCGGATGATTCGTTGGCCGCGTTAACAATCGAGTCAAAAACTATAAATGCAAACTCTAACGAGCTCGCACTCGCTGCTTAATTGACAGTGACATCTCTCTGCTGAAGCCTGGTCAGCGGAGGGGTGACTACTTACAGGCTGGCCGAAAGGACGGGTGACCGGTTCTAAGGTGAGATCAACAGGACACTAGATGATGGGGATGCTGTGAGTCGCAGCTCCTGATTCGAAATTAAATGATTCACTGAGCATGGAGACGCTTTCATGAACGATGGTTCGGACAGGGGTTCAACTCCCCTCGCCTCCACCATTTAACGATTACTAATACCCGCTCATTTTGAGCGGGTTTTTTGTCGTGTGCCGTCTCATGCTGGTGCAGGCAAGTCGCTTTCGGTTGTGAGGACAATAGAGGCTTCTTGCAATATTTACGAAAACCGTTAATGTTGCGATGTGATAACGAGCTTCGCGTGCAAAGAAACCGCCAAAATCTTTCACGGGTTTGTTAGCAGAAAAATTCCACGCAATATTCAACCTAAAGCACGGGCGAAGCTGCTTATGCTAGATGCTGCGGTTAATCTTGATGATTTGAGGATACCACCGGGAAATCGTCTGGAACCTCTTAAAGGTAACAGAAAGGGGCAACATAGTATTCGCATCAATGATCAATGGAGGATCTGCTTCATCTGGAACAGTGGCAATGCTGACGCAGTGGAGATTGTGGACTACCACTGAGTTCAACTACGATACAAATATAAATACGAGTCTAACAGAGTATGAAACCAAAGAGCACAACAAAAGCGGCGCGTTTGCCGCTAATTCCTCCTGGACAGATACTGATCGAGGAATTTCTGCGGCCCATGGGGATTACGCAGTACCGTCTTGCGGTTGTCACGGGTCTGCCGCACAGCCGTGTGACAGCCATCATTAAAGGGGAGCGTGGAATTACTGCTGACACAGCCATGAGATTTTCCAAAGCCCTGGGGACATCAGCGGAATTTTGGCTGAACCTGCAAAGCCGCTACGACCTTGAAAAAATAATGCGGGGTGATGAATCTACGTATGCAAACATAGAACGTTTGGTGACTGCTTAAACGGCCATCCATAACAGGGGCAATACAGCGAGGTGAATTTTGTTGATCGCCGGGATTAGCGTTTTCTCCTATCCAGGGAGCCATGCCAGGCATCCAGTCCGATACATTTTTAGGCTTCACGAATTTTCCCAAGTCAGGTAAAGTGAGGCAGTTCCATTGTTTTTGGTGCGTTAAACCTTTCACCCTTTGCTCCCATGAAACCTCTCATTTGTCTGTTGTTGGCCCTGTCTGTTTCTGTCGCCGTCAGTCGTGCGGAGGAACGAGAGTGGACCCTGCTGGAGATTGACGGAGCGAGCTACAGCAATGCCAAACTGATGAAGAAGGAACCGGATGGCATCCGCATTGTTTATGATGGCGGCATCACCTCCATTGCCTACGAAAAACTGCCTGCTCATTTGCAGAAGGAACTGAAGTTTGATGAAGCCAAAGCCATCGCCTACCGCGCCGAGAAGGAGCAGGAGAAGCTTGATGCGATCTCTGCGGAGAAAGAGCGCAAGCTGGCCAAACGTGAGCGGGCCAAGGAGATGGCTGAGTTACGCAAGCTGAATTTTGATACGGTGGCGGTTCAGGTGGATCGTGTGCTGTCTGATGGGGCTTTGATCTGCTATCCGATTCAGGAAGTGCCCGCAAGCAATGGCAGCAGCAGTGGCAACACAGCGCAACGCGCCATGCTGACCTTTGCCAATTCGAGTCCAACTCCCGGCACCACCATGCCCGCGCCGGGTCTCACTGTGCTGAACAAGCCGGTTTATGTCACTGGTATCGAAGGAGAATGGGCTGAGGGCGACGTCATCCGCACTTCTGCAGCCCGTGCAGGCGTGAAAGAGCACGATGGCCGCACGCTGGCCTGGTGGGTGGGCAGGCCGCGCTAGCGGTGGCAACAGGCTTACACTCAAGGGTTTATAGAAAAGGTTGCTGCCTGCGTCCCGGCGTGGGTTGCGGTAGATGACTCTGGCTGCAAATTTTGAGCAATAGATTTTTCAATTTTGCTCTTGATACTCATTCTCATCTATCTATAGATAGCGCTGTCAGTAGATCACACTGTGGTTTCGCTGGTTCTGCCACCTGCCTCCTGAGTTATTAAGACTTCCAGGCGGGGTGGAGGCAAAACTACAGATCACAGCACTGAAGAGATTTTCCGTCGTAGCTCCTCGTTAAACCGCGTGGGTCTGGGTGAGGGCTGCGTGGACCTTGAGCAGGGTCGTGGAGCGCGACGGAAACTTTTTCTTTTATCTGGAGGCGGGTACGGGCCACGAGTGAATGACCGGATGCTGTCTTACCAGGATGCAATACGCATGAGGCCGCGCTGGAATGAGGCAAACCAATGATCTGCCTGCCAAATTGAAAGGCAAGATGCCGACGAGCGGAGGAAAAATGAATGAAATTTACTCTTCTGGCAGGTAAAAAAGGGGAGCTTGTGAATTTTTTCACAAATAGGGGTTGCTGCCTTGCGTGCTCAATCGCATCATGAGGGACATCCTTGTCGGGATGGCTCCTCCGACATGACTCTCACCCTCGCAACTCTTGATCTTGCCTTCCTCATCGCTTCGGTGGTGAAGATTGTATTTTTCGCGTTTTTAGTCATCCTTCCCATGGTGGCTTATTCGGTCTATGCCGAACGCCGTGTCAGCGCCATCATTCAGGACAGGGTGGGGCCAAACCGCACGGGCATTCCTCTGACTTTGTTTGGTTTTAAAAAGGATGTCAGCATCTTTGGTATTGGTGGACTGGTGCAGCCTCTGGCAGACGGTTTAAAGTTTCTGCTGAAGGAGGATTTCACGCCATCTCATGTAAACAAGTTTTACTTCTGGCTGGCGCCTGCGCTGGTGATGGTTCCGGCGCTAATTACAGCCTCTGTGGTGCCATTTGGCAGTGAGCTTGACCTGAGCTGGTTATCGCATCTTGGTGTGAGCGGCTCCTGGATTTACCAACCAATCCCGCTCGTTATTGCTGACCTGAATGTGGGTCCCTTGTTCATCTTCGCGATCTCATCCCTGGGGGTTTACGGCATTGTGCTGGCGGGCTGGTCTTCAAACTCCAAATATCCTTTCCTGGGCGGTGTTCGCAGTTCCTCGCAGATGATTTCCTATGAGATTTCCCTGGGGCTCTCCATTGTGCCGGTGCTGATGATTTTTGGTGAGTTGAACCTTTCCAAAATGGCGCAGTTTCAGGATGCGAACGGCTGGCTGCTGCTGCCGTTGTGGGGGGAGGGGTTGAGCGTGGGGCGCTGGGTGTTGCTGGTTCCGATCGTTATTTCCTTTGTGATCTTCATGATCTCCATGTTCGCGGAGACGAACCGTGCGCCCTTTGATCTTCCTGAGTGTGAGACTGAGCTGGTAGCGGGTTACCACACAGAATACAGTTCCATGAAGTTTGCCCTGTTTTTCCTGGGTGAATATGCAGCGATGATTATTGGCTCTGGTCTGGCAGTGACGCTGTTCTTTGGAGGCTGGAGCATTCCTTTCGCCCCGTATCTAGGGCTGGCTTATGAAGCTGGTCAGACGCCCTGGTGGCTGGGCCTGCTGCATATCGGCAGCTTCCTGTTTAAGGTAGTGGTCTGCATCATCTGCTTTATCTGGGTGCGCTGGACGCTGCCGCGTTTTCGTTATGACCAGCTCATGAAACTGGGCTGGCTGGTGTTCTTTGAACTGGCTCTTGCCAATGTAATCCTGACAGCCGTGTTGCTGTTGTTCTTCAGAATTTAAACCTTGTCCTGACCTGTCATGGCTACTGTTGTTGTAGAACGTCCCAAGCTGAAATGGCACGAACGCTGGTTTATCTCCACGTTTGCCAAAGGGCTTGCGATCACCTTTGGCCACGCCGTCCGTACCTTCCGCACCATTGTGGCAGGCAAGACGGAGGTGACCATGCAATATCCCGAAGAAAAATGGGATGAGCATTTGCCTGAGCATTATCGTGGAGCCCCGGCGCTGGTGACAGATGAACAGGGCCGTGAGCGCTGCGTATCCTGCCAGCTCTGTGAGTTTATCTGCCCGCCCCGTGCCATCACCATCACGCCTGAGGAAATTCCATCCAATGACCCATGGGCCAAGGTGGAGAAGCGTCCGAAAGAGTTCAAGATTGACATGATCCGCTGCATTTACTGCGGCATGTGTGAGGAGGTCTGCCCTGAGCAGGCCATTTTCCTGCGCAAAGATTACGCCATCACCGGGGAAACCCGCAGCGAGATGGTGCATGACAAAAAGAGACTCTACCAGATCGGCGGCGTGCGCGAAGGTCTGGTCAACAAATGGAACGAACTCAAGTGAAGTAATGACAATGATTGTAGGCTCACAGTTCCCTGCCACCCAGACAAGCAAGTAAGTTTCAGACCTCATCATGCCAGCCGCACTGTTTTACTTTTTCGCCATCGTCACCCTTGGTTTTGGGGCCATGGTGGTAATCTGCCGGAATCCGGTGGCCAGCGCACTCTCTCTGGTGCTGAGTTTTGTGGGGCTGGCAGCCTTGTTCATCAGCCTGGATGCCTACTTCATCGGCATCATACAGATTCTGGTTTATGCCGGCGCGGTGATGGTACTGTTCCTGTTCATCATCATGTTGCTGGACATCAAGGCAGAGGAAGGGCGGAAGCCAAACATCGCCGCCGTAGTGGGCGGCATTGCCCTGGCCGTTGTATTCGGCGTACAGCTTGCGGTGATTCTAGGCAGCCATGAGCATGGTGAGAAGACGCTGAAGGATGTGCCGATTGACTACAAAACTGCGGCGGCAAACGCAAAGATTGAGACCATCAGGAAAGACCTGGAGAACAATACTTTGCCTGACGCCAAGCTGGTGGGGCAGGAGTTGTTCCAGCGATACGCTTTTCAAATTCAACTGGTGGGCGCCTTGCTTCTGGTGGGCACTGTGGGCGTGGTCATCATGAGCAAGAGGGAGGTCGACTGAGGTTTTATGGCTCAAGGCATGCGCTCACACTTCTTTTTCAATTTCTGATTCTGAACATTGTCTTTCATGGTCACCCTTAACGACTACCTACTTGTCAGCGGTCTGCTGTTTGCCATCGGACTTGCCGGAGTTGTTGTGCGCCGCAACATCCTGACCATTTACATGTGCCTGGAGATGATGCTGAGCGCTGCGAATTTGACGCTTGTGGCGTTTTCCCGGTTTAATCTGGTGGATGGGCTTCCCAACTACAGTGCGCAGGCGCTGGTGTTTTTCACAATTACAGTGGCTGCCGCTGAAGTCGCGGTTGGTCTGGCCATCATTGTTGCTCTATATCGCGCGAAACAAAGTGTGGATATAGGTGCGGTGGAGAAAATGAAAGGGTAGGCGACGACGCAAGGAAGGATCTGGACGAAGGCTGATTGATTACTGCATGAACCCGCAAACGTTGACTGGAATCGTTCTGCTGCTGCCACTGACGGCAGCACTGACCATCATGCTGGCGCATGGTCTGCTGAAGAACATCGCGCACATTATCAGCACCGGGGTGGCGGCGATCATACTGGTGTGTTCCTGCATGCTATTGGGTGCCAAGGATGAGTTCATCACACTGTTTCCGTTTTTGAATGTTGGCGGCTTTGAAGCCAACATTGGTGTTATTCTGGACAAGCAAAGCCGGGGCATGCTCTTCGTGGTGACCTTCATTGGTTTCCTGGTGCATCTGTATTCCACGGCCTACATGAAGACGGATGACGCCAAGGCCCGCTTCTTTGGTTCGCTGTCATTGTTCATGTTCTCAATGATCGGCATCGTTTTTGCCGACAATCTTTTGATGATGTTCCTGTTCTGGGAGCTGGTGGGCGTGAGCAGCTACCTGTTGATCGGTCACTGGTTCAAGAAACCAGAAGCCAGTGATGCTGCGAAGAAGGCATTTCTGACCAACCGGATTGGTGACTTTGGTTTCATGACAGGCATTCTGATCCTGTTCGCTTTGAATAATGGCAACCTTGGCTTTGAGAGCCTGAAAGGGGCCATGGAGGCTGGTTCAAGCAATCTGAAACATGTTGCGGAAAACTCGTCTGGCATTTTCACGCTGGCGGCTCTGGGTATTTTCCTTGGCGCCATGGGTAAGAGCGCACAGGCTCCGCTGCATGTCTGGCTGCCGGATGCGATGGAAGGCCCCACGCCTGTTTCAGCGCTGATTCACGCCGCGACTATGGTGGCGGCTGGTGTTTACATGCTGGTGCGCGTGGACTTCCTGTTCATTCCTGGGGGAGTGGCAACGATTACGATTGCCTGGATCGGCGGCATCACTGCTCTGATGGCAGCCCTGATTGCGCTACAGCAGAACGACATCAAAAAAGTATTGGCCTACTCAACCCTGTCTCAGCTGGGTTACATGGTGATGGCCGTAGGGCTGCGTTCTCCAGAGGAGGGAATGTTCCACCTTTATACCCACGCGTTTTTCAAGGCTCTGCTGTTCCTTGGTGCGGGTTCTGTCATTTACGCCTGCCACCATGAGCAGGACATGTGGAAGATGGGCGGCCTGCGTAAGAAGATGCCAGTCACTTTCTTCACCTTCGTGATCGGTACTGCCGCATTGATGGGCGCTCCCTACATCACCAGCGGTTTCTACAGTAAGGAGAGCATTCTCCTGGCTGCGCTGGGCCAAAATAAGATTCTTTTTGCGATTGGCTTGTTCACGGCGTTCCTTACCTCCTTCTATATGATGAGGCTGGTGGTGGTGGCTTTTTTTGGCAAGACGCGTTCCAAGGATGCGGATCATGCCAAAGAATCTCCGTTCGTCATGGTGCTGCCGCTGGTGTTGCTGGCGTTTCTGTCTCTCACTTCACAGTTATTTACCGGTTCTCTCCATGCTATGACCCCTGAACACGACCATGGCCCTGGGGATATGTTTGTTATGATTGCCTCCACAGTGGTGTTCATCATCGGAGTTGGCGCGGGCTGGAAAGTGTACAGCGGCAAAGACAAAGACCCTCTGAATTTCCCACTCCTTGCCAACAAGTTCTACTTTGATGAGTTTTACACAGGGCTGGTGAAATATGCTCAGGATCGCGTGGCATGGGTTGTTACGGCGGTTGAACGTATTTTTGTGGATGGGCTAACGACCCGCCTGCCTGCTGCTTTGGTGAACGGATTCGGCGGCTACTTCCGCAAGCTGCAATCTGGCAGCCTGCAAACCTACACTTTCCTGTTGGGCCTCGGCATTGTCGTGGCGATTTATCTTGCCGTGTTCTTCTCGGCCAAATCCTAGCTTAGCACCTGCGCTGGTTTTCCTGTGATTCTTCACTTCATCATCTTGCTTCCTTTATTGGCTGCGCTGGCCATCTGGCTTGGCGCACCCGGACGTATCACCTCAGTCATTGCGGCAGGAGTCAATCTTCTGCTGACACTTGGACTGCTGGTTCAGTATCAGGGGTTGGGCAACAACGGGGAGATGGCCTTTATCAATGGGTTCACGGTACTTTCAGAACCGCACATTCAGTTTGCTGTCGGGGCTGATGGCATCAGCCTGGTGCTTACTTTATTGACGACGCTGGTGACCCTGGCGGCGTTGTGGAGCACAGTTGGCAAGGATCGCATCTATTACATTGCATCACTGTTGATTAGCGGTGGCGCCTTGGGGGCGTTTCTTTGCACAGACCTGTTCTTTATCTATGCCTTTCACGAGCTGGCGTTGATCCCAACCTTCCTTATGATCGCCCTGTATGGTTATGGTGAGCGTCGTGCCATTGCCTGGAAGATTACGATCTACCTTGGGGCTGGCAGTCTTATTTTACTGGCAGGATTGTCGGGTCTGGTCTGGCTTTGCAGCCCGGATCACAAGATCACCTTTGACCTGCTGGCGCTTGAGCCTGTAAAGGCGGGTTCCGGCTACCCCACCTGGTGGGTGGAGGCGACTTACTTCACCTTGTTGATCGGATTCGGAACCCTGGTGTCACTATTCCCATTTCATAGCTGGGCGGCTCCAGCTTATGCCGCCGCACCAACACCAGTGGCCATGTTGCACGCAGGTGTTTTGAAGAAGTTCGGCCTGTACGGATTGATCCGCATTGCCATGCCGCTGCTACCAGAGGCTGCCCAGGCGCAGTGGATTCAGCACGCGCTGCTTTACATGCTACTGGGCAATATCCTGGTGATGGGGCTGGTGACGATTCAACAGCGTCGGCTGGATGGCCTGCTGGGCAACTCCAGTGTGATGCACATGGGGTATGTGTTTCTGGGGCTGGCTGCTGGAAATTCCCTGGGCATGAATGGAGCTTTACTGCTGATGTTCGCGCACGGCATTTCCATTGCACTGCTGTTCCTACTCTGCGGTAAGCTGCGCAATCAAGCGGGCACGCTTGAGTTCGACAAACTTGGTGGCCTGGCAGGTAATGCACCTTTTCTTGGGCTTGTGTTTGGCATTGCGACTTTTGCCTCCATTGGACTCCCAGGACTGGCGAATTTCGCAGGAGAAGTACTGGTATTTCTGGGCGCATTTAAAGACTTTGACGTAAAGACGGGTTTCACATTTCTACAGATCGCCACCATCCTTTCCCTGTGGGGCGTGGTCATCAGTGCGGTTTACATGCTGCGTGCGTATCGAAAAATTTTCTTCGGTAAAGCTGCCAGTGGCATCTTTGTCAGTGATCCAAGCATCAGCCAGCGCATCCCGCTGATTGTTCTGGCTGCGGTGCTGTTGGTGGTAGGCTGCCAGCCCGGTTTGCTGTTGAGCTTGCTGGAAAGCTCCCTGAATCTTCTGGCGGGTAAATAAACTTTTTTGTTGCTGTCGTTGTTGATGAACACACTCACTTTAGAACTTGGACTCGGTGTACTGGGCCTGCTGCTGCTGGTAGCAGAGTCTTTTAGAGGATTCAAATGTCCCAAAGATGCGGGCCCATTGCTGCCACTGTGCAAACTTCTGGAAGTCGCAGGGCGCATTTCGAAGAAAGGCATTGCCTATGTTGCCATTCTTGGCCTGTTTGTTGCCCTGATCCTGCTGGTTACAGGGCTATGCAAATGTCCGCTGCCTGATTCGCTGGCTGGATTCTATGCCGTGGACAGGCTTGCTTTGTTCTACAAGGGGCTGGCTTTGATCAGCACACTGGTGGTGCTGATTTTATCCCTGGAATACGCACCCGTGGTGAATCAATTTGTATCCGCGAAGCCGGAGCAAACCAAAGATGCGGGGCTTGGCGAGTTCTTCTGCCTGCCGCTGTTTGTCTGCGTGGGGATGATGGTCATGGCTTCTGCCATTGATATCATCACCATCTTTGTGGCACTGGAGTTGGTAACCGTCAGTTTCTACACACTCGTTGCGTTTCTCCGTCGTAATGCCCTTTCACTTGAAGCTGGGGTGAAGTATCTGATCCTCGGCGCACTTAGCACGGGCCTGCTGGTGTATGGCATTGCCTGGCTGTATGGACTGACGGGCGAAACAACACTGGTCGGGATAAGCGCAAAACTTCAGTCTTGGGAGGGCAGCGTGGCTGGTCCATTGTTTGCTGGAGCCCTTGTTCTGGCGGGTCTTGGTTTTAAGGTCGCAGCCGTTCCGTTTCAAATTTGGGTGCCTGATGTATATCAGGGTGCGCCCACGCCGGTGACAGCCTTCCTTTCGGTTGGTTCCAAAGCGGCGGGGGTGGTGGTATTTACACGAGTCTTTGAAAGTTTTGTGGCGCCCAACTCCGTGCTTCAGGCTCCGATCATACAGTTCATCTTGATTCTGGCTGGCCTGACCATCGTGGTGGGCAATTTTGCAGCGGTCGCGCAGACTAACTTCAAACGTCTGCTGGCATATTCCAGCATTGCTCATGCGGGTTTTATTCTGCTGGCTCTGGCTTCACGGCATGGGGTGGTAGGGTTTTCTCCTTCAGAGATTGCAGCTTTTTATCTGGCCACCTATCTGCCAATGACTTTCATTTGCTTTCTGGTCATGAGCGCAGCCAGAGCTCAGGGGTTGAGCGATGACATTGTCAGTTACACTGGACTCGCTCGTAGATGCCCTGTTCTGGCCGCCATTTTGATGCTTGCTCTGGCGGCTCTGGCTGGCCTGCCATTCACTGCGGGATTCATGGGTAAAATGCTGGTTATCTACTCCGCTGCGTATGATGGCAGCTATCTTGCACTTGCCATGGCGGTGGTTGGCGCTGTAACTGGTTTTTATTATTACTTCAAGGTGATTCTGGTTCTCTACGCCAAACCGGAAGGGGATACGCCCGCCATCAAGCTGAACCGACTTTCGCGTGTGACCATGGGTGTTCTTGCGCTGGCCATCATCGTGATTGGTGTGTACCCTAACGCAGTTCAGTACGTGTTGAAGGGCAAGGATAAAGCGGCGATTACGGCCGTAACACCCCACGCTCAGCACTAGGGCTAAACTGACGCTCTCCATTCAAAGCCGCGTCTTCTTTGGGAGGCATGGTTTTTTTGTTATTAAAGCAGTTACTGCGCTCTGTTTTCCCATGGATAAATGAGCGTATTTTATACAATTCATCGCTAGGAAGACGGCCCGCCGTGCGTTTCAACATGCTCAACTAGCGATAAAATGAAAATCTTGCACCTCCTCATCGCGGTGGCATTGCTGCCCATGGCGGCCTTTGCCGAACTGAAACTTCCTTCTATCATCAGCAGCAACATGGTGTTGCAGCAGAAAAAAGCTGACCTGATCTGGGGCTGGGACAAACCAGGAACCGAAGTCACGGTTGCTTTTGCTGGTCAGCAAAAAAAAACGATGACTGAGGCAACTGGGTACTGGGAACTGCGTCTTGACCCTCTTGATGCGAGTGCGGAACCCCGTACGATGACCATCTCTGGCAGTGAAAAAATAGAACTGACCAATATTCTGGTGGGGGAAGTGTGGATGTGCTCCGGCCAGTCCAACATGCGCTGGACACTTGGGAACTCCTGGGATGCTGATCTGGAAATCGCCACAGCTAAACTGCCCAATATCCGTCTTATTAATGTGCCGAATGTTGGTACGCAGGAGATTCAAGAAGATTTTGTTGGTAAATGGGAGCCATGTTCTCCTGCAAACGCTGGCGCCTTCAGTGCGGTTGGCTTCTTCTTTGGTCGCACTCTGTTCCAGTTCCTTGATGTTCCTGTTGGCCTGATCAACAATGCCTGGGGTGGCTCTGCGGCTGAAGCATGGGTGCGTCGGGATGTGCTGGATAAAGAGCCACGCTTTGCTGAAACGATGGCTCGCTGGAGGCAGACAGAGGCCACCTATGATTACGAAAAAGTGAAGGCCAACCATGCTCAAGCCATGGAAAAATGGAAGGAAGCCGCTGAGCTTGCCAAAAAGGAAAACAAACCAGCTCCCAAGCAGCCTCGTAACCCGCAGAACAGTTTAGCTGGCCAGCAACGTCCCGGTAATATCTATGCCGGTTTCCTTCATTCCCATATCAAGTACGGCATCAAAGGTGTGATCTGGTATCAAGGGGAGTCCAATTCCGGTCGCGCCCATGAATACCGCGAGCTGTTTCCATTCATGATCAACTTCTGGCGTAAGGAAGCTCAGCAGGGGGATTTCCCATTCTACTGGGTACAACTTGCAGATTTCATGGCTGAGAAACCGAATGCTGGTGACAGTAGCTGGGCAGAGCTTCGCGAGGCCCAAACGCTGACTCAGAAACTCCCAAACACCGGGCAGGCTGTTATCATTGATCTGGGCGAAGCCAATGACATTCACCCCAAAAACAAGCGCGACGTGGCTGACCGCCTGGTTCGTTGGGCTTTAGTCAAAGATTATGGAGCCAAGCTCCCATATCGCAGTCCTGAGTTTAAAAGCGCTGAGTTCAAGGAGAACAAAGCCACGGTAACAATTGACACCTTCGGCAGCCGCCTTCGCACTGTTGATGTGAGTGAACTTAAAGGCTTTGCTGTGTGTGGGGAAGATCGCCAGTGGAAGTGGGCTGATGCCAAGTTCGTGCTAAACAGCGCAGATAAAATTGAGGTATCCAGCAAGGAGGTGGCCAAACCAGTCGCCGTGCGCTATGCCTGGGCTGACAATCCTGTATGCAATGTGTACAGTGTAGATGGGCTGCCGTTGACTCCATTCCGCTCGGATGACTTCCCGATGGTTACGGCACCGAAGCCTGTCGCCGCCACGGCTGCGGCGCCAGCAAAGCCTGCTGCTCCGGCGCCAAATACACAAAAAAAGACGGCCCAGTAGTCTGGACGGGAGTGTAACTCGATATGTTCCATCAACAAAAAAGCTTCGGTGTGAAATCCGAAGCTTTTTTGTTTTGAATGGTTGGAGAGGGGATCAGTATCAGTGCTGTTGATGTACCAGTACTTCCCGCAGGCCCTTGAAATCCATCGGCTTGATCTGGTGGTCCAGTTCAGCGGGCTGCTTTGCGTGCAGACGCAGCACATAGGTTCGTGCGGCTCTGTCCCCCCAGCGTTCCTGACCATCAATGGCGAGCAATACCAGTTCCACCAATGGCATGACAGGAATCAGAAAGATGCCAGTGCGGATCAGGCTTTGCATAGGGGTGCATGGCCGACCATGTTCTGCATCTACTACTTTTATGCCGAGCAATCGCTTTCCGAGAGCCTGACCGTGAAAGAAAGCGTCACCTCCCAAACGGTAGGCCCAGGCTGCCGCGATGATGAGAATGCCGGTGATATTCAGAAAAAGGCTTTCTGAACTCAACAGTGCTGACCCCAGAAGGATAAATGCCAGCGCGACCGCGGTGTCGATGACGTGAGCGATGCCCCGTTGGATCACTGAAGCGAACTGCCATTCCTCAGGCTTGTGTGGTGTTATCATAGGTTTTCTCCCTGATATTATTTAATCGGGATATTACCTGAGACAGGATGTCTGGCAGAAGCACAAAAACATCACAAAGTGTAACAATGTGTGTCTTATAAAGGTTTTTTTGATCACCAGAAGCCCCACTGGCGCGTCCACAAAACATAGATCCCCAATAGAAGATTTGCCACGGCGTGCATCCAGATACAGGCGGCGAGGCTTTTGCTCTTGATGGCCAGCATGTACATCAATGTACCAAAGCCGATAGCGCCGAACCAGTCCACGGGATTGTGAGCCAGCATGAAGCACGTTGTGACGATGATATAGGCTTTCCAGCTATGTCTGCCGAATGGCACCTTGCGAAAATCACCGCCATCTGCCTGGATGTAGCGGGTTAGAAAGCCGCGCCAGAAGATTTCTTCGGCAAAAGGGACAATCACCACCATGCGGAAGAAGCGCCAGGCAAGTGTGTGGACTTGAGCCATGGAATCTCCGGCAAAGACTTCTGGAGTGAAACCTTGCTCACGGGCGGCAAGCCCAAACCACGAAGCCCATTCGGGTACGATGACGCCATGGCTTTGCAGTTGGATATAGACAAGGGCAGGCAGCAGCCAGATCACAATGCCGATGGCGCCAAGCACCGTCGCGAGGAGGAGTGTCCTGACTGGCTTAAACTCATAGCGTGACCAGCACCACATGATCAGGGCGCCTACAATCACAGATTGTACCGGATAGAGCCAGTGTTCAGGCGCATGCCGCCACCAGGGCAGCATTTCGTTCTCTACTTTAACGAAAGGAAGCAATGCATTGATGACTAGAAAGGCCACCAATGGCAAGGCATGGGCCGCTGCAAAGCTTGGCGGCTGGAGGCGGCTCATGCGTAGGAAGGGTAGGAAGCTGAAGCTAAGTTGCCAAAGGACTGCACGGCGGCGCTATGAGGCGCTGCGGTACTTCTTCACAAATATCTCCATGGCATCCATGGCCTTAATCAGCAGATCCGGGGCGGTTGCGTAGCAGCAACGGACACAGGATGCGCCGCTGGGGCCAAACGCCTCGCCAGGAACTACGGCCACACTTTGCTCTTCCAGCAGCTTGATGGCGAACTCCTTGCCTGTCAGACCGGTGGAACTCACATCTGGGAAGACGTAAAACGCACCGCCTGGATTAAAGCAGTTAAGGCCCATTTCATTGAGGCGTTTTACAACGAAATTGCGACGTTCTTCGTAGCTCTGGCGCATGGGCTCATAGGCAGCGGGCCCCTGTTTCAAAGCTTCAATCGCAGCGATCTGGCTCATGATGGGAGCACACAGCATGCAATACTGGTGAATCTTCATCATTGCCTCCAGTAATACGGGCGGGGCACAGGCATAGCCCAACCGCCAGCCCGTCATGGCAAATGCCTTGGAAAAACCATGCAGCAGCACGGTGCGCTCACGCATGCCGGGATAGTTGATGATGCTTTGGTGCTTGCCGCCATCATACAGCAGCTCGCTGTAGATTTCGTCAGTGAAGCAGAGCAGGTCATACTTCACACATAAAGCGGCGATCTTTTCCAACTCCTCCGGCGGCTCAATAGCCCCGGTCGGGTTGGTGGGGAAGTTCAGTGCCAATACTTTTGTTTTGGGAGTAATCGCTTTCTCAACGTCCTCGGCCCGCAGGGAAAAATTATCTTCCAGTCGCGTATTGATCGGCACGGGCGTGCCATAAGCCATGGTAATGCTGGGTCCGTAGGACACGTAGCATGGCTGGTGGTAGATGACCTCATCGCCGGGGTTTAACACCGCGCGGAAGGCCAGATCCAGCGCCTCACTCACGCCGACCGTGACCAGTATTTCCTTCTTGGGATCATAGCTGACGTTAAAGTGCTGCTGCACATAGTCGCTGATGCCGATGCGTAGTGATTCCAGCCCGAGATTGCTGGTGTAGCTGGTCTGCCCTTTTTCCAGGGAGCGGATGGCCGCCTCACGGATCGGCCACGGGGTGGGCTTGTCAGGTTCGCCAACGCCAAGGGAAATGACGTCGTTACGACCAATCACCAGTTCAAAGAAATCGCGAATGCCAGAGCGCGGAATACCACGCAGTTGCTGCGAAAGTTTGCTTTCAAGATCCATCTGACGCGGGTGGCTCATGGCGTTATAGGCAGACGGTCCTCCTGGCGGTCTGAATTGAGCAGAAAGCCATCATGTTTATAAACGCGCAGCTGAAAATGCGTCGCCGTGGACAGCACCACATCCAGGGTGCTCAACTTTTCCGCGACAAATCTGGCGATGTCGTAAAGGTCTGAGCCTTCAACCATGACGGCAAGGTCGTACCCGCCGCTCATAAGGTAACAGGAGCGCACCTGGTCATACTGGGAAATACGCTTGGCCGTGCGGTCAAATCCGCCACCGGCTTCTGGAGTGATGCG
>Ga0182737_1002273_pt1 | contig 16063 bp, 15 predicted proteins | sample eDN5th30CBELigOP_FD_128878 | JGI IMG/M metagenome (GOLD analysis project Ga0182737, IMG submission 128878) | Enriched Organic Plus compost microbial communities from Emeryville, California, USA - eDNA 5th pass 30_C BE-Lig OP (version 2) (version 2) ...
AACTCCACCTTCTCCGACAGGCCCGGTGCCCACCTTGCGCTCAACGAATACGGCAGCTCATTCTCCACCGCCGTTTCCACCTCAATGCGCCTCCGAAATTACACCATCTGCGCGGACGCTACCGGGTTTTTTAGCCAGGTGTAAAATCCACTCGGGTGAACCCGCATCAGGCGGCACATCGTCCGAACCGAAAACTGCAAGCGATGCAGAGCAATGAAGCCCCATGGGCTTGTTGTAGATCAGCGAGATTGGCCGCCACTTCAGTTGGCGCACGTGCCAAGGATCGGCGTCATCAGCCTTACATGCGTATCGATACGCACGAGAACCTTCGCCGGGACGACATTACGTTCCGGCAGCGACCACCAAACTTCGTTGACGCGCTCGACCGTATCGACCACCGCTTTAAGCACGGCCGCTTCCGGCAAGCGCGCGCGATTGGCGAAGGCTTTCCATCGTTGCGCATTCAACGCCTTGAAGGGGCGTTCGCCGGCGAGCGACAGAGCCATGGCATCTGCTGGGATGTAAGGGATTGTCGAGAGCACGTCGTAAACAGGCGCAAACTCCGGTTTGTCGCCCGCTCCGCGATAGATCAGCGACCAGTTTTTCAGGTGCATGTCACCATTGCCGGTTATGGCAGCCAGAGCCAGTCGGCGGACGAACTCGAGCGCAGCGTCGGACGAAACGGCAACGTTCAAGGCTGCGGCGATATCATGATATGCAGCTCCTCCGTACTTTCGCGAAGGATAGACGCCGAATACCTGCGCGAAATCCTCGATATGGATCTGCTCGCGGTTTGCGCCACGATCGAAACGTTTGACGAGCAAGACTCTACCGTCCGACAGTGTCTCGAACTCCTTCGGGATACCTTCGAACTCTGATTGCTCGACGAGTTCACGCTCCGGAACCTCCATGCCGATCGCTTCAGCCAGTGCAAGATTGGTATATTCGTTTTCCGACACGCCGGGAAACGAGGTCGATGGAAACTTGGCAATGTAGGCCCCCTGCTCGTCGCCGATCGGCAACGTCAGTCCACCGCCCTTCCCCGTATTCTTGATGACCGAAAGCTTCATCTGAACGCCGGCGAGCGAAAACCGGGCTTTCGGCTTGGTAGCGGGCAGATTGTCGAGACCGGCAATCGTCCCGTCGCTCGGCACGACGCGGACGGCGCCTGGCAGATCCGAACCGAGCGCGACGAGCAGGTCGAAATCGTTTCCGGCGCGGACACTCCCCGCGTGGTGTTTTTCCATTGCTTCCCGCAGCTTGTCTTCAGGGAGCAGATTAGCAAAGAACGCCGGCAAAGCGCGGGCAACGGGTTTTGGGTCCTTGCGCAAGCCGCCAGTGGCTGCGCGAAAAGACAGGCTGAGCACTGGGAAGCCGCCCGATACGCGATAGCTGTCCTCGAAGCTGAAGGCGTTGAAATCTCCGGGCGTCCTGACGATCGTGCCGACCTTCATATCGTTCAGCAGCACGTCGAGCGACGAGATGGATCTCGGATCGGATGAAGCTTCAGGCATTCTCATCCCCATCTGCATGAGCCATGAATGCCGGGAGATCGTCGAGATCGTCATGCGGTCGCAGCAGCGCGTCGACGGCCGGAACCATCGCCTGCGGTATAAGCATCAACTCAAGTCCGAGAGCACGGGCGATGTTGATCAGGGTCGTCGTGCGCGCAGCACTGCTTCCGGCTTCTATCTCGCGATAGCGGGGACGCGATATGCCCGCCATGTCGGCAACCTGCTCCTGGGTCAGTTGCCGGCCTTTACGGGTATCCTTTAGCAACCGCCCGACTTCCAGCAAGGCATCTGACTCAGACCGTGCCATCCGACCTACCCAAAAGTTCTCCGTGGATTAGGCAAGCTATCTCAAACATTCTAAGATCGGTCAACAAAAAAGATATAAATACGGATCAACCATTCATAATAGATCTGTTTATCTATCATTCATATCGTTTTCTGGCTGATGATGCCAAAGTCTGTCAGTCATGCCCACCTCATATGCTTTGTTAACGGCAGGCACCTATTTCCGCTCGCCCTCGACACTGGTGCCAGAGAGAAACGGAATGAGCATGCCCAAACACGATCTTTCATCACGTTATTTTCAGCGAAAATTTCGGAATGTTGAATTGCGCCGAGCAGCCAATCTCGGCGGCTATGGAAGATATTGCTGCCCATCGCGACGGATGTTCGACTTCATGCTCCGTCATCAAGGTTTTCATGCCTTCTTCAGTGCCTGAATGGCCTCGTTCGTAGCGCGAACGTATTCGGATGCCGGAACGACCTTCTCTTCGGCGGCCGTCGCCGTCAGTGCCCCTTGGGACGCCAGCTTGCGCCAGGCGAACAACTGGTTCGGCTGAATGCCGTGCCGACGGGCAACGATGCTCACCGTCGCGTCCGTCTCATAGGTCTCGTGGATGATCGCCAGTTTCTGCTGTGCTCCAGCGCCGCCTACGTTCCGGCCTGGAGAGGACTTCCATCTTAAAATTGCTGCTAGTCATATTACCAACATTACTCCTACCCACTTAGCTAAGTGGGGGAGCATGTCCGGGCCTTTCGGGGGCTATTTCACGAATTAGCCGCGTCCCTTGCCGAAATCTTTCTGAGCAAGCGTAAATCGCTCATGCGGAGCGTGATGCGGATCGTGCGCGACCAGCAGACCGCCGACAACGTGGCGCAAGAAACCTATGTGCGGACCAGCAAGACAATCAATAACGGCCCGATCGATCACATTGAGGCGTTCCTCTACCAGACGGCTCGAAACCTTGCGATCAACCACAAGCGGCGCCTTGACATGCGCGGCGGGATCGAGCGTGACGACTTGCCGGAAGCCGATGTCGAGAATGCCGCCTGACGGTCCTGTTCTTCACCGCTTCATGGTGGCGGGCTTCAACCCGACGCTGGCTGGCGTGCGCGACTTGCCGCCGCCGACCTCGGCATCGACCTCACGGCCTCCATCACCGCCGCACCAAACGAGTGGACGCCCGAACGTGCCGCCAGACTAGCGGACTGCCTGACGGCGAACGATTGGGGAGCGTGAAGCCTGTCCTGCTTTCGACGGTTGATGGGCAGAATGCCGACATCGGCGCGGGCATGCGTTTAAAAAGGTGATTAAGCTCTTGATGAGGTTCGAACTTATGACCAGCAAGTCATGAGCTCGACAAAACAATTGACTAGAGCGGATCTGCTGCCCAATCCTCGTGGCTATGCCTGATACGGATCACCAAGACGCTTCCGTCCTCTTTGATGCGATAAACTACAAGGTGTGCCTTGAAGGGATGGATCCTAACAGGCGGAGAAATCTCATGGCGCTCACGCGCCATTCGTGGATTGCCGGCAATTAGCTCGAACAAAGTGAAGAGCTCATCATGATATCGTTTAGCAACCAATGCTCCGAAGATGCGAATGCCTTCTTCGGCAATTGAGATTACATCCTCTTCCGCTTGGACCGATAGGATGAATGGCATCAAGCGCGTCCGCGGCTGATCTCGGCTCGCGTGGTGGCGGCAGCAAACAGCTCGTCCGCTGAACGACTCCCAACACCGCTTCTAATTCCGTCATCGACAAACCGCTGCATCTCGGCAATCTTGTCGGTACGCGCCTGATCTCTGCGGATCAAGTCTCTGACGTAATCGCTCGCATTCGAATACCGACCGGTCTTAGCTTGGGCTTCAACCCAATCTTTCATGGGGGCCGGCAGGGATACGTTCATCGTCGCCATTTGAATCTCCTTGATGGGTAACGATACCCGCCAATGGCAAAGTTTGTCAAACTATTGGTTGCCGTGCGGCAGGCTCTTGAGGGGATTCGAACCCGCGGCCTCTACCGTATTTCACTCCGGCATAAATCACCGATATGGCTGAGGCTTTAGCGATAGACCGTGCTCCCCCTCCGCCGCTTGCATCATGTCTTCTGACCCCACCATCCCTCGATCGATTGGCGCCGAACGAAACGCAACACGGCTGCTTTCGTCCAACCTAGATCCAAACAGTTCGCCCCTCCCCCTCACAACCGAAGGCACGAAGGGCTGCCATGGGGACACTGAGCATGTACTCCGAGCCCCGATTCAGGAAAAAGGCCGAGGTCTGAGGTTCCCGATAGGCGAGGATGTCGATGGGTAGCGCTTCCGTATAGATGCCGCGCAACGCACGCAGGCAGCCGCTGTGGGTGACGGCGATATGCGGACGGTCAGGATCGAGGGTGCGAAGCCATACGCGCAGCCGGCCTGTCAGCGCAGCCCGGCTCTCGCCGCCAGGCATTGCATAGTCCCACGGATCGAGGGTGTGCGCATTGTACTGCTCTGGCATATCCCGCTCGATTTCGCTGTGCAGACGCCCTTCCCATACACCGTAGCAGCGCTCGGCAAGCAGTGGCTCCTCCACGAAATGCTCGAAAGGCCGCGACCAGAGATCGGCGAGGATGGAGGCCGTCTGCCGGGCGCGAGCGAGAGGACTGACCCAGAGGGCCGCATCTGTTAGGCTCGCCATGGTTTCCGAAAGCCGCACGGCTACGGCCTGTGCCTGACGCATGCCATTGACCGTCAGCGGGGTATCGCGACTTCCTTGCAGACGTCCGGCGACGTTCCATTGGGTCTCCCCATGGCGGATGACGAGGAGGGGGGGCAGGGTTTCAGTCATATATCAAACCTTTGCATGGGGAAATCTTCGCCACCGGAGCAGCGAAGGGAATCTGTCGATTTGTCAGTCGGCAAGCCACAGCGCCGAGGCCGGCTTGATGCCGAGCACAGTGCGGCCGCCGGGCTCAAGCAGGCCATCGCCGGAATGGAAAGGCGCATCGACCAGAACTGTCGCCGTGCCGACCTCCACGCCATAGCGCACAGTCGCACCGAGGAATTCCCGATGTGCGATGGTGCCGGAAAGCGGAACGGCATCGGGTTCCACCGCCCCGATCGTCGCATATTGCGGGCGGAAGACGAGCTTCGCCCCTACCGGCACATCCACACCCGCCGGCACCGGTATGCTGCCACCGCCGGCCACCTCGAAGCTGCGCGCTGCGCCCTCGCCCTTCACGCTGCCCTCCAGAATGTTGGCCGTACCGAGGAAGTTGGCGACGAAAAGGTTTGCCGGCTTCTCGTAGAGATTCATCGGCGTGCCAACCTGCTGGATGCGACCTTCGTTGAAGACGGCGATGCGGTCGCAGACCGTGTTGGCCTCCTCCTGATCGTGGGTGACGAAGATCGTGGTGAGCTTCAGACGCTGCTGGAGTTCGCGCAGCTCCCGCCGCACCTCCACGCGCATCTTCGCATCGAGGTTCGACAGCGGCTCGTCGAGCAGCAGCACCTTGGGCTCGATGGCGATGGTGCGGGCGAGTGCCACGCGCTGCTGCTGGCCGCCGGAAAGCTGTGAGGGCTGCCGGTCGGCAAGGTGCGACAGGCCGACCAGCGCAAGCGCGGCGGTCACGCGCTTTTTCACCTCGGCGCGCGGCAGACGCCGCTCCTCCAGGCCGAAGGCGACGTTGCGCGCCACCGTCATATGCGGCCAGAGCGCGTAGGACTGGAACACCATGCCGATGTCGCGCTTCCACGGCGGCATGTCGAGTACATCCTCGCCGCCGACGACGACGGCGCCGTTCTGCGCCTGGTTGAAGCCGGCGATGAGGCGCAGTAGCGTCGTCTTCCCGCAGCCGGACGGACCGAGGAAGGCGAAGAACTCGCCGGGCTGGATTTCAAGGTTGATATCCTTCAGCACATGCAGCGAACCATAATAAAGGTTTACGCCGCGGATGCTGATGGTCTTGGCGGGGCTTTCCGCGAGGGCAGCGTTGTCGATGTTGATGGTCATAGTCCGTTCCTCCCGGATCATTTGCCGATGCCGAGCGCCTTCTGGCGCCGCTCGATGACGTAGTGGGACAGCAGCGTGCACAGCGCGACCATGACGACCGCGATGACGCCGAGGGCCGCGCCGGGGCCGCGGCCGGCCGGCGATTGCATGAAGACGTAAAGACCGTAGGCGAGCGGCGCGTCGGAATTGCTCTGGATGAGCATCAGCGTTGCCGAAAGCTCTACAGCGGCGGTGGAGAAGCTGGTGACGAAGCCGGCGAGAAGGCCGCCCGTCATCAGCGGCAGCACGATGCGGCGGATGGTCCGCTGCTTGGTCGCGCCGAGGTTCTCCGCTGCTTCCTCCAGCGAAACCGATACCTGCTGCAGGGCGGCGTAGCAGGCGCGCAGCGCATAGGGCAGGCGGCGGATGGCGAGCGCCAGCACGACCATGACCCAGAGCGTGGCGAGCGGCGTGCCATCCGGCAGCGAGACGCCATAGAAGGTGCGCAGATAGCCGATACCGAGCACAACGCCAGGAATGGCGAGCGCCGAGGTCGCTGCCCAGTCGAGCCAGCGCCGGCCGACGATCTTGGTGCGCAGCACGAGATAGGCGATGGCGCCGCCGACGAGCACGTCGATGAGGCCGGCGAGCGTGGCGTAGATCAGCGTGTTCTTGATGTAGATCGAGCTTTCGCCGAACACCCGGCCATAATGGGCGAGCGTCACAGCATCCGGCAGCGGGCTGAAGGACCAGACCGTGGCGAAGGACAGCATCAACAGGCCGATATGCGGCGAGAGCACGAGCAGCAGGATGAGAGCGACGATGCCATAGGCGACGATGCTCTCCCCGAGGCTGAGCTTGCGCCGCGACAGGCCGCCACCGCCGCGCTGGGTGGTGGAATAGTCCTTGCCGCGCATGGCGACGGCCGACAGCCACATGGCGAAGATCGAGACGACGATGAGGATGACGGAGATGACATAGCCCATCGGATCCGTGAGGCCGACCGAGGTGACGCGCAGATAGGCCTGCGGCGCCAGCATGTCCTTGACGTTGAGGAGAAGCGGTGTCGCAAGATCGTCGAAAACCTTTACGAAGACCAGCGAGGCGCCGGCAAGATAGCCGGGCATGGCGAGCGGGAAGACGATACGGCGGAAGAGACGCATGCCAGAAGAGCCGAGGTTCTGCGCTGCCTCCTCCATGGAGCGGTCGATGTTGCGCAAGCTGGTGGCGAGGTTGATCAGGATGAAGGGGAAATAGTGCAGCGACTGCACGAAGATCACCCCGTTCAGCCCCTCCATGAAGGGAACGCGGATGCCGAACCAGTCATTGAGCAGCAGGTTGACGGTCCCGTTGCGGCCGAAGAGCAACTGCATGGCCACTGCGCCGACGAAGGGCGGCATGATGAGCGGCACGAAGCCGAGCGTCTGGATGACCAAGGAGCCGCGGAACTCGAAGCGCGTCGTCAGCACTGCAAGCGGCAGCGCGATGGCGCTCGCCCAGACCACGGACATGGCCGAGACATAGACCGAGTTGAAGAAGGAGCGGCGGAAAAGATCGGTGTTGAAGAAATCGACAAAGTTCAGGGCAGTAAGCGCGCCGGTGCCCTTCTCCGTGAAAGCGGTGTAGATCACCGTTCCGGCGGGGATGATGAGGAAGATCGCAAGGAAAAGCGCGATCAGCGTCACCGCCAGAATCTGGCCCGGCCGCGCCGTGATGCGCCGGGCCGGAAGGGATGAAAGTGCGAAGGCCATGAGGCAGTCTCCGGAGTGAGATCGGCCGGCCCGGCGGCCAAGGGCGCCGGGAGGAGCGAGGACAGGGCTGAGGGGGTAGGCCGCCCGCCGGACGGGCGGCCCTGGCAATATCAGTCGATCAGGTCGAGCGCCTGCTCGGCCTTGGACTTGGCAGCAGCGTATTTTTCGCTCGCGAAGGCAGCCCAAATCTGTTCCAGTTCGGCTTGACGGGCCGTCTTCTCCTCGCCGCCGGTGAAGGCCGCGCGCATTTCGTCGGTTGCCGCCTCTTCCGCCGAGACCGGCATACGCGCCATCAGGCCATGAGCTTCCGAAATCAGCGCGCGCGCTTCGGCCTGGTCATTGGCCGCCAGAGCCTTTTCCGCGGCCTGGATTGCCTTCGTCGCATCGCGCAGATTGTCGAGCTGGAAGGTAATCAGCTGGTCGTAGAGCGCATCGACGACATCCGTGCGCTGCTTGGAGACGTCGGAATCGAAGGTGATCATCGACTGGAAGCGCGGATCCTCGAACGGGTTCGGGAAGCCTTCCGGCGCGTTCTTGTAGAGCGCCGGATTGATCGGCAGGCGGCGGATCGCCGGCTCAAGAAGGACGGCCTGACCTTTTTCCGACAGCAGGTAGTTCACGAAGGCTTCGGCGCCCTTCCGGTTCGGCGCATTGGCGATGATGCCGACATTGGCCGGTACGACCGTCGTGATCGACGGATAGCTGAACGAGACCGGGAAGCCGCTCGCCTTGGCTGAAAAGGCGAAGAAGTCGATGACGATGCCGATACCCGTCTGGCCGGAATTGACCGCATCCGGCACGCCGAAGGAACGCTCCGTCACCTGCTGGAGGTTGCCGCCGATGCCGGTCAGCGTCGCCCAGCCCTTTTCCCAGCCCTCGCCCTGCAGGATCGTCTCGATCGTCAGATGCGTCGTGCCGGAGCGCGAAGGCGCAGCGATGGCGATATGGTCATGATATTCCGGCTTGAGGAGGTCGCTCCATTCGGTCGGCTGCGGCAGGTTGTTGGCTTCCAGATAGCGGTCGTTCGACATGATGCCGTAACCGGACGCCGCGAAGCCGAAATAGTAGCCCTGCGGATCGTTGACCGGATAAGAGCCGACCTTTTCCGGCAGGCCCGTGACGGATGGCGTGAAGCGGGCGAGCAGGTCGCGGCTCTTCAGGTTCTCGAAGGCATCGGGCGCGGAGGCCCAGAATAGGTCGACCTGGTTGTTGCCTTTCGTCTCGTCGACGAACTTGACACCCGAGCTCGTGCTCTTGTTCTGCACGTCGAGCATGTAACCAGGATTGGCAGCCTCGAAGCCGGCCTTGAAGGGATCGGTGACGTCCTTGGAGAAGGATGTGATGACGGTGACTTTTCCGCCGTCCTGGGCCTGAACGGTAACGATCATGGCAGCCGAAATCAACATCGCCGCGGCAATGGTCTTGAGCATATGGTTTCCTCCCAATGGTACCGCCGGCTCTCCGGCGATCATCGGGATATCAGCAAGGCCCGTGCCAGTTTCGAAAATACCGGTTTTCCAGCAGTTGCGCACGAAAAATGGGAAAGAAAGGTAACATCACTCCCGTTTTCCGGGGTCGAAATGGTAACGTCACGCTTCCTCTTCACCCCCGAGACCATGCTTTCGCATTTTCAGATACAGCGTCTTGCGCGAGATGCCGAGCATGTCCGCCGTCACGCCGATGCGGCCTTCCTGCTCGGCAAGGCTGTCGACGAGGATCGCCCGCTCCACCCGATCCATGCGCGCCTCCAAAGTCTCCACGGCAACCTCGACGCCCGTCGGCAGGTCTTCAAGACCGAGCACGTAGCGTTCGGCTACGTTGCGCAGCTCGCGCACATTGCCGGGCCAGTTGCGCCGGTCGAGTTCGGCAAGGACGGTCGCATCAACGTGTGGGGCCGCGCGTCCCTGCCGGCGGGCGGCCAGATCGAGGAAGTGGCGGAAGAGCAGCGCGACGTCACCCCTGCGAACCGAAAGCGCCGGCAGCTCGACGCGAGCGATGTCGAGCCGGTAGGCGAGGTCTTCGCGGAACCTGCCCTGCCGGGCAAGCTGGTGCAAATCCGCCTTCGTCGCGGCGACGACCTGAAGGTCGACCGCCACCTCGTCGTTCGAGCCGAGCCGCTCGATAACACGCTCCTGCAATACGCGCAGCAGCCGCACCTGCGCTGGCAGCGGCATGGATTCGATCTCGTCGAGGAAGAGCGTGCCGCCATGGGCATGCTCGATCTTGCCGATGCGCTTATCCTTCGCCCCGGTAAAGGCACCGGCCTCATGGCCGAATAGCTCGGATTCCAGCATAGTCTCCGGGATGGCACCGCAATTGACGGCGACGAAGCGGCCCTTGCGCCCGCTGAAATCATGCAGCGCCCGCGCCGTCACCTCCTTGCCCGTGCCCGTCTCGCCGAGCACGAGGATATCCGTCGCTGCGCCGGCGATGCGTTTTAACCGCTCGCGCAGCGCCACCATCGGCGCCGAATGGCCGATCAGCCGTGCCTCCCAGCCATCGGCCGCGATGGACAGGCGCAGGCGCCGGTTCTCGACGAGCAGGCGGCGATGGTCGCGCGCCCGGCGCACGGTCTCGATGAGATGCACGGGATCAGCCGGCTTCTCCAGAAAATCCCAGACGCCATCGCGCATCGCGCGTAGCGCCATCGGGATATCGCCGTGGCCGGTCATCAGGACGATGGGTATGTCCCTGTCGATGGCCTGCACGGCTGCGACGAGGTCAAAACCGTCCTGCCGTGGCATGCGCACATCCGAGACGACGACCGCCTCGCTATCGGCCGCAAGTCCCGCCAGCGCCCCCGAAACGGAACCGTGCGCGGATACGCGAAACCCCTCGATCTCCAGAAGCTCACGGCAGGCGTCGAGCACATTGGCGTCGTCGTCGACGAGGATGACGTCTATCGATGCGGTCATGCCGCTCCTTTCAGGGACACGATGAAACGCGTGCCGCCGGGGCCGGTCTCCAGCACGGCGATATCGGCGCCGAAATCTTTGATGATGTTATAGGAGATGGAAAGGCCGAGCCCGAGGCCCGCCCCCACCGGTTTGGTGGTGAAAAAGGGATCGAAGACTACCTCGCGATTCCCGGTGGCAATCCCCGCGCCGGTATCGCCGACGATCAAGTTCGCCCCCTCGCCGTTCCCCTCCGCCGTCACCGTCACAACCCTTTCGGGCCGCTCCACCACGGCATCGAGCGCATTGGCGACAAGGTTCACCACCACCTGTTCCAGCCGTACCGGCTCGGCCATGACCTTCGGCAAATCTGGTGGCATTACGAGTGTAAGTGTCGCGCCCTCCTCCTCGAAACGATGGTCGAGCAGGCTCAGCGCCTCGTGCACGACGGCGGCAAGATCGACGGGCTGTAGTTTCGCATCCGGCCGTCGCGCAAAGCGGCGGATATGGCTGATCTGCCCGGCCATGCGCGCCGTCAGCGATCGAATCTTCTCCAGGTTGTTCAGTGCCTGTTCACTGTTTCCGCGTGCGATCAACGTGGAGCCACTGTGTATATGTGCGCGGATCGCCGCCAGCGGCTGGTTCAGTTCGTGGCCAATCCCGGCCGCCATCTGGCCGAGCGCCGCGAGCTTTGCCGATTGGACGAGCTCATCACGCGTCTGGCGAAAGAGGGTGAGCGCGTGGGCAAGGTCCGCCAGCTCGTCATTGCCGCCCGCCGGAATGGGCGCGGCCGGATTGCCCGCGCTGATCGCCGTCGCGGCATGGGCGAGCTGATCGATGCGGGCAAGCAGGCTGCGATGCACATAGAAGACGCCGATGACGACGGCGAGCGCGACGGCCAGCACGGCAATGGCCGCAAGCAGCTTCCGCCCGAGATCGATGGCCGCCGCCGCCCTCTGTGCCGCCGCGCCGGCGCTCGCCTCGATGGCCACTACTTCCGCCTCGATGCGCTGGCCGAGCGCCGCGACGAGACGGCCGTTCTCCTTCGCCAGTTCGCCGAGCCGTTCCGCCTCACGCATCTCGGAGCGTTTGCGGTTGGGCGTGCCAGTCGCGGGGTCGGATTGCTGCAGGATGCGCCGGGCAAGCTGACGCACCGTCAGACTGTCCGGCCAGCCCTCCAGCGTCGCCAGACGTACGGCAAGCTCGTCAGCGCTGTCACCGAGAAAGGCATTGGCCTCGTGCACCTCCTCCGCCGTAGCGCTGCTGACGAGCCGGGCGATCAGCCCGGTGGCGAGATTGGCCTGCGACACCACGGTCAGCAGCGCCTCGCTGCGCCGCTGCTCGCCGAGCGCCGCGGCGCTGCGACCGTTGCGCGTCGCCGCTTCGATGTTAAAGCGGATGTCGTCGACCAGTGGATCGGCCTCCTCGATCAGATCGGCCTGCACCCAGCGCAGTTCATCGACATCCGCGCGCATCGCCTCGGCCAGCGTGAAGCGCTTGCCGGCCGCCAGATCGATCCGGGCGAGGTTGTCGTTGATCGAGGTGGCCAGCGGCAATAATTTTTGTACGGAAGGTTCGGCCTCGTTGTCCTTCAGCAATGCCTGCAAGGCGGCCAGCCGCTCGGCATAGACGCGGCGGGTCTCGTCATATCCCGCCCGCGTCTCCGCACCGGTCAGCGCCGCCGTGACCGAGCCGATATCTGCCCCCGCCTTTGAAAGCCGCGAAGCGAAGGCAAGCTGCGGCATCTGCACTTCGGCAATGCGGGAAAGCTCACCCGACAGTTCGCGGTAGGAAAGCCAGCCGACGAGGCTGGCGCCAACGGCAAGGCCGACGATCGCGACGAAGGCCGCGCCGAGGCGTGCGCCGATGCCGAAGCGCCAGCGTCTCGATCCCTTGTGTCGTAGTGCGCCATAGGTCTCCATCGCGGCGGCTTCTACCATCGCCGGCCGGCCGGGGTCGAGATCGCCACAAGCAGGCTTTCCGCTCGAGCGAGGTTCTGCTCGACGACGCCTCTGATATCGCGGGCAATGGCCTGCTGCGCCGCCGTGCGGGCAATGCCCCGCGGCCATTCGCCCTTTAGATCTTCGGCCAGTCTCTCGACATCGCCGGCCGATAGCGGCGGAGTGCCCAACAACCGGCGCACCTTCGCCAGCGTGCTTTGCCGCACGGCATCGCTCGGCGCCTGGCCTTCGAACTCCCGCAGCCGTGCCCATAGACGGGCGAGCATCGCCCGCCGACGAACAATGTAATCATCGAAGATCAGATTAACGACGCCGTAACGCTCGGCCGAAAGGCGCGCATCGAACCCATTCGCGGCAAGCAGGCCGCCCGTGCTTTCGGGCGGCAGCAGGCCGGCGTTCAGCTCTGCGCGCACCGGAATGCGCCCGATGGACGGCCGCAGCAGGATGCCCTGCCCTTCCGCGGAGAACAGGAAATCGACGAAGCGTTCGGCTGCGCCTGTGTTGCGCGCGCGAGAGAGAATGGCGATGTTGGCCGGTACGTAGATCGGGTCTGGGGTCAGCGCGAAGATATTCTCGCTGCCCGCGACGTCCGGCGCCTTCGCCAGGAAGTCGATGGTGACGCCGATGCCGAAGCGGCGTTGTGCCACGCCCGAGGCGACACCGAAGCTGCGCGCCGTGACCGTCGAGAGATTGCCTCCAATCTCCGACAGCAGCGCCCATCCCCGCTCCCAGCCATACGCCTGCAGCAGGGCTTCCACTATGAGATGCGTGGTGCCGGAACGGGAGGGAGAGGTGATGCCGATATGACCGGCATAGGCCGGTTTCAGCAGATCCTGCCAGTTATGCGGCACCGGCAGACCGTATTGCGCGAGATAGGCCGCATTGTAGACGAGCCCATAGCCGGACAGCGCGAAGCCAAGATAGAAGCCGTCGGGATCATTGACGGCATATCCGAGAATGCGTTCCGGTGCGCCAGTCTGCCGGGCGCGGATAGCCCTCAGTGCACCCTTTCGCTTTAAAAGCTCGAAGGCATCCGTCGCCGAAGCCCAGAAGATATCCGCCGCGACCTCGGGCTTTTCGAGGATGAAGCGACTCGCACTGCCCGTGTTGCGCTGGACAACCGTTACCCGCACATCCGGATTGCGCGTTTGGAAGGCTCGCTGAAACGGCTCGTAGAAGGAGGGCGGGTAAGACGTGATGATCAACAGGTCTGCCGCTCTTGCGCTGCTGAGCGCGAAAGCGAGAAATATGGCGAACGACAGAAGCCGGTATAAGCCACGATTATGTCCGTGCCGGTTCAAAGGAGACCCGCCTCCGGTCAAAAATTCTGATTGCGTCAAGAGTGAACGGCAGAACTTTGTCTGCGTTCAGTGCGGATGTCCACCCGAAATTCCGGCCGCCCGTGGTTCATTCAAGGTCTTGAAAGGATCAGAACTGGCGCCCCCTTTTGGGCCACGCAATAACAAGGATTTGACGGTCTTCCGCTCAGGTAGTCTCCCCTCCGTCCAACATCATTCGTTTAGACGATCAACCAAGCGTGTTAATTTGCACTGAGAGCTGACCCGGGTCAGCTCTCAGTGCAAATTAACAGTGGAGACAGTCGCTTATTCGATTGGACCACTTCAAGAAGTCGTCCTGAAGCCCGCAAGTGGTGCGCCGCGAACTGCAAAATCAATCGTCTCTTGCGACAAGTCGGCTGCGGCGCGTCTTCTGCGCTTCGATAATTCCTTTGCGAAGCTCCTCGAAAAGCCCGCGTGGAAGCATTCCGTAAACATAGGAGCCATCTGGCCGCGGCCGAAGATCGTAGCCTGGCCACGTAAAGCGGTTCAACTCGTCGAACCGGATCCAATGGCGCGCTCCGTCTAGACCCAAGCTTCGGCATATATTAGCCGGAATCTCGACTGAGGTCACAGTATCCGCTGGCGGACTATGGGTGATCGGCACCACGATAGTCCGAACCTGGCCGCGTTCCTCACCGGGCACAGCGACGATTATAGCGCATGGACGATCTTTTGACCCTTCAACTGCGCCGCGATCTCGCCCTGTGCTCCAAAGAAAGCTATATCGAATGACAAGCCCAGGCTTCGGCCTTGGTATGCTCACTTGGCTTCGACGCCGTACTCTGCTGCGTCAATCGCGATGAGCGTATCGTCATCGAGTTCGCCGATCTTCAGAACCTCCCGCTCTCGCCGCTTGAGCTGCTCAAAATGCTCAAGCTCTGCTGGCGACAGATAGGCCCCGATCACTCGACCGTAGCTGGTCACATTGATGACGCCGGTCAAGATCGCCTCATCCTGGTATTTCCCAAAGTTCCGCGTAAAGTCGCTTGCCGGCACAGAACGAATTTGAGCCATATGCACACCTCAATTATTTTGCGTAATTTACGTAATTCACGCAAAATGTCAACGTACTGAATCTGGCTGGTACTGCACAAGACTCATTCTAGCTGGCTGTCGGGCTACCGGCATGATGGCACGCAGGTCAAGGGCCTGAAGCGCCGTGCCGATGTCGTCGGCATCTTCCCCAACGAGGACAGCATCGTTCGCCTTATCGGCGCGGTCCCTCTCGAAGCCAACGACGAATGGCAACTCCTCAGCCGATACATGCAGGCCGAGGCGATGGCCGAGCTAAACCCACCAACAATCGAAGAGGAAACTACACTTCAGATTACAGCCAGAGCCGCCTGATCATGACGGCCCGGAGCCACACCCGAAATTACACCATCTTGACGGACGCTACCTGCGCTCAGAACAGGCAAGCCGAACCTTCAAATACGAACCCACGGTGAAACTCCCTCGGCCCTCCCTGACGTGCGCAGGAAGGAAATAGGTGGACGACTTTTACGCCGCCCGCAGCGAAACGATTCTGCCGCTACCGTGGTAGGTTTTTGCACCGGCGCTTATAGATAGGCGGGCGCCATTCGGCATATTGTATTGGGCCACCTGGATTGGATAGGCACATGATAACTTGGCAACCCCATTTATCAGCACGCGCACTTTGCCCGGAATTGGTATGGAGTGGACCCGATCCCAACGTTGCTATGATCGTACGAAAGAAAGGGTTCTTCATGCCCTCTCCCCTCCGATTGCTATTTCGTTAGACGGGAAGTGGAGTATCATCACGTCCAACGCTCATACTGTTAAAACGATGGATAGTTAAATCGATGGCAAGCAAATTGAGTGACCGATGGCAAAATCAGGCGCTGTCAGCATACGCCGTACGCGAGATTTTGGAGAAGCCGCTAGAAGGCGAGACAGCGCAGTCCCGAATCAAGCAGATCGGCCTGCTGAACATCCTGTATATGATGCATCTGGTGAGCGAAGCGCTAACTCTCTCAAATATAATTAAATTTACCGGTATGACCCGCAATGGCGTGGTCGAGACAATGGACTTGCTCGTTGAGCGCGGCGTGCTTGTTGAAACGCTTGGGAAGAATTCAATGGGTCGCGGAACAGCCCGGCAGTTTGAACTGTCGCCTGCAGTTTTTGAGTTGCATCGGACAGTCGCGGGAGCCAGATAGGCGGATTTAACTAATTAAAGTATGCCGCGATACGTCGCCGCGCGAACGTCCGTTCAACCACCCATCGCCTCGGCAGAACCTCAAAACCCTTGGCGGTGTCGGAGCGCTTGACGAGTGCGCAGGCACGTCCGGGCATTGCCTTCTTTTGTCCCTTGGCGAAGACA
>Ga0182737_1002274_pt1 | contig 16063 bp, 8 predicted proteins | sample eDN5th30CBELigOP_FD_128878 | JGI IMG/M metagenome (GOLD analysis project Ga0182737, IMG submission 128878) | Enriched Organic Plus compost microbial communities from Emeryville, California, USA - eDNA 5th pass 30_C BE-Lig OP (version 2) (version 2) ...
TCAGGTCTTCTGCGGTGTGCACATCTCTGACACGGCTTTTGACAAACCCGAGCAGAGAACTGCGCAGGCGCTCACTGATGCCTTCCAGTTGAAAACTTGCGCGTTCGATTGGCGTTGCTTGCATGATCATACCTGAATTGACGGGGCCGCGAGAAAAAGGACGCAAATGATTGGGATTTTGCATCTATCAACAGGGTGGAGCGTCTCTTTCAGGCAAGATGGCGGCTTCTTTATGGAAATCCATACCAAGATAATGCGAATGAGGATAAACGAAGAGCGGCCACATGAGAAAGACCTTGTTTTCCACAGCGGATTCTGCACTCTGCGTAAAAACTCATGCCCCCCTCTGCACTGGCCCCCCCGTTGATTTCCCTCTTACACGCGACCCGAGGGCGTCCTGAGCAAGCGCTTGCTGCAAGGGATGCCTGGTTAAAGAGCGCGAAGCACAGTGACAGGATAGAACACCTGTTTGCGGTGGATGCAGATGACGCAGCCTCACGTCATGTTTTGGCGGAATTCTCACCCCTTGTCGTTGAGCAACTAGGAGGCGGTTGCGTCGCTGCATGGAATCTGGCGGCAGAGCATTGCTCTGGTGGACTGTTAATTCAGCTATCCGATGACTGGATACCGTTCGAAAACTGGGATGAAGCCCTGCTACGGCGTGCAGGAGATTGTGAGGTGCCCAAAGTGCTTAGAATCAGCGATGGCCACCGGGTTGATGACTTGCTGTGCATGGCTATCTGCACCCGCGCGCGCTACAGGCAGCAGGGCTATTTTTTACGCCCTGACTACACAGGTGTCTTCTCGGACGATGAGTTCAGCTATCATGCCTACAAGGACGGCGTGGTGGTGGATGCTCTGGATGTTCAGTTCACGCATCGCCATCCTGACTATGATCCAGGTGTAGCACGGGATGAAACCTATCAGAACCAAAACTCCAGCCAGAGTTTTATCAAAGGGCGGCAGTTATTCCTCAAACTAAATCCAGATGCGCTCGGGCAGTGGCTGAACGCTGGTAGTGAATTGCGTCACTTTGACAGTCATAGCAGTGGGGAAGACCTGGGAAGTGAGCTGCCGCTTATCTCTGTCATCATGCGGACCTGTGATCGTCCGCATCTGATTGGCAGGGCGCTTCAGTCTATAGCTGAGCAAAGTTACCCAAGGATAGAAGTGGTTTTTGTGGCGCGAGGTGAAGCCCTGAAATATGCCCCTGCTGAAGCTGAAGCAGCGCTTTCCCCAAGAAACATCCCTTGGCGAATGGTTGAATGTCACCCTGATATGAAGCTGGGCGGCATGTTAAACCTTGGAGCTCAAGAGACCGCCGGGAAATGGATCATTGTCCTGGATGATGACGATAGCTGGCAGAATGATTGCCTGGAAAAACTCGCCATTGCTTTGCTTGCAAAGCTTGATCCACCACCCAGGGCCGCAGCATGCCAGCATGCTCTGGTTCAGGAAGTCGTTGAAGTGAACGGCAGCATCAGAGAGCTTTCCAGATCCAATGCAACACCACGACTGACTGGGTTGCTGCTCACAGAACAGTGGGGGAACAATCAAATGGTCATCCATGCTTTCCTGTACGAAAAGGCGCTATGGCAGGAAGTAGGAGGTTATGACGAGACGCTGGCAATCGCTGAAGATTGGGACTTTAGCCTACGGTGTCTGAGAGTCTCAGATGTGATGGTGGTGCCGCTTCCCCTGGCAAATTATCATGTAAGGCCCAAGGCGATCCGACAGACTCAGACCCGACAGAAGCTGGAACACGCCTTCTCTGCGTGCCGATTGAGCAATCGCCTATTGCGTGATAGTCTTGACAGCAAAGAAGGGCTGGGAAACCTGGCTGCCACCAGTCAGATGTCCGCCTCCCTGTCAAAGGTTCGCAGCGAGATGGCCCAGCTTGTGGCCCAGATCATTCAGTTGAATGCCGCCAACAAGGATTTGAAAGCTTGCAGGAAGAAGCTGAAACAGGCGGAAAAGGACAGAGACAGGCTGAGTCGCAGTATTGAGGAGTGGAATAAAAAGCCCTGGTTTCACCGCGCATTTCACAAGCTCAGGGTCAGATCAAAATGATCTAATACGGCTCATGGGCAGCGTACTGATCAAATCCAGGGCATCTCCCTTACACCCATTCCTGCACGGCCTGTAGCTTGGCATGGGCAGCGCCACGATCCAGCAGATCCTCGGCGAACTGTCTGCCATCGGTAATATTCCTGGCCAGACCGGTAATCACAAAACCTGCTGCCGCGTTCAGCACGGCGATGTCGCGCTTGGGTCCTTTAAGACGGCCAGCCAGGATGTTCTCCAGAATATTGGCATTCTCCACCGCAGAACCACCTGCCAGGGATTCCAGTGTGGCAGGTTCAAAACCGGCCTCAGACGGGTTCAGATCAAAGTGGCGGATGGAACCGTCTTTCAGCTCAGAAATCACATTTTTATCCAAGGTGGACATTTCATCCATGCCGCGACCCTCTCCTGTGAGGCCGTGCACCACCCAGGCAGATTTCAACCCCAGGTCTTTGAGTATTTCCGCAAAAATGGGGACCAGCCGTGATTCAAACACACCCAGCAACTGATGGGGGGGGCGGGCCGGGTTCAACAAGGGACCCAGAATGTTAAAAATACTGCGCTGACCTTCATCTGCCAGCAGCTTGCGGGCCGGGGCCACGCTTTTGAAAGCAGGATGGTAGGAGGGGGCGAACACGAACCCAAGGCCGACCTCTTTCACGCAGCGAGCGAGTTCTGCCGGGGCCAGGTCAATTTTTAAGCCTAATGCCTCCAGCACATCAGCGCCGCCGCTCTTGCTGGTGATGCCACGGTTCCCATGTTTGACAATATACACTCCCCCTGCCGCCAGAATGAACATGGCGGTGCTGGAAATATTAAAAAGGTTCAGCTTATCTCCTCCCGTACCGACCACATCCAGGATCGGGCCGCCGAGAGAGGCAGAGTCAATGCCGGGTGCAATCGCGTGCTGGAGAAACTCCCTGACAAAAGCGGAAATTTCAGCCGGAGTCTCCCCCTTTTTTGCCAGGGCACGGAGGAATGCCGCCTTATCCGTTGGTTCGGCGCTGGCATCCAGCAGAAATACTGCGGCGTCATGCACCTGTTCCACACTAAGATCCTGCCCGTTCTGAAGTTGCTGCACGAAATTCTGCATGCCACCAATTTGGGCAGATTTCAGGAGGCAGGCAACTACCGGTTTTGTGACGGAAGGTAAAATCCGGGCTGTTCACATAAGTGGCAAACCCTTATCCTGTTCAGGCTTGGTTACATAGTTCAGTAAACTACCTAGCGCAATATCAGGCCATTTTTGGACGTTAGCTTCTGATAACCTCTGTTTGTTTCATGCGCCGCGCTTCCTCCACCTGCTCAATTTTGGGACTGCTTCCTCTCGTGATGAGTGGCCTGTCCCTGGCGGAAACCGTCAAACCTGTCAGCTTTAACCGGGACATTCGCCCGATTCTGTCGGACACCTGCTACCATTGCCATGGTTTTGATGAGGCATCGCGCAAGGGAGGACTGCGGCTGGATATCCGCGATGACGCACTTAAATCGGGCAAATCCGGGCTGCTCGCTGTCGTGCCGGGCAAACCGGAGGAGAGCGAGATCATCCAGCGTATTTTTGCTGATGATGAAGCGGATCTGATGCCGCCCAAGGAAGCGCACAAGACCTTGACGGCTGCGCAGAAAGAGTTATTCCGCCGCTGGGTGGCTGAAGGGGCAAACTACGAGGAGCACTGGGCGTACACATCGATTGGTAAACCTCAGGCTCCCAGGCTGGTAGATGAGGCGGGAGTAAGAAACGATATTGACCGCTTCATACGCGCCGGACTGGAGGAAAAGAAAATAGAACCCTCCAGCGAAGCTGCAAAGCATGATCTGATTCGCAGGCTCAGCCTCGATCTGACAGGCCTGCCGCCATCTCCGGAGGAAACGCAAGCCTTCGTGAGCGATCAAAGCGCAGATGCGTATGACAAACTGGTGAACCGTCTGTTGCGTTCGCCCCATTATGGTGAGCGCATGGCTGTCTGGTGGCTGGATGTCGCGCGCTTCACAGATACCGTGGGTTATCACGGTGACCAGAACCAGAGAATTTTCCCCTACCGCGATTACGTTATCCAGGCGTTTAACAGTAACAAGTCCTTCAAGGATTTCACCATTGAACAGCTTGCCGGTGATCTGCTGCCAAATCCTACGAAAGAACAACTGGTGGCCACAGGCTTTAATCGTCTCAACATGATGACCCGTGAAGGAGGGGCCCAGCCCAAGGAATATCTTTCCAAGTATGGCGCCGAGAGGACACGCACCGTTGGCACCGCCTGGCTGGGGGCCACTTTTGGCTGCGCTGAATGTCATGACCATAAGTTCGATCCCATTTCACAGCGCGATTTCTATGCACTTCAGGCTTTCTTTGCGGATGTAAAGCAGTGGGGCGTTTATTCGGACTACGGTTATTCACCCAACCCGGAACTTAAAGGATTCAACAACGAGCATCCATTCCCGCCGGAGATTGAAGTAGCAAGTCCTTACCTGCAAAAGCGGCTGCAAAAAGTACAGCAGGAAAGTCAGCAGGTCACAGCGGATTCATTGGAGCAACTGAAGAGCAGTGCAGACGCACAAAACCGCTTTCGGCAATGGAGAACCAGCCTTCTGGAGTTCTTTAAACAACATCCCGATGGCTGGGAATCTCCTCTCCCTTCGGTTCAATCAAGCAGTGTTGCGCAAAAAGGAAAAGCATCAAAGGACCTGGAGCCGATCTCGGTGGTGCAGGATGATGGCCGTGTCTTGTTTGTGTCCGGCAAGGCAGATGACACAACCATCACATTGCACCCCTCATCTCAATGGGTCAGTGCGATCAAAGTGGAACTGCTGCCGCTGAAATCCTATGACGGCAGCATCCTTAGAAACGGATCACACGAGACTGTCAAAATGACACTCTCAGCCACCGTGCAGGATGCCGCGGAAGCCAAACCAAGGCCGCTGGCCATCCGCCACATGGAAGCAGACCGCAAGCGTCCTGATTACAGCAACGGGGCAGAGGTGGTCGGGATTGTCAGAGGCTGGAAAACTTCAGACAAGGAATGGAATAAACCTCACACCGCCATCGCACTGCTGGACAAGCCGCTCACGGTCCATCCCGGCAGTAAAGTCATGGTGAAAATTGATGGCAACCTTGCCGGCCAGGTGAAAGTTTCACTTTCACCGGTTGGAAATCATGACCTGTTTAATCCGCAGATGCGGCCAGAGCTGCACAAGACACTGGCCAGGGCTGAAAGTTATGACGACCTTCATGTTGCAGAAGCTTTTCTGCTGAGCACCGCATGGCGGCCAGAAGATTATGAAAAGATAACGGCCCTCTATCAAAAAGGATTGCAACTCAATGAGGGGAAAGCCTGGAGCCTGATCACAGAATCAGTTCCCAACCCATTGACGGTGCGTGTGCTGCCACGTGGTAACTGGATGGATGAGAGCGGCGCAGTCACTCCCCCAGCCACGCCTGAATTCCTGCCTGTTTCTTTTAAACAACCGACTGGGGAAGAGGCTCAGGATAAACAGAGGTTATCACGCCTGGACCTCGCTAACTGGTTATGCGCGGAGGAGAACCCGCTGACAGCACGAGCAGTGACCAACCGGCTTTGGAAAGAGTTTTTTGGGCAAGGGCTTTCTTCCGTGGTGGATGATCTTGGAGCGCAAGGCGAGCCTCCCAGCCATCCCGAATTGCTCGACTGGCTGGCGGCAGAGTTCCGCAACAGTGGCTGGGATATTCAGCATGTGATCCGTTTAATGGTCAGCAGCGCCACTTACCGGCAGAGCAGCAACCTGCGCCCTGATTTGCGGGACGTTGATCCGAATAACCGCCTGCTGGCTTCACAGAACCCGCGTCGCCTTGAAGCTGAGTTTGTTCGCGATAACGCTCTGAGCATTGCCGGGTTGTTGAATGTAGAAGATATCGGCGGGCCGAGTGTAAAGCCTTATCAGCCGGGGGGATATTACGAAAATTTACAATTCCCGAGCCGTGATTATATGGCGGATACAGATGACCAGCAATGGCGGCGTGGAGTTTACATGCACTGGCAGCGCACTTTCCTGCATCCCATGCTGGCCAATTTCGACGCGCCATCACGCGAGGAATGTACCGCCTTCAGGCCCCAATCAAACACCCCTCAACAGGCGTTGACATTGCTAAATGATCCCACCTTTGTAGAAGCTGCAAGAGTCTTCGCAGAGCGCATGTTAAAATCGGGCGTTACAGGAGATGGCCAGCGGCTGGATGCGGCTTTTCAACGAGCTGTCTCACGCCCCGCTTCGGACGCTGAAAAGGCAGGGCTGCTGACATTCTTAAATGCCCAGCGGGACCACTATAAAGCCGCGCCTGAAGAGGCCGCCAAACTAGTGGGCAAGGGGCTGAAAACAACAGACCCTGAGCTGGATAGAGCAGAACTTGCTGCCTGGACAAGCCTTTGCCGTGTTGTGCTGAACCTGCATGAAACCATCACCCGCTATTGATTGAGGGAGGAAACACCCCATGAATTTTGATCCCGCCGCTTTTGATCTCTCTGTAAAACGTCGCACGTTTCTGACGCAGTCTGCTTATGGACTTGGGGGCATGGCGCTTGCTTCATTAATGAACAAAAGCACGGCGTTTGCGGCGGCTCCTCAAGGGGCGGTAACCGTCCCACATTATCCCATTCGGGCAAAGCGGGTCATTCATCTTTGCATGGCGGGCGGTCCGTCTCATCTGGAGACTTTTGACTGGAAGCCGGAACTGGCGAAACTTGATGGCAAGGCCTTTCCTGAATCCTTTACCAAAGGCCAGCAACTCGCGCAATTGCAGGGGGCGGAACTGAAAGCCCGCGGCCCCATTGCCGGATTCAAGAAACACGGGCAGGCTGGCATTGAGATCAATGACATGTTCCCGCATCTGGCCACCATGGCGGATGAGATGTGCGTGATCCGATCCATGCAGACGGAGCAGATCAATCATGATACGGCACACGCCTTCATGAACACCGGCTCCATTATCAAAGGCCGCCCGAGCATGGGCTCATGGCTGCTGTATGGCCTGGGGGCAGAGACGGAGGAACTGCCGGGTTTTGTAGTGCTCACTTCACAGGGTAAAAGCGGCCAGCAGCCCATTTCCGCCAGGCAGTGGTCCAGTGGCTTCCTGCCCAGCAAATATCAAGGCATCATGTTTAATGCCAAAGGTGATCCGGTGCATTACTTGGGCAATCCAGATGGCGTCTGCCAGAGCACGCAGCGGCAGGTGATTGATGAGATCAGGCGGATCAATGGTCTGCTGGATGACCAACGTGTGGACCCTGAAATTCAAACGCGGGTGGCCCAGTATGAGATGGCATTCCGTATGCAATCGAGCGTGCCAGAACTGACGGACATGAATAGTGAGCCTAAACATATCCTGGATATGTATGGCGTAAGCCAGCCCGGGGATGGCAGCTTCGCCAGCAATTGTTTGCTGGCCCGCCGCTTGGCCGAGCGTGGAGTCCGCATGATTCAGCTTTATCATCGGGCCTGGGATCATCACGGTGGTATTGCCGAAAACATGCCGAATGCAGCCAGGGACGTGGATCAGGCGAGCGCTGCATTAATCAAAGACCTGAAACAACGCGGCATGCTGGACGATACCCTGATCCTGTGGGGCGGTGAGTTTGGCCGCACGCCCATGGGGCAGGGCTCAGGCCGTGACCACCACATTCTTGCATTCAGCGTCTTCATGGCGGGTGGTGGCGTCAAGCCCGGCATGGTCTGGGGCGCGACAGATGAACTGGGCTATCGTGCTGTGGATGATGTGGTTCATGTGCATGATCTGCATGCTACCATGCTGGCTTTGCTAGGCATAGACCACCACCGTATGACGGTAAAATTTCAAGGGCTGGACATGCGATTGACCGGAGTGGCTGGCCATGCGGTTAAAGGTATCATGGCATAGGCCTTCGTTCAGCGATGCAGGCTGGCATAAAAAAAGGAGGGCGTGATGTCGCCCTCCTTCTTCAAGTTCTGTTTTGATCACGCGTGTGAGTGTGGCATAACACCGCCATCCAGCGGTGCGTCTTCCTTGCTTTTATCTTCGACGGGCTTCCTGGCTTTCATGAATTTGGCGATCACCACGTAAAAGACCGGGGTGAACACCAGACCAAAAAAGGTCACGCCCAGCATGCCGTAGAATACCGCCGTCCCCAGCGCGTTGCGCATCTCAGCGCCTGCGCCGGTGGCGATCACCAGAGGAAGCACGCCCAGGATGAATGCAAAACTCGTCATCAAAATCGGGCGTAAGCGCAGGCGACAGGCTTCTACCGCAGCGGCAAAACGGTCTTTGCCATGCAGGTCCTGCTGTTGTTTGGCAAATTCTACAATCAGAATCGCGTTCTTCGCCGCCAGACCCACCAGCACCACCAGACCGATCTGGGTGAAGATGTTGTTGTCATTGCCCGTCAGCCATACCCCGCCAATGGCGCTCAGCAGACACATCGGCACAATGAGAATCACAGCGAAGGGCAGGCTCCAGCTTTCATATTGGGCGGATAACACCAGAAACACAAACAGCACGCAAAGCGGGAAAATAAACACAATGGAGTCGCCCGCCAGAATCTGCTGGTAAACCACATCCGTCCATTCGTAGTCAAACCCATCCGGCAGGGCCTCCTTGGCGATTTCATCCACACGCTGGATCATCTGCCCGGAGCTGATGGAGGCATCAGTGTTACCGCTAACATCAGAGGAAACAAACATGTTGTAGCGCTGCACCCTGTCAGCACCGCCGATCTTCTCAGCCCTAACCAGAGCGCCCAGCGGCACCATGTCGCCATGGTTGTTGCGGGTGCGCAGGCGTGACACATCTTCCGGCTTCATGCGGTAGTTGGGCTCCGCCATGGCCATCACCTGCCAGGTGCGGCCAAACAGATTGAAGTCGTTCACATACGTGGAGCCCATGTAAGTGGACAGCGTGTCATTGATGGAAGAAATGGACACGTCCATGGTCTTCGCGCGTTCACGGTCAATGGCCAGGTTGAACTGCGGCGTATTGGCCCGGAAACCGGTGATGATGGAGTTAAAGCCTGGCTCCTGGGCTAGGGCATCTATGAACTTTTGTGTCGCATCCTCCAGCGCTGTGAGGCCTGCATTGTTTAAATCTTCCACCTGGAGTTTAAACCCGCCGGCATTACCCAGGCCACGCAGGGGCGGTGGCGGCAGCACCAGCACGCGAGCTTCCTTGATGTCAGCAAACTTTTTGCGCAACTCCGCCATCAGCGCATTGGAATGCAGGCTGGGATCCTTACGTTCAGCGAATGGCGCAGGGATAATAAAGCAGGCGCCGAGGTTGCTCTGGTTAGCCTGGAGCACGTTTGAGTAACCTGAGATGGCAAAGGTATGCGCCACCCCAGGGGTGCTGCGGGCAATGGCATCCACACGACGCACAATCTCATCTGTCCGTTCAAAGCTGGCCCCATCTGGAAGCTGCACCACCGTCATGAAATACCCCATGTCCTGTTGCGGAATGAATCCGGTGGGCACTTTCTTGAAGGCATAGACGGCAAGACCAATAAGGCCGCCATATAGCAGGATGCCTAAAATTGCATGACGGATGAACTTGCCGATGGCTTTCGCATAGAAGTTCGACAGGCCATTAAATGTCTTGTTAAAGATTTTAAAGAACCAGCCAAACAGGAAGTTAATGATGCGGCTCATGGCATCAGGCTTTGCGGAGTGTGGACGCAGCAGCAAGGCGGCAAGAGCGGGGGAAAGCGTCAGCGAGTTAATCACTGAAAGCAAGGTGGAAGCTGCAATGGTCAAGGCAAACTGACGGTAGAACTCACCGGTAATACCAGTCAAAAAGGCGGTCGGAACAAATACCGCGCCAAGCACCAGACCAATGGCAATCACCGGCCCTGTCACCTCGTTCATCGCCTTGATCGTGGCATCACGCGCGGACAGCCCCTGTTCAAGGTAGCGTTCCACGTTTTCAACGACCACAATGGCGTCATCCACCACGATGCCAATGGCCAGTACGATACCGAACAGCGAGAGGTTGTTGAGCGAGAAACCGAATGCCGCCATAACGGCCATGGTGCCGATGAGTGACACCGGGATGGCGAGCAGGGGAATGAGGGAGGCGCGCCAGCTTTGCAGGAACACAACCACCACCAGCACCACCAGCAGAATAGCCTCCACCAGAGTGTGCATGACCGCACTCATGGAGTCCCGAATGAACTGGGTCGGATCGTAGTTGATGCTGTAATCCACGCCCGGCGGGAAACGCTCTTTGATCCGCAACATCTCTGCGCGCACAGCATCTGAGGTGTCCAGCGCATTGGTTCCTGGGAGCTGGAAGATACGCATGGACACGGCATTTTTGCCATCGCGATAACTCTTCTGCGCGTAGTCCTTGCCTCCCAGTTCCACGCGGGCAACATCCTTCAGTCGAATCACATCGCCGTTGTCTCCAGTACGCAAAACGATGCGGTTAAACTCCTCTGCGGAACGCAGCCGCCCCTGTGTGGTCAGGGTGTACTGGAATTGTAAACCCGTAGGAGCAGGAGGTTGCCCAAGCTGCCCCGCCGCCACCTGGATGTTTTGTTCGCGAATGGCGTTCACCACATCAGTCGCGGTCAGATTGCGCACCGCCAGCTTCTCAGGATCCAGCCAGATACGCATGGTGAAGTCCAGGCCGCCAAGTGAGGACGCTTCTGCAACACCGGGAATACGCGCCAGACGGTTCTGCACCTGAATGTTCACGTAGTTGGCCAGGTACAGCACGTCCCGTGTATCATCTGGCGAGAAGAACTGGATCGCCATGGTAAGGTCTGGGGAGCGCTTCAAAGCCTGCACACCCATTCGGCGCACTTCTTCAGGCAGACGTGGCAGCGCAGCGTTCACACGGTTCTGCACCAGCACCTGTGCTTTGTCCAGATCCGTGCCCAGCTTGAAGGTCACAGTAATCTGGAGGCGACCATCAGAGGTGGAAGAGGAGGACAGATAGAGCATGTCCTCCACACCGTTGATTTCCTGTTCCAGCGGCGTCGCCACCGTTTCAGAAAGCACAGTAGCATTAGCGCCCGGATAGGTGGCGCTCACCATCACCGTAGGCGGGATCACATCAGGATACTGGGAAACTGGCAGCGTGAAATAAGCCAGCCCTCCAAGCAGGGTGATGATGATACTAAGCACCGCGGCAAATACCGGGCGATCAACAAAGAATTTTGGGATATTCATCCAGTCAGAGGGTGAAGACTACACGTGATGGGATAGAGCCGTGTGCCTCATGCGACGAAAACTGTGTCGCAGGGAGGGATGTTGCTCATGTACACGTGAGTGAAGTCTGGGTTGATTATTTACCGGCCGCCGCTGTTTGTGGCGCAATAGGTGGCAGGGCCATCTGGCCATCTTCTGGCACGACCGCGGCGCCATCGCGCACATGCACCACACCATTAGTTATAATGCGCTCGTCCGCTTTCAAACCGCTACGCACCACCCGCAGTCCATCTTCCATCGGGCCAATTTCAACCGGACGGTATTCGGCCTTGTTGTCTGCGGTCACGACAAAGACAAACGCGCGCCCCTGGTCGCTGCCAATCGACTCATCGCGAATCAGCAGGGCATCATATTCACCGGAACCGGGTATGCGAACTCTGGCAAAAAAACCTGGAGCCATCAGCTTGTCTGTGTTCTCAAAAACACCACGCGCGCGGATCGTGCCAGTGTCTGGGCGCAGCACGTTGTCTACAAAATCCACCTTGCCCTTGCGGGGGAAGCCGGACTCGTTAGACAGGCCCATTTCAACCGGAATAGGTTCAAACATGGGGCTGACGCGAGTTCCTTTGCGGTGCATGTCGCGGTACTTCAGCGCAGAGGCTTCATCCACTTCAAAGTAAACGTAGATGGGATCAAGCGCGACAATCGTGGTCAAGAGGGTGGAATCACGCTCACCTCCAGTAACCAGGTTGCCTTCAGTTACCAGCGCATAACTGATGCGTCCGCTGATTGGAGCCCTCACTGCGGTGAACTCCAGTTCAAGCTCTGCGTTTTTAAGCATGGCTTCAGCCGAGCGAACCGCGGCATCCGCCTCTGCCGCTGCCTTCAGGCGTGTATCGTAATCTTCCGCAGAAATGGAGCGTGACTGAATGAGTGTCTCTGCGCGTTTGGATTCGTTTTTAGCAAGCTCAGCACGAGTGCTGTTGCGATCCAGTTCAGCGCGCGCACCCTCTACAGCAGCCTGATAAGGGCGGGGGTCAATGGTGATCAGCAGGTCGCCTTCCTTCACTTCAGCGCCCTCCCTGAAGTGGATTTTCTCAATGTAGCCACTAACGCGGGCGCGGAGGTTCACCATTTTCCTGGACTCCATGCGTCCAACAAATTCATCCCATTCAATGATTTTCTTCACCACTGGCTTGGCGACGGTGACTTTCGCTGGCGCAGGGGCCGCGGTATTTTTCTCAGTCGGTTTGCAGGCGGCGATGCCGAGTGCGGCAGTGCCAAGCAGAACGTAGTGCAATCTCATAATCAGGGTAGGTAGGGTCGGTCAGGCAGGACAGGAAATCCTGCGGGACGGTGCAAATCAGTTGTGGTGGTCTGCGTTAGAGATACGCGACCGGTCCGGCGCTCTGGACAGAAAAAATTGTAGCAAGTCGTTTTAGGTGTTCACCATAAGTGAATAAGGGCTGTTTTTGGGGTCCTGACCCTACGATTGCAAAACCAGCTATAAAAAATTGAGATACAATTTCAATAAGGGCTTGACCAAATTGTTGTTGAGTATTAATCGCAATAATCATTCCGGGATTTTTCGAAACTCCCCATCTGTCGAATACCTGGAACCGACCTCAACAACGCAATGAAACGCAAAACTCAACTGCCCAAGAAAGGCTCATCCTTCCCGTCACTCTCCCAGCGTGATGGTATTGCTTTGACCACCACGGTGCTGTGCGCAGCAGGCTCACTGCCTGCCCAGACAGCCCCAGAAGCCCAACCTGAACAAGGCGCAACTACCGTGACACCAGAAGTGGTGGTGACAGGTCAGGCAGACCCTGTTTACAAACCCCAGGCGGTCTCTTCTCCCAAGCTGCAAGGTCCCCTGCGCGATATTCCACAGACGATCACCGTTGTTCCAGAAGCTCTGATCAAAGAGCAGGGGGCGACCAGCCTTCGTGACGTGCTGCGCAATGTGCCAGGCATCAGCATTCAGGCTGGTGAAGGTGGCGGCGGCCTTCCAGGTGATAACTTGAGCATCCGCGGTTTCAATGCCCGTACTGACTTCTTCATTGATGGCATTCGTGATTACGGAGCCTACTCCCGTGATCCATTTAACTATGAGCAGATCGAAGTGGCCAAGGGTCCTTCTTCATCTACCTCAGGCCGTGGTTCAACCGGCGGCTCGATCAACCTGGTGACCAAGACTCCAAAACTGGAGCCATTCTACACAGGTGACTTCACCGGCGGCAGTGACAGCCTGTTCCGTGCGACGCTCGACTTTAACCAGCCCATTTTCCTGAACTCTGGTTCCCCAGGCATGGAAGGTATTGCTGGTGGTAAAGGCACCAAGGAAGTGCTGCCAGTGGCTCCAGTGGAAGCTTCCGGTGCAGCCTTCCGCCTCAATGGTCTGTTTCACACCCAGGATGTGGCAGGTCGTGATGTGGTGGAACAAGAACGCTGGGCCATCGCCCCATCGCTTGCCTTTGGTCTGGGTACGGACACCCGTCTGACCTTTACTTATCTGCACATGGAAGAGGACAATGTGCCTGAGTACGGCATCCCATGGGTACCGGCCAACACCAATCCGCAGCTTTCCAAGTTTTCTGACAAAGCTCCGCCTGTGAACTTCGACAATTTCTACGGTATTCGTGGTTATGACTACGAGGACACCACCACAGACGTTGCCGGCATTCTGTTTGAGCATGACTTCAGCGACCGCGTTCGTCTGCGTAACTTCAGCCGGTATGCCCGTACAGAGCGTTCCTCCGCGATCACAGCTCCGCGTTTTGTGGATGTGAACACCAGTCTGGCCATCAACCGTCAGCTTCAGCGTCGTGACATCACTACGGAAATCTGGGCCAACCAGACGGACCTCTCCATTGATTTTGAAACTGGACCTCTGCGCCACTCCCTGGTCGTAGGTCTTGAGTTCGCCAATGAAGAGCAGGAAAACCAGAACGGCGCGCAGGCGACCAACCAGCCACGCACCAATCTGTTCAACCCGAATCCAAATGATCGTCCCCTTGGTCCTATGCCTGGCCTCACCAATCCGGTGAACGAGGCAGAAGCCTTCACCATCAGCGCTTATCTGTTTGATAAGATCTCCATTGGTGAGAAATGGGAAATCAGTGGCGGCCTTCGTTATGACCGTGTGGATGCAGAGTATTCCTCCGCAGGCGTGTTCTTTGACCGCACTGATGACATGCTAAGCTGGCGCGCAGCCATTGCTTTCAAGCCGGTTGAAAATGGAAACATCTACTTCGGTTATGGCACCTCCTTCAACCCATCCGTTGATGGCAACGCAGGCCTTGCCCTGAATGACGGAAACATCAATCTGGACCCAGAAGAAACACGCACCTTTGAACTCGGAACCAAATGGGATCTGTTTGAAGACCGCCTGTCTCTGACAGCCGCAGTGTTCCACACAGAGAAAACCAACGCCCGTACCTCTGATCCAACGGATCCGGTCGCGGTCACGGTTCTTGATGGCGAACAGGAAGTCCAGGGTGTTGAGCTGGGCTTTGCCGGCAGCATCACCGACTGGTGGCGTGTCTTTGGTGGCTACACCTATCTGGAGAGTGAAATCACCAAGTCCAACAATGCGGCTGAAGTCGGCAATGAGCTGTCCAACACACCTGAGCATTCGTTCAGCCTGTGGACCGTGTTCGATCTGCCCTATGGCTTCCAGCTTGGCGGTGGCGCCAACTATGTGGACACCCGCTACAACAACACCGCAAACCTTCGTCAGGCTCCTGACTACTGGTTGTTTGATGCAATGCTGGGTTACCAGATCTCTGAGAACTTCGCCCTTCGTTTCAATGTTTATAACATTGCCGACGAGCGCTACATTGATCGTCTGGGTGGCGGTCACTTTGTTCCAGGTGTAGGCCGTACCTATAGTCTGTCTGCCTCCATCAAATTCTAAGCGAGTTTGGTTTAAAGGACATTCTTTGTCCGTGTGTTGAACGCATGGAGTGGCGCTTTCGTAGTGCCACTCCATGCCTGTCTAAATGGAGAGCGGTTTATCCGTCTCCGCTGCTTCAAGTTTCATGTTACTTACCATCCCAGATGTTTTAACGGCTGAGCAGGTCAGCCATGCACGTCAGTTGCTTGAAAAGGAGGCTGAGTGGGCGGATGGCCGTTCCACTACTGGCCATCAATCCGCCAAAGCCAAGAACAACCTGCAAATTCCCGAGAGTCATCCCGTTGCCCGCGAACTGGGAGACATCATCCTGCAGGCGCTGGGCAAGAGCCCTGTCTTTGTGGCGGCAGCGCTGCCATTACGAGTTTATCCACCCATGTTTAACTGCTACCGCGGTGGACAGTCTTTTGGCACACATGTGGACAATGCCATCCGTCAGATCCCGGCCACACCGCACCGCATTCGTACCGATCTTTCAGCTACGCTTTTTTTCTCCAATCCTGAGGAGTATGATGGTGGAGAGCTGGTGGTGGAGGACACTTATGGCAGCAAAAGTGTGAAGCTGCCCGCCGGACACATGGTCTTGTATCCCGCCACCAGTTTGCATCATGTCACCCCGGTCACTCGCGGTGCACGTGTCAGTTCTTTCTTCTGGATCCAAAGCATGATCCGGGATGACGGCCAGCGCACTTTGCTTTTTGATCTTGATCTGGCCATCCAGCGCTTGTCACGTGATCTTGCCGGTAACGAATCCGCCGAAAAAAGCACGGTGCAGTTGACTGGCGTTTATCACAATCTCCTGCGTCAGTGGGCAGAGATGTAACACCGGTAAACCAGGTGTTACAAACCATGCCCACGCGGCATTTGATCAGACAGTCGCAGGAGCCGCCGTCTGTTTGATGTTGATGTTGATGTTGTACTTGCCGCGCAGCACCTGAA
>Ga0182737_1002277_pt1 | contig 16053 bp, 12 predicted proteins | sample eDN5th30CBELigOP_FD_128878 | JGI IMG/M metagenome (GOLD analysis project Ga0182737, IMG submission 128878) | Enriched Organic Plus compost microbial communities from Emeryville, California, USA - eDNA 5th pass 30_C BE-Lig OP (version 2) (version 2) ...
TAATATAACTGGAATAAAAGATATTATAAAGAATGGTATCAATGGTTATTTATGTGACCCCTTAGATGCAATGGATATATGCAATAAAATAATGTTATTAAAAGAAGACCTTCACTCTAATAGAATAAACTCCTTAACATGCCTTGAATCTATTAAAAAGTTCGATGTTAGCGTGATGTGTTCGAACTTAGAAAAATTATATCTGGATGTATAAAATGGAGATGATTATCAATGAATATAAATTCAAAGGTTCTAGTCACGGGGGGTTTTGGGTTCATTGGGAGACACCTTGTTCAACATTTGATAGAAAAAAATCATAAAGTAGTAATTGTTGACCGCCCTAAAAAACATAAAGTTATACCATCAAATTGGAAAAATAGAACTGAGGTTATTTGGAGTAATATTGAAAATATAGAAAATTATCAACATGTAATTAAAGAGGTTAATACTATTTACCACTTAGCCGGGGTCTCTGGTGCAGAACAAAGCATCTTAGATCCTTTTTCAAGTTTAGACTCTCTGTGTCGGGATACTTTGAAAATATTGGAAGCTTGTTGGACGTATAATCCACATGTAAATTTTATTTATCCTAGTTCTCGATTAGTTTATGGATGCGTAGAGAAGCTCCCGGTTAAAGAAAATGCAAATGTGGATCCTACTAGTATTTACGGCCTGCATAAATTAATGGTCGAAAACTATATTAAATTATATAGCAGGTTGTATAACCTTAATTCAGTGATTCTAAGAATAACAAATCCTTATGGTCCAACACTAAATAATAATTCTTTATATGGAATAATAAATTGGTTTATTCATCAAAGTTTGAAAGGAGAAACAATTAAAATATTTGGTGATGGAAGTCAGATTCGAGATTATATATACATTGATGATTTGGTCGATTTATTATTAAAATGTAAGGATATAAGGTCTGAAAATATAATTTATAATGTAGGATCAGGTAATGGAATTAGTATTTCTGAAATGGTGAAAAAAATAATTTCTTACACTGGAACTGGTAGTTATGAATTTGAAGCTTGGGGAGAAATACAGGAATTCGTTGAAACTGGGGATTTTATTGCTGATATTACTGATGCGAAATCACAATTTAATTGGGCACCTGTTTATACTTTGGATAAAGGGATTAAAGAAAGTGTAGAAAAAATGAAGCTTAACTTTAGCTTAAATATATAAAGTATAGGGGCTGTTAAGAGATTATCCTTGATATAAATAGGTAACCTAACAAGTTATTTTAAACCTGTTTAAATTTAAAGGTTATCCTAATATATCAAAAGGTTAATTAGTTTAGAGCAAATGAAAGGAGATGGGATTTTGAAAAAAGTTATTACATATGGGACCTTTGATTTACTTCATTGGGGTCATATAAATTTATTGAAAAGGTCTAAGGGATTAGGTGACTATTTAATTGTAGCGATTTCAACAGACGAATTTAATGCGAATAAAAATAAAAAGGCATATTTTAGCTATGAAAAGAGAAAGTTTATTTTAGAATCTGTTCGTTATGTGGACAAAGTAATTCCTGAAGATACATGGGAACAAAAAGAAATTGATATAAAAAAATATGATGTAGATTTATTTGTAATGGGGGATGATTGGAAAGGTAAATTTGATTATTTAGAAGATTATTGTGAAGTTTTATATCTTGAACGAACTGCGGGTATTTCTACATCGAAGATTAAAAAAGACTTAGATAAAATGATTTTAGGTAACATTTGAATAATTCATTAGATTAAATATTTAATATAGGAGGTCATGATATGAAAGGAATAATTCTAGCTGGTGGAAGCGGTACAAGGCTATATCCATTAACCATGGTGACTAGTAAGCAACTGTTACCTATCTACGATAAACCCATGATTTATTATCCATTATCAACATTAATGCTAGCTGGTATACGTGAAATATTAATTATTTCTACACCTGAGGATACACCACGCTTTAAAGCATTATTAGGGGACGGAAGCCAATTCGGTATATCATTGGAATATCAAGTTCAATCATCGCCAGATGGATTAGCCCAAGCATTTATTCTTGGAGAAGAGTTTATTGGTGATGAATCAGTTGCTATGATCTTAGGAGATAATATCTATTATGGAAGCGGAATGAGAAAAATTCTTCAACGAGCTGCACAGAAAAAAAACGGGGCGACAATATTTGGTTATCATGTCCAAGACCCTGAACGTTTTGGTGTTGTAGAATTTGACCAATTTGGAAAAGTTTTAACTGTTGAAGAAAAGCCTGAGTTACCAAAATCAAATTATGCTATTACTGGATTGTATTTTTACGATAATAGAGTTGTCGAAATAGCGAAAAATGTAAAACCTTCCCCTAGAGGTGAATTAGAGATTACTTCCGTAAATGAAGCCTATTTACAGATGGCAGAACTTGAGATTGAACTTCTTGGACGTGGGTTTACATGGCTAGATACAGGCACACATCAAAGCTTAGTAGATGCAACAAATTTTGTTCGTACAATTGAAGAGCTTCAAGGTGTGAAAATTGCAGCACTTGAAGAAATTGCGTATATAAACGGTTGGATTAGTATAGATACATTGATAGAATCAGGAGAAAAACTATCCAAAACTGGATATGGACAATATCTTTTAAAAGTAGCAAATGGAGATATTAAGTACTAGATTAAGAGGTGGATTCATTGAACTTTATTAATACGAACTTACCAGGAGTAAAAATTGTTGAAGCGACAGTGTTTGGTGATTACCGAGGTTGGTTTATGGAATCATATAGTTACGATAAGTTTAACGAGGCAGGTATTAATTTGAATTTTGTTCAAGATAATCAATCCTATTCTGCAGTAAAAGGAACACTACGAGGATTACATTATCAATTGAACCCTAAATCTCAAACAAAATTAGTACGTTGTACTAGAGGAGCTATTTTTGATGTTGCAGTGGATATTCGTAGAGGAAGTGCTACATTTGGTAAATGGTTTGGAATTGAACTTAATGAAGAAAATAAAAAGCAACTATTAATTCCCAAAGGGTTTGCACATGGATTTATGACTTTAACCAATGATGTTGAGGTTCAATATAAGGTTGATGAATTTTATTCACCGGAACATGAAAGAGGGATTATATGGAATGATCCTGAAATTAATATTAACTGGCCAATTGATATTAAACCTGTACTCTCCGCTAAAGATGAAAAAGCTCCGTTATTAAAAGATGCTGAAAATAACTTTTTGAGTGGAGAATAAATTATGAAAGTTTTAGTAACTGGTTGTAGCGGTCAACTGGGGTATGATGTAGTGAAGGAAGGTAATAGTAGAGGACTACAGATGTACGGCACCAGTTCTAGTAATTTAGATATTACAAATAAACAAAGAGTCTTTCAATCTGTTACCAAATTAAAGCCGAATGTAATCATTCATTGTGCAGCGTACACAGCTGTTGATAAGGCGGAAGATGATAAAGAAAGATGTTATGATGTTAACGTAAATGGCACAAGGTATTTAGCTGAGGCTGCTAAATTGGTAGGAGCTAAATTTGTCTATATTAGTACAGATTATGTGTTTGATGGACAAGGAGATAAGCCTTTTAAAGAAAGTGAAGAACCTAATCCTATCGGTTATTATGGCTTAACGAAATATGAAGGAGAAAGAATCATTCAATCTTTGTTGGAAAAATGGTTTATTGTACGTATTTCTTGGGTGTTCGGTATTAACGGAAATAATTTCATTAAAACGATGCTTCGATTATCTGAAACGCGAGATGAGTTAAATGTAGTAGGTGATCAATTTGGTTCCCCCACTTATACGTTTGATTTATCTCATTTATTACTAGCCATGATAGAGACGAATCGTTATGGAATTTATCATGCCTCTAATGAGGGGTTCTGTAGCTGGGCAGAGTTTGCTGAAGAGATTTTTAAGCGGGTTGGAAAAAAAATTAAAGTAAATGCTATCTCAACAGAAGAGTATCTAACAAAAGCAATTAGGCCAAAAAATTCAAGAATGTCAAAACAAAAACTAACGGATAACGGATTTAAGCAGTTGCCGTCATGGCAAGATGCCGTATCTCGGTATTTAGCAGAGTTAGAACAAGAGGTGAACTAATATGAAGAAATATAAAGTACTTGTGACAGGTGGAGCAGGTTTCATAGGGGGAAACTTTGTTCAATATATGGTCAATAAATATCCTGAATATGATATTTATAATTTAGATTTATTAACATATGCAGGAGATTTGACGAAACATCGTGAGGTTGAAGATAAATCTAATTATCACTTTATTCAAGCTGATATTGCTGATAAAGTTACTATTAGTGCTCTTTTTGAAAAAGAGAAATTTGATTATGTCGTTCATTTTGCGGCGGAAAGTCATGTCGATCGTTCTATTATAAATCCAGAAGTATTTGTTTTAACGAATGTACTAGGCACACAGGTCCTGTTAGATGCAGCGAAGGAATATAAGATTAGTAAATTTGTTCATGTATCGACAGATGAAGTATACGGTGAATTGGATTTTGATCCAACTACTTTCTTTACAGAAGAAACACCGTTACAACCTAATAGTCCTTATAGTGCTAGCAAAGCATCATCTGATTTATTAGTTCGAGCCTATCATGAAACATTCCATCTGCCGATTAATATTACTAGGTGCTCTAATAACTATGGTCCATATCATTTTCCAGAAAAGTTAATTCCATTAACAATTTCAAGAGTTTTAAATAATGAAAAGGTTCCTGTTTATGGAAGTGGCAAGAATATTCGTGACTGGTTGCATGTACTCGATCATTGCACAGCGATTGACCTAGTTTTACATGAAGGTGTCAATGGAGAAGTGTACAATGTTGGTGGCCATAATGAGCGGACTAATTTAGAAGTTGTTAAAACAATAATTAGCGCGCTTGGTAAATCGGAGGAATTAATTGAGTTTGTTGAAGATCGTCTTGGTCATGACAAACGCTATGCTATTGACCCTACTAAGTTAGAAAACTTAGGTTGGAAACCAACTTATACTTTTGAAACAGGAATTATTCAGACTATTCAATGGTATTTGGATCATAAAGAATGGTGGGAACAAATTTTAAGTGGTGAATACCAAACCTATTTTGAGAAGCAATATAGATTAAAATGAACTACATTATAAAGCTTATGGTCTATTTAGAATAGATGGTAGGCTTTATTTTTGTTAAGAAGTTAATATAGATGTGTTGGAAATAAAAGGACGTAAATTGGATTTTATATACAGATCTTAATGCAGAATTAAGAAGCATTTTAGAAAAACAAAATGATTCTAATTTATTAGAAAATCAATGTTACTGCAACCTAGGGTTTGGTATTGGTGGGATACGTGGTGAGATTGGACCAGATACGAATCTTTTTTTGAATTATTATCCACTTTGTGATTCGATACGTTAACCAAAAATATAGATAGAAAGTTAATGAATCTTGGTAACTGGTTCTTATAAAATAAGCTTTTTAAATGAAGGAGAATTAAGAAGAGAGGAGGAGAGAGCATGGGGTATATAAGTTTTGATTATTCCAAGGCTTTATCGTTCTTTGAAAAAAAAGAGATGGTTTTATTACAAGATGCTGTTCAGGCTGCTCATTATTCCCTACATGAAAAGACAGGAGAGGGAAATGAATTTCTTGGCTGGATGGATTTGCCTAACGATTATGATTATGATGAGTTTTCACGGATTAAACAAGCTGCACTCAAAATACAAAATGATTCAGATATTTTATTAGTGATTGGAATAGGTGGTTCTTACTTAGGGGCACGTGCGGCTATTAATATGTTGCAGCATAGCTTCTATAACTTACTATCTTCCGAGCAAAGAAAAACACCGCAAATTTTGTACGTTGGTCATAATATGAGTTCTACCTATATGCGAGACTTGATGGATGTACTAGTTGACAAGAATTTCTCCATTAATATCATCTCCAAGTCGGGTACAACGACAGAACCGGCACTTGCATTTCGAATTTTCCGTAGACTACTGGAACAAAAGTATGGAAAACATGGGGCAAATCAGCGAATTTATGCAACAACAGATAAGACGAAAGGTGCCTTAAAAACCATCGCATTAGAAGAAAGTTTTGAAGCATTTGTGATTCCTGATGATATTGGAGGGCGCTATTCAGTTTTGACAGCCGTTGGGTTGCTACCAATGGCTGTGAGCGGAGTGGATATTAATCAAATCATGCAAGGGGCTAAGATGGCAAAGGCAGAGTTGCAATCTCCTGAACTTGAAAAGAATCAAGCTTACCAATATGCAGCTGCCCGAAACCTTCTTTATAATAAAGGGAAAACAGTTGAGATATTTGTTAGCTATGAGCCTAGCTTGCATTATTTTTCTGAATGGTGGAAGCAATTATTTGGAGAGAGTGAGGGCAAAAATCAGAAGGGTATTTTTCCGACAACAGCTAATTTCTCAACGGATCTCCATTCTCTTGGGCAATATATTCAAGATGGTCACCGTAATTTGTTTGAAACGGTTCTGAAAGTCGAGCGAACACGTCATGAGCTAATTATTGAAGAGATGGAGAATGATGTAGACGGTCTGAACTATTTAGTAGGGAAGTCGATGGAATTTGTGAATAATAAGGCATGTGAAGGGACGATACTTGCCCATACAGAAGGTGGTGTCCCGAATCTAGTTCTTTCTATACCAGCATTGGATGCTTACACATTTGGTTATCTCGTCTACTTTTTTGAAAAAGCCTGTGCAATAGGAAGCTACCTGCTTGGCGTGAATCCGTTCGATCAGCCGGGGGTTGAAGCCTATAAAGCCAATATGTTCATGCTCCTTGGTAAGCAGGGTTATGAAGAGAAGAAAGTAGCGTTAGAACAGTGATTATAAGATTAAGAGTGTCTTCTGATAAGTTATTACTTTTCAATTTGGTGGGATTCCTAGTTTGGAGTACACGGTTACCACGCGAAACTTGTTGAAAGATTAATATAATAGAAAAAAAGGAGATTTAATCATTTAGAGAAAATGGTGGACTCTTCTTTTTTTTCTTTTCTTAGATTTTATATTAGACTAATAAATTAAGCTAGCAACTTGCATATTGCGGATGACACCTTATACTAAGTGTTACCAACGGTGATAAGATGGTTCTTACGTAGTTTTGGTGAAGGTTTTAACCGTCAGGTAGATTTGAACACTTTTTGCTAAATAAGAATGAGCACTTTTCTGGAAATGAGCACGTACCCATTGTCATTTGACATGGAGCCTCTACTCTACATATCTGATTTTTTCACAAGGTCCGCCACATTAACAACCAGCCGATTTAGACAAGGCTTTCACGTATGTCTCTCCATGTAAAATGCACATCCTCGCTGGAAAAAGTGTTCAAAGTAAACCAGCAAGTATTTGTTCATTTTTTTATTCAGCGGTTATAAATATGCAGTGGCTGTATTAAATTCTTTGTCATCAAATGATCACGTGTATATGGAATGTCAATTATTTGAACTATTTTAGAGCTTATCCATCATTTAAACTAGTTTATAAAATCGTTCAAAACTCTGGAAGAGCATTTAAAGAAAACAATTACGGTGTCTTATTGATATGGTTAAAACAATAATTATTTTCTAGAACTAACTGCTTATATAGATATGTGTTATAAATACGGAGTGATATCAGAGTCATTAAATAAGTATTTATTATCCTATTCAGTTATGGATTAAAGGGTTTTTCATAGGTTAAAATTCATCAAACGAATAATGTATGGTCGTATCAAGCTTGACTTGTTCGAAGAACTTTGGCAGTCCAAGAAATCTATAGAATATCGTCGTTTGTTTACAAAGAGTTCGTAAGAACTATTTTTAACTTGTCAAATACAATTGGTTTAATACCATATAGTATAGAAAAATTATAGTTATGAAGGAGGAGTATAATTTGAAACGAAGGAATTTATTAAGGATTTTTTTACTTTCAATTTTTACTTTTACTTTTGGTTGGATAATAAAAAAGGAAAGTGACAATACGACATTAAAGCGAAGCAGCTTTGAGGAATTTATAGAGGGGAATAGGGAATCAGGTACTGATGAAATTAAGCTTTTAAGGGAATGGTTGGCAGATACAGAGAGGAAAATGAGTTGGGTGAACCCCACCGACTATCGATATGGAGCTAAAGGTGATGGAATTACAGATGATACCATAGCTATCCAATTAGCAATAGACAGTCTAAAAAATACAGGTGGGAAAGTTATACTTCCTAACGGAACTTATATCATATCAGCTCCTTTAAAAGTTCCAAGTAATGTAGAGCTATGTGGTCAAAATAGATGGACTTGTATTGTTAAACTCAAAGATACTGCTCCTAATTTGGGCATGTTAGTTAAAAACTCAAATGCAACAGTAGGGAGTAATACAAATATTACGATATGCAATTTAACATTTGATGGGAATAAATCTAATAATAAATCTCACCCTCAATTTAACAGTAATTTTGCAATACTTGACTTCTATAACGTCAAGGGGTTAAACATAAAAGATTGTTCAATTAAAAACTCAATCTCATTAGGGATAGCCTATCATGATTGCACTACTGTTTCTATCATTGGAAACGAGATATATGGAACATTCCGTGACGGAATTACAGGGTTTGGTGGATTAAAAAATGTTATCATTGCGAATAATCAAGTTCATAATACGGGCGATGATTGTATTGCTATTAATGCTAAGGACGGAAAACCACAGCCTGAAAATGTTACAATTACAGGGAACTCTTTAAAAGATATAGATCAGTGGCAGGCTGGAAGATGTATTAAAATTGGTGGGGCAAGATATTTTACTGTCACCGGTAATACAATAGATAGCGCTTATTTTAGTGGAATTATTATTAATAAAGGTGACAGTATAGCTCCAACAAAAGGAGTTATTCAGGGTAACACAATTTTTAACACTGGAAAATATGCTCAGTCCGCTAAGGATTTTACACAAGAAGTTGGAGGTGTTTGGGTAGAAAATGCGTCTTTTGTAACCATTCAAGCAAATGAAATACATGATACCTGGGGGAATGGCATCATGTTTTTTAATAGTTCTGATTGTAAGGCTATCGGTAATACAGTTAAATCGACTACCAAAACAAATAGTCGTGGAATTGAAGTGGCTGCAATATCTAAACGAATTATTATTAATAATAACCATGTATCCTTAACAAACATTGAAGGGATTTATATTGGGACAAATAATTCTTATATAGCTTGTAGTGGAAACACTGTTATTAATAGTGGTCAAGGAGAATCAAATAAACCTGCAATTTCTATGGGAACTGTAACAGCCATCACTCTAGTTGGAAACATCTGTTATGATGATCAAACAACTAAGACACAAAATTATGGTATTTACCTTGGAGAAGCTTCGGGGGGGCTTGTTGTAACGAATAATAATTGTTTAGGAAATATAGCAGCAGGGATAAATCAAGCTTCATCAAGTGCAAATAATCGTGTTGTGGCGAATAATATTGGTACAGTTATTTAATTTGTCGAACAGACAACGGCCATACATGGTGCGCTTCACCAACTTTAATTTATTGATTTTCCCTTCGGCTAGACCATTGTTTTATTCATAAGCTATGGCATTTTTCATAGCTGTTAAGTCTCTTTCTATTCCATTGATAAAGCTGTTAAGCGGTTGAATATCCAGTGCAGTAGCTCGTTCAATCCAGCTCTGCGGTGCATTGTTTCTTTTTTGTCTCAGGATATCCCTAAAGTCATTGACCAAGTCTATGACGGATGTCAATACCGTTCTATTTTTCCCCTGTAACCGTCAGGTAGATTGGAACACTTTTTGTTAAATAAGAATGAACAATTTTCTGGGAATTAGTACGTATCCATTGTCATTTGACATGGAGCCTCGACTCTACATATTTGATTTTCCCACAAAGTCCGCCACATCAACAACCAGCCGATTTAGACAAGGCTTTCACGTACGTCTCTCCATGTAAAATGCATGTACTCGCTGGAAAAAGTGTTCAAAGTAAACTAGCAAGTAGTTGTTCATTTTTATTCAGCGGTTACAAATAGTCAGTTAATATTTTACAGAAAAATATTAAGTGGGCTGGTAGAGCAACTTTTTTACTTAGTAAATCCAAGTTAGCTCGTCCATACATTTGACGCCTGAGAACCTTGACCCTCTACAGCATCATTACTATAAGAGTAGGATAACGCGTGTTGTACTGCATCTATATCTGTTCGAATGTATCTGATAAACTGTTTGTTGTACCTCATATATCTTAGTTGCTTCAGCCTGTAGAATCCATTCCTAGAGTGCATGAATAACTGATTTCAATTAATGAAAGGCTTCATACTGCTCAAATAATTAATCAAAAGCGAGCTGCTCTTCCTGTGTAGGAGTTAGTTGTGACCATAAATATGTTTGCAGTTTATACTGAGAAATACGTATTTGACTTGTATCCTTTTTATTCCTTTTATGCTTTCTTGGCTTTGTCACATAGTCTTGTAATGCTGATAAGGATTTATCATATCCTTGTTCTCGTGTTACAGAAAATATAGGGCTGACAGCTGTCCTTGTTTATAGAAGCTTCACAATGATAGGGAAAGGTACTGATACCGATTAGCACCATGTCTGCCATGTCGTGTGCATTTTGGAGGCCCGTTTAGTCGTAATTATTTATTTAGTGTTTTTCTATCAAGGGTAAACTCTCTTATAGTGTCTGCTTAACGATTACAATAGATTACCGCAAGAAGGGCAGGAACATGATTTGCGAATGGACTTTCGGATGTAAACGTGAGCGTCGACTGCTGGAAAAGAAGATATACATTCAACTCCCTCAAATGAAGAAAATACAATATACATAAGATGGAATACTCCTTTTTATTTCACTATAACATCCCTTGTAGCTCTTCACCAAAAGCGCGTAAGAATCCCTTAATAATTATGCCGATAAAATAATAACTGTTAATTTAAAAGACAGGTTATATGCAACAGTGAGTCGTTATTACAGGCTAGCGCAATACCTGTCACAGTGTTAATTGCTGAAGCAGGTAATGTGTGATTGACGATGATGCAAACAATCGTACAGCATCTTAAATAGCGCTTTAACGTGACTACCCTGCAATTATTAGTAACAGGCAGTTATTATGCATTTATTGAAATAAATTATTGAATAAAGATTTACATTAATTTCATAGAAGATTAAGAATAATTGGTTATATTTGGTGTAAATGGTAGGGAGGTTGTGTCGTTCATGGAAAACAATTTTTGCATTGGTTTTTCTATCGGTTTACTACTTTCTATTCTTTTATGGGTTTCATTCTTCGGATGGATAAAAATTATCAGCAATTTATAAAGTCAACACCTATGCTTTATACAGAGTCGAATCAAATTGTGAAGCGGTTTTTATATAAATTTGAAAAGATGCCATGACCAATTCACTTTCTGGTTATTTGTATTTGGTACATCTCGATAACTGCAATATTTTCTGTGTATTTCATGTCTTACTTAATCCCGGTCACTGCCAACATCTCCTTAATACCTCCTGCACTTGATTGTCCCAACAGGAAGTGTATGTGTATTTTGGAATGTTGACAAGTGGTTTTTTTAATTTATGCAGACCCTAGGGGTCTGCATAAATTAAATGCCATAACCCACAATTTTATGGTTCTTTCCAATGTTGGTTGAAATTCTAACAATTTGTCCATACTGTTCCTATTATTTAAGTGAGGGACGGTGCTGTAAAGTGGATGATGTAGTGAAACTATTGGATGAAAACCTGAGATATATCTCACATGAGCTGATAGAAGATACACTATTTATTCAGGTTGCCTCGGAGAGGCTGTCATTAACATGCCCTTCCTGCGGTACAGATTCGGTCAAGGTTCATTCCCGCTATGAAAGAACATTTCATGATTTGCCCATTCAAGGGAAGAAAGTTGTATATGTGATTAATAACCGCAAAATGTTCTGTCATAATACGCGATGCCATCGCAAAACATTTGCTGAACCATTCTTATTTTTGCCCTATAAAGCGAAAAAGTCCACTCGCCTGGAACAAGAAATCATGAAAGTCGCTCAAAATGTCAGCTCGCTTGCAGCTGAAAAGATATTGAATCGTGGCATTGCGAAAGTTGGTAAAAGCACGATTTGTAATTTACTAAAAAAAAACAATCGAAATAGATAAATTCCATGTGAAAAGAGTTTGTATCGATGACTTTGCTTTAAAAAAGAGACATACGTATGGCACGATTATGGTTGATTTGGATACACATCAAGTGGTGGACTTAATTCATTCTAGAGACGGAGAAGATGTGACAAGCTGGTTGAAAACTTTCCCGAATCTAGAAATTGTCTCTAGAGATGGCTCTATTACATATGCTCATTCCATTACAGAGGCTCACCCGAAAGCTATTCAAATAAGCGATCGCTTTCACTTGCTTCAAAACCTAACCAAGTATTGTACAGAGTTTTTCAAGTCCGTCGTAAAGGCAAATGTCAAAATCCCGGTGACAATCCTAAAAGAAGTACCTCCTATAGACGTGAATAATCTAAACATGCCGTTCACAGAAAAAGTCAAAATGGCAAATGGTTTAATGGATAACGGCTATACATTTCACCAAATAGCGAAAGCTTTACAGATGGATATCAGAACAGTGAAAAAGATTCTATCCATGAGCTTAAACGAACAAGAAGAATATCTAATAAGCACGATGAAAAGATCTCATAAACACAAAATGTTACAGAAAGAAAAACAGATAGGTGAAGTGCGGCAGCTGTATAGACTAGGGAACTCCCAGCGAAGTATCGCACGTCAACTCGGGTTAGATCGCAGAACTATCTCTAAGTATTTGAATCCGGAAACAACAGGAATGCATGCAAACTTAGGTCAAACGAGAACGAGTATGCTAGATCCATATAAAGAAGAAATAAAACGGTACGTAACCAATCGGTATACATCTGTTCAGATTGATGCGATACTTCGAAGGAAAGGATACAAAGGTTCTACCTCTACTGTGCGTCATTATATTTCCAAACTGAAAAAATCCTTATTTGAAGACCCTCAATTGTTACATGATAAGGAGTTTGAATTCGTGAAAAGAAGAGAGATCATCGCCCTTTTGTTCCATTCGAAAAAAACAAAGACCAAATTATCTGAAGAACAAATAAAGGAGATTTACAAGTTGTATCCAAAAATCGAATCCGTCATAGATTTGGTGAATGACTTTAGAGACATCCTGAGAAAAAAAAGAAACGATGCACTGCAGGGCTGGATGGAACGAGCGACTGCGCTGGATATTCAACTACTCAAAAGCTTTCTCAATGGAATAGAAAGAGACTTGACAGCTGTGAAAAACGCCATTGCTTATGAATACAACAATGGTCTAGCCGAAGGGAAAATCAATAAATTAAAATTGATAAAGCGCACTATGTATGGCCGTTGTCAGTTCGATTTGTTGAGAAACAAAATTTTATTACTTGAATATGAGAAAAAGGTTCTTTTCAATTAACTTTGGAAAGAACCAATTTTATATTGCCATAAACAATTTGGTAGGGATTTCGGTGCCTGTCCCCCCGCTCAGCTACAGTTTAAAGGGGGAAAGTATGAAGGCACCCATTGTTAAATGAGTCGATTTAATGATAGTTATTACAGAGGAAGAAGGAAACAGAGGATAAGGGAGTGGTAGGAATTTGTCTCCCGCCATTGAAAAACGGGCCTGACCCTCACCTCATTACATTAAAGCCTTAATGTAATGAGGTGAGGGTCAGATACCATAGCTAAACGTAATCTTAAGCCGTTCATTTAATTAATTTCCGATTCTGCTTCCAAACCTTCACGAAGAGATGTCCATCCTCTGTCTTGAAAAACTTGATACCTATCATTTTTAAAGGTGTCCAAATTTCTTTCATATGGTAGTATGGCATTTGGGCTCCCCCTCTCTTTTGTGAAAATTCTCCTCCTTATTGCTACCTAGTCTCAATATATGTTCCTTTATTATACATTATTGTTATTAAATAGTAATGATTATTCATATTCAAAAATCCGACAAAATTAGACCGAAACCCAGTTTTAATTACAGAACATCCCTATTTATAGATTTTGGGTTTTATAGTAAAATCTATATGGGAGGTGTGAACTAGTTGGACATGTTTGAACAATTACCTAAATCGTTGAAGAAAGCATTGAGATATATAAAACAACAATGCTATTGAGAAATTAGAAGCAATACAAAAAATTCTTAATATTTATATAAATAGACGTAAAGAACAATTACCAAAACAAAAGGATCTTTAAAGGCATTCTACTCTTTTACATATAGAGTACAATCATAATCAAGTAAAAACTGGGAGAGAACATGTATGAAAACGAGAAATAAAGTCCTTGTCGTTATTGGAAGTGTATTTGTCATTATTATGGCATTTATCATCGTTAATCAAAAGAGCCAGAAGGACGAGGGGGAATCTGTCACTGTTAGTGAGAAAAGTCACACCTCAGATTCTAATGATGAGACAAAAGACCAAAAACAGGGAGAAGAAGTGGGGAATGATGGGGACTCTAATCCCGATTCTGCATCTGTGAGTAATGAAGAAGAACAATCTGGAACAAGTGCTAACCATGATGGAAATCAAACGTCGGGTGATGAGGCTTCTGAAGTCGGGGATAGTTCTAAAACACAAACGGAAGATATAAAGAAAGATGCAGAATCTTCAGCAACTGGAGAAGTAGAGAGGAAAGCTTCGGAAACGTCAAAACAGGATACACAGGACACAGGGAACACTGAGGCAGCACCTTCAACGGAAGAGAAATCTGAAGGAGAATCTGGTGGTTTACATTTTTCTTCAAGAGAAGAAGCAATGGCATTTGGATTTAGTCGTTTTACAGCAGAAGAAGTTGCGCTTTATAATAAAGCTGCTGAGCGGGGATTGACGCCTGAACAAGAAGCAATGGCTCTGCAAATCGCTTATTCCCGTTTTACAGCAGAAGAAATTGCAGCGATAGAGGAAGCTTTAGGAAGATAGTCGTGATGCATAAGAAGATAAAGAGGAGTTTAATATGAAATCAACTAATCTATCAAATGAAGCTTTTTATCAACTCCTAAGAGAAACTTTTGAAAAGGGTGAACAAGACCCTCATGTTACCGCTGATGAATTAGTAGAAGAACTGTCTGTGAAATTAATGAAAATGGTAGAGTATAGAAAGCGATGAAACGAAAGCTGTTCATCGTCTTTCTTGTTTTGTGGGGATTGCTTATTTTCTTTTTTTCCTCACAATCGTACAGCGAGCAGAATCTCACGCCTTATCTCACGGTTCTTTTAGGTGATAGTAATTTGGATAAGGTTTTTCTCATATTCAATTCACGTATGCAGGTCGTGAAATAAGTGTGTCGAATTTAGGCATAGTTCACTTCATTGAATTTTTTATTCGGAAAGCGGCACACTTATTTGTTTTCTTTGTGTTGGGTGCTTTGTCATGGTTTGTCAGCACTAGGATATGGAAAAGTAAAAGGATCACTGCGATTGTGGCGGCTTTCTTTGTTGTTCTTTATGCTTCTTTAGATGAAATTCACCAACATTATACGAATGGACGAAGCGCTTTAGTAGAGGATGTTCTATTAGATACATGCGGAGGGATTCTTGGAATCGTGACGTGTATTATTGTTTTTCGAATGAAGAAAAAGTAAAAATACCCTCATTTCGATTGGCGAAATGAGGGTATTTTTAGCTTTAAAAATCTTTGACTTGACTGAGAATTCGTGTATATCGTTCTTTTTTCTTTTCTTTATAAGTACGCTGAAACTGCTCAGCTTCTTTGACATTGTGTCCGTTTTTTTCAAGGTCATATTGCAGCTGTTGATAGAGGGCATTGAAGCTTTGGTCAGCCCTTTTTTCTAATTCTTGCGCCGTTTCTTGATATTTTGTGATAATTTCAGTTTTTGAGTCTTTTTTACTAACATAGTCTGCTTTCGCAGCTACCATTAGCTGATCGATCTTGCTTGTTTCTTGTGCTTCTAATTCCTCAAAAAGAGCACTGTATTCTTTTTTTATTTGCTTAACGGACTTCTTTTCCGAACTTATTTGATTGGAAGCATTGGATTCTGTTTCAGTTAA
>Ga0182737_1002278_pt1 | contig 16050 bp, 11 predicted proteins | sample eDN5th30CBELigOP_FD_128878 | JGI IMG/M metagenome (GOLD analysis project Ga0182737, IMG submission 128878) | Enriched Organic Plus compost microbial communities from Emeryville, California, USA - eDNA 5th pass 30_C BE-Lig OP (version 2) (version 2) ...
CTACAAGGACACCGCCGGCCCGGCGATCAACCCGTTGATCAAGATCATCAACATCGTGGCCCTGCTGCTCGTGCCACTGCTGTAGGCCTGGCCGCCATGCCGGCGCCGGGCACCCGCCGCCGGCACGCCCCAAGTCATTGATACTGCAGGAAACGAAGCCCCGGCCAAGCCGGGGCTTCGCGCTTCCGGGCGGACCACCCGGGGGGTTTGTGCGGCGCAACAGGCAAGAGCGTAAAATAACCGCCCTATTTCCACCCTCAGTTACGGAGCAGCAGATGGGTCTCGACCAGGTCAATTCCGGGCGCAATCCGCCCGACGAAATCAACGTCGTCATCGAGATCCCGAAGGACTCCGAGCCGGTCAAGTACGAAGTGGACAAGGAAAGCGGCGCGATCTTCGTCGACCGCATCCTGTCCACCCCGATGCGCTACCCCTGCAACTACGGCTATGTGCCGAACACCCTGTGCGGCGACGGCGACCCGGCCGACGTGCTGGTGGTGCTGCCGCTGCCGCTGATCCCGGGCTCGGTCGTGCGTTGCCGCCCGGTCGGCGTGCTGAAGATGACCGACGAGGCCGGCAGCGACGAGAAGATCCTGGCCGTGCCGGTGGCCAAGGTGTTCAACGGCTACGCCCACGTCGAGGACATCAACCAGGTCTCGCCGCACTGGCTGGAGCGCATCGGCCACTTCTTCGAGCACTACAAGGATCTCGAGAAGGGCAAGTGGGTGAAGATCTCCGGCTGGGGCAACGCCGCCGAGGCCAAGCAGATCCTGGTCGAATCGATGAAGCGCGTGGCCGACAAGGCCTGATCGCGCGAAGCGGGCGCCGGCCCGGCCGGCACCCGCCAGCACCGCACGGGGCGCCGCGATGGCGCCCCGTTGCTTTTCAGCGGGCGAACTTCGCCAGCAGCGCCTGCGCCCGCTGCGCCTGGGCTTCCCAGGCCGCACGGTTCGCCTCGATCCCGGCCTCGTGCCGCCGCCACTTCTGCGGATCAGGCGCGGTCAGGGTGTAGCGCGACAGCGGCAGCTGCGCGCCCAGGCGACGGTCCCAATCCAGCCCCGCCCACGCGCACAGGCGTTCCATCCGGCCCTGCGGGTCGGCGACGAAACCGGCGTGGTCGATCGCGGTCCAGCTGTCGACCGGCAGCTCCATCAGGTCGTCGAGCAGGACCTGCACCGCGGACGCCCACTGTTTCGCCACCACCACTTCGAGCGGCTGGCCGCTGGTTTCGCGCCAGCCCGGCGTCAGCAGGAACGACCAGGTCGGTCCCTGCCAGCCCGGCAGCTGCGGGTACATGCGGAAATTGCCCGAGTTCCAGCCGTCGATCATGCTGCCCAGCACCTGCCGCGGATCGCGGTACAGGAACACGAAGCGCGCCTCGGGGAACACCGCGCGCAGGAACGGGATGCGCAGCGCGTTCTTCGGCGTCTTCTCCAGCATCCGCACCGGCATGCCGGCAGGCGCGCGGCCTTCGCGGTCGCGCAGCGAACGGAAGAAGCGCTCGCGCAGCGCGGCGGCGACCTGCGGGGTGGCGTCGCCGGCGAGCAGGCGGTTGGATTCGTAGCCGCGTGCGGCCGGCGCCAGGCCCGGCACGCCCTCGATCAGCGCATGGCTCTCGTCACCCGGCGAATACAGCCCCGGCGCCTGCGCCAGGGTTTCGAACAGCAGGGTCGAACCCGAGCGCGGCGGGCTGACGATGAACAGCGGCCGCTCGAACAGCGGATCGCCGCCCGCGGCCCGCACCGGCGCCGGCGTGGGCGCCGGCGTGGGCACAGCCCCGGCCGGTTCCGGCACCGCCATTGCGCCGGCGTGCACGCCTTCACCGCCGCCGTAGCCGTGGCGGTCCAGGCGCGACTCGTCTTCCCCGTCAGGCGGCGTCGCCAGGGCCATGCCCAGCACCTGCACGTGCAGCACCTGCAGGAAGCCCAGCTCGTTCTTCAGCCCCAGCTGGCCGGCGCCAAGCGCTTCCAGCTCCGCGGCCACGCCGTCGAGCAGGCGGCGGTAGCGCGCCAGGCCTTCGCCGCTGTCGCCAAATGCCGCCCACAGTGCCTGCCAGCGCCGCGAGAAACGCAGCAGGGCCTGCTGGACCGGTCCCAGCCGCGGATCCGGCACGGTCTCGCCGAGCAGGAACACGATGTGCTCGCGCAGCTCCCACGGCGACATCACCTTCGGCGCGTTGAAGGTCTCGAAGTCCAGCACCGGCGCCGGCTTGCCCGGCTGCGGCGGCACCAGCCGCGGCTGCCATTCCGGGCCGCGCTGGCCCGGCGGCCGCGCCTGCGCCAGCAGGTCCCAGAAGCGCTCGCCGCCGACGGTGTCGGCGACCAGGTGGATGCGCGTCTCCTGCCCGGCGTTGAGCACGCGGTGGCGGCGCCAGGTATCGAAGATCCAGCACTCGCCGGCGCCCATGTTCACTTCGCCCTCGCCGCACTGGAAGCGCACGTTGGGCGTGGTCACGATCGGCACGTGCACGCGCATGTGCTCGCGCCAGTAGTAGTTGATGTCGACGTGGGCGCGGACTTCGGCCTGGCCGTTGAGGCGCATCAGCCGCGCCCGGCCCCAGGTCGCGCCCAGCGTCTCCAGCACCTGCAGCATGTACGGGCACTGCTGCAGCGCCGGCGTCGGCTGCATCGGCCCGGACAGCTCGTCGCTGTCGGGGTCGCCATGGGTGGTGATCAGGGTCAGCGCGCTGTTGCCGTCGTCCTGCTGGGTGCGCCCGCGCCACCAGCGCGGATCGACGGCAGCGACTTCGGCGGCCAGGGCGGCGGCGTCGAACTGGACGGGGAGCTGGAGAAACGGGACCTGCAGCTTCATCGGGAATCACGGCGCGAATGAGCGGTCGATTGTCCCGCACCCGCGCCGGAACCTGTAGTGCCGGTCGGCATGGCCGTTCAGGGGTTCAGGGACGCCGCTGCCCGTGGCGCAGGATGCTCAGCCCGATCAGCCGCGACACCACCAGGGCGATGTACATCACCCCGGCGAACTGCGACAGCATCACCAGCGCGCGCGCCGCCGGCCGGACCGGCATGATGTCGCTCAGGCCCACCCCCGACAGCATGCTGAAGCTCAGCGAGAGCAGTTCCATCCAGCTGCGCTGGTATTCCGGGTGCACCGCGGCGACGAAGCTGCCCGGCTGCAGGATCTGGCAGACCGAGAAGGCGAAGGCGAACCCCCAGGCCAGCAGGGTGAAGGTCGCGCCGGCGGCGAACAGCTCGTCGCTGGTGACCTCGTGGTCCTGCAGCATGTACGCGATCAGGCCGGCAGCGGTGTAGAAGTACAGCGCCCCCTCGAAGACGTGGCCCAGGGCCAGCATCTGCGGATCCGCCCGCCACGCCGCCAGCAGCGAGAAGGTCACACCGGGCAGCGCCAGGCACCAGGCGAGCCAGGCCACGGTGGGGCTGCGGCTGACCACCCACAGCGCCAGGGCCAGGACGATGGCGCCGAAGATGGTGACCAGGACGTTGCCCATCGGCATGCCGTCCAGGGCCGGATACAGCAGCAGCCCGCACAGCTGCGCCAGCAGCAGCCATGCGGACGGGTGCCGCCTGGCCAGCACCCACCAGCGCAGGTGCCAGAACCTCGCCACTCAGAGGTGGTAGACCAGCGCGTAGTAGACGACGTAGATCCAGCCGAGGATGCCGTGCACCAGCACCCACAGCAGGGACTTGTTCGCCGTCCACGAAATGGTGATCGCCAGGGCCGTGCCGAAGCCGATCCCGGCGCGCACCACGCCGCCGCCGGATACGCGGCTCATGGCGCGATCCCGCCGCGGTACGGGTACTTCGCGAAGATCGCGGCCACCGCCGCGTCGACGTCGGCGGCGCGCTCCTGCGGCGTCTTGCGGGTCACGCGGCCGATCGCCGAGCCGGTCCACACCAGGTGGTTGCGCCGCGCGTCGACCAGGTCGACGGTCAGCGTGCCCTCGCGGTACTGGCGCACCTGGGTCTCGTCGTACCACACCGGCACCGCGACGTAGGTGCGCGCGCGGTAGCTGTAGAAGTACTGGTAGTCGGTGCGCGGCATCGTGTAGACGTCGGTCCGGTCCTGGACGATGCCCTGGAAGTTCACCCGCAGGTCCGGCGCCGCCGGGTCGTAGGTGTAGTCACGGGCGTCCATCTCGCGGCGGACCGCCTCGCGGATGCGCTCGGTGGTGAAGCTGGTGTAGCCGTTGGCCTCCAGCGCGATGGGCTCGTAGAAGGCCCAGCTGCGGTAGCGGCCGAAATCGGCTTGCGGGTCGGCGTCGGCGCGGATCGTGGGGCCACTGGCGCAGCCGGCCAGGAGCAGCAGCACGAACGCAAGCCAGGCCGTCGGCAGGATGCGGGAAAGACGCATGGTGGCCTCCGTGGCATGCAGTAGCGGCGAACGCTAGCACGGCCCGCGGCGGCCCGTCGTGAGCATGCGCAAGGCATGAAAAAAAAAACGGGGGGAGGCCGCCAGGCCTCCCCCCGTCGCCGTGCCGCGTCAGCGCATCAGAACGTCTGCGCGTAGCGGATGTACACCGTGCGGCCGTAGCCGTCGTAGAGGTTGAAGTTCCACGGACGGTTGCTGTAGCCGACCAGCTCCGGATAGCGGTCGCCCGCGTTGACCACGCCCAGGGTGGCGGTGCCTTCCCACGGCAGCTTGTAGCTGGCCGACAGGTCGTGGGTGGTGTAGGTACCGATGCGGGTGCCCTCGCCGCCGGCGATGTAGCCGTAGGCCGGCGGCTTGGCCGGGTTTTCCTGCGAGCCGATCATGTTGACGTTCCAGCTCAGGCTCAGGTTGCCCTCGGTCCAGGTGTTGCGCAGGCTGGCGCGCATGTCCGGCGCGGTCACCCAGCCGAGGCGGTCGGTCACCTTGCTGCCGTCGGTGACGGTGAACTCCAGGACCTTGCCCACCTGCAGCCAGTGGTCGAAGCGGCCCCAGCCGGTGGCCAGGCGCACGCGCAGGTTCAGGTCCAGGCCGCGGGTGTCCAGCCGGCCCTCGTTGGCGTAGGCGGTGACGATCTCGCTGATCGCACCGTTGCTGCGGCGGGTCACCGAGGTGCCCGGCGGCAGCGCGACGCCGTTGTTGTCGAAGTTCACCAGCTCCTGGTACTCGATCTGGCGGATACGGTCGTCGATCTGGATCCCGTAGTAGTCCAGGGTCATGTTCAGCCAGTCGGTCGCATCCCAGGCCACGCCGATGCTGTACTGGCGCGAGTGCTCGGACTCCAGTTCCGGGTTGCCGGAGATGTAGCTGTCGACCTGGTAGGAGACGTCGCCGGCTTCCGGGCCGTCGGCGATGCCGTCGTTGTTGGCGTCGCCGCCGCACTGGGCCGAGGTGTAGCCGATCGCCAGGCAGGTGCGGTAGTCGGAGACCTGCTCGGCCGAGAACGACCGCTTGGAGTGGATGTACGGCAGGGCCGGCGCGCGGAAGCCCTCGCCCGCCGAGGCACGCAGGGTCAGGTTGTCCAGCGGCTGCCAGCGCAGCGAGACCTTCGGCGAGACGTCGCTGCCGTAGTCGCTGTAGCGGTCGTAGCGCGCGGCCAGGGTGAAGTCGAAGTTCGGCGCCAGCGGGAACAGCCATTCGGCGTAGGCCGCCTGGATCTCGCGCTTGCCGGCGGCCGAGTTGCCCGCCGAACCGGCGACCACGCCGGCTTCCGACAGCGAGTCGAAGATGTCGGCGTAGTTCTCCTCGCGGTACTCGGCGCCGAAGGCGATCGCCGAGGTGCCGCCGCCCAGGTCGAACAGGTCCAGGGTGGCGGTCGCGTAGGCTTCGGCGATGTCGAACTTGCCGTCGCGGGTGGTGGTGGTGGTGATGCCCTTGATCACCTCCTCCGGATTGCCGAACGGATCGAACAGGTTGTAGCGCCCGTCGGCCGCCGCGGCCTCGGCCAGCGGGGTGACGATGTAGCCGCGGCCGATCTGGTCGAAGTCGGCGTTGCTGCGGCGCAGGCCGAAGTCCACCTGCAGGCGGTCGCTCGCGCGCCAGCTGGCGCCGGCGTTGATGTCCAGCACGGTGTTGTCGACGAAGTCGTCGCGGTTGCCGGCGGCGGCGTAGCGGTGGTAGATGAAGGCGCCGCGGCCGTCGCCCTTGACCGGGTCGTTCGGCGTGCCCTCGGCCACGTACAGCACGCCCGGGGTCGGCGCGTAGCGGCCGAAGCTGCTGGCGTGGCTGTAGCTGGCGGTCGCGTACAGCGTCCAGTCCTCGTTGATCCGGTATTCGCCGCGCGCGAACAGCGAGCGGTTCTTCACCGAGGCCTCGTCGGCCTGCACCGAGTTGTAGTCGAACACGCAGTTGCCCTGGTTCATCCAGAAGCCCGGGGCGTTGCAGGCGTAGCCCGGCAGCGCGCCGCCGAATTCGCCCTCCTCGCCCGGCGCGGTGTCGCTCTCGAAATAGAAGTTGTTGCCGTACGGCGAGGCGCCGCGCACGTCGCCGCCGTGCTGGTCGCGGGTGAAGACCATGCCGCGCGAGTTGTAGGACGCGCCGAACAGCAGCGAACCGCGGTCGGACGAGGTGCCGACCACCAGCGAGGCCTCATCGGTGTCGCCGCCCTTGATCGCGGTGTTGCCCTTGCCGATGCGCACTTCGGCGCCGTCGAAGTCCTTGCGCAGGATGATGTTGACCACGCCGCCGATCGCGTCGGAGCCGTACAGCGCCGAGGCGCCGTCGGACAGGATCTCGATGCGGTCGACCGCGGCCAGCGGGATGGTGTTGAGGTCGGCGCTGGTGCCGGTGGACGGCGCGTAGGGCGCGCGGCGACCGTCGATCAGGACCAGGGTACGGTCGGAACCGAGGCCGCGCAGGTCGATGTCCGCGGTGGACTGGGCGGTGCTGCCCGAGCGCGGACGGAAGTTGCCGAAGGACGAGAAGGTGGTGTCGCGCAGCACGTCGGCTACCGAGACGTCGCCGCTGGCGTCGATCGCCGCGCGGTCGATGACGGTGACCGGCACCGCGCCCTCGATGTCGGCGCGCTTGAGGCGCGAGCCGGTGACCTGGATCCGGTCGAGGGTCTGCGGTTCGTCGGCAGCCGCCTCCTGGGCGACCGCGCTGCCCGCGGCGAGGGCGCAGGCGATGCCCAGCGGCAACGCCGCCCACTTCGATGCGGGGCGCGGATGATGCAACTTCATAAAGGATTCTCCAGTGACGTGAGAGATGGGCCGGATGGCAACAAGACGTTAAGGAGACGTGTGCTCAACCCGCTTGGCCGTGCATGTCCGCTGCGTTTGCCTGGAGTGGCGGCAGGACCCCTCCATGGATGCGGAACAGCGACGGCGGCAGCCCGAACTGCGCACGGAACGCGCGCGAGAAGCTGCAGTTGTTCTCGAAGCCGCAGGCCGCGCCGACCTCGCTGACGGCGAGGCGCCCGTCGCGCAGCAGCCGCGCCGCATGGGCCAGGCGCAGCCGCGTCGATGCCGCCTGCGGCGGCTCGCCATACACGGCCTGGAAGGTCTTGGTGAAGTACCAGACCGACATGCTGGCGCGCGCCGCCAGCTCGGAGCTGCGCACGGTGCGGTCGAGGTTGCCTTCCAGGTACTGCAGCGCGCCCTGCATGCGCGCGAACACCTGGCGGCGGCGGTGCAGCGAACGTCCGGGACAGCGGTCGACCTTCGCGCTGCAGTCCTCCTGCAGGCCGGCCAGGGCGCGGAGCAGGCGGGTGAGCAGGCGCGGCACGTCCGGGCCCTCCGCGGCGGCGGCCAGCCACAGCTGGCGCCACAGCCCCAGCACCATGCGCCGCGCCGCCGGCGGGGCATGGCCGCGGCCGGGATACATCGGCGCGTAGGCCGACTGCTGCAGCTGCGCCTGCAATCCGCAGGACAGGGCCAGGCCGAGCACCAGCGCGCGCGAGCCGGCGCGCGCCGACGGCAGCGAGTCCCGGTCCAGGTACAGCCATTCGCCGGTGCCGAGGGCGAAGCGGCCCTCGCGGCATTGCAGCTCGACCTCGCCGCGCAGCACCAGCCAGATGCTGGCGGCCGGCGCGGTCACCTCCAGCGTCGCGCCGCGCGCCAGCGTCGCCAGCAGCGGGCGCTCGCGCCAGCCGCGCGGCCAGTGCAGCTCCAGCGCCTGTCCGCGGTCACCGCACAGTGTCCTGATCTCCATGGCCATCTCCTCGGGGGAACATGGCCATCTGTTTGCCGCGCGGGCCCGCGGGAGACAGGAAACTGCGCCGAAATCTTTCCGATATTTATCTCGCCAGGCGTTCCGATCCCTTGCGGGTCAATCACTTGCACCGGCGGCGCCGGTACCGCGCAACGGCTGCAGCGATGCCCAGCCGACGTCGACGTTCTGCTCCAGCGGCAGCGACAGGTACACCCGGCGACCGGCTGCATCGACGCTGGTCGAGCCGGCGACCACGGTGTGCAGGCGCGACAGGCAGCGCGCCGCGCCGTCGGCCTTGCCGCCGATCTCCGTCCACGCCGTCGCGCAACCGGGCGCCGGCCCGGTGGAGAAGATCCGTCCGCCGGCGATCGCCCACTCGCGGTACTGGTCCGGCACCGGCGTGGTCCGGCTCAGCTCGACCACCTTGCCCAGCGAGGGATCCGCGCACCACAGGCCGGCGCGCGCCGGACGGGTGAAGCAGACGCGATCGCCGTCGTGGTCGTACCGCGCCACCGCGACATCGTCGAGGCTGGCCAGTTCGCGCCACTCCGGCAGCTGGTAGCGCACCAGGCGCATGCGTCCGCCGCCGCCATCGACCCCGACCAGCAACTGGCCAGGCTCGGGCGGGTATGCGGCGAACGCCGGCACGCCCGGCACCGGCAGCACCCGCACCGTGTCGAGGCCGACATCGACCTCGAACAGGCGGTCGCCGCCCTTGCCGGTGGCGCCGAGCACCAGCAGCCGGCGCCCGTCGGCAGACCACACCGGCGGATGCCGCGGCACCGGCACGATGCCCGGCACCGCCCGCAGCGTCTGCGGCTGGGCGATCTCGCCAATCCACAGCTGCGCCGCCAGGCTGCGGTCGGAAACGAAGGCCAGGGTGGCGCCGTCCGGCGAGATCGCCGGCATCATGTCCACGCCGCTGGACGCGAACACCGGTTCGCCGTGGCCGCCCGCATCACCGGGCCCGTCCAGGTCGAAGGCATACAGCCCGCTGTGGAAGCGGTCGATCTCGAAGGTCATCGCCCATGCCCGATCGGCGATGCTGGGATGGATCGGATTGCCCTTGCCCAGCGGCGGCAGTCCGGTGATCGTGCCGTCGGCCAGGGTGAGCCGGTACAGCCGCGCCTCTTCCTTGATCAGGCTGAAGACCAGGCCGCTGCCATCCGGCAGCCAGTCCCAGCCGCGGATGTCGCCGTGCAGGCGGGTCAGCTGCCGCGGCGTGCCGCCAGCGGCCGGCATCAGCCACAGGTCGCCAAGCGAGGTGCCGCGACGGAAGCCGAGCCACTGCCCGTCCGGCGAATACCGCGGCAGGGTGTCGATGCCGGCGCCTTCGTAGCGCAGCACGTCCCAGCGGCCGCTGGCCAGGTCGAGCCGGCGCAGCGGCGCGGACTGGTCCGTGCCGCCGCTGCGCCCGCCCATCACCAGCGCGCGCCCATCCGGGGTCCAGTCGAACGGGGCGAAGTGGCCGTCCTCGCAGCGCCCGGCCTCGCGTTCGCTGCCACCGGTCGCGGCCACGACCATGATCCGGCAGCCGCCTGTGCCGGTACGCACGAAGGCGATGCGTTGTCCGTCGGGCGACCACGCCGACAGCTGGTCGCCGGCGCCGGCGCCCGGGAAGGTCAGCTGGCGGGCGCTGGCGTCGGCCGGCGGCTGCAGGTAGAGCGCGTGCGGTCCATCGGGCTGCGCCTGGCGCGAGAACACGACCAGGGCACCATCCGGCGACAGCGCCGGCGCGCGTTCGCGCATCGGCGTGGAGGCGATGGCCTGGTACTGCACCGCCGGCGGCGCACCGGTCGGCGCGGCCGCCGCGGCCACGGGCACCGGGTTGCGCGCCTGCCACAGGAACAGGCCGGCGGCGATCGGGACGAGGGCGACCAGTGCCAGGGCGAACGCGGGCGCGCGCGAGGCCCGGCGCGGCGCCTGCGGCACGGGCACGGCAACCACCTCATGCGCCGGGGCGGCGGACGCTGCGGTTTCCTGCACGGCAGCCGCCGGCGTGCCGCGCTCCGGTTCCGGTTCGACCCGGCCATGCGTGGCCAGCAGCCGGTAGCCGCCCTTGGCGATGGTCTCGATGTAGCGCGGCGCCTCGCGGCTGTCCTCGAAGGCGCGGCGCAGCTGGGCCACTGCCTGGGTCAGCACGTCGTCGGTCGGCAGCGTGTTCGGCCAGACCTTCGCCAGCAGCTGCTCGCGGCTGACCACGCGGCCCTCGGCCTCGACCAGCGCGAGCAGGACCTGCAGCGACTTCAGTGTCAGCCGGACGGTCCCTCCATTGCCCGGTCGCGACACCACCCGCCGGGCGATGTCGATCTCGTGGTCGCCCACGCGCAGCCGACTGCCGTCCGTCGTCGCAGTGCCGCCCGGGGCGCCTTCCGCCTGCGCCACCATCCAAACCCCTGTGTTCCGGTCAGTGGAGCGTCCGGCGCTCCGCCGCCGCTCCGGTCGCGGGCGCGGCAGGGCATGCCGCGGGCCATCCCGCACGAAGCGAAGCCCGCACGCTACCCGTCGCTTCCTGGCCCGGCCATGTGCCTTTCGTACGGGGGCGTATCCGTGGCATACCCGGCGTTCATTCGCGACTCATGCGGCCCCCGCGCGCGGCCCGGCCGGCTCCGCCAGGAACGGCAAAGCCGGCCAGCCATTACGGGATAACGGCATCCCCGCCGGTGCTTCCACACTGTCCGGGCCGCATCGGATCTCTCTCCCCCGTGCGGCCGGTGGCCGGTGCCGCCCGCCTGGCCGCGGCAGAGGGAGCCGCGGCCAGGCCTCACCCGGCCTGGTAGACCTTCGCGCCCTGCTCGAGGAACTGCGCCGACTTCTCGGCCATGCCCTTCTCCAGCGCGGCCTGCTCGTCCACCCCGTGCTCGGCGGCGTAGTCGCGCACGTCCTGGGTGATCTTCATCGAGCAGAAGTGCGGGCCGCACATCGAACAGAAGTGCGCCAGCTTGTGCGCTTCCTTGGGCAGGGTCTCGTCGTGGAACTCCTTGGCCTTCTCCGGATCCAGGCCGAGGTGGAACTGGTCTTCCCAGCGGAACTCGAAACGCGCCTTGGACAGGGCGTTGTCGCGCACCTGCGCACCGGGGTGGCCCTTGGCGAGGTCGGCAGCGTGGGCGGCGATCCTGTAGGCCATGATCCCGTCGCGCACGTCCTGGCGGTTGGGCAGGCCCAGGTGCTCCTTCGGCGTCACGTAACAGAGCATCGCGGTGCCGAACCAGCCGATCATCGCCGCGCCGATCGCGCTGGTGATGTGGTCGTAGCCGGGCGCGATGTCGGTGGTCAGCGGGCCGAGCGTGTAGAACGGCGCCTCGCCGCACTCGCGCAGCTGCTTGTCCATGTTCTCCTTGATCAGCTGCATCGGCACGTGGCCGGGGCCTTCGATCATGGTCTGGACGTCGTGCTTCCACGCGATCTTCGTCAGCTCGCCCAGCGTCTCCAGCTCGCCGAACTGCGCGGCGTCGTTGGCGTCGGCGATGCAACCCGGGCGCAGGCCGTCGCCCAGCGAGAAGGCCACGTCGTAGGCCTTCATGATTTCGCAGATGTCCTCGAAGTGGGTGTAGAGGAAGTTCTCCTTGTGGTGCGCCAGGCACCATTTGGCCAGGATCGAGCCGCCGCGCGAGACGATGCCGGTGACGCGCTTCGCGGTCAGCGGCACGTAGCGCAGCAGCACGCCGGCGTGGATGGTGAAGTAGTCCACGCCCTGCTCGGCCTGCTCGACCAGGGTGTCGCGGAAGATCTCCCAGGTCAGCTCCTCGGCGCGGCCATCGACCTTCTCCAGCGCCTGGTAGATCGGCACCGTCCCGATGGGCACCGGCGAGTTGCGGATGATCCACTCGCGGGTCTCGTGGATGTGCTTGCCGGTGGACAGGTCCATCACCGTGTCGCCGCCCCAGCGGATCGCCCACACCAGCTTCTCCACCTCCTCGGCGATGCCGGAGGACACCGCGGAATTGCCGATGTTGGCGTTGATCTTGGTGAGGAAGTTGCGGCCGATGATCATCGGCTCGCTTTCCGGATGGTTGATGTTGCACGGCAGGATGGCGCGGCCGCGGGCGATCTCGTCGCGCACGAACTCGGGGGTGATGACCTTGGGGATGCTGGCGCCGAAGCTCTCGCCCGGATGCTGGGCGCGCAGGCCGGCGTCGCGCACCGCCTCCAGGCGCTGGTTCTCGCGGATGGCGACGAACTCCATCTCCGGGGTGATGATCCCGCGGCGCGCGTAGTGCATCTGGGTGACATTGGCGCCGGCCCTGGCGCGGCGCGGCAGGATGCGGCCGGGGAAGCGCACCGGCGCCAGCTTCGGATCGTGCTCGCGGGCGCGACCGAACTCAGAGGTCAGCCCGGGCAGCTGCTCGGTGTCGCCGCGCTCGGCGATCCACTGCGCGCGCAGCGCCGGCAGGCCGGCGGCCAGGTCGATGCGGGCGTCCGGATCGGTGTACGGACCGGAAGTGTCGTAGACGGTGATCGGCGGGTTGTCCTCGCCGCCGAACACGGTCGGCGTTCGGGTCAGCGCGATCTCGCGCATCGGCACGCGGATGTCCGGGCGCGAGCCTTCGACGTGGATCTTGCGCGAGCCCGGGATGGGCCGCGTGACGGATTCGGAAAGCTGCGCGGTCTGCTGCAGCAGCGAGGCGGGAATGGCATTCATGCGGGTGTCCGTCCGGTAAGGGGCCACCGCACCATCGGGTGCGGTCCAGGACGACGCGCGGCCGCCCCGATGGGCAGGCCTGCCGGTCGCCCGAAGCGGGCGGACACAGGACGGACGTCTCCCGTCCTGCGAAGCTTCCCTACGCCGGTATCAGCCGGATCAGGTTCCAAGGGACTGTCTCAACCGTCGACCCGTTGCCGGCGCCGCGGTACCCCCGCTTCGGCGCCGATTAGACCACAGACCGCGTTCCGCTGCCGCCCGCGGCGATGGAGCGCCCACGGGGGCCGTTGCTAGACTGCCCGCCCGAGGCGCCCCCGGAGCCGGCATGGTCTTCCGCATCTCCTTCCTGGTCATCGTGCTGCTGGCCGCCGCGGCCGGCCTGGCGCCGGCGCGGTTCGCCGCGGTGGTCAGCGACCTGCTCGGCGGCATGCTTGCCAACACCGGCTGGCTCTACCTGCTGGTGGTCTTTGCCACCCTGCTGTTCATGCTGTACCTGGCGTTCGGAAGCATGGGCGAGCTGCGCATCGGCGGCGAAGATGCCGAGCCGCACTTCTCCGTGGGCAGCTGGCTGGCGATGCTGTTCGCCGCCGGCATGGGCATCGGCCTGGTGTTCTGGGGAGCGGCCGAGCCGCTGTCGCACTACTTCAACCCCCCGGAGGGCCTGGAGCCGGGGAGCATGGCCTCCGCGCGCGCGGCGATGCGCTACTCGTTCTTCCACTGGGGTCTCCATCCCTGGGCGATCTACGCGCTGGTCGGGCTGGCGATGGCCTGGTTCCAGTACAACCGGCGCGGGCGCGGCCAGCTCAGCGACCTGCTGCAGCCCATCCTCGGCCGCCACCACCGCGGCTGGGCCGGCCGCTGCGTGGACATCGCCGCGGTGGTCGCCACCGCCATCGGCGTAGCCACCACCCTCGGCTTCGGCGCACTGCAGATCGTCGCCGGCCTGGCCACCGTGTTCGGCACCCCGTCCGGCACGACCATGCAGCTGGTGGTGATCGCCGTGGCCTTCGTGCTGTACATGGCGTCCTCGCTCAGCGGCGTGGAGCGCGGCATCAAGTGGCTGTCCAGCTTCAACCTGGCGCTGGCGGCGCTGCTCATGCTGCTGGTGCTCGCGCTCGGCCCGACCGCGTTCCTGTTCGACGTGTTCACCAACGCCCTCGGCGGCTACCTCGACCGGCTGGTCGGGATGAGCCTGCGCATGTCGCCGTTCTCCGGCAGCGCCTGGGTCAGCGACTGGACGATCTTCTACTGGGCGTGGTGGATCTCCTGGGCGCCATTCGTCGGCACCTTCATCGCGCGCGTGTCCTATGGCCGCACCATCCGCGAGTTCGTGGTCGGCAGCGTGCTGGCCCCCAGCCTGCTGGGCTTCGCCTGGTTCGCGGTGTTCGGCGGCACCGCGCTGTGGCAGCAGCTGTTCGTGACCGACCTGCGGCCGGTGCTGGAAAGCGGCTACCAGAACGTGCTGTTCGCCCTGTTCGAGCAGCTGCCCGGCAGCACCCTGCTGAGCGGCGTGGCCGTCCTGCTGCTGGTGATCTTCTTCATCACCTCGGCCGATTCGGCGGTACTGGTGCTGGCCAGCATGTCCAGCGAGCATGCCGGCGATCCGCCGCCGCTGCGCCGGCTTGCCTGGGGCGTGGCCATCGCGGTGGTCGCCGCGGCCCTGCTCCTGGCCGGCGGGCTCGACGCGCTGCAGGGGCTGGTCACGATCTCGGCGCTGCCGTTCGCGTTGCTGCTGGCGCTGGTGATCCTGGCCATGCACCGCACCCTCGCGCACGCACGCGAAGTGCGCCGCCGCCGCGCCCAGCAGCTGCGCCACGCGCTGGAACACTGGGTCTACGGCCCGCACCACACCCGCGGGCCTGCACCGCCGCCCTACTCGAAGGAATAGCCCGGCGGATCAGGGCAGCGCGCGGATCGCCCGGGCGTGGTCGGAGACCAGCTCCAAGGTCGAGGCATCGCTGTCGAACAGCGAGAACAGGCCCTGCGCTTCCTGCGGGGGATCGCCGGTGAACGGGTCGCCGGCCTTCCACATCCAGTCGGGGTTGGTCGTACGACCGCGCCCGCCCCAGGCCCAGAAGTTGGAGCCGGCGATGGCCTTGCCCTCGCCGGCGCGTTGCAGCAGGCGTTCGTAGACGGCGCGGTAGAAGCGGTCGCGCGCCTCCACGCCGGAGGCCGGATCGTAGGAACCGCCATCGCGGTTGAGGCCGAACTCCGACAGCACGATCGGCTTGCCGAGCTTCCCGGCCACCTCGATATGGCGGTCGATGTAGTCCAGCGAGGTGGCCAGCCCGGATTCCAGCCTCGCCGCCGGGTCGCCGTGGTCGATCCAGCCCCAGTTCGACGGCCACAGGTGGAAGGTCAGGTAATCGACATTGGGCGTGGCGTGCGCCTGCACGAACAGGTCCATGTCGCCCAGCGAACCCTTCTCGCCCTCGCTGCCGGTGCTGACCAGCTGCTTCGGCGCCAGCCGGCGGATGAAGCCGGCGGTGTCGTCGATCCAGGCGCGGTAGGCCTCGAAGTTCGCGCGACCGTCGCGGTCGCTGCCCGGGCGTGGCTCGTTGGCCAGCTGCCAGGACATCACCGTCGGATCGTCGATGTAGGCCACGCCGGTGACGGTACTGGTGCGGCCGACCACCTGGCGGATCGCATCGCGGTACCAGGCCTGCGCCTCGGCGATGCCGTAGAAGCGCGCGGAGTTCTGCATGAAGCCGTTCCAGTCGCCGTTGGCGTCCGGATCCAGCACCGGTTCGCCGGTGGCCCAGGACACGTACTGCGACATGCCGCCGGACCACTGCCAGAAGTTGTTGAGGTAGAGCACCGCCTTCATATCGCGGCGGGCCATCTCCGCCAGCAGGTAGTCCAGGCCCTGCAGCAGCTGTTCGTCGTACCTGCCGGGTTCGGCCATGATCGCCGGGCTGACCCCGCGCCTGAAGCCGCTGGCCTCGGACATGGCCAGGACGCGCAGGTTGTCGATGCCGGCGGCCTTGAGCTGGTCCAGTTCGGCGCGCAGGCGTTCGCGGTCGCCGAGGTCGCCAGGCGCGCCGAGATAGGCGCCGTACCAGAAGTTGGCGCCGGCGAAGCGGTAGGGCTTGCCGTCCAGCACGAAGCGCGTGCCTTCGACCTGCACGAATCCCGATTGTCCCGTCGCCGACGCGGCCAGCGGCAGCAACGACAGCAGGCACCACAGCACGAGCCGGAGGGGGCCGGCAAGGAAACTTCCAGGCATGCGCATGCGTACGACTCCCGGCAGGTGGCCCGCGACCCTGCGGGCCGGCCGACCTTACACGCTGCGGCGCGCATGTGCAGCGCGCATACCTCCTATGCCCGCGGCGGCGCGGCGCGCCGGCGGCTCA
>Ga0182737_1002280_pt1 | contig 16039 bp, 12 predicted proteins | sample eDN5th30CBELigOP_FD_128878 | JGI IMG/M metagenome (GOLD analysis project Ga0182737, IMG submission 128878) | Enriched Organic Plus compost microbial communities from Emeryville, California, USA - eDNA 5th pass 30_C BE-Lig OP (version 2) (version 2) ...
GCCGGAACTGCCAGCCTTACCTACACCCTGTCTAATGCAGATGGCGCGTCTGAACCGGCGACTGTCACCATCACCGTGATTGCCCGCCCCGACCCTTCTCTTGATCCGGAAGTCATCGGCCTGGCGCAGCTTCGCCACGATCTCTTCAGGTCTATGCTTCTTCTGGGGCATTCAAACGTCCTCCTACGGCTCAATAGCCTACTTCAGGGAGGACCACTTTTCAGGGGGCAGACCAGGATGAACTCGATGCCGACTATCCCATCTCATTCGATCAATCCCAGGTAAGCGCACCGCCGCTCTGATATTCGATGACGCGTGTCTCGAAGAAGTTCTTCTCTTTCTTAAGGTCCATCGCCTCGCTCATCCAGGGAAATGGGTTCTCGACCTCGCCGAAAACCGGATTGAGGCCGAGCTGGGCGCAGCGGCGGTTGGCGATGAAGTGCATGTACTGCTCGCACAGCGACGCGTTGAGGCCGAGGAAGCCGCGCGGCATGGTATCGCGGCCATAGGCGGCCTCCAGTTCGGCGGCATCTTTCAGCATACCCCGCACCTCGTCCTGGAAGGTCTTCGTCCACAGATGCGGGTTCTCAAGCTTGATCTGGTTAATGATATCGATGCCGAAGTTCAGATGAATGGACTCGTCGCGCAGGATGTACTGGTACTGCTCGGCGATGCCGACCATCTTGTTGCGCCGCCCGAGCGAGAGGATCTGCGCGAAGCCCGTGTAGAACCACATCCCTTCGAACACGACGTAGAAGGCCACCAGATCACGCAAAAAGGCCTGATCGGCCTCAGGCGTGCCGGTGGTGAACGACGGATCATCGAGGCTCTGCGTGTGTTCAAGCGCCCATGCCGCCTTGTCGGTGATCGACGGTACCTCCCGGTACATATTGAACAACTCACCCTCGTCGAGACCAAGGCTTTCCACGATGTACTGGAAGGTATGGGTATGCACCGCCTCTTCGAAAGCCTGCCGCAAGAGGTATTGCCGACACTCCGGATTGGTGAGGTGCCGGTAGATCGCCAGCACGATGTTGTTGGCGACGAGACTCTCTGAAGCGGCGAAGAAGCCGAGATTGCGCTTGATCATTCGCCGCTCATCTTCGGTGAGCCCGTCGCGCGACTTCCAGAGCGCGATATCGGCCTGCATGGAGACTTCAGTCGGCATCCAATGATTATTGCAGCCGGAGAGGTACTTTTCCCACGCCCAGTGATATTTGAGCGGCAAGAGCTGGTTCACGTCGGCGCGGCAATTGATCATACGCTTGTCATCAACCGACACGCGTGCCGCGCCACGCTCGATCTCGCCAAGGCCTGTCGCATCAGCGACAGGAACCGCAGCGGGCTCGGAAGATACCGCAATCAAGGGATTGGTTTTCGGCTCAGACCAGTCGAGCATGATTTCTCCTTTCTTTCTTCCCCGATGTTCACTGGCAGGCTTCACATTCGGGATCGTCGATGGCGCAGGTCTTGCCCCAAGCGGCGTTCGCGGCGATCACGACCGGTCCTGTGACAGGCGCCGCAACGACCGTCGCGGAGACGGCGTTAAGCTTGCCGTCGGTGCCCTTCAGCGTCGATTTCTCGACATGGGTCGCCGAACGCGAGCGCAGGTAATAGGTGGTTTTCAAGCCCTTGTGCCATGCCAGGCGGAAGAGCTCGTCGAGTTTCTTGCCGCTCGGATTGGCAATATAGAGGTTGAGCGACTGCGCCTGGTCGATCCACTTCTGCCGGCGCGACGCCGCTTCGATCAGCCACTTTGGTTCGATCTCAAACGCGGTGGCATACAACGCCTTGAGGTCATCGGGGATACGGCCGATCTCGCCAACTGATCCGTCAAAGTATTTCAGGTCCGAGACCATGACCTCGTCCCATAGCCCCCTTGCCTTGAGGTCGTGCACCAGCTGCGCGTTCACGACCGTGAAGTCGCCGGACATGTTCGATTTGACGAACAGGTTCTGGTAGGCGGGTTCGATCGACTGTGAGACGCCGCAGATATTCGAAATTGTGGCGGTCGGCGCGATCGCCATCGTGTTGGAGTTGCGCATGCCGACGGTCTTCACCCGTTCGCGCAAGGCATCCCAGTCGAGGGTCGAGGACTCGTCCATCTCCACGCCGGGGCGCGCGGCCTTGAGCAGGCAGATCGAGTCGATCGGCAGAATGCCCTTCGACCAGAGCGAACCCTCAAAACTCGAATAGCGCCCCCGCTCCGCTGCAAGATCGACCGAAGCCGAGATGGCGAAATAGCTGATCGCCTCCATCGAGCGGTCGGCGAACTCCACGGCGGCATCCGAGGCGTAGGGGATGCGCAGCTTCTGCAGCGCGTCCTGGAAACCCATCAGGCCCAGGCCGACGGGGCGGTGGCGCAGGTTCGACGCACGCGCTTCCGGGATTGTGTAGAAGTTGATGTCGACCACATTGTCGAGCATGCGCATGGCGGTCTTCACCGTCCGCCCGAGCTGCTCCATGTCGAGCCCGCCATCGCGAATGTGATTGACGAGGTTGACCGAGCCCAGGTTGCAGACAGCCACTTCGTCCCGCGAGGTATTGAGGGTAATCTCAGTGCAGAGGTTCGACGAATGCACCACGCCCCTGTGTTGCTGCGGCGACCGGATGTTGCATGGATCCTTGAACGTGATCCACGGATGGCCCGTCTCGAACAGCATGGTGAGCATCTTCCGCCAGAGATCGACCGCCCGAACCTTGCGGAACACCTTGATCTCGCCTCGCGCCGCGGCCGCCTCATAGGCCTCATAGGCGTCGCGGAACGCCGGCCCATAGAGATCGTGCAGGTCCGGTGTCTCGTCAGGGGAAAACAGCGTCCATTCGGCGTCAGCCTCGACGCGTTCCATGAACAGGTCCGGCACCCAGTTGGCGGTGTTCATGTCGTGGGTGCGGCGGCGGTCGTCGCCCGTGTTCTTGCGCAGGTCAAGGAACTCTTCGATGTCGACGTGCCATGTCTCGAGATAGGCGCAGACCGCGCCCTTGCGCTTGCCACCCTGATTGACGGCGATGGCGGTATCGTTGGCGACCTTCAGAAAAGGGACGACGCCCTGGCTTTCGCCGTTGGTGCCCTTGATATGCGCGCCAAGGCCGCGCACCGGCGTCCAGTCGTTGCCCAATCCGCCGGAGTACTTGGCGAGCAGGGCATTGTCCCGGATACCCTTGAAGATGGCGTCAAGGTCGTCGCCGATCGTCGTGAGAAAGCAGGATGAAAGCTGCGGCCGCGTCGTTCCCGAGTTGAACAGCGTCGGCGTCGAGGCCATGAAATCGAACGAGGAGAGGAGATTATAGAACTCGATTGCACGACCCTCGCGGTCAATCTCGTGCAGTGCCAGGCCCATTGCCACCCGCATGAAGAAGGCCTGTGGCAGTTCGAACCGCTTGCCCTGCGTATGAAGGAAGTAACGATCATAAAGTGTCTGCAAGCCGAGATACTGAAAATTGAGGTCGCGTTCCGGCTTCAGCGCCTCGCCGAGGCGCTTGAGGTCGAAACGTCCGAGTTCGGGATCGATCAGTTCCGCCTCAATGCCGGTCCTGATGAAATCCGGGAAATAGCGCGCATAGCGCGTCGACATTTCTGCCTGCGTAGCCTGTTCCGGGCGACCTGACACGAAGGTCAGCGCCTCGTACCGCAGGCGGTCGAGCAGCAGGCGGGCCGACACGAAGGTGTAGTTTGGCTCCTGTTCTACGAGCGTGCGCGCCGCCATGATCAGGGCGAGCGATAACTCATCCTGCGTGATGCCATCATAGAGATTACGCCGGGTCTCGGTCAGGATCGGCTCGGCCGAAACTGCTTCGAGCCCGTCGCAGGCTTCCTCGAGGATGCGGGCCAGCCGTGCCTCGTCCAGAGCCGTAAGGGAGCCGTCCTCGGCCTTGATATGCAATACCGGCGCAACTGGTTCGGCCACCGCCACATTTTCAGCGGCACGCTCGCGGGCACGCTCCTCACGGTAGAGCACGTAGGCGCGCGCGACCTTGTGGTGTTCGCCGCGCATCAGCGCGAGCTCGACCTGATCCTGGATGTCTTCGATGTGGAAAGTCCTTCCGGCATCCGCTCGCCTGGTCAGGCCGGCGACGATCTGTTCGGTAAGCCTCGCCACGATATCGTGGACACGGCGCGAGGCGGCGGCGCTGTTTCCCTCAACGGCGAGAAATGCCTTGGTGAGCGCGACGGCAATCTTCGAGGCGTCGAATGGCGTGACGGTGCCATTGCGACGGATCACCTGATAGACTGGTTCGGTCGCGGGCCGCGGCGGTCGCTGCACGGTCGGCGGTTCATCTGGTTCGATCCGCGATGCGGCTTTGGCGATTAAGGACATCGGCTTGAGACCCCTTGTGTTTTGGGGCAAAGGCCGAGCGGGCGCGTGCGTAGTCCGGCTGGAGGGGCCGGCAAGACGACAGCGACCACCGGGACACCCCGCCCGAGGACGTTTCATGCTGTCACGGCAGGTCTCCTGGCTTGCGGGTCACTACCTGCATCCTGCCTTCCCGAAGCCCGAGGGCTTCAGTGGCGCAATTGGGATGAAGGCTCGCCGCCTACAGTTGCGGGGGCAGCTCCGGCATTGCCATTATTTGGCGCACCGGATTCCCTCCTAGCTCTCGATCATCTGATTCGAGAGACCGTGACCACTATATCTAGCATCCCGCGCTCCGATAATGTCAATCCATAGCACATGCGTGGCCGTGCGCTATTTTCGGAAACAGTTACATGTCGGTCGTATAAGGGGCAAAAGCACTGCGGTTCTGGTCGACATACAACGGCTGGCCGATCGGAGGAAACGCACGCTGCGGGCAGGCTTGGCGTTCGCAGATTTTGCAGCCTGCGCCAATCGGCGTTGCCGCCGCCGGATTGCCGAGATCAAGTCCGTCCGCGTAGACAAGCCGCGACGCATGGCGAATGTCACAGCCAAGCGCAACCGCGAAGGTCTTCCGGGGTGCGCGATAGCCACCCTGTCCGCGTGAGACAGATCGGGCAATCCACAAATAGGTTCGCCCGTCCGGCATGCTGGCCACTTGTGTCAGAATGTGATCAGGCTGGGCAAAGGCCTCATATACGTTCCACAATGGACAGGTGCCGCCGAAGCGTGAGAAGTGGAAATCCGTAGCCGACTGGCGCTTGGAGATGTTGCCGGCACGATCTACGCGGATGAAGAAGAAGGGAACGCCATGCGCGCCCGGCCGCTGCAGCGTGCTGAGGCGATGGCAGGTCGTCTCAAAGCCCACGCCGAAGTGCTGCCCGAGCAGCTCGATGTCGTAGCGGAGACGCTCGGCAAGCCGCAGGAACGGTGCGTAGGGCAGGACGAGCGCGCCTGCGAAATAGTTGGCGAGGCCGATACGTGCCAGGGATCGGGCCTCCTCGTTGGAGAACGACCCGCCTCCAACCAATTCATCCATCAGCCCACGTTGCTCGAGGAAGGCGAGTTGCGTCGCCATCTGGAACGCCTGCTGTCCCGGCCGCAGCCTGCGTGACAACCAGAGGGTGCGTGTCTCGGGATCATATTTCCGCTGCGTCCCGGAGCCTGCGTCTTGGTTGAGATCGGCCAGCCGAAGTCCGTGTTTGGCCTCCAGCCTGCCGGCGAGTGCTGACACCATCCGGCCGAGCGGCATGCCTAGTTCTTGGGCGACGATTTCCGCTGCGCGGTCGAGCGCATCGACATAGTTGCGGTTGGCATAGAAGAAGTCGCGTACCTCCTCGAACGGCGTTGACGGAAGCGCTGTCAGTTCTCCCTGCCTGTCGTCGCCGAGCCGTGCCGCATAGGCGGCCGCTTGCTCGCTCGCCTGCTTCAGTCGCCGGCTCTGGGAAATGAAGGCGCGTGCGAGAGCGGGCATGTTGCTAGCCAGTTCCCGCAGGTCGGCTGAGGCGATCGGTTCACCGAGCGCCGGATCGGACAGCGCCTCGCGCAACTCGCCGATCAGCCGCGCATCGTCGTCTTCGGAGAAGAGCTGCACGTCCATGCCGAACGCGGCGTTGAGCTTCAGGAGCACCGGCACGGTCAAGGGCCGTTGATTGTTCTCGATCTGGTTGAGATAGGAAAGCGAGATGCCGAGCGCGTCGGCCAGCGCCTGTTGGGTCAGCCTGCGCTCCTCCCGAAGCCTCTTCAACCGCACGCCCATGAACACCTTCTTCATGGGCGGCCTCGCTGCCAGTGTCTTCGCAAACTTTGCAGATTCACAGAATACCCTTCACAAAGCTCCGCATTTTCAGTGGTTTACTCTTCTCATCCTATGCGGATAGTGCGGAGTTGAGAAGCCCATTGGAGCAACGACGCTTGAACATGCAGGCGATCAAAACGGATCAGGCCGAAGCCCGCTTTCTGGAAGTCGTTCTTCCGGAACAGGCCAATCACTACGGCACGCTCTACGGCGCGAATGCGCTGCAGATCATGGGCAAGGCCGCTTTTGTCTGCGCTACGCGCCATGCGCGGTGCGCCGTCGTGATGGCTAAGGCCGACAGCATCGAGTTCACCAAGCCGATCAGGATCGGCGCGATCATCGATATCCGTGCGAGCATCGCCTTTCAGGGACGGTCATCGATGACCGTCATTGTCGAAGTCGTTGCTGATAGTCCTGCTGGGCCGTCTGGCGCGCCTTCGATCAGCGGCCGCTTCATGATGGTCGCTGTCGATTCCGATGGCGTGCCGATACCCATTCCACCCCATGAAGATCAATCGCCAGCCGAGGATGCCGTTTCGTGAAGCCGCATAAAGTCCGTACATACAAATCCGCCGAGAAACTCGCACGCGAGGACCAGCTTGCCTGGAAGATCGCGTCCGTCGCGGCAGACGACGTGGCGCTCGACGCCGATGTCGTCGAGATGATCGGCAACCGCATCATCGACAATGCCGCCGTCGCAGCCGCGTCGCTGGCGCGCCGTCCGGTGGCGAGCGCGCGTGCGCAAGCGCAGGCGCATCCTTTCCTGCCGGGCGCGACGGTGTTCGGGCTTCCCGCCGCCGCCAGCGTCTCGCCCGAATGGGCCGCATGGGCGAATGGCGTCGCCGTGCGCGAACTCGACTTTCACGACACCTTCCTCGCCGCGGATTACTCTCATCCCGGCGACAACATTCCGCCAATCCTTGCGGTCGCCCAGCATTGCGGCCTATCGGGCACCGCGCTCGCCAAGGGGCTAGCGACCGGCTACGAGATCCAGGTAAATCTCGTGAAGGGCATTTGCCTGCACGAGCACAAGATCGATCACATTGCCCATCTCGGTCCATCGGCAGCAGCGGGCATCGGCACAGCGCTCGGGCTCTCCACGGAAATCATCTATCAGGCGGTGCAGCAGGCGCTACATGTAACCACCACGACACGCCAGTCGCGCAAGGGCGAGATTTCGAGCTGGAAAGCCTACGCCCCCGCGTTTGCCGGCAAGATGGCGGTGGAGGCGGTGGATCGGGCCATGCGTGGCGAAGGCGCGCCGTCACCGGCATGGGAGGGCGAAGACGGCTTCATCGCCTGGCTGCTGGGCGGCTCCCAGGCGGAATACATCGTGCCGCTGCCCGAAAGGGGCGAGCCCAAGCGTGCCATTCTCGAAACCTACACCAAGGAGCACTCGGCCGAATACCAGAGTCAGGCGCTCATCGATCTCGCCCGGCGGCTGGGGCCGAAGATTGGCGACCTCACCAGGGTGAAGGACATCGTCATCCACACCAGCCATCACACCCACTACGTGATCGGCACCGGCGCGAAAGATCCGCAGAAGATGGACCCGAAGGCGAGCCGCGAAACGCTCGACCATTCGATCATGTACATCTTCGCCGTGGCACTGGAAGACGGCGGCTGGCACCACGAGCGCTCCTATGCGTCGGAGCGCGCCAACCGGCCTGAAACGGTGGCCTTGTGGCACAAGATCTCCACCATCGAGGACCCGGAGTGGACGCGCCGCTACCACAGCCATGATCCGAAGGAAAAGGCGTTCGGCGGCCGGGTCGTCGTCACACTTATGGACGGGACTGTGATCGAGGACGAGCTGGCCGTGGCCGACGCGCATCCGCTCGGCGCGCGACCGTTCACGCGGCCCGACTACGTGAAGAAATTCCGCACGCTCTGCGAAGGCATCGTTGCGGCGAGCGAGCAGGATCGCTTCATCGCCACCGTCGAGCGCCTGCTGGACCTGAAGCCGCAGGAGCTTGCAGGACTGAACTTCACTGTCGACGCCGACAAGCTCGGTCCGGCAGCTGCCCCCGGCATTTTCGACTGGAAGCGCGGTTGAGGAGGATGAGATGACCGCACCCAAGCCCAAGAAATCCGTCGCCCTGTCCGGCGTCGTCGCCGGCAACACCGGGCTCTGCACCGTCGGCCGGACCGGCAACGATCTGCACTATCGCGGCTATGACATTCTCGATGTTGCGGAGACCTGTGAGTTCGAGGAAATCGCCCATCTGCTCGTCCATGGCACGCTGCCGACAGTGGCCGAGCTGGCCGCCTATAAGGCGAAGCTGAAATCGCTCCGCGGCCTGCCGCAGGCGGTGAAGCGCACGCTGGAACTGCTTCCAGCCGCCACCCACCCGATGGACGTTTTGCGTTCGGGCGTCTCGGCGCTTGGCTGCGTCCTACCGGAAGCGGCAGACCACAACCATGCCGGCGCACGCGACATCGCCGACCGGCTGCTCGCCTCGCTAGGCTCCATCCTGCTCTACTGGTATCACTTCACCCAGAACGGCCGGCGTGTCGAGGTTGAAACAGACGACATGACTATCGGCGGGCATTTCCTCCACCTGCTGCACGGCCGTGTGCCCAGCGATAGCCATGTGCGGGCGATGCACACTTCACTGATCCTCTATGCGGAGCACGAATTCAACGCCTCCACCTTTACCGCACGTACCATCGCAGGCACGGGCGCCGACCTTTATTCCGCCATTACGGGCGCCATCGGCGCACTGCGCGGGCCGAAGCATGGCGGGGCCAACGAAGTCGCCTTTGATATACAGAGGCGCTATGTCGATCCGGCGGAAGCGGAAGAGGACATCCGCCGCCGCGTGGCTGCCAAAGAGGTCGTGATCGGCTTCGGCCATCCCGTCTACACGGTGTCGGACCCGCGCAACATCGTCATCAAGGAGGTGGCCCGCCGGCTTTCTATCGAAGCAGGTTCGATGCGGATGTTCGAGATCGCCGAACGGATCGAGCGGGTGATGGGCGACACCAAGAAGATGTTCGCTAATCTCGACTGGTTCAGCGCTGTTTCATACCACATGATGGGTGTGCCGACCGCGATGTTTACGCCGCTCTTCGTTATCGCCCGCACCGCCGGGTGGAGCGCGCACGTCATCGAGCAGCGGCAAGACAACAAGATCATCCGCCCCTCCGCGAACTATGTCGGCCCAGAGCACCAACCGTTCGTGCCCATTGAGGCACGTGACCGGGCCAGCTCTTCCGTGCGTGCGGCATAAAGGACACCGATATGCCATATCTTGTTGCATCCGAATTTCCCACCGAACCTGCCGGCGCCCGCTTCCGGGCTCTGGTGGAAAGAGACGGCATTCTTCCCATTCCCGGCGCTCATAACGGCATGGCCGCGCTCCAGGCCAAGGCGGCAGGCTTTGAAGCACTCTATCTCTCCGGGGCCGCCATGACGGCTTCCATGGGCCTGCCTGACCTTGGCATCATCACCGTGGACGAGGTGGCTTTCTTCATCCGCCAGGTGGCGCGAGCGAGCGGCCTGCCGGTACTGGTCGATGGCGACACCGGCTATGGAGAAGCCCTCAATGTGATGCACATGGTGCGCACCTTCGAGGAGGCTGGGGCTGGCGCCGTCCATATCGAAGACCAACTCCTACCGAAGAAATGCGGCCATCTCAACGACAAGAAGCTCGCCGACGCCCGTGACATGGCGGCCAAGGTGGCCGCCGCTGCAAAGGCGCGCCGCACCCTCTATCTCATCGCCCGCACCGACGCGGCCACGAGCGAGGGAATCGACGGCGCGGTAGCCCGCGCGAAGCTCTATGTCGAAGCGGGCGCCGATGCAATTTTTCCCGAGGCGCTCACCGACGCGGAGATGTTCCGCGAGTTCGCGCGCCGCATGCCGGGCGTGCCGTTGCTCGCTAATATGACCGAGTTCGGCAGAACGCCTTTCTTCACGGAGCAAGAGTTCGAGGAGATGGGCTATCGGATGGTAATCTGGCCGGTATCCTCGCTTCGCGTAGCCAACAAGGCGCAAGAGAAACTCTACGCGACCCTGAAGCGCGACGGCGCGACGAAGGCCATGGTCAATGAGATGCAGACCCGCGCAGAACTGTACGACCTGATCAGACTGGCTGACTACGAGCGACTCGACGCTTCCATCGTCGCCACCGTACTTCCGACCGTTGCCTGACTGCCAAGCGATAGCACCATATAAAGATATCTTTATATTCCACTTGACAACGGGTTGGTAGTCGTCATTATTGTGCCGTCGTGGTTCTCTGCGCCTGTCTTTGGCCAGAGCTAAGAGGGAATCCGGTGCGCCAAATAAAGGCAATGCCGGAGCTGTCCCCGCAACTGTAAGCGGCGAGCCTTCATCCCAATTGCGCCACTGAAGCCCTCGGGCTTCGGGAAGGCAGGATGAAGGCCGTGACCCGCAAGCCAGGAGACCTGCCGCGACAGAATGATACGTCCTCGGGCGGGGTGTCCCGGTGGCCGCACGTCTTACCGGCATTCTCGCCGGAGTACGCACGCGCGTCCGCTCGGCCTTTGCCCCCAACATCATGGGGTTGAGCCGATGTCTCTACTTTCACTTCCTGTAAGCACTCTCGGCGTGCCGCGGATAGGTCCGCGCCGTGAGCTCAAATTCGCACTCGAATCCTACTGGTCCGGCAAGTCCGATGCCGCTGCGCTCTTAGACGCCGCTGCCGGATTGCGCGCCGCGCACTGGGCGCGCCAGAAGGCGCTCGGTGTGACCAACATCCCGTCGAATGACTTCTCGCTCTACGACCATGTGCTCGATACGAGCGTCATGGTTGGCGCCATTCCCGAAATCTACGGCTGGACGGGCGGCCCCGTTCCGCTCGACACCTATTTTGCGATGGCGCGCGGCAGCCAGGGCAATGACCATGACGGGGCGTGCTCCCACGGCGGTCACGGCGAGCCTCGCGGCGTTCCGGCACTCGAAATGACCAAGTGGTTCGACACCAACTACCACTACATGGTGCCGGAGTTCACGAAAGGGCAGCAATTCACGCTGGCTTCGAACAAGCCAGTGGATGAGTATCGCGAGGCAAAGGCGCTCGGCTACGAGACACGTCCCGTCCTGCTCGGTCCCGTCACCTATCTGAAGCTCGGCAAGAGCAAGGATCCAACGCTCGACCCCGTATCGCTCATCGGCAACCTGCTTCCAGTCTATATTGAGGTGCTTCGACGTTTAACGGCGAACGGCGCCGATTGGGTACAGATCGACGAACCTTGCCTCGTACTCGACGTCGATGAAGCGACGCGCGACGCATTCCGCCAAACCTATAGCCTCTTCGCGCACGCGCTGCCGAAACTGAAGATCATGCTGACGACCTATTTCGGTGGGCTCGGTGACAATCTCGATCTGGCGCTTGGCCTGCCGATCGCTGGTCTCCACCTTGACCTCGTGCGCGCTCCGGAGCAGCTCGACACTGTGCTCGCGAGAGCGCCCCAAGGGCTCGTGCTATCGCTCGGTGTTATCGACGGACGCAACGTCTGGCGTGCCAACCTGCCCGCCATTCTCGAGCGCCTGGAGCCGGTCGTGGGCAGACGCGGCTCCGGCCATGTCGAGATCGCACCATCCTGCTCGCTGCTGCACGTTCCGATCGACCTCGAACTGGAAACAGGCCTCGATCCCGACCTGAAGGAGTGGCTCGCCTTCTCTGTTCAGAAGATGGGTGAGCTCGCCGTCCTGGGGAAGGCGCTGGTCGAGGGCCAAGAGGCCGTGATGCAGCAACTCACCGACTCTGCCGTTGCGGCCGGCCGGCGCGAGGCGTCGGAGAAGGTGCATAACGCGGCCGTCGCGGCCCGTATTGCCTCGGTCACGCCGGAAATGGCCAGACGAGCAACCCCCTTCACTGAGCGCGTCCGCCTACAGCGTGCAGCGTTGAACCTGCCGCCGTTCCCGACGACGACGATCGGCTCCTTTCCGCAAACCGAAGGCGTTCGCAAAGCCCGCGCGGCACATGCAAAGGGCGCAATCACTGACGCTGATTACGAGGCCTTTCTGCGCAAGGAGATCGAGGCGGCTGTGCACTGGCAGGAGGAGATCGGCCTCGATGTGCTGGTCCATGGCGAATTCGAGCGCAACGACATGGTGCAGTATTTCGGGGAGCAGCTCGCTGGTTTCGCCTTCACAAAACACGGTTGGGTGCAGAGCTACGGCTCGCGCTATGTCCGGCCGCCCATCCTGTTCGGTGACGTGTCGCGGCCGCAGCCGATGACGGTGGAGTGGTGGCGCTACGCCCAGTCCCTCACGAACAAGCCCATGAAGGGCATGCTCACCGGGCCGGTCACGATCCTCAACTGGTCGTTCGTGCGCGATGATATTCCACGTAGCGCCGCCTGCCGGCAGATCGCGCTTGCGATCCGTGACGAGGTCCAGGACCTCGAGGCGGCTGGGGCAAGGATTATCCAGATCGACGAAGCTGCGTTGCGCGAGGGTCTGCCGCTCCGAAAGGCCGACTGGAAGGGCTATCTCGATTGGGCGGTCGATAGCTTTCGGCTGGCCTCTTCTGGCGTTTCGGACGAGACGCAGATCCACACGCACATGTGCTATTCGGAGTTCAACGACATCATCGACGCCATCGCCGCGATGGATGCAGACGTCATCTCGATCGAGACTTCGCGCTCGAAAATGGAGCTGCTCGATGCCTTCCGGACTTTCAAATATCCGAACGAGATTGGCCCTGGCGTTTACGATATCCACTCGCCGCGCGTGCCGGAAACCGTCGAGATAACACACCTGCTTACTCTTGCGCGGGAGCGCATCGCCGACGGGCAGCTCTGGGTCAATCCGGATTGCGGCCTGAAGACCCGGATGTGGGAAGAAGTGCGCCCTGCGCTTGTCAACATGGTTACTGCAGCCAGGCAATTCCGCCTAGGGAGCGGACTCATAAGGCATTGATCCAGATGCGAGCGGCTGCGAGCTTGAGGGCTGCCAGGAAGTTGTCGGGGCGTCGGTCGTAAGGCGTGGCGAGGCCGCGCATCTGTTTGATGCGATTTAAGAAACGCTCGACTTGGTTCCTCTGGCGGTAGAGCCAGGGGCTGAAGGCGAAGGTGCGTTTGCGGATGACGCGCGGCGGCACATTGGCAAAGGCGCCGCGCTGTGCCGTCTCGGCGCGGATAACGTCGTTGTCATAGGCTTTGTCGGCGAGAAGGATGCCGCCCGGTGGGACGTGGGCCAAAAGCTCGCGCCCCACGGGAGCATCGCCGGCTTGTCCGGCGGTCAGCGTGAGGTGGATCGGCCGACCTTCGGCGTCGACCAGGGCATGGATCTTGGTGGTCAGCCCGCCCCGGGAGCGTCCCATGCAACGATCATCGTCGCCGCTTTGGCCCCCTTTTTAATCGCGGCACCATGCTGGTGCACCCGCACGCAGGAACTGTCGATCATGACGATGTCGCCGTCATAGGCCGTCGAGACCGCTTCCAGTAGCCGGTCCCAAACCCCGGCGGCCTGCCAGCGCACGAAACGGTTGTAAAGGGTTGTCCGTGGACCATAGCGCTCCGGCACATCCCGCCAGGGTGCCCCGGTGCGAAACTGCCACAGAATACCGTTGATCACACGACGATCATCCACCCGCGCAACGCCCCGCACCTTGGTCGGCAGCAACGGCGCGATGATCGCCCATTCCTCGTCGGTCAACTCATGCCGGCGCATTCTCTTCTCCCCAAATCGGGAGCTTGAAACACGCCTTCCGCCCAATCGCAAATTTATGGGGCCACTAGCTTTCAGAAACGGATAGCTACTGCGAAATCCTCGCTTTCTGCTCTACCGCAATGGAATGCCGAGAGGGGAGATCGTGATGCCCTAACTCAAGGTTTGGCCTACTGACGCGGGGTTGATCTCCCGATTGTCTCTCCGACGAAGCAATGCGTCGAAAATAAACGTGCCACCGGGTACGATACTCGCGAGAATTGCCCATATCACAACTGATGTGGTCCATCTGTTTGGGCGCCGCGCCAGCATTACAGCTATGACATACAAGACAAACAGCGCGCCGTGGACCGGACCCATCAGCCGAACGAGTTCGGGGTGCCCTCCAAAATGTTTAAGAGGAACTGCGATCCCCATTAGCACAAGCAATGATATGCCTTCGGCTCGCGCAAAGAAGCGAAACCGTGTTGTTTCAGAGCTTTCCGGCGCCTGAACGATCCCTGCGACCGATTCAACGCCCCGTAGCTTTCGTGACCAACGGATAAGGAAATAGGTTAAGATCGGGATAGCGCAGATGACCGGAAACAGCATCCGCCAGTCCAATGGCCAGTCGAGGCCGGTGAGGTTGCCGAGTTGAGTGTTGAGGAATGAGGCAACGCCACAAGTCAGAGCCAAACAGCTTGCAAGCATGTGATCAAGCACCCGTTGCCGAAACGTGGTGACGGCGGTGGTCAGCGCCATGAATTGGCGCGCGCATACAATAAGACCGAGTGCCCCGAAAACGATGGAGGCGCGCGCCTGCGGGGACGGTGCAGTATTAAATTGCACAATACCTGCGCCGATCATGGCCATGAAGGCGAACGTTCCCGCAAATGCGACGCTCCAGTCCAGCGAGGGGCGCGGAGCCTTGTTAATATGCAAACTGCGCACCGACATGAGTACGAGATACCCGCTCAGCAGGCCGATCGTGGCCTGAAAAATGTCACGGCTCCAGAAAGCTAAGGGAAAGGCCGTAACTGCGGCAATAGCCATACCCCAGACGAATACGAGGCCCCATCTACGGTGCGAAATCCCACCTTTCCGGGTAAAGAGGGGGACGAAGCCGCCATACATGCCGATGAAGCCAGAAGCAACGTGGAGGAAAAGTACGGGATAGCTGACCCAAGCTGCTCCGTTTATGATACTGTTCATCGCGAGAACCTCTCTTTGTTTGCTGTTCCACGCATGGTTTTGGGAACGTCATCGTTTAGTGCTGCTAAGCGCATGTTCTCGACGCGCAGGCCTCAGGCTGACATCCGCCGAGGCAGCAGTTCCCCATCGCCGAAGCTGCTACTCCGGACTTCACCGTGGTTTTTGCGGATGTTGCTTTCTGTTGCTGGGTGCTCTGATCTCAGAATGGTTTGATGATCACCAGCAGCACGATTGCGCTGATGCAGATAAACATCACCGGAAGCACGAGGCGCATAATGTCGGGCTGTTTCGGTGGCCCACATTGCACCCGCCGTAAACTGCTAGAGACCATGCCGTGGACCCCAGACAGGGCGATGACAATTACGAGCTTGACTGCGAGCCATATGCTCGCAAACCATCCGTGCCAGAATGCCATCGTCAGCCCGGCCGCCCACATCACGACCATGGCAGGCGTTGTTACGCTGCGATCGAACCGCACGAATCGGGCGATGGTCTCAGGCATTGCGTATAGAAGGGCGAGCGCTGCCGTCATGGTCCCACCGAACCAGATCACCATCGCTATGATATGGACAGACTTTATCAGTTCATAGAGCATCAGACCGCCATTCCGCACGATTATGACTGTGACAGGCCCGCTCTGGAGGCTACCAGCAACGGGAAGTCGCGCCGGGGGTGGCAGAGCCTCTTCAGCGTCGGATATCCATGACAACTACCCGTGGTCATTCGACGTCTTTCAGAAGTTTTTCCACCACATTAAGCCGGTTCGTCAGTTGCGCGATCTCCTGTCGCAAGCCTTCGATGGCCGCTACTGTTTCTTTTTCCTTCATTTCCAGCGCGCGGCCTCGGCGAGCGGCAGTCAGATACTTCATGGCAAACACGATGACGATCACCAAGAGCGTCAGAACAGACAGAATGATGAATGCGGGCGCGTGGTCGTGTCGCGTATGTGGTGGAAATTGCCGAGCAGCGAGCTCCGGGCATGTAACGATGGCTCCAGTCAGGCCGCGAGGTCAAGGGACATTGGCTCGAGAGGCTGGGACAGAGTTTCCC